>Ga0160423_10000787_pt1 | contig 26443 bp, 33 predicted proteins | sample CRUFie14St8metaG_FD_108191 | JGI IMG/M metagenome (GOLD analysis project Ga0160423, IMG submission 108191) | Marine microbial communities from the Costa Rica Dome - CRUD Field 142mm St8 metaG | ecosystem: Environmental > Aquatic > Marine > Oceanic > Photic zone | place: Costa Rica: the Eastern...
ACCGTTTCAAACCCAAGAAAGAATAATCAATTAATTATTATTGCTGGTCCTAGTGGTGCAGGAAAATCAACCACTTTAAGAAACTTAGATAAGATGTTACCTAACTCTAAATTGATTAGAAGTTATGTGACACGACCAAAAAGAAAGAGCGATCGTAGCGAAGAGAAGAATTTCGTGAGCGAAAAGCAGTTTAAAGAAATGGTTGCAAACGGAGAGTTCCTAGAACACACTAGGCAAAAATCTGGAGACTACTATGGTAAAAGGTTAGAAGATTTCAAAGTTGATGCCGACTATTTGATTACAGAATCTTCTCTGCCTGGAGTTAATAGACTAAAGAAAGCATTCCCTAATGCATTTACAATATATCTAGAACCGAGTGAAAGCGCAGAAATGATTCGCAAGAGATTACTTCGCCGAGGAGATATGTCTCCGCAACAAGCAAGAGGAAGGTCGAGTAAGATTCCTAGCCACATTAAGTCTAGTAAGATGATGTCCTTCGATAAGAGAATTATTACTAAGCAAGGGCAGTTCGACAATATAGCCCTAGAGATAATGGATAGTATTCCTAAGAATAATCCTGGAATACCCTTTCGTGTCCCAAAAGAAGTTAGACCAGAAATAGAAAGAAGGCTAACAGAAGAAATGCGACGACCTGGATACAAGCCGCAATCTATTGCAGATGCCATAGATGAAGGCATTTATGACGACCAACCTTCCGACTTTTCTTATGCTCAAGGAGAGTATGAAGAGTTCTTAGAAGAAATAGAAAAGGGAGACATGGATGAAGCATATGCAGAATATAGTGATGTAGAAGGGCATGTAGCATATTGGAATTATACGAATCTCGGAATAGAAACGCCGATTTACAGCACTATTCATTTAGAAAAGACCCGAAAACGAATAAAAGTGTTCGCTGATATATTTGCGGACTTCGGACTAAAAATGGATTCTAAGTATCTGAAAGGCGGCAGTAATTTCCAAAAGACCACCAAAGTAAGACTCGCCTTAGAAACTGCTGCACAAGATCAAGGTGTTCCTTTCAATGCAACAGATAATGAAATTAGAGATTCAATCAATAAAGCGGTTCCGGATGTTGTAATGGAGAATCCTTCATACCCTATCAATTATTATAATGCACACCTTCACACAAGTAGAAGCACAAACAATTTCTTTCCAGGCGATGTTCCAGTAGCACCACCAGACATGTTAAGGGGTAATCCTCCAATTGGTAAAGATGCCGAAGGTAATGAGGTAATGCTACCGAGTGAAGAAGCCGTTGATATGGCTACCATCATAAAGGCTCAAGCGGAAACCGAAGAAGTTAGACAATCAGTGGAAGGCGATGATAATACCCAAATTGCTTCGGAAACCGGCAAGAGAGGAGTTAGTCAATCAATACGGGGCGACAGAAATATCCAAATCTCTTCGGGAGGCAAAACTACCATTAGTCGCAATCCAAGCAAGAAACCTGTTTCAGTTAGAATCGAAGAATCCCCGAATAAGGAAAAGAAAATGGTTGCTTACTTCTATGATAAGGATGGAAAGAAAGTAAAAACTACGCATTTCGGTGCAAGAGGGATGAGTGACTTTACCCAACACAAAGACCCCAAGCGAATGAAGCGTTATTTGGCAAGACATGGTAAGATGGGTGAAGATTGGAAAGATCCTACAACCGCAGGGGCATTATCTCGATGGATTCTTTGGGGCAAACCAAGTCTAAGAGAATCATTTAATGATTACAAAAAGAAGTTTAGGCTAGAAGGAGTAATGACTGTAACTAACACCAAAATGAATCCTAAAAGAATCCCTAAGAAATACGAAGGACAAGACCCTAGCGAGCATTCTGACTTATTTACTGACGAAGACCCCAACAACACAATCAAAGGCTTGGGGTTTAAAGATAAAGAAACAGCAGAACGCTCTATAGAAATAATTCGTCGTGCAGATAGGACGCACGCACATAAAATGCAAGCGGCTATGGCTATGGAACAAAGAGCAAGGTTCCATGCACATCAAACTCCAGGTATTAGAGCAGGGCAAAAGGTCTATGCTAAGTTCATTGAAGAGATGAAGAAGAAAACCAAAGAGATGCGAAAGAATCCAGCATATACTTCTAAATTTGACTTTATTCCAGGTAAAGAATATACTTTCGATGAATTACCAGGATACGAAACAGGACGAGTAGTCACAGCATTTGAGCAAGAGTATGGGCCACTTGGGACTTCCCTAAGAGAAGATGCGATTCATCACTTTAGAAGTAAAGAAGAAGGTGGCTATGGTTTTCCTGGAACTGCACAAGAGGCAACCTACAGAGCAGTAATTATCCCCAATGAAGAGTTAGTGGAACAATTTGGACACCTAAGAGGAAAGCCAAAACTACAGAAGCATATTGAAAAACACGGATTAGATTATCCGAGTATCGGTAATGAAGGAAACAATAGAAGAATCGCTATGGCTAAATTAGGAAGGGACATGCCCCACTTAGAAGTAATACCTGTGCATCAAAACCCTAGTCGAACACCCGAAGGAAGAAAGATTCCCAAGAAGTATCTAAAGGGATTAAACCGTGAAGAGATGGCTATTGCTGCTAGAGAGATAGATAAAGGCTACAAGTATGATGTAGATGACCCAAAGGCATACGAAGAATGGAAGTCTGACATTAAAGCAAAGGCTAGAGGATACAAAACTGTTCCTAGTAAATACAAAAAGAAGTTTATCGAAATGTATGGGCCACTCCCCGAAAAAGGAGAGTTTCTAGATAAGATGGCTAAAGCCACAGGCATTAAGAAAAGTATCCTAAAGAAAGTCTACGATAAAGGACTTGCAGCATGGGCAACAGGACATCGTGTAGGTGTCGCACCTCATCAATGGGCTACCGGAAGAGTATATTCATTTGTCACATTAGGCAATACCGTAAAGAAAGGAAACAAAAAGATGCCCGACTATTCTTTAGCAGTTGAAGCAGGACTAGTAAAAAATAACCCGACTCGTCATAATTTTGTGGATGAAGACAAAGATCCGTTCAAAACCATGTTTGTTTGATAATAATATTAATAACCTGACTACTACACGCCATAATATGACAAGTATAGTTGGCCGTGACGCAGAAACAAAAATAATTACCATCTCTCTATCGAGAGAACTCTTGAGGAAAATAGACATAAAGAGAGGAGTCGAATCTCGGTCTTCGTTCATTCGTCGTGCAGCACAAAGTCAATTGAAGTGATAGCGTGGTCGAGCCTAGGATTCTCGATTCGGTGCGCGGCCGCCACACGGCGATTATTGGCATCACCCGTAGTGGTAAAACAACTTTTGCCGCCGCAGTTCTAAGGAAGTTATGGGGGAGAAGCACACATACAATCTTTGTAGATCCTAAGCACGACGAAGGATTTTCTAAGTTAGGAACAATATGTCACGAACCTATGGAAGTGTATGAACGGCTTCTAGCAAAAGATAAACAAATAGTATTCCGACCTAGTGGAGACTCTAATGAAAGAGTAGAGCAATTAGACCGAGTAGTAGAGTTAGTCTTTATGTTAGCAAAGAAACCTGGTTTCAAAAGAATCAGAAGAGTTATTGCAATCGACGAATTACAGTTATTTGTAAAGAAAGGTTCTTCCAAAGCCATAGAACAAATATGGACAGTAGGAGCAGGTATGGGAATTGTCGGTATGGCTATGACCCAGAGAATACAACTGCTTAACGAAACGGTTTGGAGTCAATCTGATAACAAATTTATATTTAGAATAGAAGACAGACAAGATTATCTTAGGTCAAGAAACTTAGAACACTATGTTAATCAAATAGATTTCTTTACAGATAGTATGAACAAGTATTGGTTTTACTATACTTGTGGCGGGGGAACATGGAAGAAACACAAACCCGTAGAAATCAATACAACTAAAAGGCCGAAGCGTTTGCATCTAAAACGATGGTAGTTATTACAATCCCTAACAATAAGCCGCCGAAGGATGAAATTGGCGCAGTAGAGTTTGCTAAAATTATGAGCGATTCTGCTATGAGCGAATATGATTTTCACTATAATGATAACCACTCTGAAATAATAGATGTAGAAACTTTTGCGGGCAAAAATACTCGATATGTAAAGGAGTTTTACCAGAAGTTAAAGAAACACCCGCTACATATTAATCTAAGAAGTTACGATGTTGAAGATGACCTATTAAAGAAATATGATGTAGTAGTTGCTTATTTTGAAGGTCTCACAGATATGAATATGGTTGATTCATTAGTTAATACATTATCAGAAGTATGTGTAGTAGATAAAGTAGAAGCGGAATATTCTACCCATAGGTTATCCCTAGTATCGGAAACTCTATTCGATAAGCCAAGTATAATCCTCTATCTTAACGAGGGGGCAATCGATCTGTATTCTGCGGTTGCGGAGGAACTTGTGAAGTTTTTATTGGAGCGACCCGTTGTCCAAAAAATCGGTTAGGGTCATTTTCTAAAGTCCACTTTAGATAATCTAATGCTGCATTGACAACATGTGACCTAGATTTGAATGCTCTTCGTTGGAGCAATACATCGATAAAGTCCATTAGTTCTCTATCTATAGTAACGGTTGCAGGGACACTTTTGACACGGCGTTGAGCCTGTTGTCTCCGGTCCGTCATACACATAGCCACTATACCCTGGATATTTTATCCTTGGGTAAAAATAGGCCATAAATCCCAGAGTATGATTTAGTCATACTTATCCCCCACTTTATATGTAGGAAGTATATCGGATAGGTTGATCGACATGCCACTACAAGAAGTTGTCATTTTAAACCCGCGTCGTAAATCGACTAAGAGAAAGAGTGCAACTAAGAGCCGTTCTAAGGCTTCTAATAAAAAGCGTAGTTCGGCTAGTCGTAGAAAATCTGGAGGAAAAAGTATGGCAACCCGTCGTAGAACAACAGCAGCCCGAAAGACGAGAGGTCGTCGTAAGACAACCTCCCGCCGTCGCACAACTCGCCGCAAGGCAAGTCCGCGTCGTAGAACAACCCGTCGTAAAGCAACGACCAAGCGCAGACGCACAACCCGTCGTAAGTCACCTGCTCGTCGCAAGACAACACGCCGCCGTCGTGCAACACGCCGCAAACCAACGACCCGTCGTCGTCGAACCACTCGACGCAAGACAACCCGTCGTAAGTCACCGGCTCGTCGCAAGACTACCCGTCGTAAGCGCCGCACAACCCGTCGTAAACCAACGACCCGTCGTCGCCGCACACGCCGTAAGTCAGCACCACGCCGACGCCGTGCAACCCGTCGTAAGACCGCACGCCGTAAATCTGGCCGCCGCAAGGTCGCTCGTCGTAAGACCGCACGCCGTAAATCCGGTGTCCGTGCTTTGATGGGTCGCCGTCGCAGCCGTGGTAAAATGTCTTTGAAAGGTTTCAAATCTTTCGTTAAAGATCACCTCGCTGGCCGTGCCCTCGGTATCACCGCTATAGGTCTTGTGCTACCATCATTAGGTATGTATGCCGCCGCCAAACTAAACATTGGTAGTATGGTTAGTAGAGTCCCTGTGCTAAACACCGTTATGGGTAATGCCTACGGTCGTGCCGCACTCGGAGCAACTGTAACCGCTGGTATTTCTTACCTAGCATATGGTGCAGGACTACTTGGCCGCAACGAAGCAATCATGGCTAACAGTATCGCACTCGTTCTCTTCGGATTGAACGCTATGCGTAATGCTGGACACCTACCTGCTATGGTAACTAACGCTGTGCCGACTTCATCTGCGGCCGCTGCAGGCGACTTCTTCGGCTACGGTGGTTCTTACATGAACGGCTACGGTGGATACCTAGGCTACCTTGGAGACGCACATGAAGAAGACGAGCCAGTTGGCGAACTCTTCGGATACAACTCTGCGCCTCAAGTGAATGTCTTCTGAGACCACATAGCGAGTAAGCGATTATATCACAGGAATAACCAAGTAAAGCAATTTCTTTACTAGGACCACTATTCCGAACATCCGCGTTTTATGCGGACACCCCCAGGGGTTCCTTCGGGAACCTCTGGGGTTTCTTTTTTATTACTTCTATAACTCTGTTAATCGTTTTTGTATTAACAAAGAATAACAATCCCAACATTATATCCTATAGTATTCCCTATAGGGTTACCATTAGTATCTAGACCTAGTTCTAACTTTATCGTGAAGTAGGATTTCATCGATGGTTCCAGAATCTACAAGTAATCCGTTAAGTCTTTGGATTACACAAGTGCGAATATATTGTGCAGGCTTTAGTCCATACTTGCCTGCTTCTATGATAATACGGTTCCAATCTTCTTCATTAAATCGGATAGATACCTGCCGTTGATTACTTTCGGACATAACTATTGCACTTTCGCCACCATTAAAAGAATACCGCTTGAATCCCATTTGCCACACTTTTGTTAAGTCCCAACCAAACTCCTTATATGTAGGACATATATCCCCGTAATTTGCAAGTAACCCGTGCGACGGACAGAGACAATAACTGGAACATAGGAAACAAGCAATAAATAAAGGAGGAAAAAAGAATGGAACTTAGACCATATTACGATCGTCCAACAGGTCAAATTAAAAACTACCTGTCATTGATCGAACAAAAAATTAGCAGCAACTTCCCTCATTGGGGGAAGGGTAACCAAGGAACATGGCCGAAAGGCGACTACGGAAAAGGTATCTTAAGAGCAGACCAATTCTCAATTTTGGGAACATACGGTCAGTGGCTTATCCCTACATCCGGTAGTGCAGGAACACCAAACTCGGTATCAGTCGATACCTTCGGTTGGGCTTCTAAGACTCTTAACTTCAAGAGCCTAGAAGAGTTCTTCTACCTGATTATGGGAATCCAATACCCGGTAACACCACTATTGATCACTGAGCATCAATGGCATATATCCGGTATCGAGACGCCTGTTATAGACCAACAAATCTTCGAAGTTCTAGAAGAGCCTTTCGTCTGGTATGAAAGTCCGATCGTTGTAGAACCTGAGAAAAATATCGTTTGTAACCACCGTGTAGTAGGAGGAGCCGCATCTTTCGGTAACTCAACTATCTCTGGTGCAGAAAAGTGGAGAGTCATTGGAGCAGTCGTAGGACAGCACCATGAATTGATTCAGCAGTATCAAACTATCGGAGAACTTAGTTGATTACCTACGGGTGATTAAACACAGGAGGAATAAGTATGGCAAGTATTGGTGGAATGGATCTACCCTATGGATCCCAACTTCAACTCGTCCGCACTACTGTGGCTCTCGTAGAAACTGACACAACTGGTGTAGCAGCAACAACTGCAAAGAATGCAGCAGGTGCAATCATTCGCACATTCCCGGCCCCTATCAGGCCGGATTATGTGTGCTTCACTACTGTAGCGCACAAAAGCGGATATACTGCGGCTGGATATGCTAACCTTTTCGACAATGATAACACTGGTGACGGTGATGTTGATTCAGTTGGTGTAACTGACGGTGGCGGAACTGTCCTAAGAACTTTGAAAGAAGTTCCTTGTGCAGGCGCAACTGTTCACCCATCTGGCGCATTTAGCAGCACTACTGGCAAAGCAGACACAGACGGCCAAGCAAGCAAAGCAGCAAACGATGTTCTTGCTGCATCTGGTAGTCTAACTGGAAACATGTCTTACGAGGCTATCCTAAATGTCGGTGTAGTTCACGCTATTGGTGGCACAGAGGCAACTGACGACTTGTTTGAAGCAACTTCGGTCGAAGATGGTGGAACAGATGATAACTTTGCATTGGCACAATACCAAAGCGGTGTCACTCTACAAAGCACATTGATGAAAGCAGTTCACGATCAGGCAATCTCTGGACAAGCAGTCGATCAGCGTGTCTACGCTCTAGACCTAACTTCGGTGCTCCCTGCAGCCGGAACCTGGTCTAGTGGAACTGCTCTAGCAGATGGCGACCTTAACAGTCTCGACTCAGACGCAAGCACAACTACCTTCGAAACCGTTTCTACGGCTCTGGCTGGTGCTTGTTCACTTGTTAGCGTCTTGAGCGTCTGCCGCACTCTTTGAGTAGGCTAAAGTGCAAAGCGAGAAAAGCAGATTACCAAAGCAACTACGGTTGCTAGGATAATCAATCGGCCGTTCATCTTTGGAACGGTCTGCCCCTGGGCACCTTTTTGGTGTCTGGGGGCTTTTTTAATTTACATAAATCGAATCTATAACTACCGTCGCAATCAAAGCCATTATATCTACTGGTGACTTCGGATAGCCTAGAGCCGAAAGGTTCTAACCACCAAATAGAAAGAAATGGAGGAATAAGCATGGCAAATGTAAATCAAGGAGTAAGATCAGGAAACGCACTGGGAAGATTGGCTAACACCGACTTCTCAGGATATGACGCAGACAAAGTAGCACTAAAACCAGGGTATCTAATTAGACTTAGAGACCGGTTCCACCTTGTCGAAGCAGTAGAACCAATGACAGTAGATCTGTTTTTCACAGATAGTGTCAATGTAGGAAACACCGTTTCATCCGGTGTTGCTTCTGCTCTTACTGGAACTCACGGTCCTTCTCTAGCAAAGTATGGAAAGAACTCTATCTCTGCTTATTATGATATGACCGCGACAACCACTGCAGGAACTCGCTATGGTAACATCCTAAAACCAGACTTTGACTCTGGATTTATCGAATTCGGCGACTTGGAACCTTTCAAGGGTAACTTGTATCAATTGTGCCCAACAATACCTAACCAACCTAAGTATATGGCTGCAAACGGAGAATGGCATTCACAAACCACCTTTGGAGCAACAACACTTACTTCATCAGCAGCAACAACATTCGAGCCTATCGGTTTCCCTGCACAAGGACTCGTTGCAGCAGTAAATGATGGAGAAATCATTTCCTATGATGTTGGCGACACAATTGCAAGTGGCACCGACGGAATGGTTTCTGGAGTCACACCTATTCAAGTAGGAACTGTCTCAGGAAAATTATACATCAAGCACCCTGCTGGTGTCCCTAAATCCGTTCTTGACGAGGCTCCTGAAGGTTCTTCTGGACCATCAGCACACTCGGCTAACGCTCACGGAAAACTTGAAGGTTTATCTGGATTCATTGACGGACAAATGTCCCCAGCAGAAAACCCAGCATGGCAATACAGTCTTTTCATCGAGCACGGAGAAAACAATCTTCCAGTGTTTAAGTTTGTTAATGATTCTGACGAATACCTAATCGACGGAAGAATCCGTCTAACTGGCTGGAAATACCGCATCCTAGAACTAACCAAGGAACAACTACAGACCCTTAAGACTCGATCAGGCGGTCGCTTGACTTTCAAGATTATTAATACAACCGGTCTTCCTGTTGCTGGTGCTATGCTTGCGGACTACTTCCCTAAGTGAGGCACTAGTAATAAGAAACGGTGATATCAATGGTAAGAGATCCGAGCGAACAATCTATCGTATCCGCAGTCGGGTTCACAAATGAAACCGACTCTTCGGCTAGTATGATTCGTGAAGATAAAAGATTCATCACCGAAAAGTTTGGACCAATGGTCTTATCTTCTGGTGAAGTGTTTGACATTGTTAATACAAAGGAAAAGGGCGAACTAGTTTATGTTAAGATTGTCACAGACAATCCTTATGCAGCCGTTCTTCTAGAACTAGACGACTATAGGAATCAAGAACCTAACGGAGAAACCGCAGCAGAGTTAATCTATAGCGGAAGAACCACCAAGTCTGATAACCAGTTCTTTGCAATGGATGGCGACCCAGCAAAAGGATATTCCCTAGTGTATAACCCTATGAGTCCAGAACCTTATGATTATAAGATTAGGCTACAACTCCTTAATCTAATCCCTAGATCTACTGATGTTTTTGGAAACAATCTAAACTCCGTCGGTCGATCAGGTCTACCTTCTCCGGCTAGACCTATTCATATGGCTGGAGGAAGTTTTACTTATCCTGGACTTGCAGGAGTCGATTTAGAAACATTCGCAAAAGCCATGGCTAACCCAGTGGCGGCTCAACCTTATGCCGCACCTAATGTGTTCAATGCAGCAGCGTTTGAGCAAGATAACTTAACAATTGGTGCTCACACCCCGTATCAAGGGCTCGCAGGAAGACCAGTCTTTAGGAGACTACCTAATGCAATTGGTGGTGGAGCAGTAAAGGGTGCAGTCACCATTGATGGTGAGCAAATCGCCGATGCCGAAACAGCGATCACCCCTACTGGAGGATTAAAAGTTCTTTTTGGAACTCAGGCCCAAGTTGGCGGAGTCCAACTCGACCCAGTTAATTTTCCAGGGACTCCAGATTCTCCGTCAAGCATGACTATCAGTCTTACCAACGACACCGAAACAGACGGTAGCGGAGTAGGGGTTGTCCCAAACATTATAGGAAAACGACTTTTCGTTAGAAATGGAGACACAATACATTTCCCGGGAATTGTGACTGCACAAGACAGTTTTGGCGGAACCAACAACAAATTAACTGTCGAACCTGGGCTCTCCGATATTCCTTCTAAGTTTGAAGTGACGCTTGGCTCTGATACGCAGACATTAGGAACTGTTGTTACAGAAGCCGAACTAACTCCAAAGATACTAGTTAAGCAAATTATTATTAAAAGACGCAAGTTAGTAAGTTTCGAGGGGTGAATAAGTATGGCATATAAGAATCCGATTTTTGATTACGCAGATAGACACCCTTTCCTTGCATTTCTAGTAATACCAATAGGTATGAATGTTCTAGGTAGAGCAATCGCTATGTCTATTCGTAGTGCTAAGTATGGTAGCCCATTATCTGCTATCATGCCTACAAGAGAACAAGAAACACTTAACTTAGGTTCTATCCGCACAGAAGGTGGAGATGAACTAGATCACTTGTTTAGAGCAACCGCAAGACTAGGACCAAACGAAAGAGATTCTGGCGAAAGGGAGTTTGTTCAACCACAACCAGAGTCTCGACCAGTTCGATATGATAATAAATATCGAGATGAAATCTTCCTAAACAATCCTAATTATAAATCACGAAAAGAAGACCCATCACAAACATCAGTATTTGCAGGCCTTAGTGGAGTTCATAAACTAAGGTGATTTGATGAGAGAAGCCTATACTATTGAATCTGCTAAAAAGGCAAAGACCTTTGGTATAGTGGGTGTAGCAGTAGGAGGGGCTCTTGGCTTACTTATTGAAGGATTAAGTCATGGAGGGTCTTCTAAAAAAGACTATGCTTTAACGGCAGGTCTTGGGTCAGCAGTAGGAGGGGCCGTATTTCAAGTAGGAGGAATGATGTATGTTAATAAGGAAGAGGCTGGCCCTGGAATACTCCTTACACCCATAGGAGGAGCAGGAGGTTTTGCTACCGGAGTTTATGTTAGTAGGTTTAGAAGAGGGAACACTGATATCAAAACTAATATAACTAGTGGTGTTCTCGGTTTAACTGTTGGCGCAATAGCCGGAGCAGCATTAGATGTAATAATACCTGATAATAATAGTGCGCCTAGAACTTTACAATCCGATGATAATTTAGCAATGTTTTCACAAAGAAAGGAGAGATAAAAATGGCAAGTATGTTTGGACCAAGCCCTACACCAGTAAAATACACATATAACTATAGCGGTGGCGGTAGCCCCTACTATGGTGATAAGACCGCAGCACTCTATGGCTTTAGTGGCCTTCCTGAAAGAACTTCTCTTATGAAGATTCTAAAAAACTCTGATCATCTTCAACTATATGGTCATCATGGTATGCATGGCTTAGGTAATACTGGAGAAGTTGCAACAACCGCAGCAGTTACTACAGGACTATTAACAGGAGTTGTAGTTACAGGCCTAGCAATTAGTTATGGCCTAGGTAGATTCATCGGAGCACCTATAATCGAGATGGCAAGTGGTCAGAAACTAACGCTCGCCCAAAAGAGAGGCGTTGGTGTCGCCACTATGATTATTTGAGGCGATTGAATGTTTAACGAAGTAGGCAAGTTCACTAGAAACCATCCGTTCTTAGCATTTGTATTTGCTGCTACGACAGTTTATGTCGCCTCTGAAAACTTTAGAGCAATTCAAGCAGGAAAAGGAGATTACTGGAACCAAGGAATTTACGGAATTGGATCTGGACCTTTCGCTCGTCACCAGAAAATGAAGTCTATGAGAGTTAGTCCCACTGGCGCTTCTCTATCAACAACCACTTCTACTTCTTCTTCTCATGCTATGTTTAGAGATGTAGAAGCCGGAGAGCCATCTATGCCTATGCCTATGATGCTACATGGACTCCCTTCCAATGTTAAGCGCCGTGTTAATCACGGAGAGTTTAATCAAGAAGTCTTACCAGATGAATACGGCATTAGCGGTATGCATATGAGTGATAGTCCAAAAGATCACACCGATATTCTTGGTAGTGAGCATGGCGTTATGCCAATGATGGGCGGAGATGGTTGTATATGAAGAAATCAACTAAGAGAATTTTAGGATATACTATCACTGCGGCAGCAATTTATTATGTCTTTAAGACAAGAATGATACCGATTGATGGTAGCAGCACGACTATGACTTTAATGCCTCAAAGTGTTCCAGCAAATGCTCAAGGGGCTAATGACCCAAGTTTGCAACTCTATGGTATCGGTAATCCACCTAACTGGTATTGAGGCGATTATATGGAGACAGGCAAAAGAGTCGGATTAGCGTCTCTAGTTTTCGTGGGCACTGTTGTAGGACTTACTGCAAGCGGAGTATTTGGCGCTTTTAGTGATGGCTACTTTCTAGGCCGTGCTAGAAAGCCAGGTGTAACTTACAAGACCATCGCTAGAAGAAATGCTGTTCTAGGTGGCATATTTGGAGCAGTAGGTGCAGGAGCAATATTGTTTGGTAAAGATGAACCAAAAGGAGAGCAAATCTCTGGATTCGGGGCCATGAGTCAAACTCAGCAAGATGAACTAAGTGTAATTGAGTCAGAATTAAGGAAAGCATCGAAGATGCACGCTTCACAAGCAGATAGAATTTCAAAAATTTCCAAAACTGTAAATGTCTTTTGAGGGATTAGATGGGAAACGGTATTCGTCGTAAAGACCAAAAGCATACCGTTAGAAATAGGCCTGACTTAATGTGGCGAGATGCTAACATGAATATTTTTGGCTTTGAAGATATTAACCAAATGGCTTTAGATAACCGATACGGCAAAGTGGCCGCACCGTTGTCTAAAAGAAGAAATGGAGAAGGTCCGGCAGGTAGAAATGCGCCTCCAGGATTATTTGGCGTGGCGCCGAACCCCGAATTAGAATCAAAACTATTTTTGAAAGCACTTCTACTGTTAGGGTCTTTGTATTATATTAACAAATAAAAAGCGTTGAAAGCGGTTATTGTGTAATCGTATTTGCACCGCAGTCCAAACACATCACAATATCTCCGCCTTCAACGCGATGTAAGATAGTATCTACGCTATCACAATGGGGACAGCGCATCACTGATCACTTACTCGTTAAGATTTTGCTCCAAAAGAAGAGCAGTATTGACTAGAGAGACAAGTTGGTCTTCTAAATCGTGGTTGCTAACATTTTGTGAAAGCAAAACTGTTTTTCCTTGGATTTCAATCTCTATCTTAATGTTGGTTTCTTTAACTTCTCGCATATTAATACATCCTATTGCCCTAGTGGGCTTACCTATAGGTAAGTTCGCTGGTTATATATAGATTATGACTCATCATTTGGAGCAAATCTAGGTAATGTTCTTTCTTCGGCGGTAGGTTTCCACTCGACTTTAGAGGGTCCATCGGACTTTTCTGTATGTATCTCTCGCTTATGACGATGATTTTTCTTGTATAGACGGTCTTTCTTATTATACTTCTGGCGAGCACCTCGGAGGCCGACGGCCTGTTCATTAGTCCAAGTAATAGCATGCTTTTGTTCTTGATTTTGATCGAGATGGCGATTAAAACCCATAACATCGTCCCAGGGATCTCCTACGCATACTTCGTTTGCTACAACATGCTTCCAATCACAACTCATACATTGAACTTTCATAATATGGGTCCAAGGTTGTGTATCGCCTCTAGAAGAAGTCCTTTCAGTTTCTACCCCACCTATCTCATGAAACATTCTAGTTTCTGCATGACCGCATATAGGACAATGTAATGGGTCACCAACCGAATATCGGCGACCATTGTATTCGTTAGGTTGTCCACCTTCATAGACAAGAAGTTCGCCTTCTAAAGGAATGCTTTTCTCTGCAATCATTGTGCAGATAGGACATTTCTTCTTAATGTTCCATTCGTTACCTGTAATTCTCTCGTCCATCTTCTTTCATCTCCATAGCGATTTCTTGCATCGAATCAAACATGATATTCATTAGAGAACTCATAGCAAGGTATGAAATCCCTCTATAGTCGCCGGAATACTTCACACTAAAAAAGCCAGCGTCGTTACCTGCCGCGACTACAACATCATGAACTCCTAACTCCTTTAATTCTTCAACGAATCCATCAATGCGAGCGAGTATAACTTCGTTGCTCATTCCTCTTCACTCTCCGCAATACATCTCTTGCAATTATGCTTTCCTTCAAATTGAGGACCGTGGGCTAAAGGTCTTTTACACTTCACTCTTCTTCACCAACCTTACCTATAAACTTAGATAGAGAGTTTCGTAGTTCTCTAATAGAGTTCTTAGCCTCATCGTTTAGATGTATATCTAAGTTATAGTATCTAACATTACGAAGCACATTTGCTAGACGCTGATATCTTCCAGCCCCTTCAAACTTCATTTTAGGAAGTTCGGAGTTATAATGTTCTAAAGCAGCAACCCAGCATCTGTGACACATAACGACAGAATCTTGAACGATTTCCGATTTTGTTACTGTGTCTACATCTTCCCATTGGGAAGAAGAATATATATCAGAAGCCCCAACAATAACCTCTTGCTCATATTCTTCATATAAGGCTGGCTCTAAAACATGGCTACGAGTTCCTACTCCACATTTGATACATGGACCGTATTTACTCTTGATTTCGGGTCTTTCGAATCTCCGCATGTAACCTAACTATATCGTTGGGGACTTAAGGAATCCTATTGAACAGGAAGCCTAAATACCATAGAGTATGTGCGAGTAATCATGGCAGGCAATTCGAGCGATGGTATTAAGGTAGTTACAGGCAAAGGAAGCACTAACACTAAACCTGTTTCAGGAGTAGGAACAGACGAAGGACAAGTTATGCTTGTCAATGATGTAGGAAGGGCGGAGTTTGCCGCACCACACTTTCCTTTGCTAACGATTAATGCCGCAACATCTAACCTTCTAGCGGCCATTAGAGACGCTATTGCTACTACCGATACTAATGAAGCAAGAGCAAGATGGGGGATGACCGACAACAACGATATGCCAAATGACTTTTCAGCAAAGAGAGGATTCTTGTTTAAAGCAGATGCCACTAATTCAGGAACAATTTTTGTGGGAACAACGCTTGTCGATGCTGATGGAGCGAATGTTATCTCTGGTATGCCTTTAGCCGCCAGTGAAAGTCTATTCGTGGAAGTTACTAGAGCCTCCACATTTAACTTTAATGCAACGGCTGCTAGTCAAAAACTTTACTTCCTAGCATTCTAAGGAGGTTAAAGTATGGCTTATGCTACACATAGTATCAAAACAAAAGTGCTTATTACTGCTCATGTTATTGAGAGTTTGGATGTTGGTGGCAAGTTAGCAGTTAGATTGAACTATGACCCTAATGCAACGACTGGAGCAGAGGTAGGATTCCGCCCAGCCCCGACTCCACACGGCAACGGGGGAGAACGAGTCACGATAGCAGGTCATAGCCAAACGGCATATAATCAATCACTATATGTTATTTCTATAGGAAGCGATGGTTCTGGAGTATATTATTTATTGGGGGAAAACCCAGGTGATCAAGCAGGATTTCCATTTTCTTCCCCTGCGGGAACTGGCGGATTCATACAAGGCACCGAACCAAAACCTATACTTGGCCCTCTACGAACCGATGGAGCGTTAGGTGGATCACTTGTGCAAGCAGGCACAGGGGCCGATCAAAAGACCATATTAACAGGCGGCGGTAGCGGCGGTGGTAGTGCACTAACTGTTAAAGACGAAGCCACAACTCTTACCACTGCTGCTACTACATTAACATTTACAGGATCAGGTGTTACAGCAACTGGAGCAGGCGCAGAAAAAACAATCACTATTCCAGGCGGAGCAGGTCAAAATATATGGCAAGGAATAAACGCCTTTGACGATGATGCTGGAGGCTGGCAGTTTGTTGGTCCCTTTGCCGCAATAACCCCAACAACGACAACTTCAGAACTAAGATTCATAGCAGGGAACAATGCTAGAGTTAGTCTTAGTGCAGATCCAGCAATAGGGGGATTTGATCCACTACAAGTCAATATAGGCTTTGAAGAAAAGGTTCAAGTTGTCGAAAGTGCAGCACCGATAGATAAAGAAACGACAATAGCCGTTTGCTTGAGTAGTTCTCACTGCACCGCTATTGCTGAGAGCATGTTAAATCAATTCCATATTGAGGGAAACAATACAGAGTTTGTGGATGTTGCTAATGATACCATAAGAATTCCTAGATCTAGATATCATTATTTAGAGACGGGCGACGAAATTCAATACCTAGACCCCGATACTTCAATATTGGGCACAGGGGGCTTAACTCCACCTGCTGAAATAGGAGGATTAAGTTACGGCACAAGTTATTATGTTATCAAAGTAGGCTCTCAATCGCCTAGTCCTGCGAGTAACGATAGATACTTCCCACACTACATAAAATTAGCAGCAAGTCAATCAGACGCTCTTGCAGGAACCGAAATTACACTTACATCACTAGGAGAGGGACCATTTCATAGATTTGGTGTAATTAGTGTTGCTGGGAAGGCTGATAATTATCAAAAATACTATGATTGGTGGGCTGGTTATACTAACACAAGGGGCGACTTTGAGGGATCTAGAGCCATTAACTTTGACTATACTCAATATACAGGATTGATTAATTTACCTAGACCTGAAATTGGTAAAAAATTAACTTTAGTAATACCATGGAGGGCCAGCGGTATTGATAATTACAGGGGCGTTATAAATAGTATCAGTCCTTCTAGTGCTGTAATGGGAGGATACGGTGCTCTACAGTTTATATGTTCTGAAATGATGGACCAGAACGGCAATACCATAGATGCGTTTATTGGGAATGACTTGCTACAGATGAATGCAAAGTTCCGATATTTTTCGTCGTCGCCGCCTGGCGGCCAAGGCATAACGGTCACAGGCGATAGTTTTGTGTTATGTGAACCAGAGCAGTATAGGATAGATTACATAAATATGTTAAGGGCTGTTGCGGCAGAACACGACTATTCAGGAGGAGACTTAACTCCTGAACAATGGCATTTTAATGCTCATGATTTAAAAAAGGGCAGTTTCTCTCCCCCAGATTTAGGTCATGTAGTTATAGAACTTGTCGGGGTTCCTAGGTTAGCCGGAACAATTGAACAAGAAGGCGACCCTAGTGGATTTTCACAGTGGAAACCAGACATACCTCCAGAGTTGAACTTTAATAGCGTGGGCTTTACCCCAACAGGTCAGCACTATTCTAATAACGCAGAAGTGCCGATAATTGGTGCATTTGACGGCGGCACTAGCCTAGAGGGTGAGCCCCTCGACGAACAACCCGTAGGTTTGCATAATGCCTTCTTCCCCGCTATATGGGCTATTTCTACCCCTAATCATATCACCGGAGATGATCTTAGGGAGACTGGTGCTATGCAGAATATCTACTCCGATTATAGGTCTCGCTTAGAAAACGCCGGCTTCGGGCGCGGGGGCGGCAGGGGCGGCGGCGCTGTAGGTTATTCAAAAAGAAGTCAATATTATCACATATTAGCAAGAGAGTTTAATCAAAGAGGCGGACTATGAATGCTTTATCACTACTTTGAATGGGAAGACGGCAACCCTAATCATGAAGATAGGAGGGGGCTTTTTGTCCGTATGAGTAAAGGTGACGGAGTTATACCCTCTGGAAAAATAACTTTATCTGGAGATGGCGCATTTATTGGTCCTGTAATCGAGCCTGTTGGTTTTACTTGTAATCAAGCGATAGACGAGTGGCATGGAAAATATCTAGAAGATGACTTTAGAGGTTATCCTTCAAAGTTCCCGCAATTAAATCCAGACTTTAACCCAGAACTAAACTATATTTCTAGAGTCATAAGAAAAGAATGGACGCCAATTGCCATATCTGGAGTAGTGAGAGTTAAGGCATCTACTAATATTGGCATATATCCTTCTAATAAAAATGGCGATACAGTAGATATCGCTAATGACGGCACGGTAGTCGATGCTGGGACAAAAGGCAAATATAAGGTGATACGAGTCGTTAAACAAAAGGAGATCTGGAGCGGACCCGAAGGTGTGTTCCGAAGACGACGACAAATTCAAGATCATGGACATGGTGTAGTGGAGATTCTGGTGGTATAATTATGGCATATATGAGCACAAATACAGGCGGTAACGCTAACTTACCCTATACAGTCGATGGAGATGGCAATGTCATTTTCAACGACTCCGGGGCAAATGTAGACTTTACTATTGAAAGCGATAGTAATGATGATGTTTTCCAAGTTCAAGGCGGCGGTAATGGTCATGTAAAAATCCATCAACTAGAAATTGCCAGTTATATTAACATTAAAAATGGGTTTGGAGACTCTTGGACTATTAAAGCACACGCCGTCGGAGACAGACCATTTACAATCACAAGCGGAACTCCAAATAGAGGGTTTAACTTTGAATCAAATGTAGGTGGTAGTGGGACAACTTCGGTGCTTTACATAGACGGTTCTACTGGCAATGTTGGGATTGGAGAGACCTCTCCTTCAGAAGCCTTAGATGTTACTGGTAATATTATTGCTTCAGGAAACATGACCTGTGTAGCATTAACGCAGACTTCTATGGCTAGTCTCAAAAAGAATATTTCGAACATTACTAAGACAAAGGCCAAAGTAATTCCGTTCAAAGAGTATAACTTCAAGTCTGGCGATACTACTCGTAAAAGATATGGCGTCGTAGTAGAAGATATAGAAAATGACTACCCAGAATTAGTCTATGACTTAGGTAACGGAGTAAAGGCAGTTAACTATATCGACTTACTTGTAAAAAGAGTAGCGGAGATGGAAAAGGAATTAACCGAATTAACTGGTGCTAAAGGCGATAAAGGTGATACAGGCGATACAGGACCTCAAGGACCTCAAGGCCCTGCAGGTGCCGATGGTGCTAACGGGAAAAATGGGAACTCTCATCTAGACAATGTTACTTCGATGGAGATTGACAAAAAGACTGGTCATTTAATAGTATCAATTGGAAAGCAAAACTATAGGTTTGCACCAGTAGAAGAATGAGGGAATAATTTTTATCCCTAATGATAAGAGTCAATAATATGACTAGAATTAAAGTCAGTATTCCCGAAGGAGTCTCTGGAGATTTTGAAATAGCACACTATACTAATCAAACTACTGATAAAGATTGGCAAGAATATCTAAAAATGAAAAACGAAAACCACGAAGAGTATTGTGTTTTGTTAAGTAAGACTTGCCCTATGCCACTAATGCAAGATTCTACTGCAGAATATGAAGAGCATCGGTGGTTATGGGAAAATGCAGTAGGGCATGTATTCATTGGCGGTCTTGGAATAGGGATGGTAAATGAGTTTTTGATGAATTCTCCCCATGTCACCGCCGTCACTATTATAGAAAACTCTCAAGATGTCATAGATTTAGTTTGGCCGTATTGTGCTAAAGACGACACATTTACTTTAGTTAAAGCAGACATTGAAACATGGGTTCCTCCTAAAGATACATGGTTTGATACTATGTGGTTCGATACTTGGCTAGTAGATAATCCACTAGGACAGATAGATTATATATTTAGTATGATTTCTAGGTATAAGGACTATACTAGGAATATGGGATTTTGGGGCGGGAAATAATTAGCCATAAATTCTTAATCCCAGTGATATAGGAATGGCTACGCCCTTGTAGTGTAGTATGGATATCACTCTGGCCTGCGGAGCCGGTAACCCAGGTTCAAATCCTGGCAGGGGCGCCATTAATCTTTATATCCCAAGTGAAGTAGTCCAATGTATGACAGAGAAAGTCACGGATGCAAGCCAAAAACAACAAGCGACCGCCCAGCAAGTAAATATCTTTGCCGCAAAGGAAATAGCAAACTTCGTTAGAAGCACGCTAGGTCCAATGGGAATGGATAAGATGCTGGTCGATCAAGCGGGAGATACCATCGTCACAAATGACGGTGCAACTATTCTTAGAACAATGAATGTTACTCACCCAACCGCTAAGATGATTATAGAAGTAGCAAGGACTCAAGAAGAGAACTGTTACGACGGAACAACATCCTCCATTATTCTCACAGGGGAACTAATGAAACAAGCGGAAGGACTTCTTTCTAAGAAGATTCACCCCACAATGATTGTGAAAGGTTTCAAACTAGCAGCAAGCGAAGCGGAGAAAGCACTTGAAGAAATTGTCGTAGAAGAAGATTTGATTACAGTTGCTAAAACCGCCATGACTGGAAAGTCCGCAGAGAGCGATAAAGAATCTCTTGCAGACATTTGTGTCGAAGTTGCCCAGGCTGCTAAACTTACAGACATTTCTGTTATCAAAAGAGCAGGGGCAAAAGTTTCTGACTCCACCGCTATTGCTGGACTACTTATCGATAAATCAATGATGCATCACTCTATGCCAGAAGTTGTAGAAAATGCTAAAATTGCTTTGATTGATATTGATATCACACTTCCGGACTTTGCACAACAAGTGCAAGTGCAAGTAAGTAATAATGATGCAGTCGAAGAATTCATCAATAAGCGTAAGGCACAACTACAGGCTTTAGCAGAGAAGATTATCGACTCTGGTGCCAATGTTGTTCTTTGTCTAAGAGATATAGATAAACTTGCAGTAGAGTATCTTGCAAAGAACGGCATCTATGCTGCTCGACGCGTTGCTAAGTCTGATATGGAAGCAGTTGCTAAAGCAACAGGGGCGCGTATCGTATCGGCCATTGATGACATTGTTTCCTCTGACTTAGGTTCTTGCGGACTATTTGAAGAAATACTTGTAGGCGACGAACCGCTAATTAAGATTACAGAAACACCAAACACTAATGCTGTATCCGTTCTTCTCCGTGCGCCAACAAAACATGTAGTCGATGAAATCGGAAGAGCATTCGATGATGCAGTAGGAGTAGTATCATTAGCATATACTAGTGAGCAAACCCTAGCCGGAGGAGGTAGCAGTTATATGTATCTCTCTAGAAAACTTAGAAACTTTGCTGCAACCGTAGGTGGTAGAAGCCAAATGGCAGTTGAAGCCTTTGCAGAAGCACTAGAAATAATCCCTTCTACTTTAGCCGAAAACTCTGGTCTAGATCCATTGGATACGCTTATAGAACTTCGTCAAGCACACGCCGCAGATGATAAGAAATCTAACTTTGTTGGAGTCAATGTATATGATGGCGGAGTTATCAACATGGTAGACCTTGGAGTTATAGAACCGTTTGCGGTTGTATCACAAGCAATTCAATCTGCTGCGGAAACAGCAGCCATGATTTTGCGAATAGATAATATCATTACTGCAAAGAAACTAGCGGAGATTGGGGAAGATGGATTCCAATACTGAACAAATAGTGCAAGAAGCACTAGCCGCGTTAGAAAAAACGGGGGCTAGTTTTATGTTAGTCGTAGAGGATTCTCAAGGCGTTGCTATCTTTAGCAATAGTCCTGGTGATCGACTCTACATCGTAAATAAGGAGGAATGAATATGCCAATAGAACCACCAAGAAGCCCGCTAATAGACCTTTACTATGGTAATAATGAAATATCTTCTGGTAAAGATACGGTTTCAAGAGAAGAACTTAGAGAAATACAAAAGGAACAAGAAATTAGACTTCTAAGCACATTCGCTGTGCAGTCTATTTTCCTTTCACTTGCCATTATGCTCTACGAAACCTGGGAGTTTAGTCAGTTCTCGGAGCCTTATCAAGCGGCGCTATTCTACGGTATGCTAGGGTTTTCTTTCCAATCTTCTCTTTACTTTGTATGGAGAACAATGTTTGAAGACTCAAGCAATCACAGAAAAGAAATGAAGAGAATGAAGAATCGCCAAAAGAATAAGATGGCGCAAGTTAAGTTCGGCATCCAAAAGAAACAGATGGAGATGCTTCTAGAAAGTCAGATGGCGCAATACACTAACTCCATGGATATCGCCATGAGCGATGGGCACATTGACAGTAACGAAATGGCTATATTAAAGCAACAATTAGCACAAATACAACAAACCGCGCAACAGATTGAACCACAACAACAACCGCAACAACTTGACTTAGAAGCGTTAGCGAAGCAACTAGGACTTGACCGTTTTCGCGTAGGACCGATACCTCTCGGTCCAAAACTAACAGTATCGCAACCCCCAGTAAAGACGGTAAGCATCAAACAAGAGGCAGACAAGTTGGATTTGGATCCAACAAGCGAATAACTTGTGGTGCTATGACTAAAGTTGGTGGCAACTGTAGAAGAATTACTAAAGGGGACAAGTGCTGGCAACACCAAAGGTGACATTATGGGCGCGATATTTAAGACGATACAAGACGATCAGCAAGAGTCTATGCTAAAGACTCTCCATGTAGGCAATACTTGGGAGTTTAGATACTTTAAATTTAAAGCATGGTGCTATGGAATTGGTGCTAGCATATGTTCTGTTATAGCAACGGCTGGGATAGATTATGTTATTATCAAGACCACGGAGCATAGTGGAATTATTGGATGGCTATTTGGGTGATTAGATGGCCTATGAGATTGTTTTTGCTCATGGCATCTGGCAAGTGTTGGCGCGAGGCAAGAACTTTATCCCTCATAATATCGGAGTTTATGGTGCAACAGAGACGGGCAAAACGACTTTAGACAAACAATTCACCACAAAAGGAGAAGTTAGGGAACTAGGCTTGCTCGATCGAACTCACCACGATAAAACACATTTCTTTTCAAGAGAACTCAAACTTCCTAACGCCACGAAAAAGCACATCAAATCCGAAGGATTGGAAAGAACAATCGTTTCTTCTGATATCGGAGGCCATGTCCAATATCATTCAATGTGGCTACGAGATATGATTAAAAGAAAAGTCACAACTGTAGTTATAGTAGTAGATCATAGACATTTATTAGATAGTGATAACTTAGCAAATCAAACCGCATTAGGATATCTAGTTAGAGCATTATCGACTAAGACAATCCCTAAAGGACTCACACTAAGACAACGGTTAAGGGCTAGAAAGTATGCACCTAAGCGTATTATATTACTCGCAAACAAAGCAGACGAATGGTTAGATGAAGAAGGATATGACCTGTGGGATAAGGGGTTTATCGCTAGACATAACATCTTTGATGTGTTTAGAGAAGATATGTATGCCCTCCACGAAGTTCATATCCCCGTATATATTGATGCTATTAGTGCGAGATACGGCTGGAATGTGGAGAACGCCGTTTTACAGGGGATGAAAATATGAGTTTTCAAGATGATAGAATATTAAATATGATGCAGCAAATGCCGCAATACCAACAAGGACAATACGATGAAGTGGTAGCACAAGTAGACTTTGAACTAAGCGACCATCCAGACCCCAAAAAGCAACGCAGGCAAAACATTAAGCGAGCGTTAAAGGCACTAAAGCCAACAAAAAGAAGTTGGTTTTCGCCTAAGAGATATTGGTTCAGAGGAAAGTATGCCTATAACAAGCCGCACCAGTGTTGTGTAGATGGCACTAACTGTATGAACCAGGACTACGGTGACTTATTCGATCAATACTTCCGCGACCCTCACACCATGCAGGTTAAGAGGTTTCAAGCATGGACAGGTGTTCATATTGGACAAGGAAAGAGACTAGAGTCTACATATTGTCCGCAACATATGATGCTATTTCATAAGTTAAATGAATGGATAGAGCAAGAGGAAGCCGAAGCAGATCCTAACTTCTTCCAAAAGTTAGCAAAAAGAGGAGTAGCATTAGTTCCCGTTAAGAGAGGACCCAAGAAAGAAGAGCATCCTTTGATTGTTAAATGGACTCCTGTATTTATGGAAGCAAGAAAAGATGGTATTCCTGTAGTTCATTATAAGAATCCTATAACCGGTGATAATGATATTACTATGCTAGTGTTCGATAATAGAGTATTGCAAGCGACAATGCCCGCCGATAATACTCTTTCTTCCACTATGGACATGTCAAAATACCATAAAGTCGTAGAGGAAATGAGCCGACAATAGGGGCAAAGTCGTTAAAAGGTAGAACAGGTTCGGATGTTTATGGCCCTATGGAATAAGAACCCAACAGGAAACGGCTTAACTCCTCCAGGAGTGGGCGGTGGAATTAGTCAAGAACAGATGTCTTTGTTCGCAAATGCAGCACAGGCTTCTGGATTGACTGACATGGCTAGAAACCAAGTAGACCAATTGACCGGAGGAATGCAAAATGAGGACCAAGTTCAGTTGCTTTATCACCTTATGGCAGTTCAGCCAAACGAAGTTAGTTTGTTCTTTTTGGAATATCCCCACTTCTTGAAGGAACTCTCGGCACTTATCGGATTAATCATTAGAAAAGAACTATACGCATGGTTCTCTTCTGGTGTTGTAAATGCTAGTGTAAATGCTGAAAAGGCTGCAGCCGCTGGCTATTCTACTATTACAGATGAAAACATCGATGCACAAATTGGAAAAGTTGTCCCTATTCAAGACATGCAACAAAAGATGCATCAAGCAGATAATCAAGCCATGCAGATGATGAATGGTCATCATCAACAACAGATGATGGGCCAAATGCAACAACAATGGCAACAGCAACAAATGATGCAACAAAACATGATGCCAGGACAAATGCCACAAAGACCTGGACTTGGTTCTGCTCTAGGAAACTTCGGCTCAAGCCTAATTAGAGGTAGTTTAGGACTACCGCCCGCACAGACCCAAGCACCTATGTATAACGGCTATCCTCCCCAGCAATAGGGGGTAGCAAGTTATGGCTGAAACGATTCCGCCAAGAGGGATGCCAATAACGGCATATCCACCTATTGTAAAAACTGCTGAAACTAGCAGAATGATAGACTTAGCGAAAGCCATAATGGATTTAGAAGCCGTAATAGCCGAGTGCAAAAATCAATTTGATAGACTATTGATTCCAGAATCAATGTTTTTCTTAGCAAAGTTTGGACCTAGCCCCTTTACGGCCATAATTACAACCTATTTTAAAACGCCAGAAGGTAAGCCTAGAGAACTAAGTCCTAATGAAATTGCAGCAGTAGGCGCTGAGTTAGCAAACTCTGGTTCGGCGGAAAATAGCGTAGAGCCATCGCCTTTAGTGTATAAGCGAGATAAAATGATTATACTTTTAACTTATGTCAATAGATATGTTAAGAATAGACAAACTCTCGAAGCAACTAAGTTAGAATTGTTAGAACTAGGAACAAGTTCTTTTATTTCTATGAAAGCCCCGCCAATTCCTAGACAAATAAAAGTCATATTAGAGTCTAAACAATTTACTGCTCTAAATGTCACTAGTAATTCTCCTATGTCATGGAATAGTTCGAAAAGTGCTATTAGCAAACAACTATCTTCATTTCTTAAACTAAAGGCTGGGCAGACACTAGAAACAGGTCTAAAGTCTAAATTTAATTTTACATTTAGAAAAAGATACAATGACTATTTTCACCCAAGTGGATATGCTTTATTCCCATTCCTCATCTATCATGCTAAATCTATTAGTGCTGATCCAACACCTACTGGTTATTGGGGCCATGTTGCTAAGTATAGACTTCATGCTTCAAGAGTCGCAGAAAAGATGAGCGAAGTTAGGTTAGTAGAAGTTAATCCTATTACAGGTGCCCCCTTTGACAGAGGAATGGTTGTGGGCGTATATGCCGATGAGCCTTCTAATGCATTAGCAGCAGTAAGTAAAATGTATCCGTTTGTCTTAGAACTAAAATCACAAGAAAACATTAGTTTAGACAAGTCCATAGTTATTAGTGATTATACATCGAAACTAAAAGATAGTGCAGACAGGTGGGCTTTGACAGGTAAAAAGAGTGAAAGAACTTTTGTTAATATCATTAGAACTACTTGGGATTGGGCAGACTTAGAATTGAAAAACGATAAAACTTGGTATAGTGCATTTAACTCTGCAAACAAAGCGAATAAAGGAACTAGAACATTCCAACAACAGCAACTATTAGACTTTCAATCAGACGATTTGAATAAAAGAAGAGCCGCGCTTAGAGCAGGGACTCCTCCAAGGTCGATAAGTCATTTACTATTTGGCGGTGATGCAAGACAAATGCGTAATTGCTTTCCTATTTCTGTATCGGAGTTTTATCTACTCCCTGCGGGAACAGAGGAAGCATTACAAAGATTATGTTTAGTTAGCAAAAGTAATGCTTTGATTCGGG
>Ga0160423_10000788_pt1 | contig 26440 bp, 36 predicted proteins | sample CRUFie14St8metaG_FD_108191 | JGI IMG/M metagenome (GOLD analysis project Ga0160423, IMG submission 108191) | Marine microbial communities from the Costa Rica Dome - CRUD Field 142mm St8 metaG | ecosystem: Environmental > Aquatic > Marine > Oceanic > Photic zone | place: Costa Rica: the Eastern...
CAAACTTAAGTGGCCTCAATGATAGAAGAATATACCAATAAGGACACCAGACCCGACGAGGTGATTTAATCAAGAGCGTTAAATAACTCCTCCATGACATCACTCAACATATCATGCATAAGTATAAATTTTACAGCGTTGTCAATACCTGCATATATAGCCTCCATGGTGATAAGGCCAATCATAGCATCGGGTTCATCAGTAAAAATACTGATATCTGTAAATATGGCCGAATCTATAGATGTTTGGACTTCTTTTTTCATTGATGGGCTAATGCTTGATACTCTCTTGACTGCTGCTTTTGACATGCTAAGCCTATTTATTATCTTATTAGATAAGGTGCAAACAAAGCAACACCATATGGTTGTGATGCTTTGTTGAAACAACCCTAAGTAATGGGTCATTTAATCTATAACATGAGAAAAATAACCCAAGACGCAGTTCACGCATTCAATAATAACAGAAATTTTAGTAGAGGTAATACTGTAGTCCGTCATTTTACCTGTGACGGTTCGACTTCTATGTATCTGCATAACAATTTGATTGCTGAGAAGGATTCAAACGGTAATGTTACAATTATGACCATGGGATGGGATACCAACACCACAAAAGAACGCCTTAACGGTTTGGATGGTGTCAATATAGTGCAAAGAAATTTTGCATGGTATTTGAACGGTGTCTACTGGGATGGTTTACCCATTCTGTTAGATTGTTGATACTGTGGAAAGCGTTTTTGATTGTTTTCGCTTAGGTAAAGGAGCCACGCATAGGGTAAATATGCAAATAGCCGAAATAAAAAACAATCCCCGCATTGGGTTATAACAAAGCGTTACCATATGGTTGCACTTTGTAAAAACCATACTAATACGACATCAGATTCCATCTAGTGCTTCAACGGGAATAGGAGCAAACAAGGAGGTAAAAAATATGAAACAAGCAAATTGGAATGTAAATACAAGTAAAGTGAGGGCTTGGGCTGAAAAGCAACCTAAGTCTGATAACCTGAGTGCGGTTTTACTGTCCCTATCATTAGGTGACAATGCCGCTACTGACGAACTAAGAAGCACATATTGGACAGCAATCCGTTCAATTGGTTCTACTATGGATGGTTTTCCATCTGCCCGCAAAGGCCGAGAATCAACTCTAACCGAGGAACAACAGATTGCATTGGCGAATGTGGAGAGTGTGGTAGAAACTGCCTTTGCTTCAATCCCTACTGAATACCACGCAACACTACTGGCCGTAATAGTTCCTCACGGGCGAACTGGCGGAGTTTATTCATCAATGGACGAAATGACTGCTTACTATGTCAATCAAGCACATAACTACATGGTCACTTCTATTAAAGAAGGCCGATTTGACGGTAAGTTGAATAAGGCGGGTGTTCCTCAAATCACCCCTCGCCCTACAAAGGCCGAGAAAGACGCTCAAATGGAGGACTCGGAAGAGGTTTGAGCCTAAACTGCAACTATTCCCGTTGTAGCCCCATATTACTCCCTTCGGGGTTTAATTGGGGTTTAACAAAGTAACACCATATGGTTGTGCTTTGTTTCGACCCTAGTTAATACAGGGTCAAAAGGGGCTTACCATGTCAAATTATAACTATTATAATATTAATTGGGAGCATGAAGTAATCGAATATAAGGCAGAATATGATGATGATGATTACATTGTCGAATATGTTGAGAGTATGCTCCCTGTCTATTATGGCGATATATACACCACATATCATCAAGTCATAGGAACACCTCTAAATATTGAAATTGAGCAAAAGCATGTCGGCCAAACCATAGACCAAATAATGAATTGGCACATATTTGAGGAATACATGATTAAGTTCATGGCAGAATTTAACGAATACGAGGAGGAATAAATATGGAGGAAAAGACATCATGAAAGCCTTCGGGCATTATTACAAAGCAATACCATATGGTTGTGATATCTTTGGTATCTAAAACCATATACAGAATCTCATGATATTCTATGTCGGGAGTCATGAACCGACAGGGATTGACAGAATACCCCTTTAGGCGGGGGGTAATGTGCAGGTATTCGTGTAGTGCGACATATCCAATGGGTGATGCGTAAAAGCGTGAGGTCATTGGCTCTATGAAAAGTCCTTGAACCTCAAAAGGGGAGTTGTCTAACTAACAACTTGGATATACTTGGCTTGATGGCTCTTAAGATATAAGAGCGTCTAAAGTGAATGCGACCCAATCGTATCATCATTAGTGGTAGTCATTCCACTATCCCACCTTTTATTCCATATGGCGGATTGGCCATAAACCATATAGAAACGAGCCGAAACACAGCGTAGTAAGACAGACGGGTAAACAATACAGTAAGCCATGGCAAACTGTAGGGAAATCAAGAAGAAGTGCAGTTATTCGGATATGTATGGAGTAGGCGAAGTTTCTATCATACTCATTTGGTGCTTAAGCGATAGATAAAGCGATAATAGTTCACCATGAAAAACGCTATACAGGCATATCAATAAAAATCAAAATTACAATAAAGATTGTTCCCTGTTACTGTGTAGCCCTTTCATGGGGTTCTTCAAAGAACAACCATATGGTATGGTGCTTTGCTAAAACATACCTTACATAATGAATTGAATCTACTTAACATGTTTACAAGAAGTATTGGAGATGAAGAAGGCGGAGTAGTAGTTAATGTAGGTCTATGTGCTGGAAGGCATGATATTACAGGAATTGAAGATTATATTTTTACAGAACCTATTGAAAACCCTAACGACTTTAAAACACTAAGACAAATCGCAAATGATAAATTAGAATTAATGTGGAATGATGGAAATTGTATCAATATTTTTGTTACTGGATTAAGTCAAGCATTAACTATCGTTTTATCTGAAATTTTCGGCCTATATGAATTAACTGAATATGATATTTTGGTTCAGGTCTTTCATTGGGATAGAGAAACAGAAACTTACAAGGGGCATACCATTGTAGGGAGTTAAAGCCTTCGGGCGTTTAACCAAAGTAACACCATATGGTTGGGATTGCTTTGCACATACCAACCTTATACGATTAGGCATCGTATCTATTGCTCAGGGGGATTGAGTGTTAAACTTTAGTTTAGGAGGTAACAAAAATGAAAATAGAAAATTGGAATATAAACACAGCAAAGGTTCAACTATGGTTGGATAAAGAAGACAGGGGAGAAAATGGTCAAGCCATTACTCTATCTATGGCATTAGGAAATGCTTGTGATAACGATGATTTGAGGTCTACTTATTGGACTGCAATTAGAAGCATTGGTAGCACATTTACAGATTTCCCGATGGCTCGAAAAGGCCGAGAATCGTCATTACCAGAAGATATACTGCTATCTGCGACTTCTGTAAGGAATGCGGTTATAACTGCCTTTGCGGGTATTACTGATGCAGATATTATTTTGAAGGTCATACTACCTCATGGTCGCTCCGGTGGCTCATACGAAACAATTGATGACTTAGCGGAATCATACGGACAAAAAGCCTTTGATGCTCTTGTTAAGGGATATAAGGAAAACCGTTGGGATGGTTCAATGGAGGGTAATGTCCCTCTAATGTCTCCGCCTCCCGTAAAAAATAAGGAGGCTAATGAATAGGTTTAACGCTTATTCCCCCTGTAGCCCTTGTGGTTACGGTTATGCAAAGCAAACCATATGGTTGTAGTTACTTTGGAACTAAAACCCTAATAGTATAAAATCACAAATAGATATGTCAAGCAATATAACCTATGTAAGAACCATGGAGATTAATTATGGAGAGAAAATGGAAGACCTTAAATTTGCTAAATTAGCACATGGACTGCAAAAGAAAGGTATCACCATATGCACTCATTTTGGTAACAAGCCTAAATATGGGTTTAATGAAATTACTGAAACTAAGAAAACTTACCAAATTGTTATGGATGATAAGGTCATATTTGAAACCAAATATATCACTGATAGAAATGAGGCCTTTGATGCGTTTAGCCCATTCCTAACTTTAGAGTCTGTAGACGCTAAAGTAGACAAGACATCTAAGAAGTGGGTAATGGTTGAAGGCAGTGTTGTCCGTGTTGATTTTGAATTGAATGGAAATCAACATGACTGGTATGACCGTAAAATAGAATATGATAGTGGACAAACTATGGCTGTTACGCTATCAAACTCTACTGATGGTGTTATTCTTAGGTTTACAACTACATGGGAGCCTGAAGGCATTCAGCGCAAAAACACTATTGAAGAAGTTATGGTTAATGAAACACTAAACGATATGGCTAAGATTCAAAGCACTATTGAGGGTCGTTTGAAACTCAAGAAGTTTGGCTATAATATCAAGGCCGCTACTATTGATTGTCATTTCGATGCTAAAACAGAAAGCCGTAGCGAATGCGCCCCTGACATTATTAATCGTGTCAAAGAGGCTAAGAAAAGATACTCATGAAAGGAGGAATAAAAATGAATAACCATAAGAGAATAAGAGAACTAGAAGATAAAGCAATTGAAGAATACCTAAAAGTCGTAGTTTGGACTGCTATTATTGAAATGCTCACAGATGATGAACAGGAGGAATATTGGCGTTTGCTAAATGAGTCTTGTGGTTTTTAACCGAACAACCCGTAAGTCCTAATTAGGCAGGGTATAGCAAAGCAATACCATATGGTTGTATAGCCTAAAAGATTACACAACCATATGGCTTTGTTTCAAAATTTTTATTTTACTGTTCGTTTAAATGAGTGGTTTTAAATCAACAAAAAAGGCAGTTTTGCTTAATATATTAGCCTACTTTGCCCATACTATTATATCATTGACTGTTCTGCCTTTTACTAAGCAACTAATATGTTCGTGACAATAACAACTTATGCTATTTAGCCCACTATACTAGAATAAGAAACAATAATTAAACAGTCTAAACAAATAAACAATCAATACTGCTAATATAATAAAACGATTTAAACGAACAATGCTATAACGGGCCGCAACTATAAACTTTAAAGGAGAATAATTAAAGAAACAACTTTTTATCCTGTTTATATAAACCATATAAAAAAAATAAAAACGCAAGTGCCAAAAAAATTCCGCCACATTTTTTGAGAAATTTTAGGTGATAATATGACATGGAAAGATATACTAAAAGCCCAAACTACTCTTTTACAGTTTGGTAGGCAAGCCAATATGGATAAAAAAATCCCGGAAATAAGGGCTAAACTAGAAGGTATGCGTGGTAGGGCTAAAACCACAGAAAGGGGAAAAACTGAAGATTTAGCCACCGTAAAATTAGAACAATTAGATAAGGTTAGAAATGTAGATGATTTTGAGAACTTCTATGATGATAGCCTAAAATATTTATTGGGTGAAAAATAAATGTGGAAGGACATACTCAAACTAGACATGGATGAAGCCCGTAAACTGGGTGAAAGGTATGCTCCCGAAGATATGGAACAGGCTAGACAAGATAAGTTGAAAACGGTTCTAACTAAAGTAAGGCCAGCCATTGAAAAAACTTTAGAGATATATGTTGATGATATTGCTGAAGAAGATGCAGATAGGCTAAGAATGTCATTGGTTTCTATGATGAGAAATTTACCTATGGCTCCTAGAATGTCTAGGGACAACAGTAAAGAAGCAAAAAATAAAAATAAAGAAATGGTCGAAACTTATCTTGCTAAGTTAGAAGACCTATATCAAGAAGATAAATCTCCAAGAAAAACTACTAGTCTTATTGACAGGGCTAGAGAGATGAATAGAAAACACCCAAGAATGGGGAGTGGAAGAAAATGATAAGAAAAATGGGCGAAGTTATGCGAGGGTCTGAATTAGACAAAGACGCTCAAGATGAAATTAGAGGGTATGCAGAAGATTATGCTGATAAACTAAATATTCCTTCGTCACAAAGAAAGGAGTTTCTTAGTTTAATTTATGCAGGTATGATGAGTAGGTTTTATGTTAGAAATCTAAATGAAAAGGGGGATGTCAGCCCAAAGACCGGAAAAGAATTGTCTTTGATACATCCTTCAAGACGCTTAGGTTATGAAGAAGAGTCCGAAGCAGAAAACAGAAACAAGACTCAAGTTGAGAGTGCCGCAAGAAATAGAAAAAGATTCCGAACAACCGTTGATGAGATGTCATCTGAAATCACAGAAGAAGTGGCTCAAGAGGAAATAACCGAGTTGGCTGAAGAAGTAAAAGATTCTAATTTGAAACAAGCATTGGATAGAATGGTTCTTACTTTTAGTGAAAGGCTTTCCGATGATAAATTAAATTCCGAAAGAAGAAAAATAATAGATAGGGACATTCAAGAACTAATACAGGCAATCGAAAGTGATGAGTCATATAGCCAAGAAGATATTAATTCATTTAGTCAATTTTTGTCGAAACTGCAAGGAAAACCGTTCTTTTCCGGAATACATCAAGCATCATTAAGAGATGTCCTTGAAAGGATGAGAAGTAAATATAGATTTGATGATAGTAAAAATGCTTCATGGCAAGACTCGCTAAGAAAAAGCAGGGTAATTGAGGCTATCAAAAGATTTGAAGAAAAGCATCTAAAGGATGAACCTATGGAGTTAAGTAAAAACTATGTGGAGGAGATTGATATGAATTGGAAAGAAGTGCTGAAGACCACAGAAAAATTAGAAGAAGAAGCCGAGGAATTTGAAAAGACTGAACCAAAACCTGATTTTATAGATTTAGATAAAGATGGTAATAAGAAAGAATCTATGAAACAAGCGGCTAAAGATGCTAAGAAAAAGCCTAAATCTAAAAATCCATTTACTAGGAAGGATTAATTATGTCTTGGAAAAAAATTCTAAAGAATGAAGAGGAAGAAGAACTTCCGGAGCATGTAAAGAGAGCAAGAGAGAGAGTAAAACAAGGATTGCCTTCTATAGAACAACCGCTTATTCCTCAATTTGATGACGAAAAGAGAATGAAGAGAGGGGAATAATATGACATGGAAAAAGATAATGAAGAGTAACTCAAAGAGAAGACAGGAGTTTGCTGATGAAGTAATTAGACATGCTAATAGAATACTAGAAAACTATACAAAAGAGTATGATATTGATGATGTCCCTGACTTAGAATTAGAACTGCGAGATGTTTTGGAAAAGATATTTGCTGATTTGGTTTAGGTGAATAATATGACAAGGTGTAATTACTTAGATGCTTGGTTTGATGCAAAATCAAAAGAGGTAGATGAAGAAGAGGCAAAGTCAAAGAAATGTTTTGTTACAGGTGATAAAAAATGAATTGGGAAGATGTATTGAAAAGGAATCCTAGAGATTCTAAAAAAGTTAGAGAAGCACAACAACGAAAAATAGACCGTGAAAGCGAGAGGGAGTTTATTCCTAAAGAGCCTAAACCAAAAAAGGTCGAAGAGCCAAAACCACTACCTACAAAAGAAGAGATGGCTAGAATAATTGAAGAAGGTAAAAAGAACACTTATCTTGCTGGAATTGGAAGAACAAGAAGAAGAAGAGATGAGCCATTTAATCCATTTAAAAACTTTCCTAAAGCAGAAGAAAATCGTAGAAAAGCAGAAGAAGAAAAAGAAAGAAGGCGTAAAGAACAGGAGGGATGATATGTCTTGGGAAAAAATATTGAAGTTTAAATTAACTAAAGACGCTGATGAATCAGAAATCAATGAATTCGTTGAAGATATTTTAAATGGTAGAGCCTTTGATAGAAAACTGGAAGGTCAAAAAAGCGAAGAAGGTAGTAGTTATAATAACAGATTTACTTTGGATGATTTACAAAAAATTGCTGATAGATTAAATTACAGAATAAAATGGCTAAAAAATTATTACGCAAAGGATAATGAAGGCGGTTTAGAATAAATGACTTGGAGGGATATTCTTAAAGTCGAAGATGACGAGAAGAAAATGGCAGGGGCAGTAACAACAACTTCTTCCCCGGCTTTGTTCAATGTCACATATGGATATCATAGAAAAAAGAAAAAGAAAGAGGATGAAGAAAATGGTGAAGGAAACTAAGAAAAAAAGACAGGCCAAATTTCAAGGAAATACCTTCAACCAAAACTTAGATTCTATCAAGTTCGCTAAGGACTATCAAACTTGGAAAGATAATTGTCAAGGAATTAGTGGCCAAACGCTGATGGTAGAAAATGTCCCATCATTATATGATTTTCTTTTTACTCATGTATTTGGAAACATAAGACCAAATTCGGTAAATTCAGACAAAGAAGGCCAAGGAGCAAGAGAAGCGCTACAGGTCATTGAAGGAATAATAGATGGTGGACTAATTAGAGAGCAAGAAATTTTTGTTGTTGATGCTATGGCTGATGTATTAGAAGCATTACAAGATACTTCACTAGACCCTAAAGATATTCTCTTTACCGAGTTCACCACGACAAGGGGTGGAAGAAGACGAAGAAAGGTTAAAGTTAGAGGCCACTATCGAACTGAAAATTATGAGAAAAAAACCGGAAAAAAGGCAACTCCTCCCGAATGGAGAGCAGGTAATAATCCTCCACATCAAGCATTATTTTCTGAAACAGAAACACAATTTGCTAAACCAAAAGGACTACTACATATTATGAGAGATGCTAAAGATGAACTTAAGGATATTATAATAGATGAATTAGAGATAGAAGAAGTAAGGGGTGGCGCACCCCCTAGAGACTATGAAAATATTAGTGCTATTGAAGATTATTTTGACAAGGTAATAAAAAATACTGCTTTTTGGAGTGCAGGTGGAAAACTCTTAGTCAATAAAGTAAGACAGGACTTACAATCTAGAACCTTTAAGTTAATGAATAAAGACCAAGATATCGTTGCTAATCTTGCTAGATTTAACGCTGAAGGAAAGAAACAAAAACCTGCTGGAACAATTAGAGAGTTTAGATTAACTTCCACGGCTACTCCAATAATTGAATTAGTCAATAATGCTTTGAAAAGAGCAGGAACTAACAAAGCCCCTAACGGCTATAGAGCGTGGCAAAATGCTAGAAAGCGAGGTTTTGATTATAGAAAAACTGCAAGAGAAAAGTTCGGAGATGGTGCAAAAAGCCCGGACATGAAAGTTATTTCTAAAATGTGGCAAGCAAGATTATGGAGAAGATAATCATGGTCACAAGAAAGCGTTGTGGTTTTTGCCAACATGCTGATAGAGAAGAACTTGAAAGGATGTTGGAAGCAGGTGAAATAACCTGTGATGAACTAGATGCTGAATATAATTGGAGAAGTGGAACTGCGGCTCAACACCAAAGAAATCATATGGGCGAATATAAAATGAGTTCAAACCCACAATGTAAATTGTGTGTAGACCCTATGAGAAAGCATTACGAAATGGCCTTACAGAATGGGGAAATAACAAGTGAAGATTTGGCTTCTGCTTTAGATACAACAAAGGCGCAAATTCAACGCCATGTCAAAAATCACCTTACTCCTATAGTGCAAGAAAGTGCGGCTATGATGATAGCCACAAAAGAATTGAATGAGGTAGATTTGCTTTCTAACAATGTTCAAAAATTAGATACTCGATTAGAGCAAGTTTTCAACGAACTAGGAAATGATTTAGACCCTAAGATGATTGATGCTCTAACTAAACTTGCTAGAGAAATTAGAGAGTCTTTGAAATATCTTATGGAGTTCAAAGGAAAACTTATCCATAAGAGACAAGATACAGTTATAGTTCATCAAATGCAGATTGTTCAAGAAGTGTTAGCACAGAATAATCCGGAGATTTGGTTGGATATTAAAAAGAAAATGCAGGAGAAATTACAATGAGTTGGCAAATTCTTCTAAAAGCGCAACCTGCTTCTAACATTACTTTGTTAATTACGCTTGCCGATGATTCTAAAACAGATTCATTGATAGAAGAAATCCAAGAATCCGAACAATTGACTGCTAGTTTCAAAGGAATCATAAATAATATCAAGGCGAACAACATAACTGTTGATTCGATGCTAAAAAAATTACCACTTCCTAATGTCTCCAAAGAAAAAATAGAAGAAAATCTAAAAAAATTGCTAAATTCTATCAAGCCGGAGCAAATGAGAGAGACAAAACAACTTGAAACACTAGTAGATGAAGCGATTTCAGCAAAAAAAGAGGGAGACGAGACTAAATTTTCTGAACTTTCTCAAAAAATCAACGAAGTTAGAAGCAAATCCACTAGAAGTTACGAGGCAAATACAAAATTAAGAGCAAAATTAAGAGTTTTTGACTCTTTTGGTGAAGGATTCACTCTAAAATTCAATGCTGTTCCAACTAGCGGGACAAAAAAACAAAAATTTCAAAAAATTCTTGCCGATTTTGCTAAAATAACTGGCTCAAGAGTAGTTGGCGACACAATACAGACTAATTTTCCTAACGCTAACGCATTTTTAAACAGTTTAGGACAAAATACTGCTGAAATAAGAAGAGAGATGGCAGAATATGAGCCGGATTTAGAAAGTAGCGGTAGAAGATTAGCGGCTGTATCGGAAACCGATACAATGGTTGCTTCGGGAGTCAAATTTGATGCAAAAGAAACGCTAACTTCAGTAGATGTTGAGAATTATTTGATTGCATTAGAGGATATTCCGGGGAGTGTGGGTAAATTCATTCCAACAGAAATGAAAAACGGCTTTGACTTTCCTGCTGATGCAATATTCTTAGAAAAACAGTCAAAAACCACCAAAAGCCTATCTTTGAATCCATATGGGAGGCTTTTGATAATGGGAACTTTTGGTGGAGATAACTGGTTCAAACAATTTTTTGACGCAGTTAGAACAAATGCCTTTGTGAGTGAGAAAATAGCAGAAAGAATACTAATCGAGTCTATCATAGAGGGACTAGAAGACAATAGTAATCCTGCTAGAAGTAGTCTAGGAACAAGTTTAGTTCCCTTTAGAGATTTAGAATTAACAGGAAATATTAAAGCAAAGAGAAAAAAACTTAGAGAGTTCATCAAAAACGATACTAATTTGAATACTGCTTTTAGTCAAGAGGCTACCGCCTATCAAAGTAATATTTTCCAAGATAAATATCAAGATAAATTTACAGTGAAAGAGGCCGATGCTTTCCAAGAAGTATATGATTCTACAGATGATGCAGATTTCGTCTTTGGCGACCTAAATATAGAATATTATGATAACACAGATACTCTAATAGAAAACAAATCCGGTGCTTCTTACGCTAAAATATTTTTAGATGACAGTCAAGTGTCTCCATCGGAATTAATAGAGGACATAGAGAGCAAACAAAAAGAAAAAGGCGTAGAAGTTACTTTAGGCAGACTAAGACAAAGTATGCTAAACACAGGTGATTTCGCTCAATTTATTGTAGACTATTCTAATGATTCAAAACTAGAACCACTGACAAAAGAATCTGCTGCGAGGGCTGCGACCTTTGATAAATTGTCACCTAAAAATAGTTTAATTGTTCTATCTAGATTAGGAGAACAAGGAATATTAGATACTGGCACAGATGGATTAATAGCCGACACATTCATATCTATAGATAATAACAGGGGAAACACTAGTAAACAGTTGGAACTGGCTAACGAACTAAATGATAAGATGATATCTTTCCTAAAAGAAGCAAAAATACAATTAATTAGTGGATTTCAACTAAGACTAGAAGACTTTGGAAAAAATTATGAAAAGTATTTCCCAAGAAAACAAAGTAATGTTCCTATAGCAGTAAAAGCATTCAAAGACAAACAATTGATTCGGTGATAAATATGACAGTAAGAGATGACATTAGACAAGATACCAAACTAATGCAAAGCCTACAGAACATAGGCAAGACCACTGAAGATAGAAGCCCCGAAAGAGTTACTGCTCTTAAACAATTAGTCGAGGCACAAAGAGTAAAATTAACTCAAGACGGGGTAGAAGGAGAAGAACTAGCAAAGAAACTTCGTTCATTTAGAAGTGGCTTAATGGCGGAATTAAAACAACTTAAGTTTACAGACCCAAGACAATTTATTTTTGATGCAGTAAAGAAATTAAAAATAAAAGACGAATCAGGAATAAATTTAGATGTTGATGATTTATTGACAGAAAGACTACAAAACATTACTATTGGGGATACCAGCCAAAGAGAAATTTTAGAGTCTTCTTTTCAACAACAGTTAGATGGTTTTGTAAATACTAATGAAATAAAACAAAAGTATGGTGAAGGTCAAATACAAACACTAAGAGAAAATATAACAAGAATACAAAACTTACTAACGAGAAGAATTAGTCAAGCAGAAACACAACAGAAGATGAAAACCATTCGAGTAAATGTTAGAAAATATCTTGGTGCTACTCCTCTTTCTAAATTAGGCCAAAGAGAAGATATCTACGAATTTTGGGAAGAAGTTTCCGAAAGATATGAACAGTTCAAAGAAGACTTGGATGCTTTATTTGAAGCCGCAGAACAAAGTGATAATGAAAAATTCAAGCAATATTTTTCTAAACTAAGAACAGAATTTGAAGGAGAAAATCTAGAATATATTGCTAGATATCCATTAGTTTCAATTCGTGAAGTAAAACCAGTAGATAGATTAGTAGCAGTATTAGAAAATCTTCTCATAACTAGGGGGCTATCCAGAAAGAAGATAGAAATCCAAGAGGGAGATGAAGACGATGTTGATGAATCCGGTATGGAAGAATGGGAACAAGATTACTTATCTCAATGGGATGGATTAGAAGCCTCACATAGAGATGAAGGCTATATGGAAGAACAGTTAGCAACAGATTCTATCGAAGAACAAGAAGACTTGATTGACGAAGAGAGATTATTCATAGACCCGCTATTAGCATTTGAAGTAATGAGAAATAAAAAACTATTAGCATTAACTCAAGATGGGTTTGCTGAAATAGGTGATGCGCTTGAAGCACTTAAGCAAGATGATATAGTTTTAGATTTCCAAACTGATGTAGATGAATTTTTAGAACAAATAGAAGATAGTTTTGCTAGTGAAAAAGGAGAATATCATCTACCTATTTCTGTTCTTAATAATTCTAAGTTTAGAACATTTGCTAAAATTCCTAGCAAATTACCTGCCGGTTTCAATAGAGGAGATACCATTAGTTTAGATGTAGAAGATAAAATAGATGATTTACTGGATAAAATTCACATCGGATTAACTAGTAAGAAATTTGGATTTGCTTCAGCCCCAAGAACCACAGGACGAGGAAAAACTTTAGGCAGCACTTTTGGAGCAGAAGCACAAATGACAAGTGAAGCACCCCCAACTGCCGGAGGAACCTATAGAGAACAAATGGGAAGATTACAAGCAGGTGGGCGGTCAAGGCCAATGAATCCCGCTACTAGAGGAAAACTAGATGAGAGTCTACAAGAGTTTAATGGAATTATTGCTAGATTCTTAGAATCAGCAAATCAATACTACATTACTCCGATGTATGCAGGTAGATTACCAATTGACACACCTAGTTTTATTTCGGGAAGAGGTGCTAAAGTCCTTGATGTTTTGTCTAAAGATTTAGGTCTTGAAACAGTAATGGGTGGAGCATATGAACAACTTGCTAGTGTTGGTGATGGTGGTTTAGAAACCTCTAATCTAAGAGAGATTGCTGATTTCCTAGAATTCTTAGATAGACCTAATTTTGAAATAACTCAAGAAGTAGTTGATGCCGGTGAAAAAGCCTCGGTAGCACTTTCGGAAATATTTGGAGAAAACACCGAAGAAAGAAATGATAACTATATCAGTGCTTTACTTATGCACTTTATGGAAGAAATGGAAGATATGACTTATGCTGAAGAAGATTTCAATGGCTCAACAATACAGGATAGAGCCGAAGACTTTGAGAGAGGCTATATGAGTAGAGAAGCGTTTCCCATATTCGCCCTGCCATATTTCTTAGACAGACACCAAGGAATACTAACAAAAGAAACTAGCATGAAAAAACAATATAACAGACTTAAAAAATTATTTGAAAAGGTAGAAGATGATTTACCAATAGTTCTTACTAAGATGTTAAAGGCTCATGACATAATAAGAAAACAACTAGGTAAGAAAGTAGAATATGGTTTCATGAATTTAACATATGATTCTATAGAGAAAATGATAGATAGAATGTATGTAGAAGAATCTGTTGATTTAAGTCATTTAGAAATAGAAAATATTGTTAAGTCGGAAGATTCACATAATAATATTTCAAAAGAATACGGTATAGATTCTGACCAAGTTTATTTGATTAAGGCTAACTTTAGGTGATAATATGAGTTTACAAGAAAGATACAATAGATTAACTCCTGCTCAAAAAAGAGAGTTTCAAAGAATGCAAAGACCTAGTAGGCTAACTAATTGGAAACAATTAACGCATGAACAAATTATAACGATGTTGGAAAAAGATGCAAAAAGGGTAGATTCTAGCCAGTTTGCGAGTATTGCATCGAGGCCAAAGGTTTTATCTAAATCTCAATGGCAAGAAGTTCTAAAAAAGAAAAAGAAAAGAAAATCTACAGTAAATCAATCCGGTAATTATACTAAACCCGGAATGAGAAAAAGAATATTCAATAGAATAAAAAGAGGCGGCAAGGGCGGTGCGCCCGGTCAATGGTCTGCAAGAAAAGCACAAATGCTGGCTCAAGCGTATAAAAGGGCTGGTGGTGGCTATCGAAATTAACTGGCGTAAAATTCTCAAAGCCAAATCAAAGAGGCAACAGGATTTATCCACTTGGACTGATGAAGACTGGGGAAGTGCTGAACAGCATAGAGCCAAAGATAAAGGTAAAAAACCTAAGTCTAGAACTAAAGGAAGATACATGCCAAGAGCAACCTACAAAAGAACAGATAAAAAAACTCTAAGGTATCAAGATGCTAAAAAAAGAAAAGGCCGTAAAAAAGGACAACAGCATGTTCCAACAGGAAAGAAGTTTAGCCAAAAGTGATTACTATGCCGATAACCAAAAAGAAAGATGGCTATTATTGGGGTTCCAAAGGGCCATTTAAAACTAGAAAAAAAGCGGTTCAAGTTGCTCAAGCCGCTTATGCTAGTGGTTATGTCAAAAAGAGTTGGCAAAATATTCTAAAAAAAGACCCAAAGAAAGGAACCGGCAAGAAACCAAAGGGTTCTGCTAGAAGATTATATACGGATGAAAACCCAAAAGATACTGTTAGTGTTAAATTCAAAACAGCGAAAGATGTAAGAGATACTTTTTCTAGTGCCTCATTTAAATCAAAACCACATAAAAGACAGTCACAAATAATTAACTTAGTTGAGCAAAGGGCTAGAGTAGCGGCTAAAAGAGCCAAAGACCCCGAAGCAAAAAAGAGATTGAATGCTGCACACAAAGTAGCATTGGCAAGAAAAGAGTCCAGTAAAAGAAAAACAGCGAGGATGAAAAAATGACATGGAAAGACATAATAAAAAATATCTTAGAAGAAGACCCGGATGAAATGACTGACTTTATGAATATCAGTCCTAAAATGAAAACAGCAAAAATAGAGCGTCAAATTCTTAGAGAAATACAAAAAGAAGGCGGAGCATTAGGTATGAAAAATCTAAAACAGTTTGGTGAAGAATCAGAAATAAAAAGAGCCTTGGCTAAATTAGAAAAAGAAGGTAAGATATTCATGCATAAAGATGGAGATATCTATACACACGAACCAAAGTGATATAATGAGTTGGATGGATATTCTCAAGAAAAGAAAGTGGCAAGGAACACTTTCTAAAGAAAAAAGTAAAATGCTTGAGAGAACTCCTAAAACAAAAGTAGATATTCCTAAATTAAGTTATCCACAAGAGGAAACAGAAATACCTGCTATTCTAAAAATAATGGAAAAGAAAACTCTTAACCCAAAACAAATGAAGGATGCAGACCTTAAACCCGAAAAAGAAATGTTTAGGATTGTTGATGCAGATAGAGAAGATTATGAAGATTTAATTAAAGATATTAATTATTATGCCATGTCGTTAAAAATGAAATATCAAAGACCAAGACCACATGAAATTACTAATAAAATTAAATCAACTAAAACAACTACAGACGATACTCCTGCTTTTCCAAGTGGTCACTCTATGGCGGCTCATGGATTAGAAATAGCATTAGGAAAGAAATACCCAAATAAGAAGAAAGAATTAAAACAAATGGCTGATAGAATATCATTATCTAGAATTCAGATGGGAAGTCATTATCCGAGCGATATAGAAGCAGGTAAAAAATTAGGATATATTATTGGTGATGCTTATGAGTAAATGGTTTGAAATTCTAAAAAAGAAAAAGAAGCACCCTGCTTTAGTAAGAGCAGGAGTAAGCGGTTTTAGTAAGCCAAAGCGAATAAAACATAAAACCAAGTCACATATCGTAGTAGTCAAAGACGGAGATAAAGTTAAGACTATTAGGTTTGGCCAAAAGGGAGTTAAGACAAACCAAACCGCAGGGCAACGAAGGGCTTTCAAGAGTAGACATGCTAAAAATATCAAAAGAGGTAAAATGTCTGCGGCTTATTGGGCTAACAAAGTAAAGTGGAGTCCTAAGAAAACCAAAGAAAAGAAAAACAAAAATTGGCGTAAAGGTTCGTGATATTTTGGTTAAAGTCTTACCTGCGGTGTTTTCATATGAAAATATGAAAAGTAAATGGAATCAAGATAATCCCGATGAGCCATATACCCGCAGGGCTGATTTAGAAACCGGAATATACGCTTTAGATAATTGGGTTATTAGAGTAGATGACGAACAAAACGCTATTTCTACAGTCGGCTGGAAAGAACATCCGTCCCATACTGTAGTCGGAGGAATGTTGGCCACAAAAAAAGGAAGAGAAATAGGTGGCAACAATAGAGCATTACAAGACGCTAGAGAACCACAATTGAATTCTTCTAAACCAATAGTTGCCGCTTTTGGTCATAGGGATGGAGACAATTCTAGATGGATGGCAAACGCTAGAAGAAACGGTTGGAGATTTAGTGGAGACGAAGGTTTTGATGAGTTCAAATCTATGTTACCCGAACAGATTATAAATCAATGGAATAGCGCATACCCTAATGGTAACTGGGGAATACGCACAGTAAGAGGTAAAGATGAATTTGCCAAGTGCGTATATGAAGATGATGTATTACCTGCGTGGTGGAATATAGTGAAAGCCAAGCCTAATTCTATGAAAGCAATTTCAGATAGTCAATGGCTTACACTAAAAGAAAGAATACTCAATGATGAGGTTCCAGTAGATAGAACCAAGTATGTCAAATATACAAATCTGTCAGGCATAAATAGAAGAATGGTTTTGTATTATCTAAAACTAGGATTTTCTAGACCAAGAAGAAGGGCTGAAGCATACCGAGGAATACTAGAAGAAATGCTTAGAAGCAGTAACGAGAGATATGATATTGAGGATGGGAATTAAAATGTTATGGAAGGATATTCTCAAACTTCGTCCTAGTCAAGATTATGGCCAAGACCCTAGACCTAAAGACAAAGCGGCTGATGGGTATGCCGAAACCAAAGATTCTATATCAGGAAATACTGCTATTATTTTTATGCCTCATTACATGAAAAGTATGAAAGATAGAAAAATTCAAACGAGTAAAGTAATTAGTCCGGAAATAGAACAAAAATACGCTTCTCTTTCTGTAGGTGACTATTGGCACTATCTTAATCCTAGTGTGGGCGATAGGAGTTATTTGATGATTAAAGTCATGACCCAAGGCAACTTACCAAGAACTTCGACCAAGGTTAGTTCTCTTATGAATAAAGACCAAGAAAGATATGAAAAGGTGATTGCGCTTACTCACATAAATGATGGTCATAATTATAATCCTAATTATAAGAAGTTAGATATATATTTTACCGGAATCAAAAGAGGTCACAGACCAAAACAAAAAGGCGGAAGAAGGGAAGAACCCTTCAACCCTTTTACGATGGGGAGAAGGTAATGGATTTAGAGGAACTAAACTTTGAACATCGAATGGATATGGAGTTATCTAAAAATTCCTTTCCATATTTTTTTGAAAATGTTTTAGGTTGGGAGTTTGCTAAACACCAAGAAGAATGGCTAGAACTTATGGGGGATACACAAAGAAGTGTTATCATTTGTTCAAGAGGCCATGGTAAATCAGTATTCATGCACAGTTGGGTAGTTTGGAATTTAATTTTCCAACCTCCTCCATATCAAATGCTATACATTTCTTCTAACCAAAAACAGACAATGGTTCACATGAGAGACATAGATAAAATGTTTAATAATCCAATGTTGAAAAAATTCAAACCTGCTAGAGGTTGGGCTATTGGAAACATTACTCTTACTAACGGCAATCAAATCTTAGAGCGTTCAGTCGGTTCACAGATTCGTGGACTACACCCACAAGAAATTATTATTGACGACCCCTTGAAGGAATTTAGTATAAGTGGAATACAAAAAGTAACAGATTGGTTTTATGGTGACATGATACCAACACTTCATCATTCTGCTTCATTGAGAGTTATTGGAACTCCATTTAGTTATACAGATATCTATGCTCAACTTGCTGAAAATAAAGCATATACTCTTAGAACTTATCCTTGTCTTAATGCGCTTAATGAACCTTTATGGCCTAGTCGTTGGGATTATGATTCGCTAATGGCGAGAAAGGCTGAAATTGGTTCTCTTAAATTTACTAGAGAATATATGTGTGTGCCTATTTCTACTGGAACTTCTTTATTTAATCCCGAACATTTAGATGCAGCGAAAAATAAGGATTTAGTATTGAAGCCTTTGAAGCGTGAAGGCTACAAATATTATGTTGGAGTAGACCCTGCGATTTCTACCGATGGAGATTACAATGTAATTACTGTTATAGAAATGGATGAAAATGAGAATAAATCAATAGTCTATATTGACCGAGCAAAAAATGTGGAGTTCCGTGAAAACATACAGAAGGTAAAACTCATAGGTAAAATGTTTAGACCGGAGGTAATACTCTTTGAAACTAACACATTTGCTAAATCTTTTACTCAAGAACTTAGACAGGTTGCAGATTTAAATGTGCATGACTTCAATACCACAAGAAGAAAAAAGCAGGAGATTATTTTGAATCTACAAATGACTCTAGAAAACAACAAGTTGAATTTTCCTTATGGTAATGAAGAAAGCCGTAGAACAACTTCTGCCTTGATTGAAGAAATGTCAATGTTTGCTATTACAGAAAGAGGTAAGTTTGAGGGAGTTGGCGCACATGACGACATGGTTATGAGTTTAGCATTAGCAAATGCCGCTACTTACCAAGCCAACGACAATTTCATATTGCTAGATGACTTAGGTTTGTTTGGTGATGATAAACCGCAAAGAAGAAACGCTATCGGTTTAAATTTCTAGGGTGATACTATGACAGAACAGGCTGACAAATACAGGCAAGCGGCACAACAAATGGAAAGGCTTGCTGAACTTGATGAAGAAGAAGCCGAAGTAAAAGAGACAGTGGAGAGAGAAATAGATATTGAGTTGAAAGGTGTCTTAGGCTATGGATATGTTATGGCCGAGCATGAAGAAATTTCTAAATTATCTAACGAACTAAACATAAATGCGACAGAAGCAAGAAAACAATTAGATAATTTCCCTCCTAAATATATGGTTCAAGACCAAACCATACCTGACTTAGTTAGAAAAATGAGAAAGGCTAGAAGAGAACTTAAAGGAGAACAAAGAGAAAAGATGTCTAAGGCTATTGACACAATGATAGATGCATATAGTGACCACTTGAAAAAATGTATTGAGTCAATTCATTGGCTAACTCCTTATTCTGTTCCTTTACTAAATATGAGATTTAATGAAAAAGACCTACATAAATTACACAAGATGAAAGATGCGGAAACTAGAAGACAAACTGTAGATGCATTATGTAAATATTGGGAATTAGATTTAGAACAAAGAGATATGGCTTACTCTAAAGAATATAGCGAAATACACAAAAATATGCGTTTAGCAAAAAAAGAATTTAGAGATGCTATTGCTAAAGTTACTGACCAATCCATAGTAAAAAGTAAAAAAGAAAGACAGCAGGATTTTATTATAAAAATGGTTTGCGAAAATCAAGGAATAGGTGCAAGAGAAATACATGAAAAGATGCCTACTCCTCTTTTCAAAATATCTTCACCCAATATGATTTCTAAGATGATAAAAAAATTAGATATTGTTTCATCTAATGGAGCATATTACAAAATGCCTTCTATGATGAAAAAGAATATTTGGGCCTACTGTGCTGCTTTTATTGATTCAGATGGTTATATCACACTTGACCGCAATATGAATCCTAGAGTTGGACTAGTCGCTACAGGAACTAGAGGCCGAGCATTCATGGAAGAAATGCATAAGTCAATTGGTTTTGGTCGTATGCACTTAGACCAAAAATCGCCACAAGATACTAGACTAATTAACAGACTTAATTTTTATTCACAAGACGATGTGACAAAATTACTAACAAAATGCCTACCGCATTTTAGGCTAAAGAAAGGTAATGCTGAACTACTATTAGAATTGATACGCATGAAAAAATCTTACAAGAAGGCTGACTGGTATAAGAGCCGTTGTGATGAAATTTTCAAACTAATGAAGTGGGAGAATCATAAAGACCATGTAGGTTTTGATTGGCTAAAAGAAGGAATTTATCTAGATGATATTCAGAAATTCAAAGATAACTGTAAAATGTCTGTGATGGATGAACTAGAAAATATTGGTGGGATTATTGCTAAGGCAGATAATTTAGAAGAGATGTTCGATTATATTAAAGACGAAGCAGAAAGACTACTATCAAACGATAGCGATTTTGATGGCAGGTCTTGGTGGAATGAACAAATACCAAAAATAGAAAAAGCATTTGGTAAAGAACCACTAGACTATGATTGGAAGATACCAATTAAAGACGGTAAAGTAAATTTAGATGATAAGTCAGATGACTTTGATGAGAATGGCGCAAAGCCTTCTCACTTCTATAATCAGTTGGTAAGAATACCGCAAAGAAAGAAACCTACTGCTGAATCAATAATGCAGATAGCATTGAATATAGGATACGGTAAGGCGGTTGGTTCTGTTGATAAAGACTATACTATTGATGATTTTATAGTAAAAAAAATAGTAAAGGAAGATACTGAAGAAATGCAAAGAAAAGGACTCTCTTGGTATGCTAAAGGAAATAACCCAAAGAAATTTTTGTTAGATAAAGACGGTGTTCGCCATGCGGCAGGTGTAGCAGTCTACAAAGGAGATAAGATTCTAATTGTTGAGCGTTCCCCCGAAGAAGATACAATGATAGGTCTTTGGGAATTTGCAGGTGGCAAGATAGAAGAACTAGATGAGTTTAATGAAGACGGGACTCCTAATGCTGAAAAGGTCTGTATGATTGAGGCGGGTGAAGAACTTGGATTAAATAAAAAACCCTCATCAAAAGTAGGAGTTCACTTTGATAAAAATATGACACCGCCAAAGAAATACCATTGTTTTAGAATAGATGTAGAAGAAGACTGGAACCCTACTCTATCCTTTGAACATAGCGACTATAAATGGATAACAGTAGAAGAACTGAAAGCATACCCTGAAAATCAAATGAGCCACCATGTTGCATTTTTAGCGAGCAAGTTGTGATTAAAATGGATATAGAGATTTATGAAGTAGGGCCAAGAGACGGCCTACAAAATAGTAGGTTCTCTATGTCTACAAATAATAAAATTACTTTAATAAGAGAGTTGTATCATGCAGGATTACACAATATGGAGATTGCTTCATTTGTTCATCCAAAAAAAGTTCCTAATATGTCAGACGCAGAAGAAGTGTTTGAATCAACAAAAGAATTGGGAGATTTCGGAGTGCTTGTTCCTAACCAAAAAGGATTTGATAGAGCAGTAAAATCGGGAGCAAAAAACATGAATATTTTCTTTTCTGTTTCTAAGGAATTTAACAAAAGAAATCTCAACATGAGCCTACAAGATAAATTTGAAGAACTAGATGAGATGTTAGTAGATATAGACAGAAAGAATGTAAGGGCTTACATTTCTTGTGCTTTTGGATGTCCGTTTGAAGGCAAACCAAAAGACCATGCTCTTAGAGATGCTATTCTAAAGGCTGATTATCTAGCCGAAACAGTTGTCCTATGCGATACTATAGGAGTATCGCACCCTACACAAATGGTTCAAGTTTTAGAATTAACTAGAGGAATAGATGCTAAGATAGCCCTACATCTTCATAAAAATCCAAACATTAGGAGAGATATTTTTGATAATGTAAAAGTTGCGGCTGAATGGGGAGTTGGTATGTTTGACTCAAGTATAAATGGATTAGGGGGTTGTCCTTTTATTCCTAACAGTGGTAGTAATCTTTCTACTAATCAATTAATACATTGGGCTGATAATAATGGCTATGAAACTAATGTAGATATAAAGAATTTATATTACGCTACTGAACTAGTTAGGAATCTAGAGCGTGGCTCTACGGTTCCCGAAGCATTGATAACAGAAGCCAAGCCTGTTGCTGAATAGGGGTATTGCTATGGTTGAGGAAAGAAGACGATTTAGCATAACTAATTTGTTTAGGAGAGCGACCCCTAAACCGGCTGATAGAAAAATATACAACATTGGTATTCAAGAAAGGCAACAAGCAAATCTAATGACTGCGCCCATAATCTACCATATCGTAAACCAGTCAGTCATAGCAAGAACCTGTATTACTCAATTAAAACAAGAGGTTTTTCGTAGAGGATATGTTTGGGAGAAAGCCTATGAAGCAAGATGTAATGATTGTGGAAAGGAACACCAAAGACCTGTTCAAGAGTGTTTAAGATGTGGCTCTACAGATTTGAAAAAGCCCGATGTTGCACAATTAGAATATGCTGAAAAATTCATAGAGGGTTATGTCAATAAATCTGAACAATTGTTTATTGATGTTCTTAGAGAGTTGGAAGATGACTTAAACATAATGGACGATGCCTATATTGTTTTAGTCAAAGAATATTTTATTGATGGTAATGGTAAAATTAGAATGCATAGAATCAAAGAAGTATATAGAGGCGACCCTGTAACTATGGCTATTTATACTGATGAATTAGGACAAAGAGGAACTAAAGGGTTTACCTGTGTAAATCATAGGGGCATGTTATCAACAGAACCTCACGACCAATGCGAGGAATGCGGGTCAAATTTATTTCCGGTTCATTATGTAAATAGAGTAAATGGTAAAGACCAATATTTCTTAAAAGGTGAGGTTCTTCACTTTAGTAAATATAATCCTTCTAGGCTTTATGGTATGTCACCGATAATTACCCTGTATAACAATATCATGACCCTTATCGCCATGGAAAATTATGTAAATTCTTCTTACACTAAGAGTAGAATGCCAAAGGGACTGTTGGCCGTTCAGACTCGTAACATGGACTCTATGAAATCTTTTTGGAGAGCAGTCAAAGAGAAAATGGAACAAGACCCTCACTTTATTCCTGTTATGGGTATTGAAGCCGAAAATGGTAAGGGCGCAGTTGAATGGATTAAGTTCATGGATAGCCTAAAAGAAATGGATTATGTTTCTGTTAAAGATGATTTAAGAGATAGAATATCAGCATTTTATGGAGTAAGTAAGGTATTTATGGCAGACAATACTACTAGCGGTGGATTAAATAATGAGGGTATGCAAATTCTTGTCACTAATAGGGCCGTCCAAATGGCACAAAATGTTTACAATAATTATGTTTTCCCGTTCTTAGTTAAGCAGTTTGGTATTACAGATTGGAACTTAACACTACCACCAAGCGAAGAAGAAGATGAAATAGCAGTTCTAAGAAAAAGAGAAATAGAAGTTAATATTGCTGCATCTACTAAGAATTTAGGATTTGAGGTAGATATGGATGAAGATGGTCAATTTACCTTTAAGAAACCGGAACCACAAGAGCCAAAAGAAGGAGAATCAGCCAAAGATGGGGGAAAAGTTGAATTAGACCCATACGCAGGAACAAATATAGATGCTTCTCAATTAGGACAAATGCAAGAACAAGCACTAAGCACACCACAAGAAAATCCACCTGCAACTAGAAATAAACCAAGAATGAGTGTTGGCCCCGATAAAAGATTAACAGGATTACCAGTAGACGCAGGAAACCAAAATGTAGACACTAGAAATGAAAGAAGAGTTGGCTAAAATGACTGAAGACCTAAGACAAAAAGAAATTAGATTGAAAAAAGAATTAGCAAAAGTAAAGGCTATCAATGCTAATGCCGATGCTAAAGTAAGAAAAACTAGAGATTTATCGTTAGGAGGCTTACCTCCCGATACTTCGCATAAAGCAATACCTTCGACGGCAAGCCCTGATGTGGTGCTATTGCCTCCTATGAAAAGAAAGAAAAAAGAAAATATTCCATTTTGAGGCGATAAAATGTTTATTGAATTAACTAAAGATAAGTCTTTGAAAAATATTCTTTTGAAGGCAGACATAGATGAGCATACACTATCTTTAGTTGAGTCTGATGCAAGTATTATTGAAATTAAAAAATCTTTAATTGATAACATAAATCCTAACAATATTGTTCAATATAGAAAATTTATTCTCAAGGCGGAAGAAGAGTTTGCTAGTGAACAAGAAGTATCTGAAGCAAGAGCAAGAGAACTATCTGAACAAGAACAATCTGCTCAAAGCCCCGATACAGCGCAAAGAGATGACAGTGAATTAGAAACAGCAGGAGACTTAACTGCTGAACTTGAAGGTAAAAAGAAAAAGACTGGAAAGACTGAGATGGAAAAACAATATGATAGATATTTAAGAGAAGTAAAAATGATAATGGGATATCTAGAAGCCACAAGAGACTTAGTTCAAAATTTAGAAATAACAAGAGACGAAAGCGAACCATCTAATTTTTCTTTTAGAGGTCAGAACGCCTATGATAGTAAATTTAATACTGAGCAAAAATCAAATTCATACCTAAATTTGATGAAAATATTAGATGAAAAAGATAATAACTTTTTAGTCAATAAATACAGAAGACATTTCAATGCTCAAGGTGATTTTCCTCTAAAGGGAAAAGAAGATGTAAATATCTCTACTCTTACAGATAATCTATTGTCTGTTTTTAATTCTAATGTTGGTAATAGAAATATGAGTTTAAGAGAAGCATTTTCTAGATTACATATTAATACTCACAAAAGACAACCTACTGCATACAGAAATATTGGTAGATATAAAAAAGATATTTCAAGGGCAATATCAAGAGTTAAAGGTATGCCCGTAAAAGATGAAGACTATGAAAAAGCAGTAAAAATAGTCAATAACATGAGAAAGAATTTAGAAAAATTAAATAATTCACAAGAATATATAGAGAGCGTTATTGCGGAATTAGAATTTATTGAAAACGATGGAGCAGAAAAAATAATTGCTAGAAAAATAAAATCTATGACTGATGGGGTAAAGATTTTACTCGAACAAGGAATGTTAGATGAAACAGGAAAGAGAAAAAAGCCTTCAACTGTAGAGGAAGATGTTGCTTTAGGAACTCAAGTCAAGGGTCTTAAAAATACCATTAGAGATATACAGCAAAATAGTGAAGAATATATTGAAGAAGCAACAGAAGAACTTCAAAGAGATATAGAAATAGAAAGAACTAAATTAACTAAAGTCAATAAAGAGATAGAAAGAATTAATCAATATTTGCCGGAAGTGCAAGAGATAAGTAGAATATTGGTTCAAATGAATCGTCCTTCTCCTAGACCCGAAGGCAGGTCATTGTCAGAAAGACAACAGATTAGAGAATTAGTTGAAAGAAGAGACTCCGAATCTCAATCAAGTTTTAGAAGAATCGTAAATGCAATACAAAGCATAGATAAAAAATTAAAAGAGATGTCTAAGATTATTGATACTCTAGATGAAATGGAAGCGGAAGAGTTTATGGATTGGATTACTGGCGAAGCAGGACAAAGACCACAACGGAGAGCAACACTAGAAATAGAAGGATTAGACTTAATAGAAGGATTTGATACCATCAATAATAGAGATATTAATAGATTGGATAGGCTTGGTGCGGAAGTGGAAAATTTATTTGAAAGAGTAGAGAGATTTACTAATAATTTAGTTAGAAACATGGCTAGAGAAATAACCTATGATGATACACAGCAAGCCTACAGATTAATGGAGGGAAGAACATGACTTGGGATTATTATGAAGATGGAAGAGAAATAACTTTCAAAAAAGAAGATAAGTCTCCAAAGAAAATATTGGATTCTTTAGATGCTAAAGGCAAAAAGAAACTAAAAAAGACATTACAGGCCGCAGAACCAACTGAATTTTTTGGTCAAGACTTTACTAAACTAGGAGATTTAATTTCAATTATGCAACAATTAGAACTAACTAAATCAGATAAGAAACTAAATAAGAAAATGAAATCTATGGGTGAGCGCAATATTGATATTGTAGCCACAGCCACTAAACTAAGAAAAGAATATGAATTATTGTATAGACAATTATATGATTTAGTTCATCCACAAAAAAAGAAGTGATAATATGAGTGAAGAAAAAACAATTAATGAAGAAATGCTAGAGATAATAAAAGCC
>Ga0160423_10000789_pt1 | contig 26422 bp, 35 predicted proteins | sample CRUFie14St8metaG_FD_108191 | JGI IMG/M metagenome (GOLD analysis project Ga0160423, IMG submission 108191) | Marine microbial communities from the Costa Rica Dome - CRUD Field 142mm St8 metaG | ecosystem: Environmental > Aquatic > Marine > Oceanic > Photic zone | place: Costa Rica: the Eastern...
AAAAAAATCGTATGAAAAAAAATCTTGAATTTGCACAACTTCCATCAGACATACATAAGCTTATTACGGATAATCTCACAGATTTGACAGATGTTTTTAATGCACGACTTGCATTTATTGACATTATACCACTATCACCATCAGTATTTCAAAGTGATTATGTAAAAATATACAATTACATTCGGTTCGGAAATTACGAAAACAGTTTAGCACTATACGAACTAGCAACAAACTTGATTGAAATATCAGACAGTACTAAGTTTATACAATATATACCTAAGGTTTTCATCTTCATGGAAAAATGGTTTGTCGGCAGATATTCATTGAAACCTTTAAAACAAATTGCACAAGAAAAATTACTTGACATCAATTTGATTATCCATGATCATATACATGATTTGAGAACATAATTTTTGTTGAGTTTGTTTGTCACTATTTCGAAATCTCATAGCCCAATTTTTCCAATTATTACTTAAATTGCTTGCAAAATATTTTTCATCCAATTCATTCATAGATAATCCAGTCAAATCTGAAAGAAACTCATCACGATCTTTCGTAATCCAACCATCTTTTTCAAAAATTTGAATACGCTTTTGAGACTTGTTGGGAATTCGAATATTACCACCACCTTGCACAAAATGCTTCAATTTCACATAACGAGGAACAGACTCATCTACAGGTTCCAATAAATTCGCAACATCTTCTTGACTCAAAACAGGCTCCTGCGAAAAAGGAATTATGTTACACACAAAAACATTGTTTTGCACAACTCGAGGAGTATTCTCGATACTTCGTTTTAAAGATGCTATTTCATTCAAAATTTCTTCGTGTCTCTGCTCAAGTTGATCAGTTTTGCATTTACTACATCGCTTTCGGTGCTTCGATATGTTAGATTTTGATATTTGACGACCACAAGATGCAGTGACCTTAGACATTTTCAACTTTTTTTTTCATAAAAATTTTGATTCAAAAGTACGAAATTCGTACCATCTCGTACCTCCATCCTCACCAATTTTACACATTACACCAGTCAAAAGTACGAGAAAGTACGAGGTTCGTACCAGAGAGAGGGGGAAAATCGGTCCAAAAGTTGGGCCACCTGAAAAATATCCTACAACCTACACCCTATAACAAGTTTTCAAAAAAAAAATATTGGAAAAATATTTTAGGAAGCAACAAAAAATTCTCAGCATCTGGTTTTTTATAATTTGTTTCATATACTATTTTCTCCCCCTCTCTCAGGTACGAGCTTCGTACTTTCTCGTACTTTTGACTGGAGTAATGTGGAGAAATTGAGATAGTCGTGGTACGAACAGGTACGAATTTCGTACTTGACCTTACCTCATTTTTCAGGATACGAGTTTCGTACTTATTCGTACCTGATCCTTGACCATTTTCCCACTTTACCCCAGTCAAAAGTACGAGAAAGTACGAGGTTCGTACCAGAGAGAGGGGGAAAATCGGTCCAAAAGTTGAGCCACCTGAAAAATATCCTACAACCTACATCCTATAACAAGTTTTCAAAAAAATATTGGGAAAAATATTTTAGGAAGCAACAAAAAATTCTCAGCATCTGATTTTGTATAATTTGTTTCATACCATTTTTCTCCCCCTCTCTCAGGTACGAGCTTCGTACTTTCTCGTACTTTTGACTGGGGTAAAGTGGAGAATTTCTCATCTTTGGAGTACGAACAGGTACGATTTTCGTACTTAACCTTACCTCATTTTTCAGGTTACTTTCTTAAGCTACATTATTAGAGGTCCCACTCTCTGTCAACAGCTGAAACAAGCTCAGACGAAAGAAGATCATCTTCAGCTTCTACAATATGTTTCTTTTTCTTCTTCTCGTGTGACTGCACCGGCATCTTCTCCACGAAATCATCCGCCTTTCTCTTCTTCTTCTTCTCTCCCTTCGCAAGCGTGAGCGGCATATTCTCATCAGGAAGCTGTACCGGCATCTTCTCAACAGGGAGCTGTACTGGCATCTCCTCAACAGGAAGCTGTACCGGCATCTTCTGCACTGGCATGAGCTCCTGTATATGCAAAGAGGTTGTATTAGCTTCTTGCGCTTTCAGTTTCTTTTGTCGACGATGAGCAGCGATCGCAGTCTGCTCGATTTGCCATGCTAACTTCCTCATACGTTGTCTGCACTCTGGTTTGGGTGTCTTCATACCCATAATGACTCTCGGTTTAAACCCTTGATATCCATCAATCATATCTTGATTCAAGTATGTGCGATTGCGAATCAATGGATCCAACAAAGCAGCAGCTTGTACATCATCAACGACATTAAGAATGTAAAACACATTCTGTGGAGTCTCACATGGTCGTCTCCACGTCGCTCGATTTTCACAGTTCCTGCACAAAGGTTGTACGATGAGCGATTTCACACACGAACAGTGTTTCACAACCAGTTGCATCACTTCGTTTCCAGAACTGTCAAAAGCAGACCAACGGTGTTGAGAATGACTGCCACAATCTATCCTACATGTCCAAGACGTGTTTTTAGCAGTCGGATATTCAATTTCAACGAGAGAATTATCCCATTCCACGAAGGCATTCACGCATACACGATCATCGTCGTTTGACACCGATAATGCGTCGCTCACAGTCTTTTGTAGAGCAGTATCCACAAGAAAACCCAGGCTCATTTTTTTTCGGAAGAAAATTTTTCAGTGATTACTCGTTTGATTAAATCAACGAACCCCTAAAATTTTCTGAAAAAAAATTGCAATGGCGCGTGGAAAGCGTGGATATACTTCTTCTTACACACAAAGATCTGGACAAGCAGAGCGTCTTCAAAACGCTATGATCGAAAAGATTGAAGCACAAGTTCGTTCGCAAACTCTAGCACGAGATATCAGAAGAATGTCGCAATGTCAGCCGCTGCCACTACAAAATACGGGCGACTTTGGACAAATGATTCGATCCCCCTCGTACAAAGATGATGGTTTGTTCCTTTTCAACGAGCAGTATGACAATTCGATCACCCTGCCGAACCATGTGTCATATGCAGGTGTCAATCTGCTTCCGAAGTTTAGCGTTGCCGAGCTCGCTGAGAATATGAAGTTATCATCGTTCATCGACATGTCAGCTGACCTTGATGCAGATGTAGATATGAAAGACATGATAAATCGTTTTTGCGCCAACTGCGAAGCAACTGAAGGAACTGAGTTCAGAATCTACATGAGGAACGCTAAGAACTTTTACCGCTTTGCTACGCTGCAGAATACCATTGAAACAATGATGTCAATTGATAAACAAGACGATCTACAAGGATGGATCTTACACTTTGGAACTATGTTTGTGTTTGGTGGTGTACGTTTCACATTAGAGGAGAGCGTTGAACGGGTTCACGAAGGCATTCAAGAGCTGTTCACACAGCAGATGATAGAGGCTGTCAACCAGAATCTGAATGCTCTTCAAGTGTCCTAGAATTCACAACTTGTTAAAAAATAGTAAAGTGGAGCGGTTTATCTGGGCAGGCATCACCGTTTTTCAATTTACTTTCCTAAATTTTTCTGTACTGGTCACAACGATCACTTACACATTAATGTATCAAAGGAGCGTAGATTCATGATCGAGAATCGCCACTGTTTGTGGCCAAAATTGCAATATGTCGCAATCACTGATGATCTGCTTGGCATTGAATTGAATGTTGATGGCAATGTCGCAGAATACATTTGCAAAAGCATGACTCAGATGTTGGCAAGCTTGAGATGTAATGCACAAAGAAGGATAGGCACGCAAGCATTGCGCAATACATATACTCTCCCCGTCAATGATGCATGGCAACTGCATATGAGAAAAAACCATTTCGACGTGCCAAGGAATAATTTCATTTTGAAAGCGTACGAGGTTTTTCATCGTTTCTACAGCAACGGAAGTAGCCAAGCAAGCAAACCTCAATTTTGCTTTGTGATTTACCTTTGCTGTGCCATGGGTGACGAGAATATCGGTGGTATGCCTCAGAGGAAATAGCCATGGCAATGTATCGGGTGCCATATTTTTTCCAAAAAATGTTTAGCAATGAATGCATCGACAACAGAAGAATGGATCTTCTTACGAAGATCAAGGCACACATCAAAAGAGTTGAACAGGAAACGACAATTGAAGAGGCACAAGCTCTTCAAACATTAATACTTCGCAATTTGCGGGTATATAACATAACAAAGCCAATTCTTGTGGATTGTGTCTACTATGCATTTTATATAGACCTAGACTTTCTCCGACTATTTCAAGATTCAATTAAACCATCATTCAGAGAGTCTTGCAACAAGAAGGTCGAAGAGAGCACGACAGGCAAGTCTATGAAGCATTCTGAAACTCGTTTTCACAGCATGAATGAATTGACGTGAGGTTGTCATACAATTTGCGAATGTGGTTTGTAATATGAGGGCCATGAAGAGAAGCTTTGAAGAAACGAAGGTGTGGTAAGTGACAGTGTGATCTTACCACTGCATGAGTTATCCACAGTTGTAAATGTGAAGCATTTACCATTGTCATGAATTCCCATGTGCACTTGAAGGTGAGCATTTCTATGCATCCAAAACATCTCTGCGAATATGTTCATGAATGCGTTAGACAATCTAACATTCATATGCTCGTAAACCAATACTTCGATTCCCCAACTGTGATTTGTCATCGTGCATATGTCATGTAGAATATCGACCATAATTTTTTTCGGAAAAAGATTCTGAAAAAAAGATTTGAGTACAGGGCCGATCACCCCGTTCTCAAGTCTTCAGATGATGCACATGCTGTAACATGTGGCGGCGGGAAGCCGCGTATATAAAATATATAAACCACGGGTGTTCAATCTGCTTCGAGTGGCTGGGCAACCAAGTGTTGTTACGAACTACCAGATCATCGGCTGAGTAATGGAAGACTTCTTGTTTCTGTGAAAGGGGGTGTTCGTCCTAGACGCCACGATGGGCCTCGTAGGCGTTCTCTAGCCCGGGAACTGCAAGTAAAGGCACCGACTTGCAGTTCATGGACATGGTAGCTGAGCTCAATAGGCCACTTGACGCAGATTGGCAATACCTTCAACCTTGTTCAATCACTTACGAAGTGCAAGCAGTTTGGAATACTCTTTGGCTGATCACTAAATGAGTGTGACGAACGGAGTTGTGAGTAGTGATTTCTTCTCTCCTTAGGTCTGCATAGGACGGGTGGTGTAGATCTAATATTCTTAACACCAAAAACGAACTTTTCTCTCCTGAACATACTTTTCTCTCCTGAACATAGTAGCGTAAATGTTCAAGATTCAAGCTTTACCATGAGTGAGGTATTGATCTTATTGGGGGCTTCAAAAAACGTGCCATTTGCATCCGTAAAGATTGTGCCCACTTGTACATCCGTATGTTGCAGTCGTTCTTTTGCAGTCTTGATATCCAGAGAGCAGTGAAGAGTCTGAGGTGCGATGCGATACAAAACAGTATCTGCATACATCTCCAGAACCTCAACAAAGTAGACAGTCATTGTGCTGACGTCACGTGTGGTTGTTGCATAGTAACACCCTGACTCGAACGCCACGGTCTTTTTCATCTGTGGCTCCGGAAAGTCTAAAGTCCGCAACACTTCCGTGAAGCGTGCAATGCGCTTGTTCTTGACAACAGGAGGCGGCGATGAATTCGCAGGGTGACGCTCTGGAGTAAGCATTTTTGAGTTAAAAAAAATGGCGGGATCTCAAAAATTTTTCGGACTGCGGGTTAAGTAAACTGGAATGGGTTGGGTCCTATCTTTTAACTTCACTTAAGGTTGCCACATTACAAATCACATTGCAGCTAGCACATTACGAATCACATTACAGCTACCACATTACGAATCACATTACAGCGTATTCCTGATCACTTCACACACAGACATACCTATTACATGTTGCTCAGGGTACAGGGGGTCATGTTGTACCAACAATTCGTTGCTTTTGTTGCTCTTATCGTTGCTCTTGTCTTGTCCTCTTATCGCCTAAAGAATCACGAAGAAGGTTTTAGAGTTTGAGTAGTTGAGGTCGCCGTGAACTGCGTATTGGTCACTGCAACACGTTCTTCCCAACGTCTTGCAACGTGATGAAAACGGCTTTCGATAATCCATTTCTGATCATCTGGCACATCGTCTACTTTCGCATCGACCGGTATCGTTTGTTTGATCTCGTTCATGGACTCCTTCAGCTGATCAATGGTAATCCGTGAGCGCGGCATCGAGGGGAACAAAAAAAAGTACCAAAGGGGAGAACAAGAAAAAGTACCGTAAGACAGCCGGGTCGGAGATTTTTCTCGGAGATTTTTCTCGCTGATTTTTAAAAAATTTTACCGAGCTCAAATCTCGTATAGCGCAGCTCGTATAGCGCATGTGTAGCTGACACTAGCAGTCACTATCGCAATATTCACTATCGCTACTCTCATCTAAACCTTTAAACCACCACATATCAGCTGCATCATGATCCCATTCAACAACAGCTGAGTTTTCGAAAGTGAATGGTAAATCTGCTGTTCGACACGACGGGCATTTAAAGCAGTCTATATTGTTTGTCTTCATAGCAAAGTGCTCAATACACTTTTCATGAAACACATCCTGACATGCTGGACATTGCATCCATTTTGCAGAAGATTGTATAATGAATCTGGACATGCATATGCTGCACTTGTGAGCAGTATTATCACCGTTTTCTCGAATCATGCTGCATAATAAATATGTTTGTTGTTTCTTCTTCTTACGCTTCTGTACCGAATGGGTAAGTGGTAGAAGTTTGCCTGATCGTGTACAAACCATTTTTTTTCCGAAAAAATTAATGGTGTCGACTTGCCCTTTGTTGTGCGATAAATGTGGAACAGATGCCGTTCATAAACGAATGTTAGGCGTGGAATGGGACAAGCAACACAACCGATCGATCAGCTTCTATGGAAATGCCTTTTGCATCCAATGTCTCGAAGGCGTAAAAGACAACGTTGAACAATACAGACCAGCACCTGGACGTGGTTGTAAACCCCCCAGATTTATTGTGGCACAACAGAAAGATTGCACATCGATCACTGGCGATCAAGCTATTACTTTAGCGATCGCTTACGGAAACTGGTTAAAGGCAGCAGATATCTTGAACGATGCACTGAAGAAGAAGAAACGTTTTTATCCACATCAACTCAGACTGAAAGGGCCCAAAGAATATGTTGACTGGCACCAACTCGTGGTTAAAAAAGTTGCACCGATCACGATAAGCCTTCCACCAAGCAAACCAATCAAAGCAGCACAAGCAGTCGATACTTCAACACCTCAAACGATTATATGCAAAGTTTGTGGATCACGATGCCGCATGAATAAAAGCGGTAGTATTCGTGCACATAGGAATGCACACATGCCTACCAAATTGTGTACTGGTTAGCTCTATCTGCGTGATCTAAAATTATATCGTTAGGTCGACTGACACGCAATGACTGCTTTCTTTGATTCTCACATATCTTTACTTTTATTCTTTACGCACACGAAAAAACAGTCACACGTCGCAACCACTTAAAGCAGGGTCATACGCTCGTTGCTGTAGACACGGGTTGCAGTACCGCGCCCCGACACGAAGAACTCAGTCCCTTTCATAGCCTTGTGCTTCTTTGGCCATGTCTTAATCTTGGCACGTATAATGTCACCATCTCCCATGTGGTATTGAATCATTTTGGCCGTGCGCTTAACGACGAAAATCTTCTCATATTGTGCTGGCTGCTCACCAAAACTTGCCCAATCGTAATACCATTCACAGGACCAGGTTTGTCCCGCCTGAAAGGACACAAGCTTTGACATTGAAAAAAGCAAGCTCAAAAAAAGCAAGCTCAAAAAAAGCAAGCCCAAAAATTTTTCGAAAAAAAATATGGATGGCGGTCTCTCAGCTTACGAACGCCAGCGTGCCAATAATATTGCTGCCAATCAACAAGTACTTCAGAAGCTAGGGCTTTTGGATGTAGCTGCATCAATGAAGGCACCGCCTCCAGAGAAGAAGAAGAAGCGCGAGAAAGAAGATGAAGTGCTTGTAAGAACACGTGAACCATCTAAACGTGTGGCTGGCATGGAACCCAGGAACTACGCCGATGTAGACCTGGACGATCTGGATCGAGAACTCGAATTGAGGAGAAACAAGTCGAGCAGCCGCGAAGTGAAGAGAATGCGGCCTTTTGATCCAAGTCCACCAGAGCCACGTCCACGTGCAAAGAAAGCAAAAGCACCCAGGCAAGATCCTCTACCCCTGTCTTCCGTTGATCGTAATAAGATCCTATCTCTATTGCCGCCTCAAGCAACGGAAGCCCCGTCTAACAAGACTCTGCTAACGCTACGCGAATGGGGTGCAACCTTGCAACATCTAGTTGATGCAGACTTTCCAGATGATTCTCTTACTGCGTTTTCTCAGATTGAGCAAGATATGCCGTTTGACGACACATGCAGTCAATGCTACAAAGACCCCTCGAGCTGCAACTGTGGTGACCATTACAAGGCTGTCTTCCAGCCTTTGAAATTTGCTTTGATGCCCTTTGGTCTTATGCAAGCTCAGAAATTGAATCTGTCAAGTGATGGCGCAAAGCCGAAAGTGTTGTGCCCTGGCTGCGGCAAGCACTTTGCGCTTGTCATGAAAGCCAAAAAGAGTGGCGGAGCGTTGCATGATCACATGTACGGCCGTTCTACATGCAAGCAAATCGACACTTTCGATGCTGCCACCGAAAGTGTTGTGTCTCCTTGAATTTAGAAGCGTGTTTGTGTGGATATTTGTGAGGCGGAGCGATCGTGTTGGCAAAATCTGTTAGGGTAAAACAACGCACCCGTCCCCCCAACTACTAATGATTCTGAGCGATGTAATTTGCCAATCCTGCATTGATCTTCAAGAGCTGGTTTCTCTGCTTTATGATGGTATGATACTGCTTGTTTTCCATAGCTTCGGTGCTTTCCAGTTCGCGTTTCATTATTTCGAGCTCGATGCTTCGGCTAGTACGAACAGGTGGTAGCTTTTTGTAAAAAGAGGGAGGAGTTGTTCTGTGGGGATGTATCTGACGTGACAGTGGCAAGCATGCTTGAAGTTCCGATAGTTCAGCATCTGTAAAAATTACCGACTTCACAGTCGATTTCGGAACGCGAAAAGACGACGATGCTCGTATTAGCGGATTTTCACAATGCTGCTGCCAAAAGTCTGAACGGTTGAGCTGCACTGGTGTAGTAGGAGAAGGCATATTTTTTTGAAAAAATGAATCGTGAACTTAAGAGGCTTGCTGAACATCAGACTCGTGTTGATAATCCATTTGCTCTAGGGAAGGGTGTATTTGGTTTACCGATTCCGACTCAACGACGCAGACTACGCGTATCTTTACCACATCAAGACACATTCTATAGCTATAGAGCACCGCGACTTGGGAAAAAGCATCAAGCGATAATCCCAGACTTAAGTTACGATAGCACCGAAAGAGATGATCAGATTATTCTCAACCCGCTAGAAACATACAGTAAAGGAAAACGGGTGGATATATTTTGGCCTGATGAGAAAAAATGGTATACGGGAACAATCAATCAAAAAGCAGCAGACGGACTAACGTACATTCTATTCGATGATGGGACTCAAGACTGGTTCGACGTTGATTCTGAATACAAAATGGGATATCTGAGATACCGTTGACTTCAAAGAGAAATACAAGTGACTAAAAAGAGAAACACCACACGACAGACAACCCCACACAACTCGAGTGAAATGACTTGAAAACACCCCCTTCTCTTGATGCAACTTTACTTTTTATTACTACACTTACAAAGTTGCTACGAATCCAAGAATCAGCACCAACGCTCCTTCATGCATAACGATGCAGCTGTTATGACCTGGTCTTGTTGGACAGAGATGACTTTGCAAATTGAATGTAGTGTGCTTCTTCTTGTAATCGAATTCGAAGGCATGATAGCTTCCGTGCCCACCATTGTGAGAATAGTCCGGACGAATACTTTTATTTGTCAGCACCAGACCCATCAGAGCGGTACCTGGTTTTCCCACTGTGTTATAGCCATGCGTGATATGATCGGACAGACCAAAATAGAATCCATTTCCGTGAACCTGGCCGTGCATGCCTGCGTATTTCAGATCCATTCCAAGAGGATCATCACGGACACCATCATAACAGGTTTGATTACCACCGTGCATGACTAGGCGCATAGAAGTATACCCACGAGATTGGGCCACTTTTAACCAATTGTAAAGAGCCACTGGTTTGACATAAAGTTCTGTCTTATGCTTCCGTCCATTGACATACTTGTAGTTGTTGCTAAATGTGTTGAAAAGCTGAGCAAGTTTTGCCAACTCCAAAGAAGCTTCAGAAAAACAATCTCCATCTGAAAATGAATGTTCATCCAGCAGATCTTCCACCCATTTTGTATCAAAATCGACAGGAGAGTCGCCGAAAAGTATATCATACTTTTGATCTTCCGTCAATGCATCTGTAGGCGGAGAAAAAGCCTGTCCTTGTATCTTCTTGATAGCTCTTTCCGTGGAATATTGCACATTCTTCTGTACGATGTCGCACTGTCCTATCCAGGCACCATCAGCAAGCCGGGCTTCATACGCATGACCCCCGACAGAATAGTTGAATCTGGTAGTTGAATCACTCGATTCTAACGATGAAAGGCCGCTCACAATGAGAGGATCTTGAATCGGCTGCCAGGTATTCGACACATCCAAATAACAGAATGTGTCGGAAGAAGCAGCGGAAGAAGCAGCGGAAGAAGCAGCGGCTTTATTTTGCCCAATCAAAACTTGAGATGCGCGTTCATAAGCTTCATGTACTTTTTGGATTATGACCTTGTAGGCATTCTCAATAGATTTGCCAACATTCTTCATCGTCGTATCCAGTTGTCCAGCTTTCAAATCCCTGACCTTCTTCTGTTCCTTTTCATACTTTCGTTTCATTTCCTCTCTTTCTGCCTCAACTGCAGCTTCAAATTGTTTATGCTCTTGGGTTAGTTTGTCGTACTCCGCCTTCAACTGATCATGCTGTCTTTTGATTCCACGCTTCTCCTCTCGCTTTTTATAGTTTGCGTGCAAGCGCTCAGCGTTGTCAGCGCGTGCTACTTCAGCAGAAAGCTTAGTTTCTTTATCGTCCAACTCTTTCTGCAGATCTTCCAATTTCTTCAAAGCATCAGCTAGGCGTTGCTTTTCTGCGTCCTCAACAGAGGTCCCATCAGAAGCATCGGCGCTACCACCAGAAGAAGCAGGCTGAGTAATATTGGAAGCATCGGCGCTACCACCAGAAGAAGCAGGCTGAGTAACATTGGAAGCATCGGCGCTACCACCGGAAGAAGGCTGGGTAACATTGGAATCATCGGCGCTACCACTGGAAGGCTGGGTAACATTTGAAGCACCACCAGAAGACGCTGGCAGGGTAACTTTGGAAGCATCTATCTGCGAAGCCCATGTAGAATCGCTGACTTTAAACTCAGAATCATATGCATCAAAGCATTTTGCCTTCCTCGAAGGCCGTTTGGTCTTGTTATCTCTTGTTGCATCGATAACAGGTTTGGTATGGTCAAAGACATAACTTGAAGACGGACGAGCCATGAGGGAGTCAACATAATCTTCATAAGATGGATCGTCTTCATATCTTTTCTCGTCAAAGTCGTTAAATACAACCCATCTCCTCGCTTTCGGGTAGTGCCACACGAACATTTTTAACGTGGATGACATGAATACGTACTTGAATTTGTTGCTGCCGACACTATAGTCCGATAGTCGTTCCCACAACTTTACTGGTCCTTTGTCGTCAGTTTCGACCATTGTGCTTCGTTCTATATCAGGATTGTTCATTTGTACCCGTGCCAATGTGACTGCGTCCACCGCTTCGATTAACATTTTTTCAGAAAATTTTTCGAAACAAATTTTTTCCAGATAACCATGGCGAAAACAGTGATCAGCGCACCTGCTTCTGGGGGCAAGTCGATCGGCAAGTCGATTGGCAAAGCTGCTGGCGGTGGAAAGAAAATACATCCACGACTTGCATCCAAAGCTGTTGCCCGTAAAGGACGCGCTTCAGTGCAAGCAGGGATAGGAAAGACGTTAGCATCTTTGAAACCGTCAAAGCCTCGCAAGTACAAGCCCGGTACCATCGCTCTGCGTGAAATCCGCATTCAGCAACGCAAAACGGATAACTTGATCAAGAAAACTCCATTTGCGCGAATGGTGCGCAAGTCGGCAGAAAATTTAGCTCCTATGAGTTCTTTTCCTTCTGGTGTACGTTTCACACCTGACGCGATCGCTGCTGTTCAAGAATCTGCAGAAGACTATCTTATCCATCTGTATGAGGATTCGAACCTAGAAGCCATCCACCGTAAGAGAATTACTATCGCACCAATCGATATGCAGCTCGCTCGTCGTGTCCGTGGCGAAATCTGTTAAGCTTGGTTGCTTTTAAGCGGACGGCTTATGGGGTTGGGCGTTGGGGTGGTAAGAAGTTGGTGTGGGAATGTGTGTGTAGTGTTGTTTTGTGATCCCGTTGAGTTGGAAATGATTCTGTGAAAAAGGTAATCTTAAGTAAACTGAAGGGGCATGTGTCAAGTATTGTTACTTTACTTTACTCTTACTCTCGCTTACTCTCGCTTATATGTCGACTCATCTCCGCACCCGCTCTCAGCTGTTTGAAACGGATGCATCATTTCAGTACGACGCAAGAGATGCATTAACCAAGTTTCCTTGTTTATCAGGTAACGCAGCGTGCCAGCGCTCGCTCTCGCTTTTTCTGTGCAGCAGTCTTGGTTGTCTTCGTACGCGTTGGGGCTTTGGATGACTTGGGCTTCGCTTTCGGCTTCACCACAATCTTCTTGATCGGAGCACGCTTCTTCATAAATTCCTTCTCGGGTGTACGACGCGCATGGTCTGAAGGAGAGAATGAACTGGCAAGCTCACGTAGAAAATCCTCGTCAACATCTTGGTTGAGATCGTCACCTCTTTGCGATTGCAGCTTGACAAGCATATCAACTCCTCTCTTCAATATCTGGCTAGTATCATCAGCATGGAACATGTACGCAAACAATTCATTTCTTGTCAAATGTTGCACGTCAATTGTATCATAGTTGCCATAGCGAATCAATATCTGCTTAATATGATCGTTTGGCAGCGCATCCAACACGTGACACTCACACCCACAGTTTGCTTTGTGACAGATCCCGCATTTGCAGCCATCGCATGCGTCACAGGGACAGACAAACAGCGCCATTTCGATAAAAATTTTTTGAGAATCTTGTCTCAGCTTCTTGATTACGCTCATCAAGGATGTCATCAAGGACACTTTTTTCCGAAAAAATGGCTACCGACATTATGCAGGAGTTTGAGCATCTAGTACAAGACTGTGAAAGATACGAAGAGAATTGTCACGATCTTGCATGTATTCTTCGCTCGAGCAAACGGCAAAGCTCATATTTCAAAGAATTAGGCACAACTTCCACGCTTGATGTGAAGCAACATGTCCAGTCCATATATGATGAGAACAAGACACAGATAGCACAGTGCACGGAGAGAATGAAGGCCATCGCCACCGCCTCTGGCTTTTCAATTCAAGATTATTACATTCGAAAGGCTCTCAATGAAGCACATGAGTACGATGATGCAACTTGGAAGAAAGAGGCCGATGCATATTTGGAATCCACACGTCCATGCAAACGTACTCGTGGTAATGTCACAACAACGATACAGTTGGGTGCGACGGGTTTTAAAGGATCTGGAAAAGAAGATCTTGATGCCGAAATAGATGTTCTCGATGAAGCAGCCAAACCAGATGTCAGTGATCGTGCATACAGTAGGCTCAACATCTTTACGACAACCGGTGACGATTCTGAACAAGAACAACCCTCGAGGGTTATCGTACCGCGTGCTATAAAAATCAAGTCTTATATCATCGCAGAGGATCTTGCCATACTACTGAAGCCACACCAAAAAGAAGCGGCTCGCCAGATTCTCAAAGCTGTGGCAATGAAGGCGTCTGGTTTTCTTCTTGCTCATTCTATGGGTTTGGGCAAAACGCTGACGACTATCGCTGTTCTACAAGCCATTTTCTCAGGACAAGCCGATTCCTCAGCTGCACACGAATCTCATCATCATATATGCATCGCATGCCCAAAGACTCTTTTGACTCACTGGTATTCAGAATTGGAGAAATGGGACGATCATTTGACGATTCCTTTCTATCCTCCGATAGAATCAGAAGAAAAGAAAAGCCTGCAAATGAAACGATGGGAAAAGAAAGGTGGCGTTATCATCATGACCCACAACCGAATCGCAAAGATGACTCTTGAAGAAGGTTTTGGTGCTGATCTACTTGTGGTGGACGAAGCTCACCTTATGAAGAACCCTACCTCTCAACTCTATGAGGCGATGAACAGACACAGCGAACCTAAGATACTGTTGACAGGGTCACCGCTGCAAAATCACCTTAACGAGTATTACCAAATGATCAGGCTCATTAAACCGGATCTTATCAAACCGGAGAAGTTCAGATCAGAATTCGCTAAAGTCATCGATCGTGGTGCATTTGCCGGCGCATCTGCAAAGGATCTGGCAGCTGCTCGTACAAAGATTGCGGTACTCACTCGACTCACTGCACCTTATGTTCATCGTCGCTCTGCCGCTGCTTTAAAATCAGCATTGAAACCTATGAAAGAATATAAACTCTGCTACGACGCTCCTCACTCAACCAAGAGTCAGAATCCTTTGGAACGCTCGAATGAGACAATCACTGCTTCTATGAGTACCAAGATCAAACTGGCGTGCATACTTCTGGACTCGATTGCAAAGTCAAAGGACAAGGTTCTTGTATTTTCTCGCCGGAAGGATGTGCTTACAACCTTGCAAAAAAAGAGACAAGGACTATTTATGGATGGAGATACATCGGCTAATACACGACATACATTGGTGGAACACTTTCAGAACAGTGAGTTTGCCGACAAGTCTGAGACGAATATCTTCTACATGACGACCAAAGTAGGAGGTGTGGGTTTGAATTTACACTCGGCGAACCGGATACTCATTCTTGACCCTTCATGGAATCCGGTGGACGATAAGCAGGCATGCTTTCGGGTATTTCGATATGGTCAGACCAAGACCTGTCGTGTCTATCGCTTCATTGTTGCCGACTCTATCGAAGAACGTATTTATCGTCTCGCTGTTCATAAGAATTTGGCTGCGTGTCGCATTGTGGATGACAAGGATGTCAACCGTCACTTTACAGAGGATCAACTGAAGGTTCTCGACGAATTTGAGCACGAAACACTCGAATCGACAGGTGGCCAAGACAAAGCGTTGGACAGGGTCATTAAGCACTTCCAAGTAAGCAGCCATGATGTTTTATTTGCCGATTCAGATGCCGAGAAGCTCACAGAGGACGAGAAGAATGATGCCGACAATCAGTACAACAAAGTTTTGTACTTTTCTGACCGGATTATTGATGACAAGATCTACAATGTGGAAATGGATTACTGTATGCCAGATGGAACGCTCATTCCTCCTTTGCCACCGGTTTACACGTCACATGCCCTTCCTGGAGCTAAACTTACCAACTGGGAGCCACTCAGACCATTCACTCAAAGTCTGAAGTACAAGATACACCTTAAAGCAGTCGATGACAGCTTCGAAGACATGATCGAGTTTGAAGGTAAAGAAACGCAAACTTCGAATTGGCCAGTTCAAGTTCCAGATTTTGGCTCCTATCGTTTGCGATGCAAATCGATGATCCAAGAGAAAGATCAAGAGAGTGAATGGTCGGACTGGTCTGCAGTAGTAAAGATCTGATCTAATTTAAAAAGTAAAGGAGATTGCACGCAAGGGCGTTGATGCTCTTTTTTTGACACTAGCATACACATTACACTAGCATACGCATACAGTCCATGATGAGATGTTCTAATCCTCCTCCTCATCCTCCTCGTCGTCTTCGTCATCCTCGCTATCTTCGTCGTCATCCTCCTCGTCATCCTCCTCCTCATCCTCGTGCTCCTCGTCATCCTCGTGCTCCTCCTCATCCTCGTGCTCCTCCTCATCCTCGTGCTCCTCGTCATCCTCGTGCTCCTCGTCATCCTCCGTGTCTTTCTCATATGACTTGTCAAAATATAAGTCAGACTTGATGCGATTAAACAGATCGTCTTTGTTGCCATGCACAGGAATGTCCAAAACCTCTTCTGCAATGGAACGAAGTATGTTCTTGGTCATCTTCTTATGCTTCAAAAGCTTAGACAGCAGATCTTTAGTGGCTTTCTGCTTCTTTTCGTGCTTCTCATGCTTCTCCTCGTGCTTCTTCTCGACTGATGTAGGCGTCGGCGTAGTATTATGTCGATACATATGACCACCAGACTGCAAGCCAACATACTTCAAGTTTAACGTTTGCACCTTGTCATCAGGAAGCTTTTGTTGGAAGTTAAAGTACCCTTTGTGCGGCGATGAACCACACTGGCTTGATGTCCATAAAGCATCGAGCTGCTTCCGCTTCTCTGATATCGTCCCCTGCAACAAAGACTGATAATCTTGGATGAACACGTCTTTGGTAACCTTGGATTTGCCATCCTTCTTCTTGCCTAGCGCTTTCGCTATAGCCGTGCGCGATATCTTCGAGTTCTTAGTCAACGCGTTTATCTGCTCACCGTGTGTCATTTTCGACGGATCAAGCCCAAGCTCTTTGACAGCGTCTGCAATCGTGATCTTATACGCTTTCACCATTTTTTTGAAAAATTAAATTGCTCTTTTTTCTAATGCTGCAGTTCCAGGTCGGTACATTCAAAGGATTCAGTGATGATGATGGCTTTCTACTCGTGGAAATGAACGGTCCACCGCAACCGGTTTCAATGCTTCGTCAGCAACCTGGACCAGAGGAGCAAACTTCTGCTTCAGATCCTCCTGTGACTTTGTCAAAGAGTAATAAACGTAAAGCAGAGACTCCACCTCCACACGACAAAGACGCAGGTAAGGAGCTTAAAACTGAGGAGCGTATCTTACTTCCAACTGATTCCAAAGGTATCGTTTACAAGACTGATGGTACTACTGAAGTTGTCGATGGACCATTTAATAGAAGGAAGCTGAGAGAAGTTATCGATTGCGCATATTTCCAAATGGTTCCGTGCACAGTAGATGATTTGAAAGACAAGTTTGAACTCTGGATGAATGAAGAAGGACAAAGCGAGAACGAGTTGAACAAAGAAGCATCGGAAATCTTTGGAAAGCAAGTTTTTGGTGGATATTTGTACGGCAATGTTCTTGTTCTTAAGTGCGGCGCAACAGACTCTAGAGATTACTGACACCCTATAAATTACGCGGCGATGTGGAAGCTTTCTTCCTTAGCAGCGTTCATACTTAACATGAAAACGAGTTTCCACATTCCATTACACTTTCCCACAAACGGATTGGAGACAGTTATCTTTTCTGGATGAGGAATAAGAGTATACATATCCCATAGATCGTCACCTGTAAGCGAGTCAAGTTTAGATTCGAGTGCAGACACGCCGTAATGTCTTATAATAAGTTCACTCATTTGGCGCATATGCATCATAAGCACATCTCTCAATTTGGTTTCCTCATCATGTCGTGCACTCAATTGGTGCATAGTATCACTCCATCTGGTTTCCTCATCATGTCGTGGATCGTCTAAACCTCCTGCAGGAACATCGTAGGTTGCCTCAGGCGTCCCCCAATTCCATTTGCCATGCCCATTTTTCTTGACAGGTTGCTTCGACATTATTTTTTTCCGAAAAAAATGTGGAAAGCAAAGAATGACAACGACTGGGTGGATTGTGGGCCTTTGAATGATAAGGTTGAAGAGGCTTTTCAGAAAGGCTTACATATATTCCAAGGCAATACTTTTGGGAAAGATGGTGGCATTGATTTTATTGAAATGCTGCATACTGCAACCGATGGATCCCAACGTCACATTGTAAGATCTCATGTGACCACACCCGGTACTAAAGAGCTTGCGTGGGGCTTTGAGGCATGCCATGGCGAATTCGTCCCATGTAACCCTCACATGAGTGCGCTTCTCACGATTGCTCGTCGCAACAAATTGGCTGAAATCGTGGTACACGACTATCACAATGACACATCTAAGCGCGTATTTCTCACGAAGACTCCAATTGTGCAGAGAAACGAACATACGATGATGATCAGAGTTCTTAATCCTGCACCTACGAATACAATGTGCAGCTGGAAGCGCCCATATCCAGATTATGCAGACGCTCCGGACAACTTCAAATGTCCCATAACATATGAGCTCATGTATGATCCTGTGATTGCTGCAGATGGACACACTTACGAGCGGCATGCAATAGAGGAAACTTTTACACGCAGCAAAATCAAGTCGCCTATGACAAACGAACACCTCAATACGCCAGTTCTCTACCCCAATGTGGATAAGCGCAAAGAGATTCAGGCCTGGTTGGATACCAATCACGCTGGCTGGTCAACGATTTCGATTTTTCCATCGAAAATGACTTCGCGCAAGAAGGCTCGTAAGTAGAGAAAATAAGCACAAATTAAGCGCAAAGATAAGTCAATTTTATAGGGTGATAGCTTTTGTTTTCAGTCAAGACTATTGTTATCATTATTTTCGCACAAGTAAATGCAAGTACACCGGGTTTTGACATCGATGATGTGATTTGTTAAGGCAAGCATTGCATGGTAGCATATGCTTCCTCCTTTTACAGCTAAACACATGAACCTTGATCTGATAGTCTTGCGAAATATCAAATCTAGCCCGCATAGTGCCTCCTTTTAGAATGGTTTTTGGAACGCCTTTAAGGTTCATGAAAACCAACTGCTTGGACTCGATGTCAACGACTTTCGTAAACCAAGAATAATTTGTCTCTGCGGCTTGAGCAGCATTGCACAAGACCTCCAAAGACATATTTTGGAAAAAAGTAAGGACCTCAAAAAAATGGAAAAAAATAATATGGTGACACTGCTGACTTCGCAAGAGGAAGATTACTTGGATGCAGTATTTGACGACATGTTGGCAGGCATCGGAAGAGGATACAGGGTTTTCAATACGAAACTTACGGACACGATTCTGAGAAATGGCTCTGATTTGAAAATCAGCAAGGAAGCAAATAATTGGTTCTCTAGCTGTATAAGCTCTATTGCAGAAGAAATGATGGAGATTATGATAGGCTATACCACCAAAATCGATGTCGAACATATCAGATATGCATGTGAAAAGCTTGACTTGTCAGACTGTTTTCAGACAACCGGAGACTATGTTTCGATTAGTCGACTGCTACGAAAGTACAGACAACTACAGTACTTCAAAATTACTTTGAAGGCAAGAGGAGTACTGAAAACGACTCTGCATACGATCATGAAAACCCTTGCGAAAAACATTCACGATTCCAGAGTGGATAAAGACAGAACGACGATATACACGGATGATGTCACATTGATTACAGATGCCATCGTCTTTGTGAGAAGCTATTCGATCAATCATGTGCTATCACGGGTGCGCGTGGCGCAACAACGCAAACGCAAAAGCAATGGTAGATTTTCTTAAGCACAAGTGTGACATTAATTACGACCCTAATTTTTTGAAAAAATGTCAAGCGATGCGAATTATATCGACTACTGTGCATCAAGATCAGATTCGAAAGAAACCGAGTTCGATGCCACTCCTAGGACACCAATCGTTCCAATCGAGCTCCTACGGATACTGATAAGACACTCGAGCGCAGAGATAGAGTCACAGATGGATCTTGCTACGTACGTCAATCTGGTTGCAAAATTAGTCTATGACTTTGAGCAGCGCAGTGGTTTACGAGCTTGTGGACGGAATATTTATATGCTCACAGTCTTCGCTCTTCTCGCGATAATCAAGTCCATAGATGACGAACATTACCTTGACATTAACAGAATATGGGCAAGGATCTTGAATATCCAGCTAAGTGACTTCAATTGCCTTGAATTAAAGTTTTTGTTCTGCACCAAATTTAAGGTACCTACACTGGAAGACGCTTGCCTACTCGCTGCATCATTCAAGCTATATACAGCAAGAAACGGTCGCACGATATGGCTGTATAGTAGTGTCAGATAATTTGAGTGTATATTTTAGATTATCAACCTCTATCCCGCTTTACTGCTCGGAGCGTGCGGTTGAGCTGATTTATCTTGACCTTGTCCTCCTCCGTTGTCGCAGCCTCTCGTGCATACGCCACTGCGCGGTCGGCAAACTCAATCGCATCGTCCTTGTTCTTGTTCGAAATCTTGACAATCCTACGCATCAACTGCACAATAGTCTCATCTAGATAGATTCGCTCGCTATTGAATCCACCTGGAGGCGTCACTTGGGTGAGCGTCTTCTTAAGGTATTTTAGTTTGCGGATCCGATGCTTTAGCTGTTCTATTTGGTAATGCCTTTGTTGGCACAGTCGTACTATCTCAAGTTCACCAGACATTTTTTCAAAAAAATTATGGAAACTCTTCATCAACTGTTTCCACACCATCAAGCAGATCATCTATTATGCGCACTGCAACAGTGCAACGGCAGTGTTGAAGATGCTGCGGATTTAATTATTGCAAGTGGGCAAGAAAAAGGTCAACTTGAGCCGCAAGTTGGTCCCAGTATGCTGCCACCGTCGGATGCCAACGTCAATCTACCAGCGGAATGCTTCATCGTGAATCTATTTAAGGAGGTTCCTTCAACGCAAACAATGATCTGGCACGAGACCGACTGCATTCCAAACTTTAAGACACCATGTTTCTACGCTCTAACAGATGGAAATTGTGGTCCTCATGCACTTGGAATGATGTTGAACTTTATGGCTCACAAATGTATTCCGCTTCAAGCTGCTGAGCATTCTTTTATCGCCAAAGAAGTACGAGAGTATGTTTCAGACTTTCTCTTTCTTAACTGGTGTGCGACTTCTAAAATCGCAAACGAGGCATGGCATGAGATTGTATATTACTCGCATAACGTCGCAGTCACAGATGAAGAGCGAGATACTTATCCAGACTGGGGAGCTAATCCTGGTGATCGATTAGAGAGATGGATTATGGAGCGCGACGATCATTTCTACACACAATCCGATTTAGTTGCCTTCAATGAAGCTATGCAACACAATGGTATATTTGTTGTCTTTCGCATTTGGAGACAGAACCGGTCCCGTTTGACTCGAGTAGCTACGATTCCAGAAAATGCTTCAGCATTACAGAAGCATGTGGTATTTGACTTCAAGCATACTGGAACAAATGATTCGAGCAACGCTCACTGGCAACTTATTAAGAGCGGTTCAGCCATGTATGTACATCATAAGAAGAGGCGTTCAGAACCTGTGGATTACACTGGCATGGATGACCCCGATGTGCTCAATAAGTCCCAAGGCAAGAAAAAGGTAAGTAGACATTGAATAAAAAGTAATGTTGAGTAATTTTGCTAGGATGATTCCTCTTACTTTTACTCGTGTGTACTTCTAAACTAGCTAGCTCTACGGATCGTCCACTTTACGCTTTGGACGAGAGGCGGCGGTTTGCTTCTCAGTATTGAGCTCATCACGAATTTTCATAAAGAGCTTCCCCATGTTATTGCCGGTACCACCCCAATAATTATCAGGAAGCATGTCTTCCCTTATGTCACTCGTTGTAGCAAGCAATTTCTTTTTGGCATCCTCATTCTGGTCTATAGCACTCTTCAAAACTGAGTACATGATGGTGTCTCGATTCTTATCCCATTCTGCTGTATCCAAGGCTATAGAACGGCCTTTTTGATTCGCTTCATGAAGCTCCATCGTACTGTACTCCTTTTTCTTTTGGTAGAGCAAACGATTCGTCTCGGGTATTGTCGTTCCACCATAATCCATTGCATACTCTTCCTTTTGAGCTTGAAAGCAGTGCATCACGCTTGGATACTTGATACCTTCTTTTGTCACGGGTAGCTGAAGTGCAGAAATACCCACTTTGCTTGTGAATATTAGGTCATCTTGCGAAAACTCGTCCAACATCCCCATAATATCAAGTCTATCATCCTGTGTTGAATCACATATGTACTGTTCGGCAGCATCGGCGATATCAAGAGCATCAGTAGAAGCTTGCGAATCGCTTCGAACCTTGAGTATCATAGCATGGAGCTGAACAAGAGAATCCATTTCGAAACAAAATTTTTCCCAAAAATTTTCCAAAAAAATAATGCTGTCGATCAACGAAATATGCTTGGCACGAGATGACTCCGGTAAATATCGCGAGTGCAAAATTATCGCCGTAAACAAGAGAAGTGCTAGGGTGGTTATCGACGGACTCAAGATGACCCTTCCTTTCTGTTCGTTGCAGAAAAAGAAGAAGCCAGTGAAGCATCCACGTTTTGCTAAGCAAGCTGACAACAAATTACTGACGAAACGGTTAGGACGCCATCGGAAGATCAGTGTCGTACCTACTTACTTCTCAGTAGGCCGTATCTTGGGCGACTTTGGACAAATGATTCGATCCCCCTCGTACAAAGATGATGGTTTGTTCCTTTTCAACGATAATCATATGCAATGGAACTTTGCTATCAACCAACCAATGACTCATCAAGACTCTGGCGGGGGGAATGCTTGCATAAGACCCTATGAATCTAAAGGACATGCGATTGGGATTCCTACAGGTCCTTACACATCTCTACAAGAAGTGTGGGATTTTGACATGGGTGATGGCGGGTATACCAAGAAATCTGCCAAGCAGATTATCGATATTGCTTTTGACAGGATTGTGACTCACTGCATTTATAATCCTGACAAGACGACACTCTTCTATTCGGCCGATTTCACTCACTCGGATCCGGAAAGCATTGGACTTGGTATATTTGCGAACAGGGTCGGTTCTGATGTTGTTGCTTACATCACTCACAAGTTAAAGGAGCTTCCAGAAGTGTTCCGTCGGGTTCGTGTGTCGGGTGACATGCATCGTGACCTCGTGCCGCTGCAGGTTCTTCCCGAGGATCCACTGCTGGTTATCCACTCCCCTTCTCTCTGACCCGTGTCTAGCTGTCTGCAGAACAATTGACGCATTAATGTGCTGCCGCATCTCGCACATCGTCATCTCCATCGTCATTGTCATCTCCTTCGTCATCGTCGGAGTCTTCTGTTGGCCGAAAGCCCCAGCACATTTCAGATGGCAAAGCAAAGTCTCGATCGTCAAATGAACCGTTTGCACGATAATTCCTGTAGTTGGCAAGAGGCCGTGCATTGATGGCATCAAGCGTACCTGGTCGTTTATCGTTTCCGCGAATGCGAAAAATCCAGTATCCTTTTGGTGTTTGAGTACTTCCGTCCGCGCGACCCATAAACACGAAAAAATCAAAGCCTAACGACCGGTTGCCTCCTGGTTCACCTTGACATGAGATATGATAGAAAACATCACCGACTTTTGCGTAAAAAAGAGGCGCCATTGCCTTCATGTCCGAGTAGTTCGAATAATCGAAAGCTTCTTTTACTCTATCAGCCAGACACTTGTATGTATACTCATCGAGTTTGCCTTTTTCAACGAGATCGTCCAGATCTGACATTAAGGCATGTGCCATCAACAATTTTTCCCAAAAAATATTTTCGATAAAAATGATGTACGCGTACGATCCTTCTCTTGCTCTTTCTAGTGCTTATATTGCATTACAGAGAGGCCGCGCAGAATTGAAAGGTCAAGATAAGACAATATCTGGGGCAGAGTTTGAAGCTTGTGGTGGAAAGCGCAAGAGAGACAAAGATAGTTACAGTCTGGAACGTCAAATGACTTTAGCACTGCGTTCCTTGCGTCAGCTTATCAAGGAGGAACGAAGCTTTATCGACAGCGAGACAAAGGTACCTGCTAAAAAGCAAATTACTCAAGTATGCAGTAATGCTCGTATTGTACTATCTGATCTAAACAATGATGCAAGCAAATGGGACGACAGTGATGATGAAGAAGTCGATAACATGGATGGTCCATATAGCGATGAAGATGAAAGCGAGGAAGAGCAAGAGGAGGATCAAGAAGAGGAAGAAGAGGAAGAAGAGGAAGAGGACGAAAAGGATGAAGAAGCAGATGCTGATGATGACGATCCTGACGACCCAGATGTGACAGACCCAGAATCGGAAGCTGACCCAGATGCTGAAGACGATGAAGAGGGTTCAGAGGAGGAAGAAGACGATGATTGATTTGTATAGAAGTAAAGCCAAGTAAATTTTCGTGTACCTGTCTAGCAAAGACGATCAGAAAGGAAAGTCACCATGCTTTATATCCTACACGACTTTACCTGTAGGGTGTGGTGTGTTGGGTGAGTAAAAAAAGTAACGGTCGACCTCAAAAAATTATTCCTCTAATTTTTCGAAACAATGTCATGCGGGAATACATGCTGCATATGTCAGGATGCTGAAGGGTGCACTGACTATTCTGTATTACCATGTGGTCACAAGGCTCACTCTGCTTGTCTTGTAAAGTGGTTGGTAGACTACAAACAAGATTGTCCACTTTGTCGCACCGAGATATGCAAACGTCAAGACGACGATTATGTCACCTCTGAAGCCGAACACGCCGAAGACTCCGAAGATGATGAGGAGGAAGAAGAACGACAGCGGTGGTCGCAAGAACAGAAAAACCTACAAAGATCCCAACTCACAAACTTGATGAGAAGAAAAAGCATACAGAGCAAACCTTTGAGCAAGAAGTGTGCTAAGCTACGAGCTCTACGTAAAGAACACACTGATATATGCAGAGAAATCATGCCGATTCAAAAATCTATCGAGGAGAAGAATCAGAGAAAGACCAAACTGTTACGATCTTTGCAAAAGCAACATAACCACTCCATACGTCAGCTACATCATGATGTGCACCAATCGACGCAAGCTGATCGCATCACTTTGCGAAAAGCCATGACCAAGAAGCGAAACATCAACCGTCAGATAAAGCAACTGTCCAATGAGCTCTTAAGTTTTGTATAAATAAGAAAGCTTTCACTACATCATCATCACATATCATCACATTTTCTCTCCTTCACCCCCAGCGCTCTTCATTCCCAGCGCTCTTCATGTTCTACGCGCGCTTCCAGCGATATCCACCGGTGGTCTGTTCGATCAGCTTCTTCTTCGTACCGTTCTTGAACTCGACGACATCCCCGATCTCCAGACCCATCAGGTTTTGTGCTTCATCTGCGGGTGCAAAGTTCTTATTGATATAGAACGCCTTCGTCGTCGTCTTCTTCTGCATATGCTTCTTCATCCTCTCCTCCAGCATATCAGTGGTTCCCGTCACACCGTGTCCTTCTTTCTCAAGAACTTTCGTGATCAACTTCTTTTTAACGTTGGGAACACGTCCAAGTATACCGTTCTTCTTATGCTTGCTGGCCTCCTTTGCCTGGAGACGCTTCTCGAGGATCTTTGTCGAAGTCGTGTCCGTGTACTTGATCTTTTTGCGGTTGCACTCCACAATGACCGCACGACGCCAGACAGCAGAAGCAGAAGACATCTATTTTTTTTGCAAAAATATCCAAGACGCGTTCTGTTCCAATAACTCGTCTGTCTCACCGTGGACAAGTAGCAATGCTTGGCGATTTGTGGGATGACAAAGCAGCATCATTTTCAAAAACATGTGGTCATGATAAATTGCAGACTCTACTTCAAGCAGCATCTTCAATCGAGAACGACACTTTGTCACTAGCTGAGGCATGTACGACAGCTTTCACAAATGAAAAAGATGCCTTGCTGATGTGTGTTCGACAAAAGGATGCGAATGGCAATGTCTTGAAGCATCAGAAGAATGTTGGCATATTTGAACAAAACGGCAAATTCATAGTACAGACTACTGGAGATTTACGCGCCCGTCCTTTCCTGATGTCGCAGTTCGATCATATATCATTTACATGGCTGAAAGCTTTAGATCGCGAGCATCGATATTCTCATAATCAGCATACTATGATCAAACTTAGTGCTTGTACTAAGCTGGAAGTGAAGCCGCGCAGCGCGATCAAAAAGGCATACAAACTACCAAACAACAAGCTACTTAAGCTGATGCATCATTCTTGTGCCTGTCTCACTTTACCAAATGATAGATCGTGTGACAATTGCAAAAAGAACAACAAGTTGTCACCCGATAAGATCGTGTTCAAATGCAAGCGCGGAGAAGATCTGTGGCATGTATGTGACCCATGATTGGGTCTGCTAAGGAGTAGTAAAGAATATTTTTGAAAAAAAAATGACACAAAAGGCAGAAAAGACACAAAACATATGTTGTATATGCTTAGAAGACTTGAGCGATCGGGTGGCCAAATGCCATCGTTGTAAACAATGCATACACATTCATTGTGTAAAATTATTACGCGAAATGAGGTGTCCTCTGTGTCGATTTAGTGGTTCTGACGTTTATATCGAGAGAGGTGCAGCCATCACACTGCAAGCAGCAGTGAGAAGATACCTTGTTCTGCATCGGTTTCATATGTAATTGTTTTAGTGAATATGCGGACGGAGTGTT
>Ga0160423_10000791_pt1 | contig 26403 bp, 40 predicted proteins | sample CRUFie14St8metaG_FD_108191 | JGI IMG/M metagenome (GOLD analysis project Ga0160423, IMG submission 108191) | Marine microbial communities from the Costa Rica Dome - CRUD Field 142mm St8 metaG | ecosystem: Environmental > Aquatic > Marine > Oceanic > Photic zone | place: Costa Rica: the Eastern...
ACCTGGATGAGTATCGTGAGCCACAAGTGACCAGAACTGGTCGCTCACCATATGATGGCAGAGAGATCACAGTTACTATTGGTATCAATAGTGTGGGTACACACATGGACCCACTATGTGAGAGCCATTATACCAGATAATGACGTCAGCATTTGGAGGCCTAACGGCCTCCATCTTTCTGAAAAAATCGAAAACACCAGAAAAAAACCAAGGTTATAGAGGTTTTACAGGTTGAAATTCTGAGCATTTATTTTTTATAGGCGGCCAATTTTGTAAAGAAGTCATTTAAGGCCTGACTTTTTTACCAACTGATTGTGTTTGAAAAATTTTTTCGTCTGATTTTTTCAGTGATCAATTATAAAGATCTTTATATCTGATGGAGGCCATGTTGCCAGATTTGGTACTATATGCAGGTATCTGTGTCATGCCTTTAAGTAAATGAAAGTATTCTTTGGGATACTGATAAGGTCTGTTATTGATAGTTAATGGAATAGTATATCCGTCTCCATACTTCTTTTTCACAAACTTATTGCGTTTCAGTAACTTGGGAACTCTAACGGCACTTGCAGGATTACCATGATATGCTGTGACTATACTTATTGGTTGTGGCCTGTTTGGATCTGCAGATACTTCTGGATTTCTTTCTTTCCATACTTCACTGTCTTTGTGGTACGCCACAACCGCTGACAGATTGGATTTAGGGTCATATACCAATAGTGTATCGTCAGCAGTAAAATCCTGCAATCTCATATACAACAGCCAGTCCTGGTTTTGTTCCAGTTGACTCAGCATAGTCTGTAATTTGCTGTCAGTGATACCACGATGTTGTTGCATTTCATCAGCATGTAGAGTAGTAAAGTACAGTCTGCGACTGCGTCTAAACAGTTTTTCTGTTATTATTTCCTGTATTAACATCAGAAGTAAGTTTCTCCTATAATCCAGCCGCATATAAAGAACGCCAATGCCCAGCCTGGATACTGTTTACAGAACTCCACCAGATTATGCAGATACTCCCACATGTTAAACTGCCTGTGTTAATGCATATACACACACTCCCATCAGGGCAATCAGGACTGCAAATACCCAACCTATGTGGAACCTGGTGTGTAAAATTCGGTGTAATGTTCTGTTCATAACACTATTTATCAGGTGTTTTAATAAATAGACACATGTTGGAATGGTTATTTGTGGCAGACATCAGTGCATTAGGCTGGATTCACAGCATAGTGGGACTGGCGGCTATCAGTGTGGGCATATACAGTCTGCTCAGACATCAGGCCATAGTGTTAAACAATCCTGTGGGACATCTGTACTGGTACACCACAATGTTCACCGCGGTCAGCAGTTTGTTCATATACAATGCCACTGGCGGCTTCAATTTGGCACACTTACTCAGTGTGTTTACTGTACTGGCATTACTGTTTGCTATCCTGTGCAGGATATATTATGCTGGAGTCTGGATATATCTGGAGCATCTGGCACTCACAGGCACAGTATTCTTCAGTCTGATACCCACTACCGCAGAAGTATTAACCAGAACTGGTGTGGTAACTGGCCTGGATTCGCCCTTACTGGGTATGATATACAGTTACTATGTGCTGATATTTGCAGTACTGGTGTTATATCAGATGTATCGCATACGCAGAAATCCCTACAATCTGGATATCTCTGACAATATCTAAATAATAACAGCATATAACTTATACTAACAGTTAATCCAACTCAATAATCACCGTAAATATCTATATGAATTATAAAAAACGAGCACATGTTATAAGTTTCTGTAAGACCTGTACTTGGAGAGTGGTAGCAAGTGCTGATACATTTCTTCTGTCTTGGTTATTAACTGGTAGTGCCAGTATTGGTGCCAGTATAGCCAGTCTGGAAGTATTAACCAAAATGTTTTTGTATTATGTACACGAGCGTCAGTGGGAGAAACCCAGATTCAATCACGTTATACTGAATGTGTACACACAGGTTACTGGCAGGCAGATCAATTAAGGTAACAGTTTAAACAGTTTGGTTTGGCTCAGAGTCTGTGTAGCCGCCATCTGACTCATGTCATCAAAGCCTTCGGGTTCGTCCTGATACATATCCCCGGCTTTGTCTAATGGCATCTCCTGGTTGGTGCTCTGATCAAATGCAACTACTCTGTCTGGATATCTCTTGATAATACTGTCCCACATTCTGATAGCACTAGGAGTTTGCGTATAGTCTGAGTATATGGGTTTGTTCTTCCAGGCAGTAAAGGCCATATACAGTTTGATTGCTTTGCCCTGACCCTGTATGCTGGAGTCTAATCCCACTCCACTTACCTTATATCCGTCCTCAAACGGTTTCAGTTTTAAGAAGCCTACAACGTTCTTGACTTTGTTGGGACCTGTTTGTGGCATTTTGGTACCAATGCCCAATATGTCTGCTATCTTTTGCATAAAGGTGGGTTTGGGCATGGGTGCTGAACGATCTTCCACATAGAACAGATACAGAGTACCATTTGGCATCTGTACTACCTCTGTTTGACTTTGTATGTTGGGTATGGGTCCTAGGCTTTTACCTGGACTGTAATCTTCCTCAGGGTCATAATCGTATTTGGGTGTGGTGTCTGTGGTGCTACCATGATAAACTCTGTTGGGGTCTGGGTCGTAAGAATCTGGAGAACGTCTTATAGGTGCTTCAGTTAGATATATCTCATGCAGTTTCATGATTACACAAAAGTAACACCAGGCAATTTATCTGCTATTATTTTAAACACCTGGTCTTTGGCTGTGCCTCTGCATGACAGTTTTATGTCTCCGCCTTTAAAACTTGGATCACCAGTGTGTATCTTTCTTAAAAATTGTGCTAACTGTTTTATAATAACCATAGCACTAAACACTTCCACATAATTACTCACAGCAGTAACCACTATCATGGGTTCCATGGAATCACCGCCTATGCTGTTAGGAACGTATTCGAAATTTTTTGACAAATACACATCGTCACCTTTTAAGTTATTTGCTTTAATATAATCAGGATGATATTTTTGATTATACAAATTCATATCTGTCATACTTTTAAACATCATAACTTCCAGTAAAAAACTCTCATTGGTGTCAAAAGTTTGGTAATTTGTAAAACTTAGTGTAGGCAAATTGGCAGGTGCTTTTGACTTACGATCTATAAACATTTTTTGATTACTTCGCATTCTGCCTTTTATTTCTAAATCAGTACCGTCCTGAACATCTTGTTCCCAACGTTGTTTGATATTGTCTAAAAATGGAGCCAATTGTTCTTTTTCTGCTTCTATACTAAAAGTAGGACCGTCTTGAAATGTATCAAATGGTGCATCATCCATATAATAAGTGACCGCTCTCATATCTACTGGATCTACCTTTCTTTTAGGCCTAGTTGCGTTAAATTTTAATCCAGAAGAGTCAGTATCATCTACTTCTGTCAGTTTTTTTTTGAAAAGATCTTTACCTCCAGATGCGTAATACTTCTTTAATATGTCCTGCATGTTTTCCATATTACTATTTATCACCACCTGTTGACAAATGATCAGTTTATTGTATAATGTAATGAATGGCTAGGTTTAAGACTTTTAACGAGCAGGAACAGGAGTATTGGGACAAGTGGCAAAGCCATAGTATCACTATGGACTACAGACAAAAACGCCACTTTGGATTACATACAAAAAAAGCCATCAGAGAGTGGTGCTATCAGATAGGCATACAACCAGGTAATTACTTGTTTAACTATGACAAGTCCAGGGAAAGCATAGAGTTTAGATTTGAGAGCGGTACAGATTTAGCATTATTAAAAATGAGTTTATTATGAGCATAGACAACAAATCAGACTTTACATTATTCAACATGGCATACATACATCCTGAAACATATGATCCTATATGGGTAGGAGAAATGAGAGGTTGGCATGCCAGAAAGTTTATTAAAGAATGTGAACAAAGAGGACTTAGTGTGTTAATGGAAAGAACAACAGATGAGGAATCAGACATCACAGACTTTATAATGGAACTTCCAGATGAAAACAGTTAGATTTGATTTGCCACTAGGCACAGAATTAGAAACTTTAGACGAATTATCTAAAGCAAGTGATGTTGCAAATAGAATTCAGAGTGCATTAGTGATATGGACAGCCACATGGAATTACATTTATCAGGATTTAATTATTTCTACTAAAACAGATACTAAAGGCAAAGCATTGTTAGTTACAATGCCAGAAGATATATTTGCACAATTTAGATTCTCCTGGGAACATCCTGATTACAATTATCGAATTGTACAAAATCCCCACTAATTATTAACTACTGAGTTAATTATGATAAATAAGGGCAGACGTGAACCATCCTTTCGTCTACAACGATCAGTTTGGAGAACAGTCGGTTGTAATAATGCAACACTACGATGTTCTAAAAGTTAAGGAACTTTTTACTGACCGAGCAGAGTTCGAGAGAATCTGTGAAACTGGGTGCTAAATTATTTAGATCTAGGAGATTAAAATGACAACCGCGACAATGAAGGCGGCTGTTGCCGATATTTTCCAAACACTAAAGCAATTTAAAGAACGTTATTGTCCCAACGGTCAGACCTGTGAGGATATAGCAACACTAACGGCATTTGCTTTTATGTTTTGGTTTATGTATGTGGCAATGGAACCTATTATGTAAAAAAGTTTTATATGGTTTATACCATATCAACCGAAAGCCAGGTAGAAATACCTGGCTTTTCCTTAAATAGTATTATGAAAGATTCTGCACTATACATAACTATAAGCATGGATTCGTTATTCCAAAAACATCTGCATAATATTATAAAACATTATGTTGGTTTAACAAAAGCAAAATATCTTTTTTTAGACTTTAGTGCTGAAGCAAGTTACTTTATTTTTAAAAATACTTATGGTGTTAGAGTTAGCACACTAGATTGGATTCATAATGCATGTCAACTAGCAGACTTTCCTATAGAAAATGTTACATTTATTAATGGTAATTCTAATTTAGAAGAAAGTTATGAGCAATGGTATCAAAATATTGGCTCTAAAGTAGATGTGCCTAAATTAGCACAGGCTAAATTTTTACAAATGTGGGATAGTATTGTTAATAACTCGCATGTTGATTACTATGAAAAAATAGACAGAGAGTGTAAATTTGTAAAGCCATTTGTATATACCTTTTATAATGGTGGCGATAGGCAACACAGACTAGATTTATTAATTAAATTAGCAAAAACAGATATACTTAGACGTGGAGTTGTTACATATCTACAAGACCCTAAATCAAATAATCCTGATCTAGAAGGTATAAAGTTTCCAATAACTTTGCCTACAGGTAAAGACGATAACCATTACAACATTAATAGTCACAACAAGTATGTAAATCCTGAATTTTTATATTCACATAACTGGGCATATTTAGATGTTGTAGGAGAAACAGTTATAGGTACTCAGCCTATAGGACATAGATACAGTTTTTCTGAGGCGCCTGAATGGTGGCAAACAACTTTTTACACAGAAAAAATTTGGAGACCTATATACTATGGCAGACCATTTATGCTGTTAGGTAGTCCTGGACAATTAGCAGAACTTAAATCTCATGGTTACGAAACTTTTGATAACTTATGGTCAGAAAAATACGATACTATAGAACATTTAGGCTCACGTATAAATGCTATAATACATGAGTTGGAAGTATTATGTGACCTACCTCAACTGGAACTTAACAGGATTATGTCTGATTCTGAAGTTGTAGAAAAATTAGAACATAACAGGCAGGTATTTAATTTGCAAAGCGACAGATTTAAAGGATTTAGTTGGAATCATAGACACAGTTTTCATAGAGAACTAGAAACAAACTTCTTAGTTCATCATATTGATTCTAAAAAAATTAAAGAGGATAATGTAGAAGATGATTTTGAATATGATTGTTTTTTAGAAACAGAATACTCTCAAAAATTAACTGCATTATTTCCTAAATTTAATAATACTGTTATGTGTCCTGATCCTCCACAATTTTTATAATTAATTAGAATGATAAATACATTATATAGTTTTATAGGAGCATAAAATGGCACGAGTTGATTATACAGCAAAAGGCGTACCAGCAGACCAGATTAAAAGGATAGATGGAGCAGACGGCAGAGACAATGCCAAAGCCTTTGCGGCCAGGAGAGATGGCATAGACGTATCAGCAGTACAAGAAGGTGTAAATATTGGTCCTTTAGAACCTGCTGGAGTAGACGGTGCAGACAGTTTTGCAGGATATACACCTATTCACAAAATAGATAATCCAAGTGACGGAATAAACGACGGAGCAAGTTATGTAGTTTACTTCCAGAAAGACGGCACAGACCCAGTAGAGTTTTACAAGGCAGTAAATGCCAATGCAAGTACATTAGCACAATTAACATCTGGTACAGAATACGACTTAGCATACAGCAAAGAACTGTTAGCAAGTAGAGACTAACCAGTACTACAATATTCAAATTATCTGACTTCATAAATAACAGCATGAAGTCAGATTTAACCACTATACTTGAAAGTTTTGTTGATTTAGATCAAGAATATCTTTTTGAGTATCTTTTAGATGAAGGCAAAACGGTAAAAGACTTCCCTATAGAATTAAGAACACCTGATAACGAAATATCAGGTTGCCAAAGCCGTGTATGGGTTTTAGGCGAACAAGTCAACGGTCAGTGGAACTTTGCTATAGATAGTGATGCATATATCGTAAAAGGTATCGGCAAACTACTATGCACCACATTTAATGGTTGTAAAACACAAGATGTTCTCGGCATTAAGTTTCACGACTTCAAACCTATTGCAGGTCTGCTGACCACTCAACGACAACGAGGAATACAATCAGTAATTAATTCTATTCACAGACTTGTAAACGCAGATAAATAGTTGCATGTCCAAGAAAAATGTTTACTTATTTCAGATAAATTATACAGTCAGAGTTGCAGGCACTGATAGTTTATGGCTCCCATACAGTATAGGTTGTTTAACAGCATACGCAAAAAGCAAAAAAGATATAACTGACTACTTTGAATTCGGTCCAGAACTTTTTTGTGCAAGAGAAGATCCACATGAGTTAATAGAAAGACTTGATAATCCTGCAGTATGCGGATTTAGTAATTATGTATGGAACACAGAATGGAATCTCTATATGAGTAAACTTGTAAAAGAAAGATATCCAGATTGTGTTATTATGTTTGGTGGACCTAATGTATGGCCTAATATGGAGAATGAATAAGATCATATAGACGTGTTTATGAAAATTGACAGCGAGTGTGCATTTGTTGACTTATTAAGAAAAGTTAGAGACGGAGAACCATTACCAAGGACTCTAAGTGGAGAAAGAATTCACGAACTTAATGAATTAGTTGATCCATATCAGTCAGGTGAATTTGATTGGTTAGTGCAAAATTATCCAGAGAAAGTTTGGAATGCTGTATATGAAACAAACAGAGGTTGTCCTTTCCTTTGTTCATTTTGTGATTGGGGAGGACTTACATACTCTAAAGTTAAAAAGTTTGAAATGGATAGAGTTGAAAACAACTGGAAGTGGATGAGCCAAAACAGAGTTGCTTATGTATTAAGTGCTGATGCCAATGTAGGTATATTTAAAGACAGAGATATAGAGATAGCCAAAATTGCTCGTAAGTATGCAGACGCACCTGAAAGTATTATAGACGGTATAAATTTTCAGTATAACAAGAACAATACAGATGTATGTTTAGAGATTGCTAGTATATTAGGTAACTATAGTAGAGGTATTACATTTGCTGTACAGAGTATGTCAGAGAGTGTATTAGAAGCAATTAAGAGAAAAAACTTGCAAATGAATAAGTTAGAGCATTTGCTTAAAGAAGCAAACAAAAGAAACTTATATAGTTACACAGAACTTATATTACCTATGCCTGAGGAAACTTTGGATAGTTGGAGAGACGGTTTAAGTAAAATATTAGAAATAGGACAACATTATGCTATAAGTGTTTGGAATACACAAATACTTAAAAACAGTGAAATGAATACACCTGCTTACAGAAAAGAGTATGGACTTGATATTATAGAAGCATACGACTACACTAACTATAAAAATCCTAACGACTGGCAAGGAGCACCTGAAAGAATAGGACTTGTTAGAGCAACTAAAACAATGACATTACCTGAAACTGTAAACTGTTGGGTATATAGTATTTTGTTAAGAGAGTTCCATATTAATGGTGTTACACAGATGTTATCTAGATATCTGTTTGGTAAATATGGTGTTAGATACAGAGAGTTTTACGATAGATTATTTGATATATTAAGAGTTCATCCTGTTACTAAAGACGCAATAGAATTTGTAACACAGGTAGAAGAGCATTATTTGACTACAGGCTCAGTAGCAGATATAAAAACAATGGACGTAACATTTGACTTTCCTAAATTGTTTGGAGTTCCACAAAGCGAATTACCTCCAGGACACTTTATGAAAGATTTACTTAACAAGTTTATTTTCCTAAATATAAATCTATTAAGAGAAATTGCTGTTAAAATGGTAAAAGAAGATTTAGGTTACGATGTGCCAGATGAAGTAGTAACATTTAATAATGCTTATATGTATAATGAAGATTATGAGTATCCATTAAAAGTTACATTAGACTATAATATTTTAGAGGAAGAAGAAAAAGAAACAACATACACATTAGAACCTAAAATACTTAAAATGGATCTTAAATTTAAAAAGAAAGATCCAGTTATGTTTTACAAGCAAGGTGCTTACAAGTCTAATCTAACAACAGAGTCTAAAGGTGCAGTACCTATGTCTGAATCCGGTTACAACAGAGAAGACGGCTCAGATACCAATGAGGGTCGTAGTAAAAATGATCAGGCGGCACCTAATAACTTTGGTAGTGTTCATGGTTCTCCCTCTGGCAAAGGTGTAGCATCAGTTCAAGTTCATACAAGTTCAACTACAGACCATCCAACAGATATAGGATACCAGTCTCCCTCAGAAGCACAACTTGAGATAGAAGACTCTAATGTATTAATATACAGAGACCTCGAAGTATATTCAGACTGACCACTATTGACAAATCCTAAAAAGACTATATAATAAGTATTAATATGAATTTTGTACCTTATGTAATAGAAAAGACCTCCAATGGAGAACGCAGTTATGACATCTACAGCAGATTGTTAAAAGAACGAATTGTGTTCCTGAATGGGGAAGTTAATGACGCAGTAAGTAACAGCATTTGTGCTCAGTTACTTTTCCTAGAAGCAGAAGATCCTGACGCAGATATAAACTTTTATATCAACAGTCCTGGCGGAGTAGTAACAAGTGGTATGGCTATGTACGACACAATGCAATATATTAAACCAGATGTTTCTACTATTGTTATGGGACAAGCGGCCAGTATGGGAAGTTTCCTTGCTAACGCAGGTGCTCCTGGTAAACGATTTATGTTGCCTGGTGCTAGACACATGATACATCAACCATTAGGTGGTGCAAGTGGACAAGCAAGTGATATTCAAATCCGTGCTAATGAAATAATTCGTATCAAAAAGGAACTAACAGAAGCATACGTTAAACATAACACCAAAGGTAAAACATATGAAGAGTTTGAGTCTGCAATGGACAGAGACAACTTTATGACATCTCAAGAAGCATTAGACTTTGGACTAGTTGACGAAATAATTAGCAATAGAGAGTAGTTCTAAACTTACTTTCATACTAATTTTTTATAGATAAATATTAGTATGGAAACTATTAAAACATATAATCCAGATCAAGTTATTGTAACAGATGCCGCTAAAAAGCATTTGTTAGATCAAATATATGACAAAGACGTATTAGGCGTATCGTTAGGACTCTTGCCAGGAGGCTGTTCTGGTTTTGAATTTGATTGGGATTTTGTCACAGAATATTTAAGCCAAAATTACTTTATTACAAAACTAGATGAATCCAAAGTCTTAATAATAGACTCATTAAGTATGCCTATGTTAAAAGGCAGTACTATTGACTTATTAGATGAAGGAATAAAAGGAAAATCTCTAACAGTTAAATCGCCATTATCAAATGGCACATGCGGTTGTGGTGAGAGTATTCATTTCTAGGAACTATGAGTAAAGTAAATTTTTTAGTATATAAAACAACTAACTTAGAGACCACTGAAACTGAACTTACTAAGTTAGGTTTCCTTAAAGTCACAAAACATCAAGAGCATGAAGTTTATTTCTGGCATTTAAACGAATGTATAATAATGGTTAAACTAGACCCTGGCTTTACAGGATTTGCAGGACTAGGTTTAGTTACTCATCAAGATGCTATAAGTAAAAGCGGTGCAGAGTATGATGAAACATCTACATGGCATGTTGTAAACATAAATGGTTTAGAAATGTATCTAAATACTGAAGTTGGAATAGAAAGCAGTATTACAAATTTTTATGATATAATAAACACTAAAAGAAAATTATTATACGGACCGCATAACTTTACAGGCCTAGTGTTAAACAATAATTCCTTACCAACATTTGAAATATTTGAAACTATTGGATTCAAGTTTACACCTGGTGATAATTATAATAAACTTTTAAGTGGCAATAACTTTACTATTATGTTAGATAAAACTAATACCAGAAAGCAACCAACATTAATGGCAGACACTCCTGACATATTTGGGAACATAGCAACACTTAGTTTATCAGATGTACCTATGAAAGAATACAAACAGGAATCATATCCACTTAACTTAGGAAGTTTTACTCACAGGGTAAAAGGATATAATTGTGCCGCAGAAGGTAACCAGGAAAGTCATACAATAGAAAAAATGGTTTTAAATACTCCTAGTTACATGGACATTATTATAAGACAGAGAAAACAAAAGGTAACTATAAGTGAGACCACATTGGATTATCACTTTGACAGAATAAAATGACAGAACACTTTGACTATTTTGATAAACTGCAAGGCTTAAAGGAATCAGAACTCCTTGATGAAATTGCTACACTCAATAAAAAGTATTACTCAATACAAAAAGACACACCTATACAACACCAATTAGGTAACATGATAGAAATGGCTCAGCAACAACTTAACATAGTAGTTGCACAAAGGCAAATGAAAGATGAACCTGAGATAATGAATATAGGTGAGATAGAAGAAAAAGTTGAAACACCTGACTATAGTAAACAGGAACTGATAACATACTTTAAAAGATTTTATAGTGGAGATAAGTCTTCACAAAACGAAGGCATGGATAAGCCTATAACAGGAAACAGAAAGACTACACCTACTTTCATAACACCTGTAGACAGACCTATTAAGAGTTCTGGTGGTAAACCAGACGTAGGAGACATACCGGTGTTTGGAGCAAAAAAATGAACATACTAACAGTTAAGAAAACAATTCCTTTTAAAGGAATAGTTGTAGATGAACTAAACAAAAATATTAAGTCAGTTTTATATAATCTAACATATACTTTAAGAACACAACAAACAGCAGACATTTCATATGAAGAGGCACATATAAGACAAAATGTAAGTTATTCTTGTATCAATCAGTTTTTATGGGACCAAATACATCAGTCTATAATATATGATCTAGAATCTAAAAAGAGTGTTGAGAGTATTTTTTCGCCATATGATAATAATTTTATGTTTGTTCCTACATTAAATGAATCTGTATTGCTAAATTGTTTACATGCTAAACTTAACACTATTGCACACGACACAAGTGTAATAGAAGTAGTTACACTCAAAGAGATGGACGAAGAAATAGAATACGAGATGTTTTCAGACGAAATGACATACGAAGGACTTCCTAGTATGAAAGACTGGTTAGGTGATTATCCAGTATGGGATATTCCATGGTGGTACAGAAAAGACTTTAGTACATACGACAATTATTTTCCTACTAAAGAAGAGTATGATGAATACCATAAGAACACCGATATTAATAAAGTAGCAGAGCAAATGTCTAAACCAATACAAGAGATTGAAAAAATGGTTACAGCAGACATGACAAAGGAATCAGAACAACCAGTAGAGAAAGAAAAAGGTCAACTTATAGAAGTAGATTTTTTTAAAAAGAAACATCTTAAAGAAGTTCCAAAAGATCCTAAATAACTTGACAAACATACACATTTATCATATAATGCTAGTATGAAAAATTATCTGGCAACTGAGCAACAAGGTATTGAATTACTGTACAGAGGTGACAGTTTAGATAATATACCTTTTAGCGATATTACAGATTACAATAAGTTTTGCGAAGAGTTGGATTTAATTCCTTTATCAGATAAGACTTACTTTAGTCAAGACTTTAATATACCACAACACTATAAAGAGTTGGATATAGAACAATTTGTGCATAGTAAACTCGTGCAACGTGATCCCGACGAGATAGGGAGAGTAGAAATGGAGTTAGCCATGTACAAAGAACGCGGATTATACCCTATACTACAACTGTTAGTGTATATTATAGATACTATGAGACAAAATAATTTAGTATGGGGTGTAGGCAGAGGAAGTAGTGTTGCTAGTTATTTACTCTATATTTTGGGTGTCCACAAGGTAGATAGCCATAAATATGAATTAGATATAAAGGAATTTTTAAAATAATGGTTACAAGAAGAACAAACAAAGGACAAATTATAGATTTAGATTCTATAATGGCTCAGCAAAAAGAAACAACTGCCATGGGTAATATGGGTGTTGATGCTGAGGGTAACGTACTAGGTCCTAACGGTGAGATTATAGAACCTCGTGACCAAAGAGTAAGAGCATATTACAAAGATAATCCACAGAGTAGTACAGCTCAACAGAGTCTAAAAGGACCAGCACCAGAAGTTTCAGGCAAACTTAAACCAGATGCCGGAACACCAGAAGTAAAAACAGCAAAGACACAAAAAGAGAATGTGCGAACTGCTCCTAAAAAAGAAGCACCAGCACCTACACCAACACCAGAACCAGAGGCACCACTAGGTGAGAGTTTTGACGAACAAGAGCCACTAGGCTTTAAAGAAGTAGAACTTCCAAACGGTGACATCGAAATGGTTCCATACTACACAGAAGAGGATTCACCAGATGCCGAGGATAATACCAAGAACTGATAACATATTTTGCACTGACGGAGACTTTGGTGACAAGACAACTGAATCAGGAATCATAGTAAAAGCAACAATAGGAAAATCATCAGGAGTTACTCCTAGATGGTTTAGAGTATTCGATGTAGGTCCTGAAATAGATTGGCTTAAACCTGGGCAATGGGTGTATGTTGAGTATGGTCGTTGGACTGAAGGCTTTACTGTTAGAGATGACAGACTAGAAGAAGGTCAAAAGATCTGGAAAGTAGAACCACAAGCATGTATGTTATTAACTGATGAAGATCCAACCCAAAATCAACTTAACATAAGCACATCTACTGTACATGCTCAGAACAAAGAAAGGTAACATTATGAAAACAATATCCTTATTCATTCACAAGTCTTTAGAAATATTTGTACAAGTTTTAGCATTACTAGTTATTGCTAGTGTTATATTTCCATATGATATACTACCACAAATTTTAGACTATATCAATACAAATCCTTTAATTGTTGTGGGATTGGGGATAGTTTACATTTTATATAAATCAGAATACGATGAGATTACCAGAGTCTAAACCCACCGGAATATCCACAATGGGAGCCACTGGCTTATTAATTACAGCAGGAGTAATTTTTGCTGACTTATCAGCATGGTGGTTAATTTTGTCTATACTACTAATAATTAGTGGTGTAGGAATAGAAGCAGGAAAAACAGATGCCATATATAGAGAAGACAGGAACCAAAAAAATTAAAGAACAATTATGGCAATGGGACGGTGTTATGCACGACCCAAACATAGATGGATTTAACGGTTGGGGGTGTAAGCAAAAGATATATGAAATATATTTTTATGCTAAAGAGTGTTTAGAAAAAGCACCAAAGTATTCAGGCGAAGATGAATGGTTGGAAGAACAACAATTACAACAGGCTGAAAGACGATTGAGAACATGAAACTTGGCATCATTGGAAAAGGATTTGTTGGCTCAGCAGTAGCAAACGGATTTGATATAGATGTCGACCAGTTTGTGGTGGATCCCCTAATAAACGACAACACAATTATTGACCTTGTCAATTATGATCCGCCACTCCTTTTTGTTTGTGTACCTACACCAGAACAAGAAACACATATGGACGTTGATGTAAGTATTGCTAGAGATGTTTTAGCAGAACTAGAAAAATTAAAATACAAAGGCATAGTTGTTATTAAAAGTACAATTACACCTGATCATTTAACCACATTTAAAAAGACATTTAAAAAACTTAAAATAGTTTACAATCCTGAATTTTTAACAGAAGCGAATAGTTTTCAGGACTTTTTAAATCCTGATATGCAAATATTAGGTGGCAAGTGGAGAGACTGTGAAACAGTTGAAAAGGCTTACATACGCCACAGTAGTGTAAGAACAGTACCAACATTTAAAGTTGATTTAATTACAGCAAGTTTAATCAAATACACCATAAATAGTTGGTTAGCCACCAAAGTAACATGGTTTAATGAATTATATAAACTACATGAGGCAAGTGGGTCTCATAGTAGTTGGGAACAATTTATAGATATGCTGACCAGAGACCCTCGCATAGGAGATAGTCATATGAAGGTTCCTGGACCAGACGGTAAATTTGGCTTTGGTGGACATTGTTTTCCAAAAGATACAAAAGCATTTTTGTATTATAGTAAGTTAAAGAAAAACGAACTTAAACTTTTGAAGAAAACAATGGACATAAACAAGAGCCAAAGAGATGAGTAACAAAACAATCTGTAGTGCCTTTTGGCATCACACAAACATAAGAAGCAATAACAGAGTTTTTCCTTGTTGTAGGTTTAAATATCCTGTCGCTGAGTTTGATGGTGATGTGGATAAGATATTAAAACTTCCTGTTTATGACGAGCTTAGACGGAAGGCTAAGGCAGGAGAACATATAGCAGGTTGTCAAAAATGTTATGATGAAGAGGCAGAGTCAGGCTCCAATAAGCCTTATAGAACTAATGAGTATTTGGCACCCTCAACAAGACTAGAGTTTAATTCTAAATATGATTGTAAAACTATTAGTTTAGATTTTTTAGAAGTTGGATTTGATAACATTTGTAATTTGATGTGTGTTATGTGTTCACCAGAATGGAGCAACTCATGGGGACAAAAACTTTATCCTGAGTTACCACCAAAGCAAGTTATCAAGGACACAGACGATTTTAAGAATGTTCCTGATACTATACAAACAGTTTTGTTTTTAGGTGGTGAACCTTTAATGACTAATAGGCATATTAGATTTTTAGAAACTTTTAAAAACATAGGTAACCTTACAGCAATATATAATACTAATGGTACTTTTGCAATTACAGATAGAATTAAAATATCCTTGGATAAATGTAAAGAAGTAAATTTTTTTATTAGTGTAGATGGGTACGGAGAAACTAACGACAGAGTCAGAGAAGGCAGTTCTTGGGATAAAGTAACTAGTTTTATATCTCAATGTGAACAGTATGGATACAAGTTTCAAATTACATCTGCATTACATACAGAAAACATAATGGACTTGCCTAAGTTAGTAGATTGGATTGAGGACAATAATTATGAATGGCGACCTACATTAGTTACATATCCTCAAAAGTTAGACATATCAAATTTAGATGAAACTAATAAAAATATTATTAAAGATTATCTTAACAATATAGATATTCCAGTTAAAACAAATATTATAAAACATCTTGACATTTCATAAAAAAACTGTATAATTAATATATGAATCTTCCTTGTAGTGAATGTGGAAAATCTATACCTGTGAGTAATATAAAATATCATACACCAGATAGATTAAATGTTTTTTGCGATGCTTATTGCAGTAATGCATGGTATAATAAAACTTTTAGAAAAATGACTGCTGAAAAAGATCAGACGGAGAAATAATGACAGACTCAGAAATGGAAGCAATACTGGATATGATTGACGATATATTTGTTGATCAAATGTCAGAAGGTCATCACCCTATTACAATAGCAAGTGTTGTATTTGCAGTAGCAATAAAACATCTAAAAAAGAACCTTGACAAAGAAGATTTTTCTGCTATAATAGATGAAATTAGACACAGTGACATTGATGATTTGGTAGAAATCAAATACATTGATGTGGAAGACGAAAAAGACAGGACAATACATTGAAAGAACTTTGGACAGAGAAATATCGGCCCTCAAGCATAGGTACCTATGTGTTTCGAGATGAGGGCCAACGCCAGCAGGTAAGTGGCTGGGTCGAAGAAGGGGCACTACCACACTTACTTTTTAGTGGTGCCCCTGGTACAGGAAAAACTACATTAGCCAAAGTTTTACTTGCAGAACTTGAAATAGATGACATGGACATACTGGAAATAAATGCCAGTAATGAAAACAATGTTGAGACTATTAGAAATAAAATTACAAACTTTAGTAGTACAATGCCTTTTGGAGATATGAAGTATGTGTTACTAGATGAGGCAGATTATATTACACCAAATGGACAGGCGGCACTTCGTGGTGTTATGGAAATGTATCACACTAGTTGTAGGTTTATTTTAACTTGTAACTATCCACAAAGAATTATTCCTGCACTACATAGTAGATGTCAAGGCTTCCATATTGAGAAACTAGACATTACAGAGTTTACTGCCAGATTGGCACAAATTTGTATTGATGAAAATGTAGAAGTAGACTTAGACACACTAGACACTTATGTACAAGCAAGTTATCCTGATTTGCGTAAAAGTATAAACCTGGTACAACAAAACGTGGTAGACAACGTCTTGCAACGTCCACAAGATGGTGATCAAGCACAAAGCGACTGGATGTTAAATGCTATTGAGATGTTTAAAGGTGGAGATTACAAAGGTGCCAGAACACTTATTTGTAGTCAAGCAAGACCAGAAGAGTATGATGACATATACAAGTTTATGTATCGTAATTTAGACTTATGGGGTCAAACAGAGCAACAACAGGACCAAGCAATAGTATTAATTAGGAACGGCATGGCTAAGAGTAGCCTGTGTGCTGATCCTGAAATTAACTTAGCCGCAACACTTATCGAGCTTCAATTAAATTCAGTAAATTAATAATCCTCAGATAAATACGTTTATTATGTGGACAAAAATGAAAAACTGGTTTAAAAGAATAGCCTATGAGGAATATGAACTAACAGTCTGGTTTAAAGATAAAGAAGAAATCATAGACGGCAGAAAAATTCATCCTCGAACCAAAAAGGTATTTAAACTTAAAAGCATAAGCAAAAGGTCTCCTACACATATCAAAGGCCAAGAACTTGATGGTAAAAACTTTGAAATAAGAACTGTAGAACCTTTTGATTTTATGATCAGAAAAATTTACTGATGAATGCAGACTTTGACGGTGCAATTATTCTGGAAGTCACAAACCAAAAGAATGATCCGCACTGGTCTAGTATAATAAGACCACTTGCACCTTTTGCCTTACACGAAACATTTCTTAAAAGAAATATTCCTAGCACAGTTATTAACTATGTAGACTTTTGGAACTCTGAAGTTCTAGCACAAAAAATAATTACATGGTGTAATTTAAATAATATTAAAAAACCTTTTTTATTAGGTAGTTCTCTATTCAATCATAATATTCTTAATCCTGATAAACCATTTGCAAAAACTGTAGAAATATTAAAACAAAATCTTGATTGCAAATTAATTCTAGGTGGACCTACAAATGATTACAATTATAAACCAGGATTACTTAGACCTGATTTAATTTTTTCTGGTAGAGCATTACATTTATTTGAACATTGGATAGATGGAGATTACAATTTAGAAATAACTAAAATTAAAGATTTAGATATTGTAATGCTTAAAAACCATGATATAGTTGAGCAACCTATAGTTACAAAATTATATGAAGATTATTGTCTTTCTGAAAAAGATATTTTGAATTTTGAAACTAGATTGGGTTGTAAATTTAATTGTACGTTTTGTAGTTTTGAATTTAGAAATGCAAAAAAAGTAAAAGATAGTTCTTGTGAAGCATTATACCAATTTTTTAAACAAGCAAAAGATGAATATGGAATAACACACTTTAGTTGTGTAGATGATACCTTTAACGAAGATGATGACAAAATAGATAATCTTTATAATGCAGTAACTAAATTAGATTATGTCCCCACAATAGTTGGGTATAGTAGATTTGATGTAATGTTAGCCAAACAACATCAAGTGGAAAAACTGGACAAGATAGGATTTCATGGTCACTTTTTTGGTATAGAAAGTTTACACCCTGTAGCAAATAAAAAAATTAGAAAAGGCACTGACAAAGAAAAAGCATTTGAGTTTTTAAGAATGTTAAAGCAAGACTATCCACATTGGCACAAATGTTCTGCCTATATTATTGGGCTACCAGAAGAACCTTTTGAACATATCATGGAAGTTATGAAAGTCATTACATCTGAAAAATTACTAGAAGCAATACAGCCTAGTGTTTTAGGTTTAGAAAACAGGCCTGGTAATACTATGAATAAAAGTTTAATGGCACAAGATCCTGAAAAATATGGATTAGAAGTTACAAAAGAAATTGAGAGTGATGACTGGGAGAATTTTTATCTGTGGAGACATAAACTTGCAGATACCAAATCAGCAAATAAAATGAACAAGAGAGTTGTTACTTACAATAAATCCAAAGGTATAGGTACTGTAGACCCATGGGAATGGATCACAGAAAGGTCTATAGGCTCTAGGGAAACTGAAGCCGTAGAGTCACATATTGCTGACTATATTACTAGAAAATCTGAGTATTTAATTTCCGTATAAACGTAACACTTCCGTCACTACTTTATGTCTTTCAATGTCTTTATTCGTGAAATTCACTGCCTTTATTAAATCTGATTTTGTCGTCATAAGTCTCTCCATAAAACATTTCAATCCATTAGTTTCGTAACCTCTGTCATGTTGCTCTAAGTCACCTGTAACAATCATTTTACTGTTCTCACCTAATCTGGTAAGTAACATTTTCATCTGATTATCAGTAGCATTCTGCATTTCATCAGCAATAATGTAGGAGTTCTTAAACGTTCTACCTCTCATGTATGCCAATGGAGCAATCTCAACTTTGTTATCGTTTATCATGAATTCTATTTGATCTGGCGTATAGTATTCCTCAAACACATCAAAAATAGGTCTGGTCCATGGTGCCATCTTTTCCTGTAATGTGCCTGGCAAAAAGCCATGTTGCTCATCAACAGAAACTGCTGGACGTGTTACCACAAACTTGTCTATTTTGTTTTGCATTAAAGCACGGATACCTGCCAATGTTGATATTAGTGTTTTACCTGTACCTGCTGGACCAACAGCAAACACTATATTGATATTTTTGTCCTCTATTAAACCAAGTAAATCGTCTTGGTGGAAGTTTCTGGGTACTATGTTTACTTCCTTTTTTCTTTGACGTTGTAAGGCGCCCCCTTGTATTACTCTCAAATAATCTCCTCCTTTTTGTTTTCTGTATTTGTTACAATTTTTCTTTCTAGCCTTTCTGGACATGTGTGCCTCCTTGTAGCCATAAAAAAACCGTGCATAGGCGGAATCCTATCACGGTAGTTACGTTTCTGTGTATGCCAACTTTTTATATGGTTGTTTATCATAGTTACATAAAATATTTACCATTTTGTACTCAGACCAAAAACAACTCATTTTATAGATCAGATAAATAGACTTATAGGAGTTTAATAATGACAATATCGGCAAAAGTATTAAATGACAGTATAAAAGAGATATCAGATTCTAACAGTCTGTTAGATATGCTTCTTGAGTTTGAAAAAACTTTAGACAGTTTAGATTTATACGCATTTAAAAACTGGATGAAAGGCGAAATACTTGAAGGTCCTTCATTAAAAAGACATTATGTAAATGTTAAATTGATATATCCTTACAAAGATATGCCTGATCCAGACGGAGCAAAAAGACTTATTGCTAGAGATTGTTTAGTTGAGTTCAAAAAAGATACTCTAATTAGACCTAAAAAGGTACAATCATTTAACGACGTAACTTTAGAAAAACGTCCAGACGGATCAACCAGATACAAACCTAAAACACTAACAGAGCCTGTATGGGTAGTCAGTATAGATATGCCTAGAAGGTATGTAGATGAATTTGTATCAGACGTTGTTGAGGTAGACGATTCTAAATTTGTTGATATGGAAGACGCAGATCTTAACAGTCAAAACCAGGCCGCAAGTATAAACAAAGAAGTACCTGGTACAGGATTAATATAATGGCATTAAGAGAACAAGACTTAAAAAACACTATGCTTAAAAAAATAAGTGTAGATGAATTTGAGCCTAAAACTGGTAGCAATAATGAAGTTATGGTTGTGGGTTTTCATATTAAAGAACATCAAGCAGGAAAAGATCTTTACAAGTTTTTAAATCACAGTATTGTTGAAATCAGAGACGTAGAAGTATCTCCAAATCCTAATCCTGACAATTACTATATGGTATTTGTAGAAATGGATCGTAATGACCAATCATTAAGTAAGATTAAAGATCTTATTAAAGAAGTAGAAAACGTAAGTGGTGAATTAGATTGGAATGTTAGTACATTACTAAGTGAAGATGATATAGGACTTCACGATGACGCCCTTACTAGGTTTTTACAATTAGATCCAGAAAATTATTTAAGTGCTGAAGACTGGAAAGCTCAACAGCAAGAAGCAGAAGCTCAGGAAGAAGCAAAGAGGTTGGAAGAAGAAGCAATGGACAACAGTAATAAAATTTTAGAATTTTTAAAAGGTTCAAGTTTATTAGAAGCAGGTATAAACGATGGTAAACTTCATATGAGAGGCAGTAAGGATATTGCTACTTTAGAAATTGTGAACTTTGGACCTGCTAATGACGTTATGGAAGAACTTGGTATTTCAAAAAGTGCTATTAAAGATTTAGATTTAAATATGAGAAAATTTAACTCTATGTTGGGAGAAATGAAAGCACTACCAATAGAAGAGTATATAGTTGTATTTGGTGACAAAGATAATATTTTAGTAACTAAAAGAGTTTAGACACATGAGAGAGCAAGTAATAGAAGTACTTAAAAGTCATTTCGGAGATAAGCCTATAGAAGATGGTACACATCTTATGGACGATCTCGGTGGTGATGAATTCGACATAGTAGATGTTTGTTTGCAAATTGAAAATAAATTAGACATCACTATCCCTGAAGAAGAAACATTCGATATAATGACCGTGTCACAACTCCTGGAGGTTGTAGGCAGACATGTTCAGTCAGATTAAATTAATTTTCTTTTTTATAATGCTAATGGGTGCTGGTGGTGGCCTTTGGTATGTACAACATCTAAAATCAGAAAACGAAATTCTAACACTTAACAATGCTAAACTAGAAGGTGCAGTTGCAGAGCAACAAGCAGTTATAGAACAACAGTTACGTGATATAGAAACCAAAACAGATATCAACAAACAATTAACTGAAAACAATGCTAAACTTACAGCAGACTTAAATCTTGCAAATGAAAAATTTAACAAAATAAATGCATCAGGTGAACGAAGAGATATAGGTAACTTGGCTGTGAACAAACCTAAAAGCATAGAGCGAATTGAACGCAAAAGAGAACAACAGAGAGCAAGGTGTTTTGAAATAGCACAGGGCTCGCCACTAACAGAGGAGGAATTAAATGCAACTAAGAAGTCACAGATTAATGCAGAATGCACTAATCTTGCCAATCCTAATTACGTTCCTTATTAGTGGTTGTGCAAGTACAAAGCAATTAGAAATCTTTACCAAAGAAGTAGAACGTATGCCGTTAGACTTAGAATTGCCTCCTGTTGAAACACTAGAGCAAGTAAACTTAATAATTGTTACAAGCGAAAATCAAGAAGAAGTATTTGCTAAAATGAAAGAGCAAAACATAGACCCTGTAATATTTGGTTACAGTGATGAGGATTGGGAACTTGTAACTAAAAACAATGTCCGTATGCGTAATACTATAGTTAAACTAAGAGCTATCATAGAAGCATACAAAGAATATTATGAGCCTGAAGAAGCAGAAGGCAAAAATAGTATAATCAAGTCTGGCGAATTTGAGCCAAAATCCTTTAAAAACGACGAAGATTAATTGACATTCTGTCAAAATTGTGTATAATTTAACTTATGGATCACTACCAAACTTTGGGGGTCTCTCGCGACGCCTCACAACAGGATATTAAAAAAGCCTATCGTAAACTGGCAATGAAACATCACCCTGACAAGGGAGGTGACGAAAAGCAGTTTAAGACTATACAGGCCGCTTATAGTGTGCTTAGTGATCCAGACAAAAGAGCACAGTATGACAATCCCAATCCGTTTGAACAATTTGGTGGTGATCCTTTTGGACAAGGTAGTCCTTTTGGAGATATATTTGGAGACATTTTTGGGCAAAGGGTTCGCAGACAGCCAACACAAAATCCAGATGGTGTAATTAATCTTACTGTAACTTTGGTACAGGCATATCAAGGTGCAAACGTAGTTATTAATACAGATTATACTACACTAGATGTTTCTATACCAAAAGGCGTAAGAGACGGTACTAAACTTAGACTGAGCGGAAAAGGGCCTATTAGATATCGCGAGTTGCCTCCAGGAGATTTAATTGCAAGAGTCTTTATAGAATATCCTGATGGATGGGGCAGAGAAGGAAACGATTTATTTTTAAGACAAGAAATAAATTCTATAGATGCTATTACAGGTTGCTCTTTTAGATTTAATCATATAGATGGAAAGCAATTAGAAGTTAAAGTGCCATTAGGTTCTCAAAACGGAACTAGACTAAGAATGAGAAATTTAGGCATGACTGATCCACGAAACGGATTAATAGGAAGCCTTTTTGTAATATTAGAACTGAAGACGCCCGTTATAACGGACGAAGAGCAGTTAGAAGTATTAAATAATATTAGGAACAGAAACAAAGATGGATGATCACAAAGCAATAGAATCAATATTATCAAAGGCACTAGATAATGCAAGTAGCCGTAGTCATGAGTATGTGACTTTGGAACACATTACTATTGAATTATTAAAAACTAAGCCTATATTAAAAATGATTGAAGAGTTAAAAATTGACCAAACTCAAATTATAGATGCTCTTAATGAATATATAGATTCAGACTTTAGTGAACTTAAAGGACAAAATGGTCCTAAAGGTATGCCTAAACGTACTTTAAGTGTTGAAAGAGTTTTACAACGTGGATTAGCAAATGCCGTGTTTGCCGGCAGAGACGGAATACAACCTTTAGATTTACTTATTGCTATTCTAAAAGAAAAAGATTCAATAGCAAAATATTATTTAACATTACATGGTGTTTCAGAAGAAGAACTTTTAAGGCATTTAGAAGCAAGAGATTATAATAAAAAGTCTGGAGAATTACTGAAAGAATTTACTAGAAACTTAAACGAAGAAGCACTTGCTAAAAAGATAGATCCTCTAATAGGCAGGCATGAAGAAGTAAGCGACCTAGTCCATGTGTTAGCCAGACGCAAAAAGAATAATTGTGTTATAGTAGGAGAGCCTGGTACAGGTAAAACAGCAATAGCAGAAGGACTTGCAAAACGAATTGTAGATGGAGATGTGCCTAAGCCTTTACTTAACAAAGTAATTTACAGTCTTAATGTTTCTGATTTGTTAGCAGGTACTAGATACAGAGGAGACTTTGAGGAAAGAGTAAAACAATTATTAAAAGGATTGGAAAGAACTCCTGAAGCAATATTGTTTATAGATGAAATACATATGATTATGGGAGCAGGTAGTACAGGACAAGGTAGTGTTGATGTTGCTAACATTCTTAAGCCAGTATTAGGTGCAGGTAAATTATTAACAATAGGTGCCACAACTCCTGATGAATTTGCTAATAGTTTTGAAAAAGACAAGGCACTTATGCGTAGGTTTGCAAGGTTAGATATTGAACCTACAGATGTTGAAAGTACAAAACAAATTGTAAAAGGTCTCAAACCATACTACGAAGATTTCCACGGTGTAAGTTATACAGACGATTTGTTAGACAAGGTTGTAGACTTATGCGACAGATATATTAAAAACAAATATTTTCCTGACAAGGCACTAGATGTAGTAGATGCCACAGGTGCCGCAGTAAAACTCAGAGAGGATAAGGCTGTGGAAACACAAGATGTTATTCAAACAGTTGCTAAAATTTCCAAAGTAGGTGCTGATGTAATTGACGTAGAAAAGACAGAAAGTTTTAGAAGTTTAGATTATAGAATTAAGCAAACAGTATTTGGGCAAGATGATGCTGTTGACAGAATTGTTGATGCAATTTTAGTTAGTAAAGCAGGACTTAGGGAAGGTAATAAGCCTATTGGAAACTTCCTGTTTGTTGGTCCTACAGGAACAGGTAAAACAGAAACTGCTAGAGCATTAGCAAAAGAATTAGACAGCAAACTTATAAAGTTTGATATGTCAGAGTATCAGGAAAAACATAGTGTTAGTAAACTTATAGGTGCTCCTCCTGGATATGTAGGACATGCTGAAGGTAAAATGGGACAAGGACAACTACTAGTAGAAGTTGAGGATAATCCTAATTGTGTACTACTATTAGATGAAATAGAAAAAGCCGCACCAGAAGTTTTACAAGTATTATTGCAAGTAATGGACGATGGTAACTTAACTGGAAGTACAGGTAAAAAAGTTGACTTTACTAATGTTGTATTACTAATGACCAGTAACCTAGGTGCTAGAGATAGTGAAACACTTAAAATTGGATTTGGCGATCAAGCAAAAACAAAAGAAATAGAAAAAGCAGTTGAGAAATTCTTTACACCTGAATTTAGAAATAGATTAGATGCAGTTGTTAAATTTAATAAACTAAATGAAGATTTAATGTTAATGATTGTAGACAGACTGATAAAAGAAACTAATGAGTTGCTTAACACAAATGAAACAGGTATAAAAGTACTTGTATCTGATATTGCCAAAAAACAATTATCATTAGATGGCTATGCTCCTAGCATGGGTGCAAGACCATTAAAAAGAGTTTTTGAGGAACAAATTAAAAAACCATTAAGTAAAAAGATTTTATTTGAAGATTTAAAAAACGTAACAATTACAGTAGATTATAACACAGATAGTAATGAGTATTTATTGGGATAGAAAAAAGAAAAACTGTGAAGTTTTAGGTAGTAGTATTTGTGGATTCAATGTAACTCCTTCTCCACAAGCAGAGTTTTACGGAGAGTATTTTTACAAGATAGCAACTAAAGGCAATAATATTAGTTATGATATTGAAAAACATTATCTAATAGATCAACATATTACTAAAAATTATTTTTGGCAAACTAGAACTCAATTTACTAGTAAAGCCAGACATATTTACTTTAATAAAAAACATCACGTAGAAGATTTTTTAAAAACATTTCCTGAAGTTATTACTGAGGTTGTGGGGCCTATAAATGAAGAGCATAAAGACATGTTGTTTGATATAGACAGTAAAATAGTTAAAGTGTTTAGAGAAAAATTATATTATGGAAAATACGATGTAAAAATAGAAGCATTTATATCATATGCAGACCAGAAAGAAAAGAAAGGCCAAATGAAAGACTTTATGGAGTTCATAGATGGCCACGTTGATAATAAACATTGGTACACTAGTAATCCAACAAGATGCTATCATAATTATTTGTATCTTACTTCAGAAGAATTAGCAGAAGTCCAGCCCTGGATTAATATGTTATATAGAGACCTTGTAGATAAAATTTACAGAATAGAAAATATAGATAAATAGTATTAAATAAAGGAATACTATGCCAATAAACAGAAGAAGTATTAACATGTTAGAGTCCTCAGGGACTACTATGAACCAGTACGGTACCGAAGTAAAAGGAGACAATTACTACGGGTACAGTGATGGCTATCATACTATACAAGTTATATACAGCCAATTTGTAGGCAGACTTAGAATTCAAGCAAGTCTAAGTTTAGAACCAACTAGTTCAGATTGGTTCGATATAGTTCCTAGTACAACTGCTGGTACAGAGTTTAATCCATTAGGCTTTGTACAGTTTAACAGCAACGATCCTGCCAACAGAGCAGAGGCATACACATTCCAAGGCAATTTTACGTGGGTTAGAGTCTACATGGACAGAGAGCATGTAGGTGACGGTACAACTTACGACTCCTCATACGGTCAAATAAGCAAGGTAGTTTTATCCGCATAAAGTGATAAATAGTGTTATAACTATTACACTTTAGGATAAGTATGGCAAACACCTTTATAGAATTAAATGATACTCCTTCTAATTATACCGGTTCAGGTGCAAAATACCTGCAAGTAGACGGTCCTGAAGGCAATGTCA
>Ga0160423_10000793_pt1 | contig 26399 bp, 14 predicted proteins | sample CRUFie14St8metaG_FD_108191 | JGI IMG/M metagenome (GOLD analysis project Ga0160423, IMG submission 108191) | Marine microbial communities from the Costa Rica Dome - CRUD Field 142mm St8 metaG | ecosystem: Environmental > Aquatic > Marine > Oceanic > Photic zone | place: Costa Rica: the Eastern...
CCGCTTCTTCGCCTTCCGGCCGGGCGCCCCCCGGGGAAAGCTCGGTCGGTGTTTGTTTTAACAATTTTTTGGGGGGTTTTGGGGGGGGGGGGGGGGGGGGCGGATCCACGCAGCCCCAAAAGCTGCCAAACACGCGACCGTGTGCAGCATCGAACACCAGGTACTTGGTAGAATAAATAGTTTATTATTGACTTTTTTTATTATCTACTCTAACGAGTCGAACTCCCCCGCCAGCTTGTAAGCGAGTCTTGGAGGTCCCGCAAGCATCAGCAGCACAGGGAGCAGGACGAACGCATGGAGCGTGCTGAGCACCACGAGGATGAAGTACATCCTGAAGTAGTAGATCTGGAAGATCTCCGTCTGGGACAAGGAGAGCACGAGGACCCCGATGAGCTTGGTAAGGGCGATGCCGTTGAAGACGGGGGTTCCCATCCGCGCAAGGGCAACCTGCGCCCTGAAGGTCTTGGTGCCATCGGCAACGGTGAAAGCCCTTACGATATGGACGCAGAACTCCAGGGCGATACCGATGGCCATGGCCAGGTTCGTCAATGACACCGCGTTGAACTGGATTCCGAAGAGGTACATGCACCCCATCATGTCGACGACGACGGACATGACCACCAGCATGGTCAGTCCAGCCGCCCACAGGCTTCCCAGGAAGAAGTAAGAGACTATGAGGATGCTCACGGCCGCGACGGTAAAGGTCACAGCGGCGTAGTAGTCCATCTCCAGGTACTGCTCGAAGAAGACGTAAAAGACCGAGTAGGGGAACACCTCAAGGCCGAGTTCTTGTGAGATCTTTTGGGTCAACCTCTTGGCCTCCCTCAGGGCCATGATGAAGTCATTTTGGGTCGCAAGAGGGGTGTGGTATCCCCTATACCGCGCTGCGGTGACCACGCCTTCGCTTACGCCGCTGTACCCCGTTGGGTCTGAGGAGCTCCGCTCCAGCTCCGTATTGTAAGCCCCCCTGCCAGCCTTCGCACACTCTTTCGAGGGTATGGCCTCCATGAACCAAGGAATGGTCTTGTTGATCTGCGCAATGGTAGGCCGGCTCCCATGCAAGTGGAAGAGGGGATCGGGGCTGTTTCCATCAAAGCAAGTCTCGCAGTCATCAGTAGAAGCAGTGGGGCAGAACGTCTCGTTGCTGTACATTCGGCAACACCTGTTCAGAGAGGGATTGATCCACGAGATGTAGTCGTCGATCCAGGAGGCCGCAGAGGTAGCAATGTAGGACGAAGGCGCAATCTCTGCCGCATTCTGAATCTGATTCAGCATTGAGTTTGGAAAGCAGCCAGCTGTCGAACAAGTCTTGTTCACGTCAGTGGACTCAGGGTGGATGTCCAAGTTCTTCTGAACGAAGTAAACAGGCGGGCCAACTCTCAACTGTGATGCAATATCATGAAAGTAATCTTGCAGGTAGGAGTCCTTTGGCAAAGCGACAGTTTGCTCGAGCCCCAGCTCCACGTGCTGGATACAACTAAGAGCCCCAAAGAGCATGGCCAGAAAGGACAGAAGAATCGAAATCTGCGCAAATTTGTTTTGAAGGACTCCGCTAAAGCTGATGATAAGGTACTCGAGAATTCCTCCATCATGGCTTGCCCCCTTCTCATCAAGGCGGTTGGAAGCCCTGATCTCTTTGAGGCAGGGAAAGCAGTCCATCCTCAAGTTCTTGATTCTCTGCTCGTCCAAATGGAGCATGGCGACAAAAGCAGTAACTTGGAAGACATAGTCTATCAGCACTGTGATCGCAGCGAAAAGAGCAAAGGTGGTGCAAGCGGGCATGCCTGTGAGAACCCCAGCCAAAAAGGCTAGAACTTCTGCACTGGCAGCCAGTGTAATGCTGGGTCCCGCTGAGGAGAGGGCGTTACCGACCCTGATGGGTAGTGCCGTGTTCACGTCCTCGCACTGAAGTGTATGGGCGAGGATGCACATGTTGTCCACTCCGATTGCGAGGGCTAGGAAAGGAATAACCTCAACAATAAGAAGAGTCGACTTGACCCCCAGAGCAGACAAGATTCCCGCAGCACACAGCACACTTAAGACGACCAGCAAAACTCCGCCCAATCCAAGGAGCACTCTCGTTCGGAAGCAAAGGAGGCTGGGTTTGCAGGACCTCGCCCCGCCAAGGACAAATGTCATGTAAACAAACATTGCGATGAAGGACAACAACACAGTCATGGCATCAGCATTGCTTTCCCTCTCGAGCTCCTTCTGGACAGAACTCTCGGATGAGTAGGACAGTCTCAAGCTGTGCTTTTCGGCCATTCCCACCAGCTTCTCTTGGACAACCTCAATGAACTTTTCCTCAAAAGCCAGCGCAGCATCCAAATTTTCCTCCGAGTTATCAACCAGGTACACAACAATCAAGGAAGTGGACTCATTGGAATAGACTATGTTTCCTTGATCCCTTGGGAAGCCACCAAAAACGAGCTTTGGGTCCATGGGTGCCTTGAAGGCAGAGAAACAGCTCTCCTCTGTGATCCAGTGCTGGAAGCAAAATTCCATCCAGTCTGACTGATTGGGATGGTTCGACGCTGCATACTCAAAGGTGTTCCTGTCCATCTGCCAGTACTGCAAGACACTCTGCGTGGCACAATTGCCGCTTGGCCCGAAAGGCTTGAAGCAGATGTCGTCGAGGGTTGCGTTCTGTCCTCCTCCAACCGGCACAGAGATGTTGCCGACAATGTCTTGCATGTCGAACATCAGCCTGATTGTATCATCATCAACGATGCTCGAGTTAGAAGACGTGTCATTCCTGCTCAGGATCAGCTGCTCGATTCGATAGAATTTACCAAAGGCCTTGTTGAAAAAGTCCTGCTCGGCCTTGGTCGTGCTGCCCGAGGGAACCCAAAGGTTCTCCGGATTTGTCTCCACCTCGAAGCGCAAGAGCCCAAGGAGGCACAAGCCAACGAAGAGTAAGGTCAACAGGAGGGTTGTAAAGGGGTTTGTTGCAATCCAGACGCCCTGCTTGTAGAACCAGCCCCTGAGAAAGCTCTCCACGGGCGGAAGAACCAGCGCATTGGCCTCGTCCTCCACAGCATTCTTTACCTTCTGATGGACGGTCGTCCTGGCAAACGTGGCATCGGATTCTTTGGTGGCAAGAAGTGGCTCGTCCGCATTCGCGTAGTCGTCCAAGTCCCCCCTGCTCTCCTCCTCCTCCTCCCTCCTGGTCGCCCTGGCCCACGTGAACGTCCCGGATACCGCAATCACGAGGAAGGCCACCAGGAGGCCCACATCCATGCAGCTCAGTGAGTTTCCTGGGAGGCCCAACGCCGTGCAACCCGGGGGTGGCGGCGGCGGCGCCGGCTCTGGCTTCCTGCACGACGGGCCCTGAGGGCAGTCGCCGCAGGAGCAACCCAGGGTGTTATCATAGCAGGTGGGCAAGGTGTCGTTCATGGGCGCAACCCCGCTCGGAACGGGAGAACTTGTGCTGTTCAGCGGAAACTGGATCATTATCGGATTCAGGAGCGGGAACTTCTCGCCCTGCTTGGACAGCATCATGTGCCAGCCCTTGCAGTCATCCGTCTTGCACAGCGTGTCCATGGCCTTCACGTTCATTGACGAGACCTTAACCTCCTTGCACGAGTTCCAGATGGACTCGCCGAAGCGTGGGGCCACAAAGTAGTCGATAGTGTCCACCTCCGGCTTTGAGGAAGGCCCCGTGGTTTTGTTCACTTGCGCGAAGTCCATCTGGTGCGGGGAACACGTGAAGGAACACCAGAGGTGTTTGAAGTTGTGGTCGCAAGCCGGGCAGCCAAGAACTACCTCATGGAGGAGCGCCAGTTTGGTTGCCAGGAGGTCGACTTGCGAAGGGTCGCAGCACCACAGTCCTTGGGGGCCTCCGTTCGCCGCGTAGACGGAGGGGCAGACGCTCTGAAGCTTCTTTGCGCTCTTTTCCGGCAACGCCTGCGGCGCGGCTCCATTCGCCACGTACGGTTTCCCCAGCGGGGACTGCCCGTACATGGCGCAGCCGCTCCCGAGCTCTCCCTCGCGGGCCATCGCCTCCGTCATGCCGGTGAGCTCCGCCTCCGACATAGCGGCCTTGGTGCGCAGACCTGCACGGGGGCTTCTGCCTCGTCATCGTCAGCATTCAAGACGAGTTTTTTGTCAGACCCTGTGTGGCGATCGCGAGAAAGGGGGGGAGGGGAGGGGAAGGGAAGGTGGAGAAGAGAACGAGAGGAAGGCAAGAGTGGCACCAGGAGCCGTCATGGAGTCTGTCGATTAAGTTAATAGCAAGCGGGGACGGTGCCACGCTTCGAGGTTTCGTGTGGCGCTCCTTGGGAAAGCTGTTCCTTATTCATTTTCTTTCTTTCTTTTTTGGCCACGTTTCAGAAAGTCAAAGGCTGGAGAGGTCGAAGCTCACGAGGGCGTCCATCGCCGCCTTTCCCGCCTTCTCCTCCATCTCGACCAGCTGGGCCGGGGTCATGAACTCGTTGCTTGCTCTCTCCGCCAGGCCGATGGCGCATGCCGCCGCAGCGATGGTTCCCTTGCTACACGACGCCAAGTGAAGAAGCTGGAAGGTCTCCATCTCGAAGCTGACCGCGTTGGGAATCTCGCCCAGGACGCGCTGTATCAGGTTCTCGTTCCTGTCGTCGAAGTCCTCGGCGATCCTGCCCTGGGACGAGTAGAAAGAATCGGTGGTGCAGTTGATGCCACACTTGATGCCGCCTGGGCCCTTGGGCAGCGTCCTCTGTAGCTGCGTGATGAGCCCGTTGCAGAGCTCGGCGTTGGGGAAGACGGGATTCGTGATCAGGTACGGGCTGGGACTGTCCCCGTTCGCGCTGCCGCCGGATTGTTGGGTGAAGGCATCGGGGTTCCTGTGCACAAGGACGCAACCCTCCGAGGGGACGAGAACCTTGCCGAGGGTGCCGGGCTGCAGGGCCCCGCAGGTACCCAGGCGAACGACAGCCATGGGGCCTGCAGTAAGAGGGGAGACGGGGAGGAAGGAGTCAGCCTTCGAATCTTCGCCCGAGAGCGGCAGGGGGAGTTTTGGGGGTGCGGCCCGCGCCTGCGGGTGGCCTTCGTCGCCGTTTTCCCTCACCATCAATGACGGCCCTGGACTCCCTGATGACGAAGTCCATGTTTGCCAGCCCCATGAGCGTGGTCACGATCGAGACCTCCGTGTTGGAGTCCCCGACGACCCCGGTGGTGATGCTGAACCCCCTCGAGGAAACTAGGTTGAAGACCGGGTCGCCGTTCGGGAAGGGCTTCAGGAACTGGGATAGGAGCTGGGCCCGCGACGCGTCCCCGACAGACAGCATCCTGTTGCTGATCTCTCCCTTCCGGCACCCAAGGTGGAAGGTTCTGCCTTCCGCGTCCAGCGGAAAATTCGCGTTCTTCATCTGCCTACTGGCGCCGACGGAGCATACGGCCGGCCTGCCCCTAGCGCCCACGGAGTGAACAACCGGCCTCGCCGCGCACAGCACCCCAAACCCCCTCCTCCTCATCGCCGTCGATCCTCCCCTCCTCATCGTCGCCGTCCCGGGCCCAGTGGTCCCCGCCTCCATAACTCCCGCGCCCATCCTACGCTTTTTTTTGGCCACCTATTATCCTCGCCAGCACAAAAGGGTCCCCCTCGGAACCACCCCCCACGGAATGTTCTTGGAAATCGGGGAAATTCCCAAAATTCCCACGTTCCAACCGTTGGAACCAACAGCACGGAAGGGGGACGAACAGGAAAATCGAGCACCTGATCAAGACCGGAAATGTACTCCTTATTTCACCGAGGGATTCGCGCCCTGTGCCAGGAGCGCGATGCGATTGTGACAGGTACGGCAACGGGGCCAACGGAACGGGTGCAGGCAGAGTCGTGTGGCGTCAGCGGAGCGCGAGGCGAAGGAAAGAAAGAGAGAGTGGCGTGCGTGGGAGCGCGGGCGTCGCGGGAGGGAATCCGGAGGGAGGACGCAAGGATGGCGCAGCCCTTCGAGCAGGTTCTCGAGAGCCTGCGGGCCGTGGCCTCGGGCAAGCTGAACCAGCTCGAGGAGCGCAGCAGGGCCTACCTGAGCGAGATCGGCGCGACAATAGAGGCCCGGGTGGAGAGTGAGAAGTCCAGGGCGGCGAGGACCGGAGGTAGGAGGGCAGCTGCCGCGTCGTCGAGAAAGAAGAAGGCGACGGCGGGGTCGAGTATCGACGAATCGGAGGGGGAAGCCGGCGACAAGGAGAACGCGAGCTCTGCGGCCAGGACGAGGTCGAGGAGAACGCGGGCGTCAACGAAGGCCCTCTCCGATGCGACGAACGACCAGGCTGAGGAGGACCCGAGGCCCACCAGGTCCTCCAGGCGCTTGAGGTCGAAGAAGGCGTCGGGCGACAGCGCCGCGGCGCCCGTCGCCGCGACGACGGGGCGGGTGACCCGTTCGCGCTCCAGGCGGCAGGCCCAGGTCCTGGAGACGATCGTTGAGACGACTGAGAACGAGGACACGAGCCCCGAGCCGAGCCCCGAGGCGGCGTCCGACGGGAAAGAGGAGAAGGCCATCACGGTCGTAGTGGAAGCCGAGCAGGAGGTCGTGGCCGCCCCGCCGGCGGTGGAGATCCCAGAGGACACTGGGGAGGACGAGAGGGCCGAGGCTGGCGCGGGGGAGGCGGGAACCCAGAAGGAACCCGAGGGAGGGAAGCCTTTGGCTGCCAGGCAGAGCAAGTCCCTGAAGCCCAAGGACGGCGACGACTTTGCTGATGACGCCGGCGAAGCTGATGCCGTGGCGGACGAGAGCCAGGGCCAGACCGTGCCAATTGAGGCGGTGGAAACGCCCTGCGAGGCCGGGGCTGCCAAGGGGGACAAAGACGAAACGTTGGTCAAGCCGGCCGAGAAGACCGCGCAGGCCGGCAAGAAGAGGGCCAGGGCGAGGACCAAGCCTAGGCAGGCCGCCCACAAGAACGCTGCGCGGACTCAGGACGAAGAGCAGCAGCAGGAGCCGGTGGCGCAGAAGAAGAAGGCCAGAAGATCCGCCGGCAAGAACGGAGAAGTTTCCGAAGTGTCCGCGGAGACCTCCAAGGAGCCCCGCAGGTTGAGGAGAACCAGGAGATCCTCGAGGCTTGCCGAGGAGGCCGAGGAGGCTGCGAGGGTGGTTGTAGAGACCGCTGATCCACCACCCGCCGGGCTTTCCCCCAAGGAGCTGGAGAGGCCTGTGGAAGCCGCCAAGATTGGGCAGGTCGGGGAGAGCACACCTTCTGCGATCCAGCAAACCGCCGCATCGAATGAGGCCGATGACGCCAGTCACATCGCTTCCACCCCGAAGGCGGCAGAAGACTCAGAGGGACGCCAAGAAGAATTCTCCGGGCGCATCAAAAACGTAGAGGAGGAGGCCCTTTCGAGGGAGGTTGAGCAGAAGGGGATCAAGGCAAAGGAGGTCGCCTCCCAGCCCGAGGACGAGATCGCGCAGAAGGAGGAGGGCGTCAGAATTTCGGATGTGCTTGAGACCGAGGCCGCCGCCACGAAGAAGGCCGTCCAGGACGCGAAGAGTGGCGGCCTGAAGAATATGATGAGCTTGCTGTCTCCCGAGAATGACGATGGCCCGGGGGAGCCCAGGACTCTATCCCGCGTCGAGCACGCCTCGCAGCAGAGGGAGCCCGACCAGAAGCCCTCCTTAGGCCTGGTGGAGAAGGCGTCCAATGTCATCTCGACGGTGACCTCCTTCCTGCCCTCGATGAAGAAGGACACGGTGGTGGCCAAGGCCAGGAAGCCCGTGGAGGTGAGGGCCCTCAAGGTGGCGGAGGCCGCCAGAAAGCAGGAGGCCCTCAAGCTTGAGGAGAAGATGAAGAGAAAGGAGCTGATGAGGGACAGGGCCGTGGCCGCGAGGGAGGCCAAGCAGAGAATGGAGGAGCAGAAGCGCCGCCAAATGATTGAGGACCAGCAGAGGAAGGACGAGCAGGTGAAGAGGAGGGGCGAGGAGATGGCAAGGAGGAAGAGGGAGAGGGAGGAGGAGGCGAGGAGGGAGAGGGAGGAGAAGCGGAGGAAGATGGAGCTCGAGCTGGAGAAGAGAAAGGTGGACGAGGAGCGGTCCCAGAGGTCGTTGACCACGGGCCCCGCGACGGCAAAGGAGGCAAGGGGAGATTCCCAGCACGGCAAGGAGAGCGGCAAGCCGCACAGGTCCGCGCCTCCAAACGTGATGGCCATCTCGAAGGCGAAGAGCGCGGCGCTGCAGTCCGGGAGGGAAGGCACCCAGGGCGAGGATCGGTCCTTTGCCCCCGCAAACAGGGTTACTGGCCAGGCAGGGCAGGGACACCAGCAACAACAGCGCCCAGCCACCACAAACGGCAAGCCTGCCCCCCTGACCAACAGGACGAACAAGGTGGACGACCTGGATGCCCCCGCCAAGACCTCTGTGCAGAAGCCGTTCTCTTTCAACCCTGGCAAGGCTCCAAGCGCACTGGTCCAGAAGACCCCGGAGCTCAAGGTGCACCAAAGCCGAGTTCACAAGACACCAGTGGCGGGAGCCCACAGGACGAAAGACCAGGGCCCGCAGTCTTACCAGATGACCCCCTACAGGAGCGACTCGGAGGAGTCGGACGACGAGTGCAGGCCCGCAAAGCCCGTGCCCCAGTGGGCCAAGAGCAAGAACCTCGGCAAGCAGCTGCAAGCCCAGATGAGCGCGGACCCGGACGAGATTTTCAACGCCAAGCAGACCACCTGCAGCCTGGACGATGTCTTCAAGACGAGCAACCCAAAGCCCTGCTTCAAGCGGAGGGGCTCCAGTGGCAACTGGAACGAGGACAGGGTGACTTGGAAGGAGGAGTGGTTCTACAAGAAGGCCATGGGGTACGTCCTGTGAGCATTGATGAGTACGGCTACCGCCTCGGCCGAGATAACCTATCCTATCCTATGTTTACAATTAGATCAAAACTAGTTGATCGGATTTTCCCGCAGATGCCGGAGCTAACGCTCCGAAAATGAAGGGACGTACGTTATTACGGTAACCGTCATCGCAGGTCGAGGAGGGGACGTTGCGTCGTGGGTGGAGGTTCAGACGAAGGGATACCTGGGCGCCACCATGGCCGCCCCGGGCCGCTCCCAGCGCAAGGGCACGCGCATCGCCACGCTGTTGGCGCTTGCCGCCGTCCTAGCCACCGCGAACGCCACAGTGACGAGCCACGAGGACCAGGGGCGCGCGGCGCTGAAGGCTCTCCAACATCGCGCCGTCCTAGAGCAGGATAACGGCGAGGCGAGCGAGGCTTCCTTATTTCAACGTTTCCTGCGCTGGAAGGAGCCACAGGGCTGCTGGACCGCGGCCTTAGAGAACGCGCAGTTTGAGCACAGCTGTGACAAAATAGACTCAGAGCAAACGCGAAGGCTTGCGTTTTCATTCCTTGTTTGCCACCTCGAGGAGGCCGGCAAGTCGGCGCCGGCTTGCCGGCTCGAACAGCAAGTGAAGACTTGTATCCAGCGCTTGGACACCGATTCCTTCGGTGCGTGGACGCAGTTTCGTCTCAGCGTCCTTTCCATTTGCTCCATGGTCCGCAGAGACAGTGCGGAGACGAGGTTCTTCAACCTTCTTTTGAACTCGACCAAGGTTTTGAACGAGCAGATGGCCGACCTGCGATCTGCGCAGGAGGAGGTCGCTGACCGAATCCACGCCCTAGATACCGACGTGGTCGCTGCCCATGAACAGGTGGAGGAACTCGCTGCCGAGCTGGACGACGCTGGCGCCAGGGCCAGGGCCTTCTTCGAGGATCAAAAGGGCATCTGGCAAAGAGTGGAGAGGGTTACCTCTGTGTGGGCGGCGATCGCCCAGTTTGAGCACTGGGGAGCGGTCGCGGTCATTTGTTTCGTGGCCCTCGGCGGGATCAGATCGAACATACGGTTGGTAGCCTATTGTCTTCTTGTGTACGAGGGCATCAGATTTGCAGCAGGAAAATCTTGCAGCGGGAAAGCCTTGCTGGGTTCCATCACAATCTTAGCGCTGACCTACAGCACAGGATCCTGTGCTGGGCAACCCGTGGCCCGCGAACTGCGTGAACTGCACCGCGAAGTGCACGAACTCCGCGACCAAGTCTCACGCCTCGTGTCCACGTCCTTGGGGGCGAGAAGTGCGGTTAGCTTTGCCCACTCCGGGACGGCTCGAAGGACGAGGGCCTCGACGAGGAGCTCGGCCAGAATCAGGCGGGCCAAGTAAAAATACAAAAATACAATTTATTTGTGACAACAGCAGTGGGTGGCAGCGTACGCCGCAAATCACCTGAACATCACTCTTATTGGGATTCCAGTCAGACCAAAGGACTCTTGAAGCTTGTGTCGCAGGAACTTGGCCACCGAGTTCTCCCCCTTCCTCTCCTTTCCTCTCCTCTTTTTGGTCCAGAAGCAAAAAGTCGGGGGCCTCGTCTTGACCTGGGCCGCGTACCTCATGCTGCCCAGGATGGACGTGGGCCCGCCCCCGTGGTGGAAGCGCTTCAGGTCCTCCAGCCAGGCGTTAAGATGGGAGGTCTGGACCCTACCCCTCCACATGTCGTAAACCTCCGCGACGGCGGGAAGGAGGAACCCCACGCCCAGGCCCGTCTTGGCAGAGCACGGGACGAGCCTCACACCCTGGTAGTCGGGCAGGCCCTCAGCGAGCAGCCGATTGACCCGATCCCTCTCCTCCGGGTCCGCAGAGTCGACCAGGTCCATCTTGTTGGCCAGGACGACCAGGGGCCTCCCGTGCCTGAGCGCGCTCGCCGCGATGGTGGACTCGAAGTGGGTGAGGTAGGAGGAGGACTGGCGATGGTCCGCAACGCTGCGCAGGATCTGGTCCGCGTCCACCACGAGGACCACGACGTGAGCGAAGTGGACGGCCCTCTCGGCGTCCTCGTTCGCCCTTCCCGCCACCGCGCCGCCCGAGTCGTCGTAGTGCGGAAGCTTTGAGCCCCTGACTCTGCCTGCCGTGTCCACCACGGTGAAGTCTCGCCCCCCCCAGGGCAGGTCCACTTCCACCGAGTCCCTGGTCAGCCCCGGCTTTGGGCCGGTGAGCACCCTATCGTAGCCCAGCAGGCTGTTCACCAGAGTCGACTTTCCTACGTTTGGGCGGCCGGTGACGGCGACGCGGATGGTCTGCCCGTGGGCCTCAGAGGCGGCCTCCCGGGCGTCGCTGGGAAAGGCCGTCCACAGGGCTTGGTAGAGATCCGCCATCCCCTCTCCGGTCTCGGCGGAGACGGTGACGCCCTCACCAAAGCCGAGCGATAGTGCCTCCTCGCCTGCGGCCTCCAGGTCCCCCGAGCCGCCCCGGGACAGGAGGCCCTCGCACTTGTTCAGGACGACCCTGACCCGACCCTCCGCCAGCATCCCGGGCGCCGCGTTCCGGCGCACCCACCGTGCCAGAGCCAGGTCAGGCTCCGACAGACCGTGCCTGCCGTCCACCAAGAAGAGCGCCACGTGACTCCGCCTGAGCGTCTCCCTCACGATAGGGGCGATGCTGTTCTCCAGGCGTGGGGTGTCCCCGAGGTTCTGCCAGTATCGCTCGTCGTTATGGCCCGCCGTGTCGAAGACGCGGAAGCGGAGGTCCCCGAGGGTCGCCCGACCCTCGATGACGTCCCTCGTCACGTGTCCGCCGGGCGTGTTCAGCGTGATCGCGGTCTTCCTTCCGCTCCCCCGGCGCCCGCTCCTGCTCGTAAGCCTGTTGAACAGGGTCGACTTGCCCACGTTCGGCTGACCGAGAATCACGACCTTGGGCCTCTCCAACGACCTCTCCGCATCGGGGCTACCCGCAACCAAGTTGGTTGAGTACCGGCAAGACCTCCAGCTCAAACCCAGCCACCCGTACGGGCGCGCAAGGCCGAACATCTTGGCCCCGCCCACCATGCGAAGCGCCATCACCCGCGCCCCACCCTGCAGGTTCAGGAGATCTCGATGGAAATCTCGATTGAAGATGGAAATCTTCCCCGTCTTTCGATCTCGTAACGCACGCATGGAATTCAAACGGAGCGCGCGCGCGAAAGGAGGCAGAAGAGGTCTCTGTGGTGTTGCTCGCTGTGCAGACCACGAAACGGAGGCGCGAAGGGCAGCTGCAGTGACACTTGCCGACGACGAGGATGGCTTCGGAACCCGCGGAACAGAGGACGCCCCTGCGCGCCGTGCAGCCTGACGCCGTTGCGGCCCACGAGGGCGAGGCCGTCGCGCTCGAGGCGAAACCCGTGCGCGGGGTGATTGCGGGCGAGAACGACGAGAACTTCGACAGCATCAGGGCCGCGGGGGCGTTCCGTGACGACGGCGTCATCGGAAACACCCTTTCGGAGTTCCAGCTAACGCAGGTCGCGGCGGACGAGCCGGAGATCCAGCACTCCGTTTCCCCGAAGAGGGCCGAGGCGCCAACGTTGGCCAGGGGGCCGGTCGGGAGGAGGCCCAGGAGCGTGATCCGGTCGGGCATGAGGAGCAGCCTCCGCCGTTCGCTCAGGGCCTCCGTCTTGTCAGAGGTCAACCCGACCGCAAGGGCCTCCGTGTCCGGAGGGGAGCTCTTCACCAGGGAGGTCTTTGACGTTCACTCGGAGATCGACAAGCTCCTGGGCGGCCTGAAGACGGAGCTGGACAACTGGAGGGCCGAGTTCGAGTGCCTCCAGGTGTACTGGTTCAGCGAGGTGATGTGCGTGCCGGACGGCAGCGGCGGCGTTTCCGCAGATCACGAGGGCGTCCACCTCAGGACCCTGCGCGAGTTCCAGTGCCTGCTGGAGAGGCACATCGAGGAGACCGAGTTCGACCTCCAGGACCTCGAGCAGAGGCTGAAGGTGTCGGAGATCGACAGGCTGGAGCTGCAGAAGCTGTTGGAGGAGGGCACCCTGGAGGTCGAGCACCTCGAGATCAGGAACGCCGACGCCCAGCGGGAGTTCGGCAAGCGCACGAGCCACCTGCAGACCAGGATCAAGCAGGCGGAGAGGGAGGTGCACCAGTGCAGGAAGGACATGGAGTGTAGGGATGTGGAGCTGGAGGAGCTCAGGGCGCAGGTCGTGGAGGCCTCGGAGAGGATGCACGCGATGGAGTCCGCGGCCGCGAAGAGCCAGGCCGAGCTCAAGGGCGCCAACTCCAAGATCAGGGTGTACGAGGACCAGATTCAGAGCGTGAGGAAGGACTTCTCTGGGGTGAGTGACAGCAACACCGAGATCCAGCTGCAGTGCAAGATGCTGCAGACGTCCTTGGACTCGAAGAGCGACGAGTGCAGGAGGTTGGGCGCGGAGCTCCACTGCAAGACCGAAGAGGTGAGGCTGCTGAGCGAGAGTGTTGCCCAGCACGAGCAGCGCATCAGTGAACTTCAGGACCAGGCATCCGACTCGTTCCAGCTGTGCCTGGAGAAGAAGGAGGCCCTGCAGAAGGACCACAAGAGGATCTCCTCCCTGGAGGACAGCCAGAGGAGGCTGCAGGCGGAGGTCCGCTCACTGGCGGAGAAGCTCCGGGAGAGGGAGGAGGAGGTAGCGGGCCTGAGGGGCCAGCTGAGCGCCGCGACCTCAGAGAGGGAGGAGCTCGAGGAAAAAGTCCGCCTCCTTGGCAAGGCCGTGGACGAGCGGGAGACCGACAGCGTCAAGTACAGCAAGGAGCTTAGGAAGGTGGTGTCCTGCTTGGAGCAGGCAAAGAGGGAGCTGAGGGAGGCGACCGTAAGTGAGACCTCCCTGAGTGAGCAGGTGGAGGCCCTCAAGGCGACTTGCGCGAGCCAGGAGGCTGAGATCAGCAAGGCGGCCGAGGAGGTGAGAAGCGCCCGGGAGCTGGCGGACGAGAAGGCCGCGCAGGTGCTCGAGTCCAAGCAGGCCCTGGAGTTGAGGATGAGGGCGCACCAGGAGGAGACCGAAAAGTCAAAGGCGAAAGTTGAGGAGAGCCTGAACGAGCACTACAAGGGCATCATCACCGACCTGGAGGCGCACTACAAGACCTTGGCCATGGAGAATCAGAGGACCTTCGAGGGCGAGATCGCCAGGATGAAGGAGCTGCTGAGTGAGAGGAAGCACAGGGCAGAGGAGGAACGCAACGCGATAGAGCTGTCCATGGCGAAGAATCAGGACGCTAGGATTCAAAGGGTGAAGAACGAGATGGCGGAGAAGCTCTCCAAGAGGGAGAGGGAGCTCATCGAGGAGAGGAACGCCGCGCTCTCGGCCATGCAGACTGCCCACGAGAAGGCCGTGGAGGTGGCTGCCGCGGAGGCCGCTTCCGCCGCCGCCAAAGAGAGGGCCAGGAGGTTCGAGTTCGAGGAGGCCCAGAGGGGCAGGACGGAGAGGGCCATCCGGGACGCCCTGCAGGCCGCAGACTCGGCCACCTCCGAGCTGAGACAGCGCTTCGCCCAGGAGAGGGAGTCCCTCAGCGACGAGTTGATCCAGCAGGAGCAGGCGTTCAAGAAGGCCCTCGCAGACAAGGAGGACACGATCCTGAGCCAGCGCCTGCAGCTCACGTCCCGGCAGAAGGAGCTCGGGGACGCCCTTGAAGAAAACCAGAGGAGCGCGTCCACCATTGGGGGCTTGAGGGAGGAGGTTGAGTCCCTCAGGGAGGAGCGGGACAACCAGGCCTCAGCGTTTCAGGAGAGCATCAAGAGCAGGGAGAGGGCAATGAAAGCGGAGCTCAACTCGCGCCTGGCGTCCGTCACGAGGGTGATGCAAGAGATGCAGATGGGCTTCGGGGGCCAAGGAGACGAGGACGGAGGAAACAAAGTAGATCTCGAGTAAATTTCAGAAAATTTTCCTAAAAACAGAATATTCGTTTTTATAACGCTCGACCCTCCTATCCATTTTCAGGGGCCAGGATTTGCCGCCCCGGGATACTCGGGCCTTGCCCTTTGCAGACTTCCGGGGGGGCGCAACAAAGTATGAGGATGGCGGGCAGGAGCCTCATGGAGTTGCCGCGCGAGGTCCTGCGCCTCATCGCCGGTAAGATCGATCAGCGCGATTTTCTCGCAGTCTGCCTAACGTGCAAGGGCCTGCGGCTGGCGATCATGGACGCGCGTGAGCGGGAAGGGAAGAAGATCATCACAACGCTGGACTACACCGTCTTGGTCCAGTGGCAGCGCGAGCCCGGCCCCGACGTCTTCAAGTACAGGTGAGTTTTGGACCACCCTCTTTTGCCGTGGTCGCCCGCTGACGTCGTCGTTTCGCCCTCCTCCTGAATCCCGACTGGGACTGTGGGGCTGTATCTCCGCGAAGCGACTCATGGTTCCGGTGGGCGCACGAGACTCTCAGGCCGCAACCCGGTCTCGTGTCCCGCTGGCCCGTGGACATCATGGGCTTCTTCGCCTCGGAGAGGGAGAAGCGAACGCTGTACAGGGGCGACCTGCTGAACCTGGCGGGTTTTCAGGGGGATCTCCGCATGGTAAGGTGGCTGATGGAGGAGGGCGAGTGCCACAGCGTGGTCACGATGGCAATAACTGCTCTCGGCGGAAACCTCGCGGTGCTCGAATACCTCAAAAGCCAGGGCTGCCCCACGGACGAGTGGACCTGGACCGGAGCGGCATGCGGCGGGCACCTTCACATTTTGAAGTGGCTGAGGTCGAACGGCACTGGCTGGGACGCAGGCGCCTGCGGCGCTGCCGCCTGCGGTGGCCACCTCGGCGTTGTCAAATGGCTGAGGGAGCATGGCTGCGAGTGGGACGAGCGGGTGTGCATGTGGGCGAGCCAGGAGGGCCGCATTCACGTCCTCGAGTGGGCGAGGTCCCAGAACCCCCCCGCTCCTTGGAACAAGGACGAGTGCATACACGCGGCCGAGGGCCACGAGCAGCATGAGGTTGTGAAATGGATATCAAGACAGAAGTGAAGGAGCACGAAGAAAGGAAAAACTTTTGGGCCTGCAAAGTCATCACTTTGTAGTAATGAATAGATTCAATTAATGAATAGACTCAAGAACTCGCAGCAGATCACAGCGCGCGTCTCTTCTTCCTCGTTGGACCCATCCAGGAGATGAAGAGCGCCGTGGCCGGCTGCAGCACGAGCATGACCGCAAAGAGAACGGCGTGCTGCCCGGCATTTGAAAGCATTTGCTGCCTCGCCAACACCATTGGACCGAGAGCCTGGACCACCTGGCCTGGCCCATTGATGAGGAAGGCAGCAGCAGCCTGCGCTTTGTTGCAAACCCCACGGTTCCAGAGGTGGATCAGCGCCCATGCGGACAGGGGAGCATTCATCAGCGCAGACTGCACGAGTCCTGGGTTGTACTCCCAAAAAACCAAAGCGGGGAGAAGGTGAAAGAGCACGGCGTTGGAGAAGATGAGTGTCGCATTCATCAGGACGAGGCAGCAGCTCCACTTTGTGGGCAACAGCAAGGGAGCTAGGAACAGGCCCATTACGGAGTAGACGTTGATGTACAAAATCGTCATCTCGTCCAGGCCGCAAGACCCCGTGACCCTCAAGAAGCGCCCTCCCTCGAGAGCCAAGTCGCAGTTCAGAATCTTGGCCAGGTGGAACACGAACGGGTAGCGTCGGCCGAAGACGTCGAACCCGTGCTCCTCGAACTGGTGGAAGCAGTACACTGCGGCGAGTACCATGGCGAGCCAGTCGCACCGCCGGCTGGCTCCGCTGGCAGGGCGCGCATCGACCAGCAAGAGAGGAAGACATACACAGCCGCACACCAAGTGGAGAAACATCCAGTTCGTGGCCAGCCACGAGCTCAACAGTGAGGCTGAGGGGGATGCAGTCATCGCCGTGAGCACGACCTCAAAACTTGCCGCCGTGAAGACGGCTCTCGAGACGAACCCTGCCACTCCCATTGCGTTGCCTTGCCTTCGTTCTTGTCGGAAGAGTAGTAACGCGCGCCCGAGAACGTTCGCCTTGCCTTGTGTCTCGTGAATGTTTCCGGAGGACTTTTCGCGGCAGATTTCTCCCGCCAAGGATCTCCGGGCTCGAAAAACAAACGACGGGCGGGCGGGCGCGCTCAGTACCGGGGCGCACAGGCGGGGGGCGCAGCAGCGTCAGAGTGTGAGCGTGAGAGTGTTTACAGCGTACGAGCTTCACGATGGCTCCGACGCTGGCGGTGAAGAAGGCTGGAGGCGCCGCGGACGCGGTGACCAAGTCGACGAAGTCGGCGAGGAAGAGGAAGACGTCCGTGGCCTCGGCAAAGTTGGAATCGGAGGACGGACGCGCGGTGCGCAGGAGCGGTCGCGGCGGGTCGAAGAGGCCCAAAGAGGACGTCAAATTCGTGAGCGAGCGCGCCGGACCCGCCCAGTACTACGAGGTCGTGGACGAGAAGGAGGCCTTCGAGGCCACCCGCGACCCGACTGGCCAGCGGCTGCGGGTCCTGAGAGGCTTCTCGATCGAGGACAGTGACGGCACCGCGGTGGCTCTGGAGACCTTCGAGCTGCACGACGAGGTTTACTTCAGCGGCGTCGTGTATCCTTACGACGCGAGGACCGAGGCGAAGGTCGACGAGACCAGCGGGCGGCACGTGTCCCGCGTCGGGCCCTGCACGGGGTGGAAGATCGCCAACCTCACCAGGTTGGGCGACAAAGACGTCGCGATCGTGTTGGACACGAAGCTTGGGACTTACCTCTTGCAGAAGCCCAAGCCGAGCTACGGGAAGCTCTTCCGCCCGCTGAATGCGCAGGCCATGATCTGCAGGGAGGTCTACCACGCAATCGGGATCCAAGAGGGGAAGACGACCCTCTCTTACGACGTGGTGGTCGGCAAGGTGGCCGCTGCCAAGCTCTCTTGCCCGGGCGGCAGCAACCCAATGACCTCGGTAAACCTTAGCGGCAACCTGATATTGTCGCAGCTCAAGACGGTGACGCCGTTTGACAAGATGGACGGGAAGGAGTTTTTGAACGTGCCCTTCTTCAAGCAGCTCAAGTCCAAGATGAAGTCCTCCTCTTTGAACGGCATCCTTCGATCCCAGGTGCCGACCAACGCTTCGATCAGAATTGGGGACGGGCCCATTGAGGATTTGGAGGAAGAGGGTCCTGCGAATGCCCAGATGGACCTCGACATGGCTCTCGCACACAGGCTGCAGGCCGAGGAGGAGATGAAGTACATCGGCTCGAACAAGAGGAAGGACAAGGGAAAGGAATACCTCAGGATGGAGCTCAAGGAGCTCGCGGAGGACTACCCCACTCCGCGCTTCTTCAGACCAGACCTTGGGGATACTTATGCGAACGAGTTGGAGATCGCTTTCGGTGAAGACATTGGGGCGGACGCGGAATTTCTGCCCCACTACGTGCTTGAAGACTTCACCGTGTACGACGAAGACTTCCTTGAAACCCCCCTTGAGTTGGTGCCCACAATGAAGTATGACGCAGATGTCCCAATTTTTGCAGCCGGCATCCAGGTTTACTCGAATGAGGATGATTTCACAGAGTGTGGGATTCCCCTCACAAGAGGGGCTGGCTCCTCCGGTGCCGGTGAAGCGGGTGCTGGTGTCATGGAAGGGAATGATGGGGATGAAAGGTCTGCGCTGAGAATTTACACCAGCGACATCAAGCAGCTGCTCATCAAATCGTTTGCGGACATGATCTTCGTCTCCATCAGAACCAGTGCTGCAGTTTACAAGTTGAAAGAGCCAACAGAAAATTACGAGCCTTATTTTGAAACTCTGATCAAGGTTGTGAGAGTCGCCATCAAGATCCGGGATATGGTTGCAAATGCCAAGAGGGCCTCCACAGTGTCTCTGGATAGTGTCGTCAGGTCTTTCCAGCAGCTCGAGAAGGATGACGACTGCTACCTTTGGTGGGCAAAGGAGAAAATTGAGAGGTTTCTTGTTGTCCACGGCCAGGTCATCTTGGGTCAGCTTGCAGATCATCCAAGAGCAGAGGTGAAGAAGTGTGCCTTGGTCAAGCAGATCGAGCAGAAGATGTCAGCCTGCCGGCACTCGAAGCTGTATGTGTCTGACAAGAAGTACTTGAGAACGAAAAATCCCATGGAGGGAGAGACTTCTAAAAAGCCAGGGAAAATGATCGCAACGCAGACGAAGGGGATCCACCTTATTTGGGAGGATTCCTTCAAGGGTAGGCGCACAAACGTTTTCAGGATGATGAAGAAAGAAGAAAGGTGTGGCCATTGTGCGACTTGCACCAATCCACACTTTAAGCAGGCCTGCTTGACTGTGCGAAAGAAATGGGAGCAGGAACTCTTTGAGCAGAAATGCATTGAAGAGAAGACGGAACGCATGGACGAGGATGAGCAAGGAGACTTTCTGATTGATCAGCTTCATAAGCAACCTGTGGAGGATGGTAAGGTTGAAGTAGATGAGAGCGGTAACCAGAAGGGCTGGAAGAAGAAGAACTTGAAGAAACCAAAGAAGGAGGGCAAATGGTGGGATGACCAGTACTTCGGACCAAATGTGAAGAAAGTGGAAAACGGCGAAAACATAGAGTATGTCGGTCAAAACAAGTGGTGGTACAAGAAGAAGCCTTGGTATCATGATGCAAGCAAGAACTCGGAGAAAAACTTGGGATCACTGTTCACCAAATGGAAGGGCAAAGCATCAGCGGAGGAGGGTGATAAGAAGGCTTATGCAGAGGCCCTGTTTGGCATGGCACTTATTGGAGTCGATGATGTGATTCTCTTGCGCAAGGAGGATATTGAGGACGGCCATGACATGCTTGCTGGCCTTGTCCAAGCAATGTGGGAGGAAGAGGGCGGCAACAAATTTGTCAGGGTGTGGCGCATCGTCCACGGCAGAGATACGGTCATTGCCAATTATGCAAACGATTTTGAGTGCTTCATTGAGCCAAAGTGCTACGAATTTCCCCTGGAAAGCATTGCCTGCAAGTTGCCGATGATACATAGGGAGACTGATTTTGATATTAGGGCGACCACAGAGGCTATCAAGGAAGATGTGGAGAAGATTACAAAAGATTACTTCTATCGCAAGACCTGGGATGCTGAAAAGGGTGCTTTCATGGATCTGGTAGAGAAGAAGCTTGGAGAGCTTAGTGATCCCTCTGCTCCGACTGAGGAACCCCCACAGTACAACGAGAACGACTTCGTGTATGTGGACTCGAGCGCGATTGATTGGCATAGACCTGAGAAGCCAGAGACTCACTGGAAGAAATCCAACAAAACGGAGACTTCCTGGAAGGGAGACTCGAACTATGGTCTGCACGCCTACCACGTATGCCAGATCATTAGGGTCATGGAGAAGAAGAACACCACGAAGTTCAAAGCAAGAATTTTCTACAGACCAGAAGATATTGATGCCATCCTCGGCGAAGGGTCTGACCTGGCTTACAATAGTCCGGTGTGGGAGGTTTACTACTCGGAGGACACAGTGGAGATTGATTACGAGGAAATCATGGGAAAGTGCACAGTGTGCAATGTTGAACAGGCGATTTACAAGAGAAATGTATTCATTTGCAACCGAATGTGGGACTCGGACAAGGAGACCCTGCGTGAGTGCAAGCAAGACTTCATGCAGAAGGATGCATTTTATGAGAGTGTGGTGGGGGCCCCACCAAAAGAGAACTTGAAGAAACTAGCGACACTGGACATTTTTGCTGGTTGTGGTGGTCTTTCCGAAGGAATGCATCAGGCAGGTGCAGCAGAGACGAAGTGGGCAATCGAATTTGAGGATGCCGCGGCCAAGTCCTTCGAATTGAACCACAAGGGTGCCGTTGTGTACAACAAGAATTGCAACGCCTTGCTTGTGGGTTGCATTAGAAACCAGAATCTGGTAGAATTTCTTGCGCCTAATGTTGACATGGAGGCGTTGAAACAGTGGGATGAGATGGACAAGAAGTCGCAGGATGCCTTGCCCAAAAAAGGAGAGGTGGACTTCATTTGCGGTGGTCCGCCCTGCCAAGGGTATTCGGGAATGAACAGGTTCAGCCAAAGAAATCGTCTCACTATTGAGAATGAGGAAAGGATGGTCTGGAGTCTTGTGCAGAATGACATGGTACTGAACTTCCTGTCCTGGGCTGACGTGACCAGGCCAAAGTACTTCATGCTTGAGAACGTAAGAAACTTTGTTGCTCACAACAAGGGAAGCACGTTCAAGGTGGTGATCAGAACGCTGAACGAGCTGGGGTACCAAGTCAGATTTGGGGTGATGAACGCCGGGAGTTTTGGAGTCTCCCAGTCAAGGAAGAGGCTGTTCATCTTTGGTGCTGCACCCGGGGCAAAGCTGCCAGAATGGCCGGAGCCAAAAACTGTGTTCAGAGCCTCCCAGATTTCAATTCCTTATGACGTCTACAGGGCATGGGACTGCTCGCGGGACTTGGGAACTGTCTACCAGACCTACCATAGCGCATCGGGCGCCCCGCTAAGGGCAGTTACGGTTCAAGACACGCTAGGAGATCTTCCCGAAATTGAGAATGGCAACTTGAAGGATACGGAGATGGACTACTCTGAGAAGCCTACCTCCAGCTTCCAGAAAGACATTCGAGTTGGGGCCACCATCCTCACTGACCACATCTGCAAGGATTTGAACCCTCTCAACCTTTACAGATGCTCCCTGATACCCAAGAATCAGCCAGGCCAGGATTGGAGGGCTTTGGAGGACGCTGTGCACGAAGGTAGAATAGATGAAAAGTTCACCGATCCTCTGGACCACAAGGAAAAGGATGTTGTTCCGTGGTGCCTGGGAGGCATGGTCAAGAACAAGGAGGGCAAGTGGGTGGACAACCCCTCCAGGCACAGACACAACAACTGGAGAGGACTCTTTGGAAGATTGGATTCGAAAGGCCACTTTCCAACTGCCATCACGGACCCCCACCCCATGGGCAAGGTGGGAACCGTGTTCCACCCCGACCAGGACAGGGTCGTTTCTGTCAGAGAGTGTGCCAGGACGCAGGGCTTCCCAGACACCTTTAAATTTTACGGAACGATCCAAAACAAGTACAGGCAGGTGGGCAACGCTGTGCCCCCGCCGCTGGCGCGGGCCCTCGGAGAAGAGCTCTTGCTGGCTCACAACGCCAGCCTGAAGGAGGCCGAGAAGTAAATACTGAATCAATAACATACACAAGTTCTATTTGCAAACACGTGCACAGTGAGGCCTTGAGGCCCTCACACGATATCTTGCAAGCTTGATTGGGCTTTCCTTAGCTCGTGCACAAGCAACTCCAGCTTTGCGTATGACACGACCGCCTTCTCCCGGTCCGCCCCCCCCTGCCGCCCGTGCCCAAGGTCAAGGACTACGAACTCCTTTCCCTGCGCGTCCCGCGAAGCGACCTCGGGCGAAAGGTCCGTTTGGTCCCCCCTCTTCTCCACAGTAAGCGGCGGAAATCTCAGCGTGTTCCTCCACTCCGCGTCGCGAAGCTCCGCCCTCGCCTCGCTGTACGGCCGGACCAACGCGTCGCTCAGCTCCCTGGGCAGCCCGAGCTGCTGGAGCTCCAGAGACAAAGTCGTCCCCTCCACGTCGAACTTTGCCGCGCTTGTGATCACGTGGTGCAGCACCGCGAAGATAGCCCCGACATCCCCGTTGGACATGTCCTGCCCCCCCGAGCGGACCTTTTCCGCGGCCTTGGCCACCTCCGGCCCCGCGCCTTTGCCCTCGACGTAAAGCTGCACGATCTTCTTCGCCAGGAGCCTAATTCTCACCGAGCTCACCTTTGCTATGGTTGCAATCTCGGCGCCGAGCCACTCGGGGCAGTCCTGCCCACCGCAAAACAGGAACTTCATCGCGCTCGGCCAGACGGACGGGGGGGGGGGAGCGCGACTCGCGCTTACGATGTCTTACTCTGGTGTCTGCCCGCCCTCCTAGATGCCACCTTGGACAATCAAGATGGAAGTCTTGAATCCTAATTTTGTGCCAAATCCAAACAATCGTCGTGCTTCGCGAGCTTCGAGCAAATAAACTTTAGCCGGACTCTGATCGTGGCGTGGACTTTGCGCGCGATGGCTCTTGCGCAGGGAGGGACCATCTCGAGAGTGCCCCTATTCCAAGTGAGTCGTCTCCCCGTCCCTCGCACCTTTTTCTCTCTCGCGCGCTCACGCCACCGAACTCGCTCTTCCGAAACGATAATCTGAAGTGTGACTCCTTCGCCGTGCGACGCTATGGTGGGAACCCAGCCGCGGTCGTGCTCTTCTCTGGCCGCAGCGATTGGCCTGCCGACACCGTGCTTCAAGGTGAGCCGAGAGGGAGGAACAAGTCGATCTGCGAATTGTTGGGCTGTGGAACTGACGGTCCTCTGTCTCAGCAATTGCCAACGAGAACAACCTGAGCGAGACAGCCTACGTGTTGGAGGACAAGGACCAGGGGATCTGGCGCCTCCGATGGTTCACGCCGGATGGGAGTGAGGTAGATCTGTGCGGGCACGCGACCCTTGCGGCTGCGCACGTTGCCTTCACAAAAATACCGTCCATGGCTGGGGTGCAAAAAGTTACCTTCCGCACCAGAAGGAGCGGCCCTTTGACGATTACATCGGAGCCCGGAGCCTCGGAGTTCCCAAAATACAGAATGGTGTTTCCTGTTGAGACGACCAGCGAGATCCCTGAAACGGTCCAAGCATCGGCAAGGGAGATCTTCTCCACTGAGGCGAAAGTCTGTCGTGGCGGACCGGATCTGCTCGTCGTGGTCGGCTCATGGGAGACCGTGCGCGCCTGCAGTCCAGATTCGAAGCTGTTAGAGGTCCTTCTGCGACAAAATGGGCTCCGGGGCGCCATATTGACCGCTGCCATCTCCCCGGACGAAGGCCCTCCCCCCGGCGAGAGTGAGCTCAGCTTCGTCTCTCGCTTCTTCGCGCCGAATTTGGGAATCGAGGAGGACCCCTGCACGGGCTCTGCGCATTGCTGCCTCGGTCTCTACTGGTGGCTGCAAGGGGGAGGATCCCTCACCGAGGCCCGTCGTCCTGGTCAGAGGGTGGCCGCCTTCAAAGCGATGCAAATGTCGCACAGGAAAGGCTACCTCGATGTTGAGCTTCACGCGGACGAAACGGGAAAGCTCGTCACGCATCTCATCGGCAACGCTGTGGATTATATGGAGGCCACCATCATTCTGGAAGAGTAGCTGTAATTAACTTCAACTTTCCTCGACCCCTCGCCAAGATTGCTCAAGTTCAAGCCTGCAGACAGCCATTTCTGATCCGCCTCCGGCGCTTTCCGGACATCCACATCACGCTTTCGCGATAAGCTTAGTGGCGATCGAAGCTTGTTGCGGCTGGCTGGCGATGGTGACCTCGAGGGCCGCGCGCGCGGGGGCGGGGAGGGCCTTCCTCTCCCCCTCGCCAAGATTGCTCACGGCGCAGCGCGCGTCGCGACGCGTAGCGCGGACGGCGAGGAGGCTCGGTCCTGCGAGGGCGGCTTCCGAAGAGGCGAAAGTCGAGGTGCCCGTCGAGGAGACCGTCGAGGCTCCCGTCGCCGTCGTCACGGACGCCTCCCAGTCCGAGGACGAGCTGGACTGGCTTGCGGAGGGGGAGGAGGAGGAGGTGGGACTGGCCCAGAAGTTCGTGCGAACGGTTGTCGAGCCAGTCCGGGACCGACCCGCAGTTCGCAACGTCCTCGCGCTCGCCTCAATGTACTTTGTGGGCACCTTCTTGTGGTCCACTTTCAAGGTCGTGCGTAAGATGGTCTCCCCTAGGGCCAAGAAGAGGAAGCAGGTCAACAAGAACCTCACGGTCATCCACACCTTAAACGAGTACCTCCCCGGCAACAGGACAGCCCTGAGCGCCGGCGCCCTGGACAAGATAAGGTATGTCACCACCTTCTCCTACGATCTCATCTTCCGCAAGTACCTAAGGTACCTGCTGAACGAGAGGAAGTTCGACGCGGAGGCGGTGGCCGACATCCTGCACCTCAAGGCGACGTGCCAGCTGGGAGACGACCAGGTGAAGGAGATCCTTCGTGAGGTCTCCCAGAGGACCTTCAAGAAGTATGGAATTCTGATGACAGACACCACAGGCCTCACCGCGGAGGCGGTGATGAAGAAGGCAGCGGAGAGGGCGATCTTCTCCAAGCTGCTTTACTTGGCAGAGCTGCCGGAGATGGTGACGCAGGAGGCCGCAATCTCTGACAACCTGTCGTGGCAGATCCTAGAAATCTTCGGCGCGACAGGGGAGGACGCGGAGGGTCTCAGGATCAAGACTCTGAGCGAGCTCGAGGCCGGGGACTTCGAGTCCCTCCTCGAGTCCTCCGAGGGGGACGCCCAGGACTGAGCCCAAGTAATGTTTGTAATACAAGTTTACCATCTGTGTTGAAGAAAAAAAAGTCCGTCCGTCCCGGCCTCAGTGGAGATGATGATCATGAGCGGCGCTTGTCTGGTTTGGACTTCATGCTTTTGGGAAGGGGGGATTAGAATACCATATCCAACAGGCCGAGGCTGTGATGTGTTACAGAAATTAGTGTAAACTCCCGGCCGGTCAGTCCTCGTCGTCGCTCATTAATATCGCCTTACCCCTCTTTACCCCTCTCTTCTCTTCCTCCTCCTTCTCCTTCTCCTCGGCCAGGTCCTCCTCCGAGGACTCGTCAAGCCCCATGGCAAACTTCTGGCGCTTGATCGTCTGCTCCTCCTCCCCCTCCTTAGCGCTCAGAATCCGCTTCTCCCCCCTTGAGTCCCCCATGTGCCTGCCCCTGGAGAGCTCTTCCCTCGCCCTCCTCGTCGCCCCAGCGTCCCACTCGGGGACCTCCTCCTCGTCGCTCCCCTCCAAGTACCCCGCCGACAGCTCCCTGCCCAAGTACGAGTCCCTGGCGTACGCAGAGGAGGACAGGCCATACTTGGCCATCTCCTTCTCCTGCTTCTTCTGCATCCTCTCAAACTGCTTGATCTTGTCCTCCTCCAGCTTCATCTGCTTCGCGTAGGTCTCCTCGGGGTTCTCCGTCAGTGTTATCATCTTGCGCTCCACCGCACTCTCCTTCTTCACCGCTAGCCTCTTCTTCTCCTTGGACGCCAGGGCATGGGCCTTGCTCCTGACGGAGGTTGGCCTGAACGTGAAGCGCTTAGACAGATCGAAGCAGCCCTCCATGAGCTCTGAATCCTCGTGGCGGGCGAAGGCGAAGACATTGACGTCCTTGAGGTCCTGCTGAAGCACGTCCAGGTGCTCGTCGCCCACCTGGAGGGTCCGCGAGCCGTCCGACCACTTCACGAGGCGGGCGTTGGACTCGACCTTCCCGTCCGCACTGACTCGCCAGCGCACCACGAACTGCTCCTTGTGGTCCGCATCCCCTGACGGCTCCTTTGGGTCGTACCGGCGCTTCTCCACGCCCACGATGTTGCTCAGCTTGGCGAGGACAGTCTCCTTGCCCAGAGCTGTCCCCAGGGTGTCGACCTCCTTTTCCGCGACCACGTCGTAGTCAGAGGGATCCGAGTCCGAGTCTGGCGTTTCCTCCCCGTCGTCCTCGTCCTCGTCCGAGTCTAGTGCACCCCCCTTGGCCCCGCCCCCGTCCTCTCCGCTGTCGGAGTCGTCCCCGCCGAATAGATCTTCCATGCCCTCCTCCTCCTCGGTCGCCCCGGGGGTCCCCTCCGTGGCCCGCGCGGGCTCCGTCGAGACACCTTCCTTCTTCGCTTCCTGTTCGGCGCCCCCGGAATCGGAGTCACTCCCGAACAGCGCCGAGTCCAGGTTCTCACCCCGCTCATCCTCCGCCGTCCCCATCGCGGCCGGCCTCTCCTTGTTTTC
>Ga0160423_10000795_pt1 | contig 26378 bp, 37 predicted proteins | sample CRUFie14St8metaG_FD_108191 | JGI IMG/M metagenome (GOLD analysis project Ga0160423, IMG submission 108191) | Marine microbial communities from the Costa Rica Dome - CRUD Field 142mm St8 metaG | ecosystem: Environmental > Aquatic > Marine > Oceanic > Photic zone | place: Costa Rica: the Eastern...
TCGCTTGTTCATTCAACTTTTGGTCAAGATGGTCTTCCCAAAAACTTCGATATAAAATTAGATAATTTTGCGACAAGTGTAGTAACTACTACTTTTAGAAAATACGGGGATTCTGTTTACAGGCTGTTTAACTTAGAAAAGGGAAACATTAAGACAAAAGAACATGGGCTATTGGGCTTATCAAGTAGATTCTCAAAGGCAAGCGAACAGAAATCGAGTATTCCGTTCTATGCTTCCGGATATAGACTAGGGGCGGGATATAATTATGAAAGTTCTTTTGATGATGGTTTACAACCTGTAAATAAAATAACTACACATAGCAGCAATTATCCCTTGAATAATTTACCAATCGAAAGTAGAGGAGAAGCGAGTGCGGGTTCTAGGTTCTTTGATAGCACTATTTTTCCCGATGGGGTCTTTGATATTTCACTTTTCTTCCCAACTTTCGCAACTACTGATACCGAGCATGTTTCTCCAACAAATGACGATTACTTAAAATTAGTTCCATATACAGTTAAAGAGTATTTGAACATTCCCGATATAAGCACCAAAAGAATGTTTTTGTTTTCTAATTGCGACCTTTCACCATATTCTAAAAAAAGAACGACAAGTCTGTTATATGGAACTAGGACAATATCGGACTATTCTATATTGGGAATAAAAGAACCCTTTTCAGCAGGACGCTCCGATTTAAAGGATGATGTATTATCTACTGAAACTATTAATCTAAATGATGATTCTTATTCTTCTAGTAATATTGTTGAAGCAAATAAAACTATAACTAATCTAAAGGGCTTTTCTATGATGAGACTTACTGAAGTATGTTTAGATTGGGCGTTTAATCAAGTAAATCCCGAATCACCAATAGATAAAAAAGCAACAATACCACAATTAGATACCGCAGGATATAATCTTTCCCCAATAGCATTTCCACCAATAAATGTTACTGCTAGTAATTATGAAGTAGATGCATCGGGTAATTTTTCAGCAAATTCATTTGGAATATTGTCTGATGGAGCAGAAGATTGGACTGTTGCTGATGCTAACGGTAATTCTCTAGATGTAGGAGATATAATTACAGACGGTAATGGAAGATACATAGGAACCGTAGCGAGTTTTGCATCACCGGGAGCAACAACTAATTCAGTTTGTATGTTAGATAGAATACCATACAGAACAGACGGTGACAATTACTATACCGGACAACTATTTAAAATAAGAAGAAGTGAAGTTCTTACAGATTTACAAATCAATGGTAAAGGAAATATAGATACATTTACCTCGGTAGAAGAGGATATTCATATGTTTAAATCGGCTTTTATGAGTCGTGGAAAGTTTGAATTTATGAAACAAAGAGTTACTTTAATTGCCAATGGAACTTCACATCAAATAAATAATACTGCTAATTTTCTATTAGTGGAACTACCAAAAGAAGATGGAACTACTGCTAATTTTTACATCTATTATAGTATTAGTGGAAGTAGTGCGCCTTCTTCATATTCATCTTCATATAGCACCTATACTCTCATTGAAGTTCCTATTGATGGAATAACTAGCACTGCTGTTTTAGATAAACAAGCAAGGCTATTAGCATTATACAATGCTCTAATAGGTAATTCAACTTTTATATCTCACATACACAGTATTAGTCATGTAAATAATACAATACGCTTAATTCCTTTAGTAACTGTTGAGGCTTTCAATAATCCTACAATCTTTGACATATTCACTGGTGGTCTTGTTCAAGAGTATACTTACAATTCTGCAATGGGAGGACTTCATAAAATGGGATATGGTCAAAATGGAAATGCTAGTTTCACCGATGCCGAATTGGTAAATACAGCAATAAGCATAACTGGTTCACATACCTTTAGTGCGGGAGAAGGCTATGGGGGAAGTAAGGATAGTTCTTGGCGACAAAAATCAGGCCAAACATTAGGCGGTCAAATAACAGATGAATCTTATATTATGCATTCTGTTCTACCAATTACTACTAACTTAAATGAAGCACGACTGTTTTATCCATTTAGTATTTTTAGATGGTTGGCTAATCTTCCTAGAAACGACACTACAATAGATAGTAAGGGTCTTGGTCTAAGGACTTCAACTAATGGTTATTGGGAATTTCTCTATAAATTCTTCAATGCGGTATGTTTAGAAAGATATGATATTGAAGATAATGTTGGTGCTAAAGCCATAGCAGGAATGTCTACACCCTACATTAGAGGAATTTTTAGAAAGGAATATACTGATTCTAACGAAACACCAGTGATTCCTAATTTGAATAAAGCCCTGTATGGAATAAATCACATCGGAGGTAATTTTGGTAATTTATTAGTAACTGAAGCCGATACTGTAGATAAGACTTCTGTAACAGAACAAACCCCTAGACCATTCTTTTTGAATAGTGATAATCAAGAGTTTGCACTAAAACAATTTGACGGGAATCCGGAAACGACTGGATATAATCAAGAACTAAGAGAGGCTGATGGTGCTTTAACCGTTTTTAAGCCAAAACTATTTGTTAGTGTTGATGTCATAGGAACACAATCATCACAAGTAGGTATAGGAAATAATAATCAATTTAAATATACTTTTACTAGCGGAAAATATCGTGGTTCAACTACTAATGTTTCGGAATATACTTGGTTGAATTTTGTAGATTTAACTGGTTGTTATTTGGCCTCTAGTCGAGGAAAGAAATACAGAACAGATGGTTCCTCTAATATTACAGACACAACCGGATTTACCGTTCCATCTTTTAGAACAACTGAATATACACCCGAAACATTAGCCTATGTTTTATCGCATGAATTAGATACTACCGACTTAGAAAATAAACATATTATTATTGTAGATAAACAATTAAAGGCTGATGAACTTTACTCAATATTACAACCAAACCATACTTTTTCTCACAGTTTTAGTCCTAATACAATAAGATTAAATGAATTGTCAAGTAAATATACAAAAATGGCTAATCAAGATTCTATATATAAAGACATTGGAAATTACTCGTCCATATCTAATGCCTATGAAGAGTTCGGAGAAAGAGAAGGCGTAATGTCAATGTATGTTGTTGTTGATATAGACGGGCAAACTAGTAGTAATGAAATAGTAATACGCAACCCAGATACCCTTTCGGATAATAATGGAAGTATTATTGATTTACCTCCCGCTATGGTAATTAGTGACGGAGAAAACTCACACAAAATATCGGTGGAGATGGAAAACTTAGGGGATGGTATTGGATATTATCTTTCTTTTTCGGATATGCATAATCTAAAAGGAATAGTAAGTTTTACTGAACCTATTACACTAACAGTAGGAAAAGAATTCGATAACGAATCAAAGAGATGTTTAATTGGAAGTGGAGTAAAGGTATGTAATGAAGCAGAAGATTTGATTAACGACTTAATGGAAGATGAAGGACTACAGTTCACTTTAGATACAGTAGATTATCCATTGTTTATTGCTCCAAACTTTCAAGGCTCGTCTCTTTTGGATGCATTACAATTCTTAACGGAGAAAAAGGATAAGACTATTATTTATGAAAACGAATCGTTTTCTATAAAAGACAAAGAATCTAATGATTTCTTTTCTAATATTTTGATTAATGATACAGGAGAATATCAAATATTAGAATATGAAAAGGTTAGAACGACTTTTGATTTACATAATGAAATTATAGTCTACGGAAATAGCCATAAAGCAACTAAAAAAGATTTGAGAAGTATACAGAAAAGAGGAAGAAAAACTCTAGAAGTATTTGAAAGAGAACTTATTACACAAGACGAAGTAGATAAAAGAGCGCAAGAATTATTAAAAATACATTCTACTCTCAATACAAAACTTATCCTTACTATTAGTTCTAAAGGATTAGGACAATTAAGAGCGGGAGATATTGTTCAAGTTCAAATAGAAAGAGAAAACATAGAGCGAGGACAATTTTTAGTTCTACAGATAGAGCATAAAATGACTGGCCTACTAAAACTAGAATTAGGACGGTATTCAAAACAATTAGAAGATAGATTTGCAGAACTACTAATTGCTAATAAGAAAACTAATTCAGCCATTCGTAACCAAAAATTCAGTGAACCAACCACTAGTTTTGACTTTTTAGAGAGTGTCAATATCAAAGAGTTGAGACTATTCATTAGAAAGAGAACCACTACCGGAACGCCCCTAACATTAGGTTTTGGAACAACCCTAAATACAAGTAGTGTAGAACTAGGGTTTGAAGGTGGTAGCGGAATTTCACTTACCACTTTAATTGATGAGGATTTAGCATGATAACAAACAGATGTAGACAATTTTTGGCTTCTAGTTTGAAAGTCAATATAGATTCCGGATTTAGCGAAGTTGGTTATGGAGGTAATTCTACTAATCCTTTCTCTAGCACACTTGATGTTCCTGCGGGTAGTGGGGTTCCGGTGACAATACAAACAGCAAATGCAGATGAAAATGTAATAGAAATAAAAGCGAGTGTAGATGGAGCAAATGTTACTGGTAGGGTTCTAAGAGAATTAGGTTTTTTTGAGCATCCAAATGCAGGTGGCGCTATGCTCGCTAGAGTTAATTTTGACGGTATTGGGCCGTTTTCAGCAGGAGAAACAATTGAATTCTTTTTGACGATAGAGGTGGAGTGATATGACCCAAACAGAAAACAATAAGCATAAGTTTACAGAAAGTTCAACTGGATTAAGTTTATCCGAAATAAAAGATGGTGTTGATTTTCCCCATACTGGGTTATTGAAAGCATTACTTCAAACTGCTAAAGGTAATCATGTGGTAAAAACAGGAAATGGAAATACAAATGATGATTTCGCTATAACTAAAGTTAATTCTACAACATTAACTGTAAAAGGTGGTTCTTATTATAGAAATAATAAATTACATACTATTACGGATTCTGATGTTTCACCTACTGTTACTCTTACTTTAGGATTTACAACGGCTAATGCTTATCATTTACTAGTAATAAATGAAGCAGGACAATTCGCAATAAGAAGTCCAACTGCCTCAAATCAAGTAGCGGATACTTTTCTTAATGATGTCATTGTTGCGGTATTAACTTATACTGGTGCTTCTAGTGCTATGAATGTTCAATACTTAACAAATGATAAATCTGCCAATTCTTTGAGTATTGCTCATGATGGTGGAGGAACACAGACTTCAACGGTTTATACAGAAGTTGGTGAAATAGCACACGATTCAGCAACGGGTGGAGTCAATTTCAAAGTAACGGCAGGTGACTTAACAATTGAAAATGATGCGGCTGATGGCGATATTATCTTCAAAGGAAACGATGCGGATGGAACTAGTGATTTAACAGCATTAACTCTTGATATGAGTCTTAATGGTAGGGCTACTTTTAGCGGAGATGTTGTTTCGGGAGGAACTACATTAACAGGAGGAACTGTTGCTAATGAGGCTAATAATAGAATTACTACTTCTACTGGTAGTAATAATAATCTAAATGCAGAAGCCAACTTAACTTTTGATGGTTCTACTTTGGCTGTTACGGGAGGAATTACTGGAACAACCCTTACTACGACGGGATTGATTCAAACTACTGGAAATAATATTCAATCAACTACGGGTTCTGTTACAGGGGTTTCAATTGGTGCTGGAACTGGTGGTCTTTCTAATACTGGAGCAAGAAGTAGAAGTATGGAATTAGCGGCTGATGCAGGTAGTGGTTATGGGGTTACTATACATGCTCACGCTAGTTTTAATGCTCTTTATAGCAATCCTCCAATAGATTGTTCAAAAGAAGAATATTATGTTGGTTTTGATTCTCAAGTAGACCCTTCACATAATGGCCCTATGGGGCCAAACTTTCCTTTTCTTTTTAGTCTTACTCCGGGTAGTGAATTTGAAACTTTAGTAAAACCAAATGCTAGTAATGCTACTAATGGGGATGTAACCACTTTTAATTATGGCGCTGAAGAAGTATTTGGGGGATTATCACTATTTATAGGAATACAAGCGCCTAGATTAAATAATGGAAAAGAAGTTGTTATTCACAATCTTACGGGGTTTGGATTGTATATTTGTGTCGTAGACCCTGAAGTAGACCCATCCCAACCGGGATATATAATGCAAGATAGAGTTAATGGCGGTTGGCATCATCATCATAACCTATCTTTTTTTGATGGTAATGACAGATTAGTTGAATTAAAACGCACACTATTAGGAGAACCTTCGAATGACCAGTTTAATTTTGTAGGTGGTTTTGGAACCCAACATGCGAGTGAAATTGGTAGAGATGCTATAATTCTAAAACCAAGAGAAAGTGTAAGATTAAGAGCAATTGATATTGTAGCGGGAGAAGGAGGAACTAATCACCCTCATGATGTCGCTTTACAACAGGGACTATTTGCTGACCCGACAGCAACATCACCGGATGCCTCTCAATGGATGATTACTTCTGCTAGTAGTCCTATAGGGAGAGCGCCTGTTGCTATACTAAGAGATGCTTTTTTCCATGTTCCTACTTACTATACCGGAACCACTTTTATAAATGAAGGAACAAGTGAAGTAGTTTTACCGGATAGTCCTCATCCGGGAACACAATTCGCTTTTCTTTGTTTAACAGGGGGAATAACTATTACACTTCCAACCGTAGGAAGTAGTATTACTCAAATAGGGCAATTAAGTATTGTAGACCAATTTTATACTGTAGGAACTAGTGGTTCTACATCTGTTACATTATCAGCAGGAGATACCAAGACTTTTGTTTATATTGTTTCACCGCAAACAAAAGGATACCAAGTAATAGGTTGATAATATGAATCCTCTATTTCTAATAACTAAAGGCATTAAAGCCAAAAAGAAAAGATTGGCAGGTGGCGGTGGCGGTGGCGGTGGCGGTGGTGGTGGAGGTAGTTTAATTGGAACTAAACTTACTGCCTGTAGAGCAAAAGCCGCACCTGCTGTTCCTATTAATTTAGCAACTGTTGATTTAACAATAGAAGATGCTGTAACAGGTAATAACTATACTGACCCCATTTCAGGAGCCTTAATGAGAAATAGACCTGTTGATGATTTTGTAGCAATCAATCAAGGAACTTCCCATTTTAATACTTTAACAAATGGAACTGCTCAACTTGTCGCTAATAGTTCTAATGGATATATTGTAGGAATAGATGCTTTAATTCATGTAGGCATGGGTTCAACATCTAACGAAATATTAGATTTGAGTGTTGTTCAAAATACTACAGGAGGAACTATTACTTTACATCAAACATCAGACACTATTGCATATATTACTGGGCCAAGTGGTGGTAGACATAGACAGGCTACTGTTGTTGTTGAATTTGGAACAAATTGTGGAGCAGGAGATATAATACTAAAAGCAAATGTAAGAGGAGGAGGAACCGATACTGATTCTAATGTTATAGCGGGAACTGCTCAAATATCGGACGCTTACTATCTAAAGTGTGTATTTAGTTGAATAACATGGTTTACTTAATATTAGCATTTATTATTAGTTTTATTTTTGGATATTTGGCTATAGCGTTAGGATTGCGTGATAATCAAGCAATAGGAATTATACTAATAGAAGATGAAAAGCCCTGAATTAGCCCAACAAAATTAGATTTTGTGCGTTTTTTTAAAAAACCAAAAAAAAATCGGAAGAAAGGGCTTACGCCCCTTCTCCCTTCTTTGACCAAATAGCAAAACAATGTCTACATTCCCACAATTTAATTTGTTCGTCAGAACCAACATAAAAGCCAAGTATTCTCTTAGCCAATGTCGCTTCTTTACAATACGGACAAATTTGTTTAAGAACCATCTTTATCGCCAGTATTCATTAAACGCTTCATATAATCTTCAACATTTTCGTCAGTAACACTTGTTCCTCCAAAAGCGGCAAAGAAAAGAAGCATTAGAATTATAATAAAGACGATTAGACCAAACCACTCCCAACCTGTCATTACCAACTCACCTCCAAATCTTTCTGTGTTTCGTTCTCAATAGAGAACGCTTTAACAATTCCATTTTCTCTTCCATAGTCCCATAAATCATAGACTAATTGAGTGTCTTTCATGCAGTAATCTACCACTTCATTGTATTTTCCCATCTTCCACAACTTAGGAGCGTCGGCACTATCCATTAGTTTTGAATCTTGCATTGTGCATTTTACTAAATTCTTCAATTGGAATCTTTCACCGTGTTGTTTTAGAAGTATTTTAGATGTGTCAATATACTGCTTTTCATCTAAATATTTTTTAATACAATAAATATCTAATGAATCTCTAAGGATTGGTAAATCAAAAGCCGCTATATTGTGTCCTAGAAGAACACCGCCTTTTTGGAAATGTTCATCTAAATCATACTTTAAATCCTTTAATGGTTTTATTACGAAGTCCGATTTATTTATACTATCTAATCCTTCATCTAAATAGATAGTTCCATTATTACCATCCCATGTTGCGACAGTGGATACTTGAAACATATGTGTATTAGAAAAGCCACCTATTTCATAAGACATATTTTTTGTCTCTATATCGAGAGCCAAAACTGACATATGCATCATTCCTTAGATGGACTTGACCAAAGTTTAGCAACCTTTTGTTCTTCTTTATTGATTGTAGGTTCTTCGTCTAAGTCTGTTCTTCTTTTTAAGAAACAAACTATTTGAGAACCCGCTACAATCAATTGAGAACAACATTCCCATCCTTCGTCTCCATAGGTATTCAATGTGTCAATTATTACTTTTGGCCCCTTTGCTACTTCAAAAACTAGGTATGTATTTTCCCACTTCATTCGTCTTCACCTCTCATTATTAACTTAATATAAGTGCTTCTTCCTTCTCTCAACTCTTCAAACTTATGTCTAATAATATCATAATATCTGTATATTTGTGACCTTGATTTCTTGGCTCTTTTTCTGACTTCTGTTAAAAATAGGCTCTTATTGACAAATCCATTTTCATCTTTCTTTATCTTATCGTATGTTGATATAAATAATGGTTCTAAATTATTTTCCGCTATGCTTTGCCTCTTGACCTTTAGGCTTTGCTCTAACCACATAACCAATGTCTTATAACATTGTTGCACGATAGCCGATGCTTGCATTACATTAGAACTAGTTACTATGAACCTATCTTCCTTGTTTGAAATTGATGGAGCAGAAGCCACAGAACAAAGCACTGACAACTTAATGGCAATCTTCATCAACCTAGTTGTAAAGTTAGAACAAATCTTAGCCACATCGGGTCTAGTATTTTGGAGTTCTATGTTCATTCTATGATACTCCAATTTAATTGCTTGTGTAAAATCTTCGCTATATGTCATTGTTTTAAGCGGGTCTTTACCTACTTCCTCATATCTTTCTTTAACTACTTTGTAAATAGATACTAAAGAATTAGCGAACTGGTCAATGGGTGATTTCACATCTGCTATCTTACCTGCTAAGTCTAATTGTTCTAATCTCATCTTGTCTTGTTCATATTGAGGAACTTCTCGAACATAAAGAAGCATTCTTTGTAGAACGCCTTTTTCTGCCATAACAGTATTAAGATTGTTAGGGGGATAAGTCATAGCCAAAACTGAACGCTCGGAATAACAAGACATAGTTCTACCATCCATAGAATCTAATGCTTTTGTTATGACCCATGCTTCCCCTGCCAAAGAGTTCATCAAAGTATTTAGATAAACAATACATTGTTCTTTGTGTTGAGATTGCTTGAATACTCCGGAATACTCAAATTCGTCCCAGTGGGCTAAACCACTTCCTTCAAGAATACCGGGTCTTCTACGCCATTCATCGTCATCATCTTCATCCTTAACATATTTACCAATCAAAACCGAATCAGTATAATCGGTTACAGAAAAGGTATCAAAGTTTCTTGGAATTACTATGTTATCCTTTCGCAAGGAAGGATGACCATTGATAGCATTTACTCTTTTGAATGCTTTATTTGCCACATTACCTACGAAGTTCCAAAGAGTAGACTTTCCTGTTCCCGAAGTTTGAACCCAACAAAAGTGTATTCTACTATCTTCTATGTTTCTACCATTTGGTATGCGAATAAAATCCTTGCATAGTTGTCCTAATATTACAAAATAGGAAATACTTGCAGGTATGCCGTTTCCATGAGAAACCTCTAACGCTGATTTCTCAAACTCCCTAACCACCGCAGGTAAGGCTATGTTCATAATTCTTGCATCTTCTTCAAAGGAATCGTAATCCTCTTGTTCATAATCTTCATTCATATTTTCACCTTCTCTTCCGAGTTTAATGTAGAGAAAATTCTTTTGGCTAGGGTTTCTCCAATCCCGTCAATTACTTGGAGTTGATACTCCGAGCATTCTCCTATTTCCATAATAGAACCAAATTCTTTTATTAGTTCTTTTGCCTTTTTAATTGATACGCCTTTAATACTGGTTAATATATCTAATCTTAAATCATCAGTTGTTATTCTTTTGAATACTTGTGGTGCTATTGTATCTCTTGTTATTGGTTTCATTTTACTTACTGCTGTTATTATTAATGCCGCTTCTTCTTCACTATTTACCCATACTGGTTTTATATCTGTATCTAATATTATTCTTCCTAATGCCCCAAGAAACTTATTATTCAACATTATTCTTCTAGATGCATTAGGCATTTTTGTTCTCGAATTTGCTAAGATATTTAAAATTGCTTCTTCAAGAGAGCCATATATGATTACAATGTTAGTTTGATAGTGTCTATCCATATTATCTAGTTGCGTCCAAAGTCTTTTTGATAAGACAGAACCTAGAAAATCTATGGTAGATTTTGCTTCAAAACAAACATCGTCGTAAACATAATCGCCTATCTCAATCCATTTCTTTTCATGGGGTATATTAAGACCCCTAGCCTTATCAATCACTAAATCTGTAAGTCTAGAGTTTTCTCTTGAATCAATCACTAACATCGGGATACCTCCAACACTTACCTACACAGAAATCTTCGCTAATTAGTTTATCACAATGAGGTGTATTATAATTATTAAAAACAGTAAACTTCGCATGTTTCCTAGTGGTTCTCTTATCCCAATCTAACCAAACTGAATCTGAATCAGCAAATACCCTCTCTAATTCATCTACTACCAAATCTAGTGTTTTTTCTTTTTCCTCATGGTTAGTCAAATCTTGATAGCCTGAAATCAAATCCCTATACCAAGATACTAGATATGCTCTTGCTATGTGGGAAGGATTCTCCGTCATGATAGCATTGTGTAAACAAGGCAACATAGGCAAGTTTCCTACAGTATCGGGAACAGAAACCTCGCCTTGAATCGCTTGAATGGGGGGTGCTTCGGGGAAGATGACTCTTTTTTCTCCCTGTTTTTTGAACGGTATATGGCGTGGCATCTTTGCTAAAAAAAGTAAATGATTCAAAGGTAATTTGAGGTCTTTTTTTAATAGTGGAATACAGTAATATGGTTCTTTGTTTTCGTCTAACGACGACATATTAACTGTGTTTGGTATTCTTCTCAATCTAGTTGTTTGTCCTACTCTATCATCTAATGAATTATTCTTACCAACTTTAGAAACTAAATACTCTTTTATTTCTCTAAAAAGAACTTGTATGTTTCTCATATTATTAGTTTCTTCACCGAATATAAATAAATGAAAACCCCTACCAGAAAAGAAAAGAGTATGTTCATAATCTCTAGAATAAACCAATTCCATAACAATTTTTAAATCGTTATATACTTTTTCTAAATTATCATCATGAGCATCAAAATCTAAAAAGACTCTATCCAAGATTACTGTTGAATCCATTTTTGCCTTTTCACTAAACTGTTTGAAGTCATATACTGTAGTATACACATTCATTCTGTTATTGTGAGCATTGATGAAATCAATATATTCATTCCTGCTGAATACTATCTTTCTTCTCATCTGCGGTGCGTTCTTTATGTGACTCCCCGCCCATACTTCCCTCGGAAACTTCATTTTTATTACCTCCAAAACTTACTGTTGCTGTGCTTAACATTTGTTTGATTACTTCTGCCACATCAGCCTGTATTTGTATTAGTCCAACATCTCTAAACATATCTTCAAAAGTCTTTCCTAACATATTATCATTTATTCTAATTTCCCTTACTAGGTCAAATCTTTCTTTTAATGAGAGTTCAATATATATCTCTTTAGCCAAAATACCAATAGAGTTCGCTAAATCACTTACTTCTAAGAAAGACCAATTTTTAGATAATACTTTTTGTTTAATTATATCTTTCATTTAATCACAACCATGTATCCTCTTGCGCTCCTTCGCAAATTCCAAAGTAACTACAATGTTGGCAGTTTTTATAAAAGAACTTGTGAGGAAATTGATTGTTCTCATAAGCGTGTATTAGTTTAGCAATATTGTTCATTACTGATGTCATTGAAGCCTTTTTGATAGGTTCAGCATACACATAATTAGAGACTGGGTAATACCAACCCCAATGACTTATTTCCATTTCTTTGGTTAAACCATTCTTGGCTAGAACTTCATCCGGAGCATTCTCAATAAGTAGTTGATAGAAAGCCATTTCTTGACGCATAGTAGTTGTTTTGTAGTCTTTCCAAGCACCTGTTTTGTATTCAAAAGGAATAAGTTTACCGTCTTCCATGAATATTCTATCAATGATACCTTGAATATGAATAACATAATCTCTAGATAGAGGGAACTTTTTATTTGTATCTGCACGAATTGTTATTTCGGCATCAAACTTTCCTTCGTTATTTATCGGTAAAAATTCATTCGTTTTTTCTTCCGACTTTGCTTCAATAAAACGCTGTGCTTCAAAGGCCGCTACCGTCAATGAAACATCAAAATACTCATCAACGGGCATAAGACTAGTAGCATATTCTATAATTTCTGAATTATTCATAGAGGTTGCTTTTTGTATATCGAATTCGTTAAAGAAATTTTCTCTATGGTTGTGTAGAATTGTTCCCTTTCTCATGGCTTCTGTTTGGTCTTGTGGTAATCTATCAATGTAGTTGTATTTGTATTTTAGACTACACCAATTAAAAGAGCCTAAAGAAGACTTAGTTATTTTCAGTATTGGTTTAGACGGGTCATCGTAGTTTTCCGGTTGCCATTGATATGTATAGTCTTTCATAGTTTTTATTCTTGCATCATATTGTTCATCTGTATTCATTTAAAACCACTCCTCCAATGTTGTTTGAATCTTACCTGTTCTAATACTTGAAATGTCCCAATCCATAGCCTCATAAATCGGCTTTGCTTTTTTGATAATCTGTTCTGCATAATGCTCATATGCAGGAATACACTTATCAAAATCACTATTAATATTTCCTGCTAGAAATTCTACTGTTCTTCTTTCTTTTGTTAAAGGGTGAATATAGGTTTCGTTTAGTGGCTTGACTTTCATAAACAAATAAGAATCATCAAACTTATTCTCTCCCTTTTGCCAAGAATATAGAACCCCCGCTATTCCCGAACCTATTGAAGGTTTTTTCTTTTCAATTGTTAAAAAGGAACTTACGGGAGTTCCGCACTTATGAGTTCCTGCTCTACCCTCATTTTCTCCACAAAATTCTATTTTGGTTAAGTCTTTAAGATGATACTTTCTTTTACAGTCTTGACATTGAACCATGAATCTAGATTCTTTTAGCCTACTTCTTTTTATGAGAAGAGAGTTATCTATTTCACCTTTCATGATAGACTTGTAAATATCGCTAAGATAATTATTGATTTCCTTTCTAGTGTTTTGTGTAGTCCACATCTTAAGCGCAGTTGTTTGAACATCTTTTTCTAATTGCGTAGCACTAACTCTTTTGGCAGTAAAGCCAGTCATTGTAAATTCCGGCTCATCTAACCATTCACCGTCTTTCCATATAATCATCCCTGCGTTTCTGTTTTTAGTTGTTCCAACACCTAAAGAAGAATAGTATTTTTCAAACTCTAATACAACCGGATGCTGTTTTAATCCCATAACATTAGGAAAATGCTCTCTTACACTAGATTCGATTTCTTTAATTGCTTTTTGTGCTTTTTCAACAGAATCTATTTTTACATAGATTGAATCTGTATGTCCGTAAACTACTTCCATTTTAACCAATCCTTTGATGTGTAATAATTCCAATTCTTTTGCCATTGACATATAATGAGACTACATCATTATGAATCATGATAGTAGTGACATCATCTACATATCTTTTAGCCCAACCAATAAGTTCTTGTTGAGTTTTTTTATTCATGACATTCCCACCCTAGTTGGTGCGTATATCTTATTAATAGCATAAAAGTCACCGTTATCTCTAAGATACTCTTGTATCTCACACACTGCTCTTGCTAACTTAGCATTATCTATCTCAAATAACATATCTAAGTCTTTTTCCAAGCCTTCAATTCTTTGCTCTAATACTTCTATTTGATACTTCAATTCCTTTATTTCTTTTTCTTTCTTATTCATATTATCACCGTTACTATAGTTATAATGGTTGCTATGTTTACGACATTTACCATCATCAATATCTTGTTACTTCTTGCTATCATAGCGAGCAATTCTTCCAATAATTCGTTAGTCCTGTCCATCATCATAATAATCCTCTTCCATATCTGTTTCTGAATAATCTGAATTAAGAAATGATAGGCTTAATTTACTCGAATCTTGATTAACACCCTGTTCTATATTGATAATCGAAGCGTTACGCTTCAAATTATTCATCATTTGAAATATCTCTTCTACTTCTTGTAGAGTAATATCCCATGTTTCTTCTGTATCATAAGACACTTTAACTGTCACATATTTGGTTTTCATTCTTGTTTCCTCCGATATACTCCATTCTTGACCTTCTCTACATTAGGTAGTCTATTCAATAGCCACCCTATTGCTGATGCAGTTCCAATACTAGCGGTGTTTCCCTTTTTGTAAATAATCTTATCAAGTATTTGACTGGAAGTAAATTCCCCATTCATGGTTTCAACTACTTCTTTTATCCACCTTCTAAATATTTCATTCATATTTACAACCCCTTAGCCATTCTTTTTCGTTTTAATTTCAATGACCCATATCTGCCTTTTCCATAGCATTCCCAACACAAAGGGCGACCAACATAACATAACTCGGATTCGTTTTTATTGCATACTATACATTTCATACTTCCATCTCCTTAGCCTTAAAAGCCGCTAATCTAATTGCTTCTCTAGCACTAGCAGTAATACTGGCCGCTAAATCTACATCAGCCCAACCAAATCCTTGAAATGCAACAATACCGTAGAAAGAACTCATTAGGCGCTTAACAGCCATTTGATTATTATACCACTTTTGATATTCTTCTTTGTTGTTTGCACTCTTCATTCTTTTCTTGTAGTCATTTCTCAAATCTCTTAGTTCCATAACCGCTTTAGGTAATAATCCTAATTCATCCGTTTTGTAGTATAACATCTGCTTGCGTTCATTTATACTAAAATCTCTAGGCGTTAGAATATTAACAGCGAATTCTGTAGGCTCTTTTGACTTAGTTTCCCAAGATATATTTCTAGCCATCATCATACTAGGATATAGTTGTGCATAATCAAATGCCGCTACATTATGATGTAGTCCTTGTGTTTGCTCACTTAATGGGTCATAAATCATGGCTCCGTCATAATCTTTTCTATCCACATTTTTATCTCCAGTGGGGGCTTTCCACCAAGCGTTTCTCATGAAGTAAATACTTCCCATATGAGAAGCATAAAAACATGCATCAAAAGGCGCTTTTAGTAATCTTTGAAGAGAGATAATTGCTTCGCTACAATAGTTTGTTTCATCAATTCTACGAATTAAATCTACATCAACCAAAGCATATTCAAGATACACTTCAGTATCTTCTAACCATGCTCTACGAAAGAACTCGTTTTTATCCTTAAATTTGCTTTCCTTTACTTTACCTTCATCAAATAATAATTGAGATACATATTCTAGAGACAAAGAAGGCAAAGTTCCTCTTTGTGAATCATTCCATTGTCTTTCAAATGCTAAATCAAGAGAAAGAGTTATGCGACCTCCTATTGGTTGTTCTATAGGAGTAAATCCTTTTTCAGCATAAGCAAAAGAAAAACCATCTTTAGCCTTCTTAACTCCCTTTACAGTAGCGATAGGAGACATTATCTGTGGGTCTAATCCTAATGCACATGCTCTTTTAATCAAATGGGGTAAATCAAACCGTTGTCCGAACCAAGCAATCAACATATCGGGGTCTTTTACAACCATAGTTGTCATAAAAGATTCAATCATATCTTTTTCATTATCAAAAACAAACTTATCAAAATCTCTTATGCCTCCTTCTAAAGACCATTGATAATCAGGAAACCATGCCCATTGATAGTATTGCTTATCGTAATTATCATACGCTACAATAGTAGTAATACAATCGTGATATTCTCCACCTTGTTGCCATTCCATATCCCAATACCATTTTCTTAAATCATATTCGGGCATTTCATCAATACAATCAACTGCATATCTAAAATGAAATGGAACATCTGCTTCGTAAGTTCTCTTAAAACAATTTTTAGCACTTCTAATATCAAACGAATTTTCTACATAAACTCGCTTTAATGGCTTTTTATCTAGATTTAAAAAATCGCCCTTTTCATATTCAAAATTTCTTTCTATATACTTAGAGGGTTTATATGAAGAAATCTCTTTTGCTTTATCTAAAACATAGAAATAAGGTCTATGTTCAACAATAGAGTGTTTCTTTTCTTTACCTTCTCTCCAAGAAACATAAACACTTTTACCATCATTACATCTACTAATTATCATCAATTACCACCAACATGAGGTGCTTTCATCAACATTCTATCGTTTGCTACCACCATCATGGGGAATTCATCTCTAACATAAAAATTCAATAGTTGGTCTTTCTTGAAGAAAGAATACAACGGAGAACTGAAATCTAATGTTGCTGATTCGCCATTAACAAAAACAGGGACAAGTGTTTCACTATATGCATTTGTGGCGTTAGCCGAAGAAGATATTGTTACTTCGCCTTGATGATAATTTAAATTATATATCCCTTCACCAACTAATTCACAATTACGCAAACAATTTTGAAAGTCTTTTTGATTCAAAGAAAAACTACCTTCAAAGTTTAGATTACTAAATGTAAAAAGAGTATTTGGTTGAGGTTCATATCTTATGTGGTTGGTCATTTCTATTAACCTAGACAAGGCTTCTTCATGAGGATGATTCACTAATTTAGGAATATTCGCATTCTTTCTACCATTAGAAATAAGTATGTAATCACCAACAGTAATAGTTACATTACCATCGAACGATTTTAGATACGGTAGAATAAGTGAAGCATCAGCGTTACAGGTTCCGGATTCATGACCTTCTGTAACAACCTCTAAGGCTATTTTCAGCATAAAGGTAGAATCACCGTTTGCTAAAAGTAGTTGGTTATCAACTAAGTTAGCAGTAAAGATTGAACCAAAACTACCGGAACTAAATCCGGTATTTGTTAGTTGCTTTCCTTTAACCTGTAGGCTTTCTAGTGCTTCTTTTAATTCATTACTATCAACTTGAAACTTCATAATTTACCATCTCTTAGTTCAGGAATACCATTCCAATTTACATTTCCATTTTTTATTTCTAACGATTCCCAAACCTTTCCTACGAGGTTGGTATTTGTTTTGCTACTTAGCAATTCAGCCTTATAGACAACATCATTCTTACGAAGTGTCCTTCGTGTGTTAATGACTTGGAATAAGTAATCTCCCCAATTGTGCCAATTAGGTTTTGTTCCGATTACTTCACCAGTAGAGCCATAATCTGCTTTAGCATGAGTAATGTATACTTGGTCACACTTTAGGCTCTTACACATCATAAGTAGAGAATAAAATGGAGCATTTCTTTTACCCCATTCAAACTTCATCTTTTGTGGTTTACCTATTTTAGAACTACCTGTAACATGAAGTGTGCAACAATCAAGCCACTTATCTACTCCATCAAATACAAACAAAACATCTTCGCCTTCTTTAATCTTAGATTCAACATGCAGAATAAAATCTTCGGAGTTTGCTTCCGACTTCTGTATATCTAATTCGCCATTTTGATTTCTTACTTCCGGATTCCACAAAGTAATCCTTTCGGATGCTTCATGATTTTGTCTCCATGTTGGTTCACAGCCATCATCCCAATCTAAAACATAAATTTGTTTATCGGGGAAGTCTAGGGCTAGTCCACTTTTTACGGTCTTTGGTTCTCCCCAAATACCACAAATAAGACGACTATTTCTAGCATGTCTTTCCTCAAGTTGTTTCTTTAGTTTCTCTTGAAACAAAACAACTCTAGCATTGTTATTTGCATCTTCACTCATCTTTCCTTTACTTTTTGTTAAACTCATTTTTAAAACCTCTCGTTACTATATTTTAAATCCGTTTCTTCAAAAAAGATACTTTTACCGCATCTTACTGAAGCCCAATTTTCTAGAACTTCTAGAGTATCTTGGGTGGACTTAGACATATATCTTGTTTCTTTATCTCCGATATGGAATTTCATTAACCATTTTTCGGGAGAATCTTCATTTTGGGTATATGTAATAAAATCAACATTTTTGAAATCTATTACAAAACCTCCTCTTTTAATTAAAAATCTTTCTTCTTTCATTTTCATATATATTCCTCGGTTAGGATAGGCTTCGCACCTATTCGAGTGTCAATTTTTTCCTGTAGTTCACACTTACACTAATTAATGAAGAGGGACAAGCAAGCAAGCAAAACCCCCTTTGGAAATCAATCAAAACCAGTCAGTGTAATCCTCCTGTGGTTGATTTACTTCTACTGAAGAACCGTGTTTTTCAGTGCAAAGCAAACCAGTTGTATTAATTGTTGCAGGTTCTATTTCACCATCTACTGTTCTTTGACTTGTTCTTCCTGCTATGATAACATTAGAACCGATACCGAAATCTAATTCGATATGTTCCGGAATCCAGCAAGTATAGATACCATCGTTTCCATCATCTAGAGTTGAATCTAAATCAGAAATATTAATGATTCTGTTACCGTTCTTAGTAGGAATCATGTTCATACTAATTACAGTTCCATCAGTAACGATGTATCTTTCTTTAGCAGGTAAAGCCATTCTTTGAACATGAGCCTTATCTAGTTCAACAAGAGGAACGATATGATTATCAAAATGCTCTTGAAGGCACTTTTGGAAATCAAAGTCTCCCATGTCACGATAAATGTCACTTTCCGGGTCAAGAGAACTGTTTAATGATAGACTGTTAATTGTCAAATCAGTTGCTCCATAAATATCAGTTCCGTTAGAACCTTCAATACATAGGAAATGCACCCATTCGAAGGTATTTGGTTTGAAATCTATACCACCTTGATTCTTGTAAGAAAAGTAATATGGTTTCATACCGTCTTGACCGCCAATAGAACCGAAGAATACTCCCGACCTTCTAAATTGTTCTTTAGGAAGTGGGTTTCCATATTTAGTATTCTTACCGCCATTCATGTAAGTAAGTGTATTATCTAGTGGAATAAAGATTCTACCATCTTCTAGGGTTTCAGCGCCTTCGGGCAAAGAATCTTTTGTTGCTTCTCTATATTCTCCGTTATGATAACGGGATATGACATACTTTCCTAAAGCGTTTTCAGTTGCTACAGCAACAATACCCTTTTCTAGTGCATTGTCAGCGTCTCTAAGGAACTCTTCTTTGGCCTTAGCCCTGTTCCAACTCATCATGTCTCTAGGTGCTTCTAGGGCAACAAAGAAACCAAATGCCGCTCTATAGTATGAGTCATTCTGTTGGTTTCCATTTTGTTGGCTTCTTTTAGCATTAGCCACATAATTTCTCCAAAGACCCAACCCTAAGCGGTTGTCTATCTCTATTCCGTTCTGTTCACAAAGTTCTGTAAACTTTGCCATAGCCTCATCTAGGGTAATACCTAGTTGTTCTGCTCCATTCTCTATTTCTTTTTTCGTATTTTCATCCATTTGTTTTCACCTCTTTTTCTTTTTACAATAGTTGCCCCACCATCCATGATATTAACACTCTTGGGGTCATGCTATTGGAACGCCATTCTGTCTCTCCTACTGTTCTTAACAGTTTAAATTTCAACATCGTATCCAATCCCTCCGAATTGACGATGACATCGTGAAGACCGCTACAAATTTCTTTGACGGTTCTTCCTTGAAATAGTAAGTCATGTAGTTCACCTAGTAAATTTTGATTCTTATTTGTGATTTTAATTAGTAATTCATTGTATTCGCTTAGGGATACTTCGACTTGTTTTTTGAGTGTGCTGTTGCTAGATTTTGCGGCTTGTAATTCCGTGATTGCTCTCCGCATATCACCATTCATGGAGTATAAAAAGCCCCCTAAATCCTCGTCAGAAAATCTTGTGATATTTTCTTTTCTTAAAATCTCTTTTACCATATCTAACATTTTATTATTAGATATTGGTTTAAAGTGATAATTAGCACATCTACTTTGTAAAGCGAAGATTATCTTGTTCTTCTCATTACAAGTAATTATAAATCTAATATTAGAAGAATATCTTTCCATTATTCTTTTCAATGCTCCTTGTGCATCGGAAGTCATGTTTTCCATTTCATCAAGTAAACATATTCTAAAAGGAACATCTCCTAAAGAAGCACTTTGAGCGGCTTGTTTAATTGTAGTTCTAACCGTTTCTAATCTTCTATCATCACTGGCATTGATTTCAAAGAAATTGTCTTTGAATCCATCACCTAATATTTCTTTAGCAACAACTATTCCTGCTGTTGTTTTACCATTACCGGGATTACCGTATAATAATAAATTAGGCATATTGTTTTCTTCTTTCCATGATTGTGCATCCATAACAAACTGTTCTTGTCCGTATATGTCTCCTATTCTTTGTGGTCTGTATTTTTCTGTCCATAACATATTTAATTACCCCCTATGTGGTGTTTAGGATATTTATGTATCCTGCGATAAGCAATCCTGTGGTTGTTTATTTTTCTTCTCTCTATTAATCCGACATCACATAAATGCTTGAAAAAGGTTCTACAAGCATCTATTCCAAATTTAGTTTTAGAATACTTTAGTATTTCTCTAATTGATTTCCAATCATTATCTATATTGAGTAATACTTCTAACCATTCGGCATCTAAAAATGCATTATCTTCAAATTCAATTGAAGTTACATATCCCTTTTTACTTTTTATTTTCATTATTGAGCCTCCTTTGTAAATTGAAACAATGAAGTCTGTTCGACTCTTATTGGTTCTAGTTTCTTTCTTTTCTTTTTTTCTCCTAATTTTAGGAGTCTACTATCTGTATTGTTGAGTTTACTTTTAGCCCATTCTCTAAAGGCTTCATCTTTCAGCAGTTGCTTTAATATCTTAGGTTCTTTAACTCCTAACTTTCTAGATAAGTAAGGTATTCTACTATACTGCCCTCTTGTAGGCATTTCTACTCTACCGTAGAAGTTACCTGTGTGTGTATATGCGAGCATATCGTAAAAGTAGTCTTGGCTCCATCTTCTACGAACTCTACCATCAATAAACAATAATCTGTTTGGATGTATGTTTTCTGATAACCATGTTAATATCTGTGTATCGGATGGCTTGTTGAAATGTAAAATCTCTCTAACCAAGTCTCTATCCTTTAGTTTGAGATAATCGTATACTAATTTGTATGTGTCTCTTTCATGTGAAAGAGGTTTTTCGCTTCTTGGAGCGATTTCTTTTATTTGTTCTTCTAAATAATTCTTAGAACCTGCTCTTTTAATTTTACACATTACTTTAATGTTTTTAGGAACAGATTTCTCATTAATAGAAGTAATAACAATTTGCCCTTTATATGTTCTAAGAATGTTTAAAATAGCATCTTTATCGGGTTTAATATGTATATCTTCTATGATAATACCATTATCAATGGGTATTGAACCTATATCGTAATTTATATCGTCTGCATAGAAGATAACTGGGTCATTAACAAAAGTTTTGGCTTTTGTTGATTTACCTGTTCCTGTTTTTCCTGTTAATAAAATCGGTCTTTTTATATCTAAATTTTTAAATCCCATTATAATACACCTTTAATTTTCATTAGCATCTCTAACCCCTCTAGAGTTTTATGCTTATTTTTATTTATAATATCTACAATTTGTTTGAATTCGTTTAAATCATTCCTATAATTAGGAACAATTGGTAATAAGTCACTTATTATCTTTAAGTTCACTATGCCAGTAATTTTTAAGACCGGGCTTTTTCTTCTGGAGGATTCCTCAGATTTCATTTTTGAAATAACTCCTAATTGTAATAATGAGCGTTTAACTGCAATTAAAAACAATTCATCTCCTCTAATACTTAAAGAAAAATTAACACTATAACCTAATTTAGCCCTTTCATTAGTATAAATGGTTAAGTTGTGTCTAGCAACTCCTAACAAAATACCTCTTAGTATATCGTTATTATACATTACTTTCTACCTCTTTCGCTCCTAAGTAATCTACTTTGTAGCGTAGATAATCTAAACCGTCTAATATTATCCCTTTCACCATGTCTTCCATATCTTCTTTTGTAGCAAAAGCAAATGTAAGAACTGCTCCTCTAAATAGATTAAAAGCAACTGCTTTATTTTCATCTATTTCTTCAGCCGTAACTATGGCTTCTCCTTTAACTGGTAAATTTTCGAATTGAAAGAAAAGCCCCCTTGCTAACAAACTTATTTCTTCTTCATTGGGTAAACCATATACAAAGAAGCGATAAGTTTGGACGACTTCGTTAGAATTAATGAACTCCGCTAAACTATCTTCTACAATAGTGTCATTAGAGACAGTTACCATTTAATCACCCCGAATATACCTTTCATTTTCCTTCCAATATCCCTCTACTACTTGGTTTGTTTCAAGCCAATGGATGTGTGCGGCAGTAATTCTAGAATGACCAAGCCTAATAGCGTTTTTCTCCGCATTACTAACTACATTGGCAACTGCTGTCTCTAACCATTCCATCAAAAAGTTCTTTGCTGAACGAGATATTTGTAAATCAGTATTCTCTTTTATTAGAGAAGTAAGATTTACTTTACTTTTAGTTCTAGGCTTTTTTATTACTTCTTTTTCGGGAATAATTAATTGATTATCTTTGATGAAAGGGCATTCGTTCACTTTCACTTTTTTAGCACGACCCTGTTCATGAAGAATATTTTTTAGATAAGCAAAACCATCTTCTATTTTTATACAAAGATAGGTAGTAGTTCCTATTATTGTTAATTCACCCTGTTCAATCATTCTAATGCCTCTACATCTTCTAATGTATTAATATCAGCAACAAACTTATCATCTCTAATTCTTTTACATCTAGGGAATCTAAGTCCTAGATTATCTTTAGCATCTCTACTAACTAAATCTGCCGATACTTCTAATACAACAACTGGTGATACATTGTAATTACCTCCTTCATAAGTTTCGACATTTCTTCTTAATGTATTAGTCAAGAATATTAAATCAGCATCACTAAATCCTGTTCCAACAGAACCAACGCCTACGAATCCTTTAGGGCTAGATACAGCAATATCAAAAGAAGCGAATACATTTGCTTTAGCACCATCACCATATCTAGCAGAAGTAATAACTACATCTAACTCAATACGGGGAGGTTTGTATTTAGCCCAACCTATACTTCTTTTACCTGCTTCGTAAGCCATTGAAGCATCTTTTACTATAATACCTTCAAACCCATCATTAATCGCTCTATTATAGAATGCTAGAACATCTCCACCAACTTCCATTCTATGTGCTTGGTCGGGTAGGTCTTCAAAACAAAGCAATCTTTCATGGTAAGGTAAATCCATAATGGTCTTATTTCCTATCTTAAGGCAATCAAATATAACCCACTTGACTTTCACCTTCTCTCTTGCTTCTGCATGGTCTTTAGAGTGAACTCTTGTTCCCATTAGTTTATGTTCAGCAGGTGAGCCGTCTTCATTAATAGGATATATTTCACCATCAAGAATACAATTTTGCACACCATAACTTCTAATTCTTTCAACAACATCTTGAAACTGTGGAGTAACAATAGAACCTTTACGATTGAAGATAATCACATTGTCTTCTTGTTTGTGTATTTGGTATCTATTACCATCATACTTGTAGTCTACAATCTTATTCTCCGGCCATTTATTCATAGGAACTTCTTTCGCTAACATTGGTTTTACAAAAGTTCCATGTGATAAATTACAAGGAGGCTCTTCTTTCATTTCGTAGTATCTAACTACATTCTCTACGCTATTAAAATTAAGATGCTTCTTGACTTCTGCTAGTTTCTTTTTGTAATTCTTAGCGATAACTTTCTTTACTAAACCTTCATTAATGCCATGTCTAGGTGTCTTCAGCCAATATCGAATAAACCACTTTCTTTCTAAAGAAGACATTTTAAGAATAGAAGTTTTAATCAGTTCAAATTCTTTTGAATTCAATCTAGAGGCATCTAACTCCAGTAGTTTAACAATACTATTGAGAGTGTATCTTCCTTCACTTTCAGCAGAATAGTCTAGATAATAAATCGCATCACCTAAATCATTCATATGAGCGATATATTGGCCTTCTATTTCATCTTCGAATACATCAAAGATATTGGCTAACCATTTCTTAGCCCTTGCTAAACCAATATTATTAGACTCATAATCTAATGAAAGTATCTTTAGAAATAACGGAGCATCGAACTCCGATAAATCAGTTGCTATTCTTTTTACTATTGTAGTAGGTATTCCGTTTTCAGTTGCTTCAAGTAATCTACTCGCTTTCTCCCAAGTCATCTATTATCACCAAATTTTTATTTACACTAATAACCAGTTCTTTTAGAAGGCGGGATATTTCACCTTCATGTTTTTCCGAATAAGTCCACATAGCATTTGCTAAGTAAATCCACTCACTCTTCTTCATCTGTTCCACCATCTAGTTTAGATAGAAGACGCAAGAAGTTTTGCATCATCATGCTTACAACTTCAATTTCTTCTTCTGCTCCCATCTCTATGAAACGGTGTAACATATGAATTAATGATGCTTGTGTCATAGCAGGGGCTAATTTAGCCAAACTACCATTACCGTATATTTCCCAATAACAAACAAAAGCCGCTTTTGGTAAATAACTAGCATTCACTACTTCACTATAACCACTAACGAAGTGTTCTAAAGCCGCACCTTTTAGTTTCTTTTGTAATTTTTTACGCCATTCTTCAAATTTTTTACTGTTTACTGTTGTTAAATATATTTTATTCATTCTTCTTCATCTCCTTCATTTATATCTATAAATTCTCTCATGGCAATATACATCTTATTGAAAGTATTTTCAACATGATGCTCATGTAATCTACTACCTCTTCCTGTTTTTGGATAGGACTTTTCTACAAATAGACAGAATAATTCTACTATCTTGTAAGAACATTCTGCTGTTTTAGTAATTGCATCGGCTGTCATGCTCCTGCCTTTGTTATTATTTTTAATAGCGGCTTGTCTTAGTGCCGCTTCTGCATGTTTCTTTAGAATTCTACTCATCTAATTCCCTCTTTAGTATATCTAGCAGTTTCTTTGCTTCTTCTTTATTCAATCTAATTCCTTTGTAAGAAGGTTTATTGTTTGCATACCATCTAATATCTACAACATCAATCATTCTATATGTTCCTACATTAACTAGAACTTCTTGTATTGCGTTTCTAGGTATTCTTCCTACAATCTCTAATCCTTTACTATCACTCAACTCATCCACCCCTGTTTGAATTTCTCTAATTCTTGTCTTGAAGTAAAGTATCTAGGAGTATCTAATTTATCTAAACGATTAACCACCCAACAAGCACCTCCAAGAGAAGATACTTGAACAATCTCAAACTGTCCGTCATTTACTTCTAATACTTCTCTAGTTTGTATTTCCGGTGTTAATCCATATTTCTTAGTTATTTCACTAGCAACCTCATGAATATTATCTACAACATATTTGATAATATGCGCTCTTTGTATTGGTATCTTGGGAGCAACATCAATCTTAATTGAACCGGACATATTACAGACTATACATTTGTTACCTTTACAAATAGGACATTGAATTTGTGCTTTGTGTGGTGCAGGTAATGTTACCGTTACTGCTTTTTTCTTCATTCGTTTTCACCCTCTAAACATACCTTACATTCACCAAACCTTCTAGCATAATACTTAGTAATATCCCTAGAACATTTAGGACAAATCATTTATCATCACTCCTTTCATAAATATATCCTAATTCTTTCATTAGTTTTGGTGATAAGAAATGTTCACGCATAGGTCTTTGTTTTCCGAAAGTAGGGTCTTGTCCCATTCTTTGAGCAATAGAAGCAACATATTTCCTTTCTTCCGGAGTCTTAGCATTTTCTAATTTCTTGGCAAGATAATGCTTTGTAGCCTCTTTTGATATTTCTGCA
>Ga0160423_10000797_pt1 | contig 26334 bp, 20 predicted proteins | sample CRUFie14St8metaG_FD_108191 | JGI IMG/M metagenome (GOLD analysis project Ga0160423, IMG submission 108191) | Marine microbial communities from the Costa Rica Dome - CRUD Field 142mm St8 metaG | ecosystem: Environmental > Aquatic > Marine > Oceanic > Photic zone | place: Costa Rica: the Eastern...
ATCCCCCCCCTTCCCCCCCCCCCCCTCCCAACGCCAAAGCCCAGAGCTCCGAAAGTAAGGAAAAACTAGCCGGAGGCAAGGGGACAGGTGTGGAGCAAAGCGGTGTAGAAGTAGTTCGATCAGCACCGAGCGACAGTAGCCATGGGTAAAATCGGAAAGGGAACCGGTTCTTTCGGTGAGTGAAGCGCGCCACGAGCGGCTTGTGCAGGCGCGGCGGACTCCGCAACGCGCGTTCTCGCGGAGGCGAAGGAGCGCGGACGGGGACGGGAGGTGCTCTCCTCGGGAACACCAGTTCTCGGGAAGGGCTCGCCGCCGTGCACCCCGCCGGGTCCGGAGGACAGCGTTGGGGGTGTCAAGTGTGATCGGGCCTTCGAGCCCGCGCACCGTCCCGCGTCGCTGGCCTCTCCGTTTCCTCCGCGCGAGACGATGGCGAACGACGTTTTTGCGTTGTTGGAGAGTTTTTTCTTCTTTTTCTCGGCCACTGACGTCTTTCCCTACCCCCCCTCGCCCAATTTCAGGTAAGCGCCACAACAAGACGCACACCCTGTGCCCCAGGTGTGGCAAGCGCTCGTTTCACAACCAGAAGAAGACTTGCTCTTCTTGCGGGTACCCATCTTCCAAGATCAGGAAGTACAACTGGAGCGTCAAGGCCATCAGGAGGAAGACGACGGGAACCGGAAGGATGAGGCACTTGCGCAACATGCCTCGCAGGTTTAAGAACGGATTCAGGGAGGGAACTCAGGCCACCAAGGCCAACTAAGTTCGTCGCTGCGCGGCCGGGTGAAGTGTTGAGCTTGGGAAGCAGAGTGCCGCGGCCCTCGGGCAGTGCCGCCCTTCTCCTAAACTGAACCGGGTTCCTCACGGAACCAAATAGTATAAATTACATATCTCACTGTGCAAACCCTGTGTTTGATCTTTTTTCTACAAGGCGAGAATCTCGTCAAAGTCCCACTTGACGCCACCGCTGGTCTTCGCGGCCCCTGCGCTCGACCCAGACTCCCCCCTATTCTCCCTCACCCAGTCCTTGATGGGCTTCCTTCCCTTCTCTGTGAAGTCATATTCGCCCACCCAGCCTCCATACTGATACTCCTTGCCCTTGAGGTACCTCCAGTTTCCCTTGGGGTTCAAGCTGATCTCCTCATCGTCATCCTCGCCGTTGAACTCGCCTGAGGCGTACTCGAGCTTGTTCGCGAAGGGTTTGCTCAGCTCGGATAGCACGGCCGCGCTGCTGCCCTCGGCGCTGCTCCCGGCTTCCATCCTCTCGAACGCCGCGGGGGAACCTGAGTGCTTGTCGACAAAGTACTGCATCCAGTGGTCGTTGTAGAACGCGCCCATGGACTTTTGCACCTGAGGCTCCTCCTCCTCGGCCTCTTCCAAGTTCACTGGCGCTGACATGGCCTCGTGCTCGGGGGTGGACCCCTTCTCCTCCTTCTCAGCCCTGCCGCTGTCCCCGCCAGCGGGCTCTCTTCTGGCGGCCCTCGGAACCCTCACCGGCGCGGGAGACTCCTCGTACTTGGTGTGCAGATAGTCGTATACGTTGAACTCATCCTCCTCCCGGTCCTTGCAGTCCTCCTCGGTGACGTTTGGGTTGTGCACGTAGGATCCCATGAAAGGAAGGGCAAAGTCGAGCGTGTGCGCGCCCCTCTTTGATGGCTTCTTCTTCGTAGACTTGTCCGCGGGGTGGTCCCACCACTTGGGGTAGGGGGTGTACCCGTCGTCCTCGCAGCAGCCCTCGCCCGGGCTCTTCGGGCAGTCCAGGTCGTCCCCCTGCCGCCATGAGCTCGATGGCTTCTTCTTGATGGCCTTGGATTTTGTGGGCCCGTAGAGCTTGCGCCTCCTGTACTTCTCCGCGAGTGTGTCCCTGGGGTCCCCCCTCCCCGTGCCGAAGGCCTCGACAGGGGTCTTCGGCGGGGCGACCTCCCTCTTCTCGGCGGTGGGTTGTCTGGTATCGGAGACCGGATCGCGCTCAGAGCTCGCGTGCTGTGGCTGGACCTCACTGCCTGGTGGGACCTTGGTGCTCGTGTCGAGGTTAACTTTGGCGTTGCCAGCCCTCTTGGCTCCCTTCAGGTCGACCTTGTTCATGTCGATCTCGCGCTCGAAGTCATGCAGCTGAGTCCTCATCTGGTCAAGGGCGTCAGACAGGGCGGGGATGCCCTTGTTGAAAACGACGCGGGCTTGGGCCGTGCGACTCAACTCTTTCAGCTCCTCCACTGTCAAGATTTGGTTGCCGTGCTGCAGGAACCGGAGTTTGAGGGTCGGGGTCAGGTCGAAGGACGATAGGCGACAGAGAGAGAGAGAGAGAGAGAGAGAGAGAGAGAGAGAGAGAGAGAGAGATCGATACCGCCGAGTCAGGACGGCGTAACCCTTACCTTCTCCTGCAAAGTCGCGGTACCGTACACCAGGAGGTACTTGATTACCTGCTGCCACTGTCGCACGTTGTAGTTCGAAAGAAACGAGCGAATGGACCTGTTGACCATGAGCTTCGGTTCGACGATGTCGAGCAGAGTCTTCAAGTCCTTCTTGCTCTTGCTTTCGCTGTACTGGCGCTGCTTGAGTATGTTCGGAGTCGTCATGTCTTCTCCGGTTACGGGTGGTGGTGCTCGTGTCACAGATTCACCCGTCCGCGCTGGGCGAGGGTCGCTCGCGAAGCGAAATCCCGCCCTTTGGGGTGAACTTGGCAGATGAGAAGTGGCCGTGCGGGCCTCTCCGGGCTCTACAGCCGCGACAACCTCAGTCGCCTTTCAAAGGCAGAGCCTTTGCGCGCCTTGCTCTCCTTCGTGCTCCGGCTCGTGGGGCTCGAGCATCATTTTCAAAAATCGAAAAACGTTCCAATTGAATCCCAACGGGAAAACTACAGGGTTTGGGGAAGGAAATTTCCTGGCGGAGGAGCCCACAAGATTCAAAAAAAGCACAAGTGAGGTCCGGGAGGACTTTTCCGCGCCAACGAGCCAGAACGACAGCCCGAGAGCCAAAGCCGGCGTCGAGACGGGCCGCGTTGACCCCTGGATCACGGTGCCTGGCCTGAGCTGCCTTTGATACCTTCCTTCGACGTCCCCATGGCGGACAGACCGATCAGCGTGCACGTCAGGGCGGCGTCGCTCGTGTGGAAGAAGCTCAAGCTCGCGGGACTGAACAAGGACTACGCGAGAGAGGCGTACGGTGCCGACAAGGAGAACGCCCCAAGGTCGACGATCCGTAGCGTTGACTATGACGCGATGCGAGACCTTGACAAGTATATGAAGCTGGTGGGCAACGTGATACCGAACCACCCCAGCTACAGGAGGCGAAAAGAGGATACGGACATCAAGGAGCTCGAGGTAAGGGAAAGGCTTCGTCTTGCAAGTGTGTTCCTTTGGCAGGCTACGTTAAGCTCGGTTTTCTGACCCCGCTCGTTGCTCTCGCTTACCTTTGATTGACGTTAGGGCCGAATGGTGGAAGTGCGCCAGCTGGCCAAGCGCCTGTCCGCGAGAAGTCCTGTCAAACTCGGTGAGAACGTGAGCAGGACTCACGAGGCGCCAAACCGCCTCAAGTCACTCTTGGGCGACTCCAACGAAAACGGCAGGGACGCTGGAAGTGGGAAGGACCAAGAGGACGGGAGGACCTCAACCTCGAGCAGGAGGGGAAAGGTCCAGGAGGCTCGGATGAGGGCCAAGATTGCCGCACTGGCCAGCAGGAAGGCCCTGAATAGGACAAAGAACGTCCGTGGCGATCCGGCGACCAGCGACTCGCGCGACGTCGAGAGGCCTGCTAGCGAGACAGCGACTGAGGACGAAACGACGTTCATCGTGGAGACGGAGCGCGTTTCGGACGCCAGCCTTCTCACGACGCCCATGATGAATGCAGGGAACACCCGCGCCAGCACTCCGGGAATGACGAATTTGAGCCAATTCTTGTTTAGCTCGAACTCGAAGTCCACGAACAGCGAGATCGGAGAGCAGCTCACCGTCCAGAAGCCCGAGGCCACGAGCAGGATCCAGCAGAAAGGCTCGGATAACTGCGAGCTAGAGAAGAGCCCCGCGAGCGCAGCGCCCATGAGTGAGACCCACGACAGGCTGATGGGTGAGGTGGACTACGTCTCTGTTCGCCAGGAGCTCCTTCAGCTGAACCGCAAGTTTACCGGATACTGGATGCGCACGTCAGAGGGCTGCAGCGAGATGACTGACCTGATTCAGAACGTGAAGGATGACTCTCAGCAGATCCACGCGGCACTCGCCAACGAGCTGGAGCAAGTCACGGACCGGATGGCATCAACTTCTTCCAAGATCGAGCAGGTGGAGCACAAAGTGGACGGGCTCGAGGTCAAGTTTGACGCGATGAACAACGTCCTTTCCACGAACTTGAAGGCCCTGTGCTCAATCGCTATGAGCAAGGAAGAGTCAGAGAAAGAGACCAGCGCAGAGCAAAAGAACGTCACTGAGAATCTGGAAGAGGCCCCCATAAGCACGATCGCAAACGACGAGAGGTACGATGAGCTAACCAAGAGTGTGGAGGAGAAGATAAGTGGCTTAGAGTCAAAGATCTCTTCTGCCGTGGAAAGTTTGAGCGAGGAAAGTGACAGCAAGCTTGAAAAAAAGCTCGACGCTCGTTTTGTTGACATCAGAGGTGCTGTGGAGAAATGCATGGATGCAACCTCCAGCTTGTCGAATGCGACTGTGTCAAAAGAAGAACTGCAGGACCTGTCCCGAAGTGTGGACCAGAAGGTCGGGTCACTTGAGACCAGACTGAGCTCTCACCTGACGAAGGCGCTTGAGAATCTCGAGTACTTCAAGGAGCACTCTCTCGGTAGTCACTTGAGTTCCAAGATGACAGAACTGAGAGAAGACATGATGGAGCAGGTATCCAGAGTCAAGTCCGAGCAGAGCGTTTCCAGTGAGCAGGTGAGCAAGCTCACGCAGCTCATGGACGAAAAGGTCTGCAACTTGGAGGAGCGGTTGGTCCGAGAGATCCAGCAAAACACAAAGTTAGCGGAGCAAAATGAGAAAGTCTTGGAGAGCGAACTTGACACCAAGTTCAGCGAGTGCAAGAAAGAAGTGATGCGGTCGACGGTCAAGAGTGAGCAATTGCTGACACTACAGCACACCGTGGACCAAAACATCAAGAACTTGGAGCAGAGGCTGAAGGAGCAATTTGCTACCGCAATCAATGAGAGCCAGGGAACTGTGCACAGGGCGCTGGATGAGAAGTGGGAGGGGCTCAAGAAGGACTTGATGAGCTCTGCAAGCGCCGCCCCAGACGAATACTTGGACATCATGCACAAAATGAGCGAGAAGATCAAGCACTTGGATTCCAAGTACCAAGAGGTCCTTCTCACCAGTGAGAACAATTTGGAGTGGATCCAAGAGAAGCAGTCCGGTTTTATGAACCAGGTCAAGACTGACATTGAGTCCAAGCTGACTGCGATCGAATCAAAGGCAAGTGAGCTGCAGTCGAACGAGGCAGTGGCCGAGTGCATTAAGGAAGCCCTGTATCCCATGGATGCCAAAGTTGATGAAGCGGTCAAACAGGTCGCAAAGCTCGAGACTGAGACCTCTCAGAAGATTGAGGCTGCCGTTGCCAAGGCGGCTGACGTTGAAGAGAGGTTTGATGCCCTAAAGGCGGACTGTGAGGAGCTCGGCAAGAAAATGGAACTGCAAGAGAGTGAAAAAGATGGTGCAGCACATGACGAAGAATTGAAGAAGATTCAAAATGCGCAGAGGGACTTGTACTGTGGCCTGTACTGCACATCAAAGGTGCTCAAGGAGAAAATTCTGAGCGTCGAGAACAAGCTTGAAGACCTGAGCAGAAGTGGGTTGAGCTCGTCTGGGCGACATGATGAGACTTACGGGGAGCAGCCTCATCAGGTGGAAACTGACTTGGATGACCTCCAGAAGAAGGTGCAGCAGCTCCAAGTATCGGTGGAGTCGAGTGCAGAGGAGATGAGGTCCGAGTTTTCTTCGTCCATCCACCAAATGAAAGAACACGCTGCGGCCGAAGTGGAAATGTTGAGTGCCACCTTCCGTGACAACCTATCCAAGATCGCGCAGGACAATGAGGAGTCAGAGGAGAAGAAGGCCCGGGAGATGGAGCTCATTGAGGAAAAATTTGAGCAACTCACGAGGCACTTCGAGAAGAGGCTTTTGGAACACAAGCGGTCCACGGAGCAGAAGCTGAAGGATATTGTGGGCGAGATTGGTATGTCCACCACTCCCGTGAAGAGAGGCTCTACAAGGTTTGGGAAGACCACAAAAAGGGCCACAAAGGCGAATCAGGACGAGGACGAGCTGCAGAGGAAGTGCCTTGAGGCCATTATGAAACAGATCAAGGTTCAGGGGAATAGGTTGGCTGAGCTGGAAGCGCTCCAAGTGGAGGCCGCCCGGAATCACCCAAGGCTCGAAACAAACTTGGATGACGACATGGCTAATCTGCTTTCTCACAGGGACAGCAAGAAGCAGACCAAAGAGGTGATCAAGGTGCTAACGCAACACGTTGGCGCCGTGGAGGGAAACATGGGCCTCTTCGAGGAGACCATCCACCAGCTGACTCAATCCGTCGCTGTGGCCCACGCCAAGCTCGCTGACCAAGATAACGTTGGGCAATCGAAGGCCTCTAAGGGGAGCAAGGGTGCGAAGCCAAAGGTGGGATCCTCCTTCAGCGTTACAGTCAAGACGGCGTCTCCGGCAGGCAAGGTGGCGAGAGGGTCTAGTGACGGCGCGAGGAGCCGAATCCGGGCGTCTCCAATACACCCAAGGGTGACCCACAACAAGAGGAAGACGCCTGAGAAGACGAGACCTCTGGCATTCTACTAAGCTTTCCCTTCTAGGGCTAGAGTGTATTTTAAGACATAGTTTACAAGTTTGCCGCTCCCTCGCTAGAGCTTCTCCGGGTGCGCGTCCTTTGGCAGCAGGGTCCAGACCTTCTTGGCTGACCCGAATACTTTGCAGTGATCAGAAGTCTGCTTCTCGCCCTTCCAAACTTTGTAGCCCCAGATCTTGCCCGAGTTTCCGTCGACCTTTGGCTTGACGTCCACGATCCGCCAGTAGCTGTCGCTAGGCCAAGTCACCCTCGTCACTGTCCGGCCTATGCCCAGCCCGGGCAACTTCTTCACGATCTCGAATACTGAAGAGTGAGGGGAGGAACGTGGGTCAGCGCGAGAGTTCCATTCACCGTGGTCGAGGTCCCCTCGCAACTCTCGCCAAACAGTCGCCCGCCGACGACTTACGTTTCACGCCTTGCTTCAAGGGAGCGGCCATCTCGTACAGTCCCGGCGAGGGTCACCCTCTCTTCCAGCTCTGGTCTTCCCCCACAACAACAATTCGAGGCGCGCTGGAGGTAGCCGCCAAAGCCGCCTCAAGTTCAGCCCCTCCTGCTCCTGCCCCCTTAGCTGCCGCGCCGCTTCCCGGTTCCTCTCGTTCCGCACCTTCAGCACAGCCTTGCGCCGACCTGCACGAATTTGTTCTGCCCACTCCCGCCTGGTCCCCCGAGATTCTGCTCCTCCCTCCCCAAAACGAGCTGGTTTAATCTCAAGGTGGCCACCTTTTGAAAGCCAGTTCACAGTTGGCAGGTGCTGAGCACCGGCGAGGGACTGAAGTCGAGTCCGACCTTGTCTGGGAGCCGCGAAGGCGTGCTTTTGATTCTGGACGTTTGGGACCTTTGCCATTGGGAACGGTGAACCGGACCTGAAGGGGAGATCTGTGCCAGGAGGGCAGACGCGGTGCTCGACAGGCACAGAGTTCCGATATTTTCAGGGTCGCTTGAGAGCACAGAACACCAAAGATGGCGAGCGCTGACGAGAAGCTGCTTGCGAATGTGCAGGATCAGATGTCCAGGTGAGCCAGACCTTCTCTTTTCGGCCGGAGGCCGCGCCTAACGAACGAGCAAATCGGTTCTCCCTGCGTTCCCGAAACCAGGCTCCTGTCCCAGCTGAAGGATCTGGACGAGCTCCGGGACGAGCTCGACGACGAGGAGTACGAAGAAACCAAGGCGGACACCCTAGAGCAGCTCAAGGAGTTCGAGAAGAGCTTGCAGACAATGGCATCCGGGAAAAACACAGTGGTCAGCGACTTGGGTAGAGTGAGTGCCCGACGCCTGGGACTGTCGTGTCGTGTCCCCCAGAGCATTCCTGCGCAACAGTATTTTGTGCCTGAGCTGACCTTTTTGCACTCTCCCCCTATCCCTTCGCCTTACAGATGAAGCTGGCGATTCAGGCGGCCATTTCAGAGGCCTTCAAGGCCCCCGAGGTCATGAAGCTCTTCGCCCTGAACCAGCCAAAGCAGCTCCGGGAGCTCATGGACCAGATCAAGAGGGACAAGGTGCTCGGCAAGCACTCCCTCGAGAAGAGCGACGGCGAGATCCTGGAGTGCATTATGGCCCTGAAGAAGCTCGGGGAGGAGCTCACCCCGGAGGAAGCCAAGTTCCTGCAAGACAACCAGACCAGAGCCATGTCGTTGTTCGAGGAGGTGGACGACGACCAGGAGGCAAAGGTCGACTGAGGACACTTTCGCTCTTAATTTTCTTCTGTATATACTGCAAGTCCTAGGCTTTGTGTGTGTGTGTGTGTGTGTGTTGCGAGTGGCAGAGGGCTAGCCTGCGCGCTCGAAAACCCTGGCCCTTGATTTTTTTCTCTCCTTCCCTTCAAGAGGGGCGGCAACAAACGCAAACGCACGACAAGGGTATGAATTACATCTATCTTCGGTGCGAAGGGGGGCGGAGGGACCGGCATTTTCCCTCCGCGCCCTTCACAGAACCACAAGAAAAAAGCAAAGGAGCTCTGCAAGGCCGCCCTACTTTTTCTTTCCAGCGACGGTCTTCTTCTTTCCCTTCCTCGTCCTGGCGTTCGTCTTCGTCTTCTGGCCTCTCACCGGAAGGCTCATCTGGTGCCTCTTCCCTCTGTAGCACTGGATCTCTATCAGCCTCTTGATGTTCATCGCGGTGAAGCGCCTCAGGTCTCCCTCGATCAGGTACCCGCCGTCCTCCACCTCCTTCCTGAGCTTCGAGAGGTCGTCCTCGCTGAGGTCCTTGGTTCTCTTGTTCTCAACGCCAGTCTTGGTCATGATCTTCTTGGCCGTGGTGGGCCCGATGCCGTAGATGTACGTCAAGCTCACCTGCGAAGACAGACGGGAACGGGACGAGCAAGGTCAGAAAAAAAAAAGGAGTCCATGAGAAGGGTGGGAGAAGGGCACACGGGAAAGAAGACCGAGGGGGAGATGGTTGCCGAGGCAGACGTACCTCGACTTTCTTCGCGTTCGGGATCTCAACGCCAGCAACTCTTGCGGCGACCACCTTGAGTGGCGTCCTCCCTCTGGCCCTTCCAGCGCCCATGGCCGCTGGGCTGTTCGCCGCGACGAGCCTCGGGGCGGACACGCTCCTGTCCCCTTTGAGGTACGCGCTTCGGTTGCTCCCGACCGTGGTCGTGAGTCCGTTCATCTTGGCACAAAGAGCGTTCATCCTCACTTGCCCGCTTCTGGTCCAGTCGCGCCGCTCTTTCCGAGTGCCGGCCTCGCTTTTTCTGGCCCAGAGACCACGGAACGGATAAGCCTCCTTTCCTTTCGGCGTTGGAATGCGAGGGCGTTTTGTGAGTGTATGATTTTTTTTACACCCGGAATTCAAGTACATCAGTTCCTCAGCAGCACCAGGGTGAAGGCGAGGGAAGAGGCTAGAGATCGACGCGTCCGAGCGAGGAGACGGACGCAGCCCGGCGGAGCAGGGAGATTGCGACGGTGGGGGATCGGAACTGGGTAGCCATGGAGGGAGCGGAGAGGGATGAGGCCCTTTCGACATTCATCGCGGTGACGGGGGCGCCGTACGAGCGCGCGAGGGAGGTCCTGGATACGAACGACTGGGATCTTCAAAGGGCCCTGAACACTCACCTCGAAGTCCAGCAGCACACGACGTCGAACACGGCGGGGGTCGCGGCCCAGAGGACCCAGCAGCAGTCGAGCGTGGCGGCTGGTCTGCAAGGCGGGAATGTGATCGACCTCGCCGACGACATCATGGACGAGATCTCGCTGCAGAGAAGGAGGGGCGGGGTGGAAGCGAACGCACCACCGATCCAGACGCAGCCCCTGCAGAGCAGGTTGAGCGCGAACGAGGGCGAGGTCCTGGACCTAGACGCGGAGGACGCGAACGAGCGGAGCGAGGCGAACAGGAGCGCGGGGGCGGCAAACGCCGTCGACGCCGACAGGAACTTCATCGAGGAGCAGCTGCTCAAGCAGGCCTTGGAGGAAAGGTTCGTTCCGCTCGCCCCAACTCTCTCTCTCTCTCTCTCTCTCTCTCTCTCTGTCGACCCATCTGTCTTTTTCCTCCGGCGCGAACGCTTCCGCTGACGCCACGGCCCGTCCCCATCTCGCCCCCACGCACATTCGCAGCTTGCAGACAGTGACCCAGCAGCACAGCGTGGCCAACGCTGTTGGGGAGGAGGCCCAGGGTATGGACGAGGACCTCACGGGGCCCTCCAGCAGCGCGGTGGCCGGCAGCGTGAAGAGGGTCAAGGGGCCGGCCAGAAACTTGCCTATGCCCCAGACCGGGGCCACCGGGACCGCCACCCATCTTGGACAGTTCTCCTCGGTTGATGACGGGCCGAGCAGGATGGAGGCCGACAACCATTTTGGCGTCCTGCACGACTCCCCTCACGTCAGCCACAACCTGCAGAGGTCGAACAGCTACTCGTCGCAGAACAACTCCTCTCAGGACAAGGACATGGTCGACTCTACAATGGTGAGCCGCCAAAGCACTTTCAGATGAAAAAAAAAAAAAGGCTGACTATCTATCTTTTCTTTCCCGGGTCAACCAGGCCGACGCCCAGCATTCGGCTCCCACAACAACGAGGAACGCGGAGGGGGAGGACATCATCCTTCCCGACGGCGTGAACGCCGAGGAGGCCAAGATGCTGGAGGCGGCCATGTTCGGCATCCCTTATCAAGGGCCAGTGACCCAGACCCCCTCCTACAGGGACACCATCAGCAGCAGCAGCATGAACCCGGAGGTGAGGGCACAGAGGCAGATCCGAATGGAGCAGGACCGGGCCTTCCATGCTTCGCTGAGGGCGGACCAGGAGAAGGAGGCCGTCAAGCGGAGGGAGGAGGAGGAGAAGAAGAGGAAGCTTCAGGAGGAGGTGGACCAGAAGAGGAAGGAGGTGGAGAGGAAGGAGCAGATGCTAGCAAAGATCCAGGCTGAGCTGAGCGAGGAGCCCGAGGGACCTGCTGAGGACGTGGTCAACGTGATGATTAGGCTCCCCGATGGGAGCAGGCTGAGCAGAAAATTTCTGAAGCAGAGCCCCGTTAGGCTCCTGTTTCACTTCGTGGACTACGCCATCCTGACCGACAAGGCTGCCCTGGAGATGACCCCGGGGGGATACAAGCTCTCCACACAATTTCCCAGGAAAACCATAACGGACAGTGAGACAAACACCCTAGAGGATGCTGGACTGGTCAACAAGCAAGAGGCTCTCTTCATGGAAAAGATTTGACAATTCTGTATGTTACTTATTATTGACGCGAGGATAGGACTCAGCCTTTCAAAAACATCCACTCATGGTTGTCGCGCTTGACCAAGTGCACCACAACTTTTCCCTTCTTTTCATAGATTCTGTGGGAGCTCTTTTTGAGTTGAATCGGCTTGTACAGTTTGTCAATGTGCAAGTAGTAGCACTTCTTTTGGGTTTCCACCAAAACTTCGAGGGATTGCTCCCTTAATGCCACAACAACGTCCTTCTTTGCAATGGTGTCGTTCAGCTTGATGTAGATGTCAATTTCAAAGTCATCATCAGACCACGTGTAGTTTTCAATCCCCAATTTCTCTTTCTTAGTGGCCGAAAGACGCTTTTGGATTTCTGGCAACTGTAACGTTGGTTTTGGCCCGACGTCCCACTCGTCTGGGCTGCCCTCGTCGTACAGCAAGTCCTCTGGCGCGAAATTTTTCTCAGTCTTCTTGGTAATGGACAAAAACTTGACTGGATCCAATAGAGCCTTTGCAATCTTGTCTGCTGCGGCCCGGAAGCCGACGGAGTACTGTGCTGTGGGTCCAAGCGCAAGCGCAGCTGTGGCTCCCATGCACATCACATTGGGCACTCCGGGCCACGACAAGGAGTCGCTGCAGAGGAGGGGGTAGGGCCCACAAAAGTTTGCGCTGGAACAATTTTCAAGATCTTGAATGACGGGGTCGGACATGGCGTCAAAAGAAGTGCCGCATGCAACCCAAATGTAGTCGCAGGAAATGGCGTCACGGCCTTGGCTGCCTTCGAGGTCGATTGACCACCTCTTCTCGCGCCAAGCAGCAGACGCTACGGAGGTCTCCGTGAAGAGGGCAAAGGTCGGCTCTTGCAACAGGTTGTCCAATTCATTCTTTGCGTCTGGAGAAAGGGTCCCTCTGTCCACGTTTCGCCTGTACTGCCTCATCTTCTCTCTCGGTGTCGAAAGCTCGCAAAACTCCTTCATGTGCCTTCGCCCAAGCCAGCCCGCGTCTACGTCAAAAGGCTCGACTCTCTGGTGTGCCCTCCCTTGGGTGACTAGGTAGACTCGCTCAGCACCAAGTGTCTTGATTGCGTGGCTCGCCAAGTGAACGGAAGTCATGCCCCCGCCAACGATGCAGATCGCTTTGCCCGAGCAGTCCAAAGATTCCTCGCTCAGGTCCAGGTCGATCTCTGCATAGGCGATGGCGCCCAGCCAGTCCTGGTCCTCTTCCTCTCCAGAGGACGGCGTGATCTGCCCCACGAAGGCCGGAACTGTCACTTCACCGAGGCAGGTTCCCGCGTCGGCCAGCACGACCTGGCGAGCCAGGAAGACCGAGCCATCGGACACCTTCATCCGAACCAGCTGAGCGTGCCCCTCGGGGTGGGCACCACCGCCTTCACCCTCCACGGCGGTAGGGTTCACGACCTCGAGCGAGGTTGGGCGGCCCGCGATGAGCCTCAGACCCTTCTTCATGAACCGCTTTGCTCGCGACTCGAGGAACTTCCTCACGGCCTCCAGGGTCGGACAGGCCACGAAGTTTTCGACCGACCTCGTCAAGGGCTCGACCGCGAAAGCGCCGGCGTCGTCAGTCCTCTTCGAGGCGATCCACTTCTCGAGCTTCGTGGAGTCTTGGGAGCTGCACGCCATCCGGGTCGTCTTCCTCGCCACCTGCGCCTCCATGCGAAGCCTGGCGAGCTTGTCGCTGCTCCGGGCAAGAAAGCAGGGCCCGCCCCGCCTACCCTGGCCTTCCGCGCCCGCGAGAACGACGGTTTTTTTCAGCAGCCTGTCTGGAAGCCTTTCGAGGACGTGCAGGGCCGCCTCGCCGGCTCCCACGATGACAAGCGGCACGCTCTCTGCGACCATCTCCACCTCCTTGCCTCCTTCCTCGCCAGTCATCGCGCTGATGCCCGATCGTTCCCCGCCACTCTCTTCCCGCGCGGGGTTCATTCTTCGTTGCGAGCGTTTCGAGATAATCAATTCAGAAACGGTTTTCCTTTTTTTTTTCTTAGTGCAAAAGCGTTAAAGCAAGAGCGCCTTGGCTGCTTGCGAGAGCACGATCTTCCCGCCACTGTCTCCGAGATGCATCCTCACCGCTTGGTTCTTCCTAGATCGAGCAGAGCTCTGCTGGTGGTTTTTCTGGCAAGCCTGCAGGCCTCCCGCACCGTCCTGCGCGCCACTTCCACCCCTCGCGACCTTGTTTGGCGGTCTCGGTCCAGTCATGCCCACGTCCACTCTGCCAGGATCGCAGCTCTGCTGGCCCGCCTTGCCGTTCGTCAGGCCGACATTGTTCCTCCTGTCGCTTGGGCCCCCCGCACCGCCGCTGCCTTGCGTCCCGGGCAAACCAGATGCGGCCTTGGTGAGGTTCCTGTACACAAAGCCCGGCTTTGCTTGTGGTGGCTGTGCTGCCACGGTATGCCCCCCGCCGGAGTCCCTATTCAAGGCCACGTCAGTCCTCTTGAATCCAAGCGGGGTGGTCAAGGCTGCAGTCCCGGGACCGCCCTTCGGTGGGAAGAGTTTGGGGCGGCCGGGCCCACCAGCGGTCGGCTGCCCCTCGACAGTCGAGGAGCTCGCGGGCGGCCTCTTGAGGAGCAGGTCGAGCCTCTGCAAGGATGCCATGAGGCTGTCTTCGGTCAGCCCCGCCGTATCATCCAGGCTCCCCTGGCCGGCAGCGGGCCCCAAGGGAATTCCCTTGTCTGGGTTGGGCGCAAGCTCCAGATACTCCCTGTCGAGCCTAGCGAGCGACTTTCTGAGCCTGCTCTCCTCCATGGACAGCGTCGTGACCATGCCCTCCTTGTCGCGGACTCTGTCCGCGAATCGAACCACGGACGGCTTAGTGAAGGCCTCCAGGTCAGCTGGGGTGATGTGCTTGTACTGCCTAGGCTTGGATTGCACTGGGGAATGTCCGCCACTGGAGAACTCGAGCTTGCACTGTGACCTGGGGGCCGCGTGCTCGGGCCTCCTCGCGGGGGAAAGCTGGTGCAATGGTTCCGCTGCCGCCGCCCTGGGCGCCATTTTGTTCTTCATGCCTGCCCTCTTGTCGCTCCCAGTCTTTGAGCCCTTGGAGCCCATCTCCAGACTGTGGACCTTGTCCTGAACCGTTTGGGCGTAGCTGCCCTTGAACATCAGAGGGCCCTCCACACCTTGCCCGATGTTAACCTTCTCAGACTTTCGATTTTGATTCGACCCTCCGGCCTTGCGCTGCTTGGGGGCCGGCGGAGGCCCCGGACTCCTCTTGGCTTTGCTCTTCACTGCCAGTCCGAGGCTTTGGTCCAGGGGGCTGGCAAATCCAGTTGCACCAGCTTTTCTTGGTGAGAAAAGGGCGTGATCAGCGGCAAGAACGGTCGCAGTTTGCCTCATGCAAATCATGCCGTGTGAGTCCGCCTGCACAGGTTTCAGCAGTGGCGGGCTGGCCTTCAGATCTTTCACCAGTCCTCTACCGCTGGTGTCCGTCGCGCCATAGCGGTTCTGCCCAAGGTCCTTCTTTGGAAGCTTGTTCTTGTTCGTCGTGTTCAGCAGTCCCCCTTCGCACCACGAAAAGCCAGAGCTGGTCTTCTCGATCTCGTCGTCAAATTTTGCCTTCCTGCTCTCCACGTCCTGAGCATCGCACCACCAAGCCAGGGGCTTATCCATCTCTTTTTCCTTCTTCGCCTCCGAGACAACATTGCCTGTCGATGCCGGGCTACCACCCTGCTCACTTGCGAGGTCTCCAAAGTACTTCAACTCGAGCACAGAGCCGCTCAATTTCGGAACATCTTCTACCTCTTCATTCTCCTTGTCATCTTCTGGAACACACGCACAGCCCTCCTCGTCGCACAGATCCAGCGAGTCACGGAGAGGGTCCAACTCGACCAGCAGGTCCACCTGTTGGGCATCTCTCGCCCCAATCTCGACCTCCGCAACGCCTGGATGGACCCCAGCCGCATCGCTCGGACTTTCCTGCTCCTTGCCAAGGCCGCCCCTCGAACCATCCCTCTCGCCAGAAACACCGGGGAGGTCCGGCTGGCTCTCTCCTGGCATCATCAGCTCCACCGCGGAGCCGTCGAGGCTGTCTGCCGAGAAGACCATCCGCGGCACCGGCCTGTGCCTTGCCGTGCTTACGCAGCCCCTTCTCAGCGAGGCGGGGCCCAACCCACCCTGGCCGGCGTCCTCGTTCTCATCCTCATCGACGCCAGCAGGGTTTAAGGGGGCAGGAGCGCTGTCCTCTCCTTCCGCGACACGCCTCCGGGGAGCCATGGGCGGTTTGCTTTGGGGCCCCCGATCTCTCGCCTCGGACTGAGCATCGCGCGGCAGGACAGGCTGTACCTCCTGCGCTCTCCTGGAAATTGCGGGCTTTGCCGAGTACCTGTTGAGAATGTTCTCGAGCTCCGCGCCCGCTTCCTCCTTCATGCTCCTCCATTGCGGCCTGGGGGCCGCCACGCACACCTCCTCACCGTCTTCCGCCGCGCTGCCGGTTTGTTGGCCCTTGAGGGCCGCCCTCTTCTCCTTGATGAACCTCTTGAGGCTCTCCCGCTTTCCATTGGCATGGCCTCCCTGGTTCCGGCGCCCCTGATTCGTGAGCGCGTCATCCCGCGTCTCGACCGCACGCATGCCACGCTTGCTCCCCTTGACGAGGAAGCTCCTCTTCGCGGGGGGTGGCTTGGCGAGGGGCTGCCTGAGGTACCTGTTCTTTGAGTCAAGCTCCCGCTTTCGCTGCTCCAGAGCCAGCTTGAGCTTGTACTCCTCCTCGGCCTCCTGATCTGCGGCTATCTTCTCCCACTTTCGCCTCCTCGCCGCGGTCTCCCTGGCGTGCTGCTTCAGCTTGCGCTGTTTCTCCGTCCAGCCCAGGCTGCTCATCGTATCGTCGTCGGCCTTTCTCTCCCTTATCTCTCTCTCTTGCGCAAAAGTCCCAAAGGTGTCACCTTTCGTGGTCAACGTCTAGTCCAACAGTCACCGCATCCCACCGCGGCCGGACGTCAAACGGGCTAAGCAAGCCGTCCACGTACGACGTGTCACGGGGAGGGAAAGTCCTCCAACGGAGCAACAGTACCTCGACGTTGCGTAGGGGCGTGGCTCTAAGTACGACCTCTGCAGACAGTGGGCGCGCTCGAGCGCGAGGTGAGTGAGTTCTCGTCGATGCTCTTCCCCTGCCACCTGGGCGTCGCGCCTGGGGGTCTGCCTCGAGTGCTGGGGGGAGGGCGCTCTCCCCTCTCCCGCCTCTTGAGTGCTGAGGGGGGGGGATCTGGACTCGCGTTCGCTTTCTTCAAGGGCAGGCTCCCCCGCGGCCCGAGTAAGAGTGCTAATCCGGTCTTGGCCCTTGAACACGAATTCAAAAGCCTTTGACAGCCCGGTTTGGCCCGGTTTGGCAGCTTTTGCTGGAAATTTCTGGAACTGGAAAACTGGAAGAATTGGGGAAGAATGAAAAGTTCCAAGAATGTTTCCGTATAGGCATGACAAGGCACGGGAACCCTTGTTGGATCTTGGCCTCTCATTTTCCCTCCGTCCCTCAGTAATTCCGTCTTACAAGGTCTCCTTTTAAAGTCCATTCTTCCGATGACCTCTGCGATCCGATGGCTGGGATTGAGCCCGTAGCAAGGCACAAGGGCAGGGGGTAGCGTAAAACTAGGAAAGCAAGCACGGCGCGCGACTGACATGGTGAGAGGGTTACTGAGACCGAAACCGGGCATAGGAAGGAAGGGTGGACTGCAATCCACGTCGGACTCGAGGCTGCTGAGCACCGCGATGAGGGACACCAGCGGGGTGTTGCGCTCGCTACAAGCGACCACGCCCATGAAGTTCGGGGTCCTGAACGCCTTGCCCAAGGAGGTTTCTGGCACGCACGACTACACGGCTACGAATGGTGCGGCGCCGGCGAACGGCGCGGCGCCCGTGGACGACGGCTCGCTCGCCGGGCACGAGAGTCTGGAGGCCTTGCTGGAAAAGTACCTCCCTGAGAAGGAGCTTGAGCAGGCCATAAGAGTTCTGCACGGTTACAATCAAGGGAAACGCGTTGGAACCCTGCCGATAGACGAGAACGTCGCCAGCACCGCGGCGGCGCTGGACATGGACCTCAAGGCCTACCAATTCACCGCGGCGGAGGAGGAGATGAGGGAGCCGAGGACGGTCGTCATGGGACTGGTCCAGAACAGCATAGACGTTCCGACCACGGAGCCCTTCAAGGTTCAGAAGCAGAGCCTCATCGACAAAATCGAGAAGATCTGCGACATGGCTGGCGAGTCTGGCGTGCAGATCCTGTGCCTCCAGGAGGCCTGGAACATGCCCTTCGCCTTCTGCACGAGGGAGAAGAGGTGGTGCGAGTTTGCTGAGGACTTGGAGACCGGGGCCAGCATGCTCAAAATCAAGGAGCTTGCGAAGAAGTGGGACATGGTCATCGTCACGACCATTCTCGAAAGGGACGACGTTCACAGCTCCACGGTTTGGAACACCGCCGTGGTGGTCGGGCACAACGGCAACGTGATCGGCAAGCACAGGAAGAACCACATACCTAGGGTCAACGACTTTAACGAGTCCACCTATTACATGGAGGGGAACACGGGCCACCCGGTGTTTGAGACCAAGTACGCGAAAATTGGGGTTAACATCTGCTACGGTAGGCACCACACCCTGAATTGGATGGGGTTCGGCCTGAACGGGGCGGAGATTGTGTTCAACCCGTCCGCTACGGTCGGAGAGCTCAGCGAGCCCATGTGGGCGATAGAGGCCAGGAATGCCGCGATTAACAACACCTACTTTGTGGGCGCGATCAACAGGGTTGGGACGGAGACCTTCGAGAACGAGTTCACGTCCGGGGATGAGAAACCAGCTCACCACGACTTTGGGCACTTTTACGGGAGCAGCTACGTCGCGTCTCCCGATGCCTCCAGGACCCCTGCGCTCGCAAGGAATAAGGACGGGCTTATGATCGTGGAGTGCGACCTCAACATAATCCAGCAGGTTAGGGATAGGTGGGGAATTCAGATGACGGGTAGGCACGACATGTATGCAAAGCTGCTGGCCAGGTATATTCAGCACGACTTTGAGCCGCAGATTATTAGAGACCCGCAACTATGATGCTGTTGACAGGGATGGGATTGATTAGGTGCTCAGTGTAGGATCGGGGTGCTCAGACAGGAGAAACCTGCTGTGACCCCGCCCTCGTTGGAGCTCGCTAGTTTTGTCCTGACAAGTGCGCCAGAGCACTTGTTTATAATTTCTCTGTGGAGAAGGAACAAAAGTAGGAGAGGAAAACTTAGGTCAGCTTGTTATTTTATGTATGAGATTCGAGAAGACCGCTCGTTCACCCACCTTCCGTTGTCACAGAGGTACACCCCGTATATCCCCAGTTCCGACAGAGTGTCCGCGTTGACGCATTCCCCTTTCCTGAGCAGGTAGGACTTGTGCATGGGGGACACGATCCTCTGCATCAGGATATACGCCGACAGGTCCCCTTCGCCCTCCAGAGCCTCGCGCAGCTCCTCGTCGTACAGGTTGTTCCCCCCTCCCTCCCTTTGCGGCTTCAGCACGTACAGGTGCGGGTTTTTCTTGGCGTGGTCGATGACCTCCTTAGTCTTCGGGTCGCCCAGGTCCTCGAGACCCCACAAGCTCGCAAAGCACCTCCTCAGGCTTGCGCTCTCCTCCCCCTTGCCCATGAACCTCTCCAGGGCGCCCTCCTCCGCGAGGTACTGCTGGATCTTTTTCGAGCCCACGAGCTGGTATGCGATTGAAGGGCACTTGAACGCCTCGCTCTGCTCCAGCATCAACCTGGCCTCCCACTCCTCGGCCCCCTTGTAATCCGCGGGGCTGTACCCAGCCCTCAGGTACGACACGGCGACCTCCCTGCCGTCTCCCAGCCTAAGAATCCCGTCCGCTTCGCCCAAGGTTGCCTCTTCTGCCACCTGCGCGAGGGTCCGCCTCTCCATGCGAACCCCATGCCGCCTCCACAGCTCCTGCTCCAAGATCTGCTGGTCCATCACGTTCCTCTCGTCGTCTTGCACCACCATGAGCACCACCGCGCCCCCCGGGCCGAGGGCACTTCCCCTCGACCCGCGGTACTCCCCCGCCGCGGCCGCGAAGGCGTCCACGATGTCGCCGATGGTGTCCTGGTAAGGGACCCTGGACTGCGCGGAGGCAGCGTCCTCTGACTCCTCAAGGAGGCTGCCGCCAGGCCACAGCCCCCTGTGGCTCTGGCGGAGAAAGTCGAACTTGCCGAGGATCTGGCGGTGCATCTGGGCCAGGATCGTGGACTGGGCGCCGAAGAACGACGAGATCGTGTTCAGCTCCACCTGCAGCAGGCGCTGCGACTGCTGGTCCATCATGTAGTCAGAACGGTTGACAGCCAGGTTCTTCCGGGCGACGCTCGGCCTCGGCCCGCCCAGGACGGCGTCGTAGACGCGGATAAGGTCTCGGGTGAACTCGTCCTGCTTCGCCGCGGCGGCGAGGGTCTCCTTGATCGCCACGGGATCGCTGGCGAAGCGCTCGACCAGCACGTTGAAGGGTTCCGCAAGGGCTCGCACCTCCTCGAAGAGCCCCCGGGGCACTGCCATGGCGGGAAGGAGGCTGACTGGGACGTGGATGAGACCGACCTCGTCCGAGGACTCCAGCATAAGCAGTCCGTTCATCGCGGTGTACGTCAGCACCTCGCTCTTCAGGGCGGATATGAAGCTCGCCTCCTCGCCTGGAGCACCACCCATCGACGACGCGGCAGCGGCACCGGAAGCGACCATGCGGCAGTGACGCCGGGAGTGCCCAATCGTCAGCGACTGGCAAGGGCAAAACCTTCGACCTTGTACCGATCCGATACGCTTCGCTTCGTGAAGCTTTCCCCTCACTCCTGGCGCTTCCATGCTCGCCTTGCGCCACCCCCCCCTAATCCGGATTGAGTATCCTCAATTGAGAGCAGGGCTGGCTGGCTGGGGTGGAGACGCCAGACAGAGAGAATCTGTGTTTGTGGAGGAGCGTCGCGTCAGGACGGACCGTCGCGTCGGCGGGTGACCTGCGGCGGTTAATATCGCGATGCAGAAGCACGGGCGAACTCTGTCCTCGGGCTCCGTGGGTTGGTCTTCTGTGAGTGAAGACCTCGTTCCGGCACGGTATGAGGTGATCACCAAGCAGAAGGAGGACCAGGACACTGTGGTGGTGGCGTGTTGGGAACATGGCCAGGAGGAGGGGGTGGCGAGGGGAAACGAGCGGAAGCGGTGGAGGCAGGTGGCGATCAAAGTCGCCAAGGTCGGCAGCGCCAGCGGAAGGATCGACAGGGAGGCGGAGATCCTGAAAGCCCTGAGCGGCCAGAACAGGCGTGACTTCACTCTTCCGGTGCCACGGTTCTACCAGCGCGGCCAGCACCAGGGCAGGAGCCTGCTGTGTATGGAGCTCCTCGGGCCGAACTTAGAACAGGTCCTCGGGGCAGAGGGATCGCTGGATGAGGCGCTGACCTACTCCCTCGGGGCCAGGGTGGTCCTCAACCTGTTTAAGATCCACCTCAGCGGCTGGATACACGGAAGCGTGTGCCCAGAGAAGGTCCTGGTGGGCAGGGGGGAGGACTGCGGAAACATCTACCTTACCGGCCTTTCGCGGGCGGACTCGGCGGAGGACCCCGCGGGAGGCCACCCCGTTGGGGCCTGGGACCTTGCTTACGGCAACGTCACCAGGCTCGAGGGCGGGGGCCCAACTAGGGTGGGGGACCTGTGGTCCGCTTTTTACGTCCTCCTCGAGTGCCTGGTTGGCATGGGTAGGCTGCCTTGGCAAGACCTCGGCAGCGACGTTGCGGCAGTCCTGCAGTCAAAGCGTGAGTGCCTAGAGGACCCCGCCTTGTATGTGTCCAAGTGCGGGAATCTGGGAGCTCTGCCACGTGGCCTGGCCGCGCTCCACGCCTCCCTGAGGGACCTAGCGGGAGAGGCGGACGAGTGGACCTACAACAAAAAGGCGGTGGCCATCGTCCTCGAGCTGCTGAGTGCGGGAGGGGAGCCCGCGCCGGCCACCTCTGCGCCTGCGGACGCCCTCACCCTGGACCAGATCCAGTGGCCGCCAGGCCTGGCCTCCACGCTGACCGAGCTGTCCAAGATGGCAGGGAACAAGGGCAGGCCCCAGGAGTTCGTCTTGGGCCGGGAGGCAGCTGGGTCAGCGGATATCGTGGTCCCGGAGGACGGCAAGCTTCCCAGGAAGGGCTCTGGGATGCTCAGCGGGCTTGTCCAGACGCTCTCAGCTTGCCTCACCCCTCCCGCCGTCTTTGGCGCCCCGGAGGTAGAGGGCGCGGCCGCGAAGGAGGCCCTGGGAGCCGTGCTCGATCAGCCCAACGAGGGCGAGGGCGAGGAGGGGGAGGCCAGGGAGATGGTCCTGGGGGAGGGCCAGTCGGAGATGTCCCTGATCGCCGAATCCTTCTACAAGGAGCAGAAGCTGCGTGTGCAGGCGGAGGTGAAGGCCAAGGACAAGGAGCAGAGGCTCCACGTGGCGCAGACCCAGCTGGTTGAGTACGCCTCGCAGCAGGCCAGGGACGCGGCGCAGATGAAGTCCCAGGGGGACACCGTGCTGGGGGGCACGGCGGATCCCGAGAGCGCCAAGCTCCTCGGCATGATCCAGCAGCACGAGGTGGAGGCCACCGCCTTCTACAGGCAACAGTGCTCGGACCTTGAGAAGGCGAAGCCGGCGGAGGGCACTGGGGAGGGGAAGTCCCTCATCGAGTCCCAAGAGGGAGCAGGTCCTGACCAGAACGGGGCGAAAGACGAGGCCCTGGTCGTGGGGCACGCAGAGCCCACCACCGCGGATGACTACGAGGAGAGGGCCAAGTATATCCCGCTGAGGCTGAGCCTGACGGACCGCAGGCTTCTGAGGCTTCTGGAAGCCGCCCTTAACGTCAGCGAGTACACGGATCGGGTGGATGTGATATCTTACAGGAGCAAGCACCACAGGATAAACCAGCAGCTCCGGGACATGTGCTCCATCCTGTGCGGCCTGGTTGTGGCGCAGAACTACAAAAAGGGGAAGGAGCTCATCGAGGGCAAGGAGTTCAGCGACAATGCGGAGTTCTTCCAGGACGTGTTTGAGATCGGCAGGAGGCACAAGATCCTCAACCCAGAGAAGATGAGGTCGGAGTACGGCAAGCTCCTTTACATGCTCATGGACTCGCAGCTCGGGGAGGTGCAGAACCTTTTGGAGTTCAAGTGCGTGAGGGGCCTGCGAACGGTCCACTCCCTGCTGTCGGAGAGGGGGGCCCTCGGGGTGCTGCAGGATCAGCTCATTGGAATGGCCACGGAGGAGATCAAGGTGGGCAAGAGGAGGCGCCACGAGGTGCAGCAAGACATCAAGAGAAAGGAGAAGGCGAGGGAGATGCTGGCGGCAAAGTACGCAAGTCGCAAGATCTCCAAGGAGGAGATCCTCACGTGCTTGTACTCCATTGGGGACAACAACTCCTACCTGCTTTACAACAGGGACCCCATCGACAAGATGATTGCTCTACTGCAGAGGTACTTCAAGCCCAACGAGTTCGAGGACAGCTTTAGCCTGGCAATCACGGGAGGCGTGGGCGGCGCGAGGCTCAGCCACAGCCACCAGAGGCAGTACACCTTCGTGCTGCAGAGCCTAACACTGTGGAGGGAGATATCTCACGACATGTACAAGCTGTGGTACCTTGCGGAATCTGACATCCTGGCGGACAGGAACCGTTACACCCTGGCGGACACAGGCCAGGGCCTCAACCGCATCCAGAGGGCGCCCTCGGTCTACAACGCCATGTGCGGGATAATCTCCAGGTGCCAGAGGCGCATCGGCAGCTGGGTGGGGTCCTCCGTGGTCCACCTGGGCGATCACAACGTGCCCAACGCGCTCATGTTCATCGATAAGTACACCCAGGTTCCAAGAATCCTCAACCCCATTGTTCTCGTGATCGAAAGCATCCCGGAGATGGCGAGGGACCCAGCGATCTCTGAGTACTTTGACAGGGCCTTTGGGGGTCAGGACGACCTCGTCAAATCAATCCTCGTGGACTTCTTCCGGCATGGCTTTGACGGGAGCGGGGCGGACAACTTCTTCGACGCCGGATCTTGCATCGACGGCAGGCTCACCTCGGCCTGGAATTGGTGCAGCAAGGTCGAGAAGAAGAGCTACTTCCCGGTGTTCCGACTGGCTGGTTTCCAGGGCTTCGATGGGGAGGTCTGATGGTATGATGAAATAAAACTCTTCCCTTGTTGAGATTGCCAGTCTGCTGGGCCGTCATCCCCTTCCGGTTTTCCCGCCTGATGCACGCGTGCCCCCGGGAGATCTTGCGCCGGGAGCAGCGGGCAGGGATTGAGAGCAGCGCGTCGGTCAGGTCGTTGAAGCCGTTGCCAGCTCGCGTTTCCTGGCGGTGACCAACGGCAGACCATGTCGCAGCGGAGCCGGGGGCCCGGCCAACCCCGCGACCGGGAGCTTTCCCTGCGCGAGGGGGAGGTCGTCAAGTCACGACCTCAAGTCAAGGACGGGTCAAGTTGGGACTTCAAGGTCCACAAAGTTTTGGGCGTGGGCAACTTCGCGACGGTCTACGAGTGCGTGTCGCTTAGGGAACCCGGGGGCAAACACGGGCGGCGCTACGCGCTCAAGTTCGAGAAGTGCGAGGGCGGAGGGGAGCTGCAGAAGGACATCGCGCTGCTTCGGGCCATGAAGGACACCGGGGTCGTGCCCGAGCTCGTCTGCGTCGGGACGCATAGGGGAAACGGGTTCTTCGTGATGGAGAAGTGCGGAACGAACCTGCACGACTTCAGGAGCCGCCATGTCGAGCCCTCGCCCAGTCCCGCGCCGTCCCGGGGAGGCAAGGCCCTCCACCAGATGGACGAGAAGCTGGTGTACGCCCTTGGGTACTGCATGCTTTGGGCGCTGAGGGATATGCACAGGTGCGGCTACGTCCACCGCGACGTGAAGCTCGCGAACTTCCTCTTGAACTACGACGAGTACAGCAGGACCACCTGCGTCACCCTCATCGACTTTGGCCTCTCCAAGTCCTTCCTGCAGGAGGGCAGCCAGGCTCACGTGCCCGAGCGGCCGCCGGTCCCCAATAAGTTTCGCGGCACCACCTCCTTCGCTAGTCTTCACGCCCACGAGGGCAAGGACCTGTCCCGCCGTGATGACCTCTGGAGCCTGATGTACATTCTCGTCGAGCTCTATAGCGGCACGCTGCCTTGGAGAATAGACGAGAAGGAGAAGAGTGTTCTGAAGGAGAGGGTGAGGAAGGCCAAGCTGCGGTGCCTGAACGGGGACTTTTTTAGCTACTTCGAGTCCGAGGACGGCAAGGAGAAGTTCTGCTTCAACCAGCTGCAGAGGAGGAGTCGCGGGGACGTCCAGGGACTCCAGGACTTCCACGATATGGTCAAGGCTCTGGGCTACGCGGACGAGCCAAAGTACGACGAAATGCTCCGCCTGTTCCAGGACAAGAGCGGCGGCAGTGTAAGCTCGAGTCGTATGGGGATCCCTGAGATCACGGGGCTCTTCACCTTCAGGAGCATGAAGCGGCCGGAGACGCCGAGGCCGATCCACAGGAAGCATGAGAGAGGGGAGGGGGGCGCTCACAGGGGTGAAGCGAACCCCACTGCTCCGCAGCAGGTGACGAACATCCACGCGTCGAACTTCTTGTCGCGCCTGGACGCGCCACCTCAGGACCGCGGCCCCGCGCCGCACCGGCCCCGGGACCACGGCCCGGCTCAGATGGCGAGGCACTGGAGGGAGACGCCGCCTCCACCCCGACCGCCGCTTCCACCCCGGCCGCTGCCTCCACCCCGGCCGTCGCCTCCACCCCGGCCACCCAGCGGCCCAAAGAGGCAGAGGACAGGGGAGGCCCCGCCCGTAGTCAGCAGGGACAACAAGAGAGCGGAGGAGAGGCTGAGGGAGGATCCTGCCGCGTTTAGGAGGCGCACCACGCTGCTCAAGACGGTCGTCTCCCAACTGGTTTCCCATGAGGAGTTCTTGCTTTTCGTGAGGCAGTACATGAAGGAAGAGGTGCCCAAGAAGAGCGGCAAGTTCTCGAGAAACCTTCTGGTGAGCATCATGGACAGTATCCTGGACGGCATCGAGGACAAGTCGTGAGCGTTTAACAAAATAAGTGGACTTTGTTAACATGCGTAGAGCGCCTGCCTCTCCACTCGGACAGGAAGGCTGAAGCAGCAGCAGCAGGTGTCTTGGACCAGGGAAACGTGCCTCTTCTTCCCGTTCTCCATGTAGTTCCAAGGGTAGTCGTAGCTTGCCAGCAGCCTGCTCTCCAGTTCCTTCGCCTTCTCCTTGGTCTTGCAGTACGTCACCCTCCGGAGAACGACGTACCCCTGCGACAGGCTCCGCTCGAACTGCGGCAGGAGGTGGCTCCCATGGACTCGGTAATTGGAGTGGTGGCGTTTGTGAACGTTACCCGACATCCCCGCGTATACTTTGAAGTGTTTCTTGCTATTCGGGTGCATCAAGCAAAACTCGTAAACCCCAGGCCTGCTCTCAAGCCCCTTCGTGGACAACGACGACTCCCTGCTCGACGATGCTCCCTTGAAGGTCCTGTCGCTCCGCCCATCGAGAAATACCTCCCACTCGCTCGACCTCCAAAGCCACCAGTACCAGCTGAAGACGGGCGTCGTCTTGGTGAACTCCCGGAGGGGCTTGCTTGTCTTCTCGTGCCCCGCGCGCGTACCGCTGAAGCTGCCGTATCCCCCCCCACTCGAGCGGTTCTGGCTCTGGCTAGCCCGCTGGCTCTTGCCCGGGCTCTTGCCCGGGCGACCGCTCCCGAGGTGCGCTTGAAAGGGCTTGGGCCGGTTGCTCGTCCCTTGCTCGACCTGCATCCTCAACGTTTTCCTCGAGATCATCTCCCCCATCTCCCCCATCTCCCGGTCTCGAAGGTGGGCCCGGGGGGGGGGGGGGGGAAAAAAAGTGGGGGGGGGGGCGGGAAGGGGGGGGGGGGAGGGGCGGCGGAAGGGCCGAGACCCCGCGGCCC
>Ga0160423_10000798_pt1 | contig 26324 bp, 24 predicted proteins | sample CRUFie14St8metaG_FD_108191 | JGI IMG/M metagenome (GOLD analysis project Ga0160423, IMG submission 108191) | Marine microbial communities from the Costa Rica Dome - CRUD Field 142mm St8 metaG | ecosystem: Environmental > Aquatic > Marine > Oceanic > Photic zone | place: Costa Rica: the Eastern...
GCGGCGCACCAACTGGGACCCGGGAGCGCAGCGCCCGTGGCCCACGCTCAAGTGTTAGAGTGAGAATCAAAAATTGCACACGGTTTTCAACGCGTTTGTTCCAAACCACCGCTGCTCGGCCGTCGAGGGCGGCGAGTACTGCGCGTAGTTGGCATGCTGCTCGCTCGGCGTCTGCACGTACATCCCGTCCAAGCGTACGCGCCGCGCGCTCAGCGCGGTCACGGTGACGCGGCACGGCGCGTTGCCCTCGCGCAGGAGGTCGAAGGCCGTGTCGTACGTGACCTTGATGCCGCGGCGAGCGCAGTCCTCGCACACGCGCGCCCACGCCTCGCGCCCGGTGATGAGGGGGAACGGGAAGGCGCGCCACTGGTGGAACATGCGGAGCTTGGTGCACGCGCAGCCCGGCGCGCACGTCAGGCGAAAGGGCCCCGTGGAGTTGGTTATGAGGTAGGCGAGCGTGACGATGGCGCCGCACGTTGCGCCCGGCGGGATGACCAGGGTCAGGTTGGCGCCGGGCGTGCTCGACGCCCAGCCGTACTTGTGTATCCGCTGCGGCGTCGGGCTGTCGTCCACAAGCCGCCAGCCGTGCGGCTCGCCCGTGACGTCGCGCACGACGGGCATCTCCGTCGCCCGCGGGTAGCACGTCTCGGGGCGCACGTCGGTGCAAGTTTTGGTGTGCGCACTGTTGGGTGGCAGGCGCGCCAGGAACTTGCGCACGCGCTCGGCGATGCGCGCGTGGCCGAGCGCGTTGGGGTGCACGCGGTCGGTCGAGTAGAGGTCGGGCCCGTGCGGCACTTCGACCAGCGTGGCGTGCGCGCGCAAGGCGGCCACGCGCGTGCTGTTGTCGCGGACAAACCCGGGCCAGTTGATGACGCCCACGGAGGGCGCGCTGCTCAGGCAGCGCACGCGTTTGATGAGGTCCACCAAACTCTGTTCGCACGTGGGGTCAAACATGTTGGCACCGAGGTCGAGGAGCACCGCGTCGTAGGCGTTGTGGTCCACGAAGCGCGCCGTGCAGTGCAAAAAGTACGAGGGGTCGATCGCGTTCTTGTGGTGCGCCGTCGGCCGCACGTTGGGACCGAGGAAGGCGTGCCACGCGCGCGCGGCATCGTTGCCCACCCCACCGCCGGCCGAGACGCTGCCGCCTAGCACAAGCACCTCGATCATGGCAAAGGGGCCCCGCCCGTGTTAAACTCCCAAGACACGCTCATGCACGATGCGCCGCCTAGCGCGGAAACGCTTTACAAACACACAGAGCCTACAAGTCCTCTTCGTCAACGTCGCGCGCCGGTGCACAGCTCGTGTCCTCGGAAAAGCTGGTCTTCTTCTTCTTGCCCTCGGCCTTGGATTGGGTCGTGTCACGCAAGCTCGACTTGGTCTCCTGCAGCAAGCCCTTGCGCGGATCGTCGGACGGCTCGGTTTGTGCCTGGCGCGTCAACGATTTGATCCACACGACCGAGAGCTTGTGAATCAGCGCGGACATCACCATCACGAGCACGATCAATGCGCAGACGGCGCATGCAAGGATGATACTCATGATCGCCAGAAACCGTTCCTCGTTACTCAGCATCTCCGGGAGGCAATGGCCCCCGGGGTAAAAGTCGTCGCAAGGCGGCGGCACCGACGGGGCCGGCGGCGACAGGAGCGCGTCGGGTGCCATTGTTGCGGCGTTGGTCGCATTGTCGGATGCGTTCGCAAGGCCAAGGGATGCATTCATCTTCAACTCTTCTTTTTCTCTTCCACGAGCACCACCACGAGAACCACAACACGACTACCCCATCACACACTCACACGCATATTGTGATTTAGCGAACCTTTGGCACCTGTGCGCGCGCGGGCGCTCTGCGATCCCCGCCACCTCATCGCACCTCGTTCTGCGCCCTTAGGGCCTCGTCGGCTGTGGAGCCGTCAACGTAAATGACGTTGATCAGCAGGAACCAGCCGAGGTACATCTTGGCCGTGAGGGACAGGATGCAATACGCGATCTCGGTGCCCCAGTAGAAGCCGGGGGCAAGGCGCTGGAAGATGATCTGCACGAGGGCAAACGACATGAAGATGATGGACGTGCCGATGATGGCCGCGTAGACCCAGTCGGGAATGTTGCGGTCGGAGACCTCGTGGATGTCGCGGCGCGCGTGCTCGAGCTGCGTGAAGAGGATGAACCAGACCGAGGTCATGGTGAACCACCCGAAGACGTGCGGCACCATTCTGCGCAGCCAGTTGGCCGTGCGCTGCGCACGCACGTGCGAGTAGCCCTTCCACGTGCTGACCGCACCGCGCGCAACCACCTCGGGCGCCTCCTTGATGTCAAACATGGGTCGGTCCGAGTACCATTCAGTCTGGTCGATGAGCTTGAGCGCATTGGGGTCCTCGTAGTAGTTGGTGACGCCGTAGTCGTTGGCACCCTCCGCAAACTTCTTGAGCTGGTAGGGGCCCACCGGGTACTTGTAGTTTTGCTTGTCGACGTAGGCCTTGGGCGTCGAGATGTACTCTGTGAGGAACCCGTAGGTTTGGGTAGCCCAGGTCAGCATGAAGATGCCCGCCAGGGCGTACTGCTCGCGGATGCCCAGCGTGATCGCCATGCCCATGGCCATGAGCGAGGCCGAGATGGAATACTCGGCCCAACGCCAGTAGGCAAAGGCGTCGTCAAGCTGGCGCCAGTACCAGAACCACCAATACTCGTAGGCGCCAGCGATGAGCGCCCAGAAGTGGAAGATGGCGGAGGTGGCGAAGAAAGCGGCGACCAGCGTCGCAAAGTTGATCGGGTAGCCGTTGTCCCAGAGGAAGAGGCCCGAGTTGGGGTCGGAGGAGGTGAGGTTCCAGCCCGGCGACCACTGCGACATGTTGTTGTCGAGCATGAACTGCGTCGGGATGTTGCGGATGCGGTAGATCGGGATCATCATGTGCTCCGTGTCGCGGAAGGCGTTGCGTCCGTGCCGCCAGTAGGCCATCCACAACGTGATGAAGACCATGACGGTGTGCGCCACGAAGCACACAAAGTTGAGCCACCAGATCCACTGCGCGGCCGTGAGGCGCCAGCCGCAGCAGCCAAAGAGCTGGCAGTCGCCCTGCTTGCGCGTCACGCTCGTGGGCGGGATGCGGTACTTGTGCACGCTGCCGAGCCGCACGGAGGACCAGTCGTCGCCCGAGGACGGCACGGCGGCGCGCGTGCGCATCCAGTCCTTGCCGCCGCCGGGCGGCATGGCCACGCGCTCGTAGGTCTTGGGGTCGATCCACGTGAGCTCGCCGCGGAAGCGCGGGGCCTGCTTGTCGAGCTCGCGGATGTAGGGCTTGACGAACTCGCCATCGTTGGTGGGGTTGGCGAGGTTGAAGAGCGCGCCGCCCGTCGAGGCGGGCGTGGTCCACAGGAGCTGTTCGCGATCGCGCGCACCGTCGTCGTCAGCGGCGGCTGCGTCGGTGTGGGTTTGCGAGTGCGCCTTCCAGCGATCGGTGTTCAGGGCTTTCAGGTCGTCGAGCCGGCCGGTCATTGCCTGACGGGGCGCACTCTTTTCTCAATAGGTGCGCAGTGGGGCGTTATGCCGCAGCCGCACAATGGGTCAACAAAATGGCGACATTCTAATTTTGCACTTGTGGGCCCGCTATTCCAACGAGCCAAAGGATTTGTGTCCTGGTCGTGGCAAAAAAAATCAAACATGGCCGGCAAGACCAAGTCGAGTAACCCGCAGGCGGTGGTGGCGCCACCCAAGAAGAAGCGATCCAAGCCGGACGCGGAGGATGCGCCGCCCAAGAAGCGGTCAAAGCCGGCCAAGACCGACGCGGAGAAGGCGGAGGCGAAGGCGGCCGCCAAGGCCCGGGCCAAGGCCAAGAAGGCGGCGGAGCGCGAGTCGGAGAGCGAGGACGCGGGAAGCGATGCGGAGGACGAGGACTATCAGCCCGACGCGGTCGACCAAAACGACGACGACGTGATGGAGGACATCTACACCACCGGCAAGACCCCGGAGCAGATTGAGGAGGACCGTAAGAAGCTGGTCAAGACCAAGGCGCGCCGTCGCGGCTACCGCACGGTGGCCAACAAGGGCGGCTACTCGGCGCACTACGACTCGGGCTACTCGCACCTCGACGTTGCGACGCCCATCCTGTCGGAGGGCGAGGTGATTCGTGCGTGCAAGTGGGCGCCCAAGATGACGGACAAGGCGGCGTACGACAATCTGGCCGAGTTTGAGGAGCGCACGCAGCTCTCGCTCACGTCGCTGCCGCCGTCGGCCGCACGCGTCATCCGCGCGCACGGCGAGACCTTCCTGCGCCGCCTCGTCAACGGTTCCTTCCAACGCGCGTCGGACCAGCAGAAGACGGGCATCCGCGTCCCCCAGGTCGTGGCCGAGACCCGTCCGCTGCAGCGCGTGCTCAAGTACTCCTTTGTCGCGCCCAAGGGCCTCATCCGCTACTCGCAGGACACCGCCGAGCTTGAGCGCCTCAAGCACTCGCCCGAGGACAAGACCGAGGAGTTCCTACGCGAGGAGAAGGCGCTCCTGAAGAAGCAGAAGGAGCTGGTGCCTCAGCTAAAGAAGGCAAAGTCCAAGGAGGATGCCGACAAGGCTGCGCTCAGGGCGGAGAAGGCCAAGGCCAAGGCGGGTGCCGCTTAGGCATAAACCATTTAGCCGTGCACCAGAGGCAAACAGTAAGAGGTGGTTGGTTGGTTGCGTGTGCGTGCGGGCGTCGCATGACGAGTGAGTTTGAACTAAAAGCGCAGCGGTACGAGGAGATGTTGTCTCCCCCCGAGTCGAGTGCGGAGGTCGATGCCCCGCGCACCGGCAATGATGCTGAGGACGATGGCGGCGTCGCGCCCGACTGGCTTGTAGCCTACCGGAAGGCAATGTCCCCGTCGCCCACGCCGCCAACGCCAGTGCCAGCGTCGTCGTTGCCACAATCGGTGGTGCTCATGTTCATGAAGGCCGATGCGACGAGCAAGGACGCGACCTGGGGCGAGACGCTGGTCGATCACACCGTGCAGTTTGGCCAGCCCTACCCGGCCGTGACGCACGTCGAGCTGTGGATGGGCGACCAACCGGGCAACAAGCTCGAGGACAACCACTTTAGCACGTATCTGGGTGCCAAGAAGGGCGCATTGTGGACGTCGGGCCTGAGCGACTCCAAGAAATTCTACTCGAGCGCCTCGTGGTCCGCCATCCCCATCTTTACGGTGGACGTGGAGCGACGCGTGCGCGCCGAATGCAACCTGCACTGCGGCACGCCCTACCCGCCAGCGGCGGTGCTGTGGCAATACCCCATGTCCATCTGGCCATTGCGCGCCCTCTCGGGCCTCTTGGACGATCGCATCAACTCGCCGGCCCATTGCGCCGCGCTCTCGGCGCGGATCCTGCGCAACGCCATCCCCGAGATCTCGCTGCCGCAGCCGTCGCACTGGTACGGTCCCTCCTCGCTCTACCTTGAGCTGTCGGCGCCCGAGCGGATGGAGCGGGCGCTCGCGATGCAGCGGCCAGTGGTGCGCTCCCAGGTGGAGGAGGAGCGCGACGAGGAGCTGGCCGACATACTCACGCTCCACAGCGACGACGAGGTGGTGGCCATGTCGGCGGCGGATGCGCGGCAGGCGGTGCAGGCGCTGTCCGTGCAGGTGTTGCGCGCCGGCGTCCGGCCGCGCGGCAGAAACTCGCTCCCCGACCAGGACGCCTTTCGCGCTGCGCAGGAGCGCCTTGCGCGGGGAGTGACGCGGTACACATGGCTCAATCGAAAGCTGAATGGTAGGTGACGATCGGCATGTCAGATTATTAAGAATTGCAAATTAGAAAAAGTAGTGGATGAATTACTTGAGCACTTGGGCCCTCCGGGCCAGGGAAGGCCGAGGTGCTCAAGTAATCCCAATGAATTGGGTTATTCAGTGGATCCAATGTATTACCGCAAATTGGAAAAGGTAGTGGATGAATTACTTGAGCACTTGGGCCCTCCGGGCCAGGGAAGGCCCGGGTGCTCAAGTAATCCCAATTAATTGGATTATTTAGAATCGTCCCTTCCTTCACTGGGTGGTTCCTTATCCCCCCTGCACACCTGCTCAGGTGAAGTTTGATCGAAGACTAGGAACCCTGCGCACGACGGTAGGGTCCCTACTCTTCGTGACCATGGCGTGAAGCCTGCGTCAAGGCCTATGGTCGCAGAGGGTAGGGACCCTACCGTCGTGCGCAGGGTCCCTACTCTCCGACGAGCAAGTGGACCCACCTCAGTGAGGGGGGTCTCGGCGCATGTTGGGTTTGCCTTTTTGGGAAATGTTGGGTGTCACCGCCGCGTTCAAAACCAAGAGTAGGGACCCTAGCACCGTGCGCAGGGTCCCTGCTCTCCAAAATTTCTGCGTGAACTCGTCGTGCGGTCCATTTTTTTTGCAAGAGTAGAGACCCTGCGCACGTTCATAGGGTCCCTACTCTCTGCCGAGGCCGCCCCGGGGCGGACCCGAGGGCGGGCCCGGGGCGGCGCGGTCCCGCAAGAGCTTCGGAGAGTAGGGACCCTGCGCATGTCAGTAGGGTCCCTACTCTCCGAAACCGATGTCGCTGCGACATCTTTTGCAAGAGTAGGGACCCTGCGCACGACGGTAGGGTCACTAGTCTCCGGGTCACTGCGTGCAGGGAGTGACCACTCCCTGCACGCCAAGAATGAAGAGCAGGGACCCTACCATCATGCGCAGGGTCCCTACTCTCTGACGGCGGACCCAGGTCCGACCCCTGTCGATTCTAAATAATCCAATTAATTGGGATTTGTTGAGCACCTCGGGCTTCCCTGGCCCGGAGGGCCCAAGTGCTCAAGTAATTCATCCACTAGTTTTTCCAATTTGCGTCAATGAAGTGGATCCACTGAATAACCCAATAAATTGGGATTACTTGAGCACTCGCTCCTTCCCTGGCCCGGAGGGCCCAAGTGCTCAAGTAATTCATCCACTACTTTTTCTAATTTGCGGCAATGAATTATTTTGAGCGCCGGTCTACGGTGCGCGCCGGCGTGGCGAGAAGTCGAAGAAGCTGTCCAGGATGTAGCGCAAACGACGGTCCTCGCGCGGGATGGCGACGTGGTTGCGCCCGTCGGGCGGCCAGCCCACCTTCTCGTCCACCGTGTACACTTGGTAGTGGTGCGCCTCGAGCAACGCCATCACCTCGCGATGCCACTTGGCCATCGAGCTCGGAAAGGTCTCGACGGTGAGCACGGGCCGGTCGCGCTTGATCGTGGCGTTGGCGCCGCGCAGCGCATCCGCCTCGTGGCCCTCGAGGTCCAGGTGCGCAAGCACGAGCGTGTGCTCGCGCCCGTCGCCAAAGAGCGCGTCGATGGTCACGATGGGGTAGGTCGCGTCGCCCGCGTTGTCGTTGTTGCGCCACCGCGCAATCTGCAGGTGCATGCCGCTTTGTCGCGCATCGTACTCGGCCGGGTAGTGCCCCATGGTGCCGTTGACGGAGCCCAAGCCGACGCGCTTAAACTTGAGGTTGGGCTCGGCCGTCGCACGCTGCTGCGCAATCTTGGCGTTCTGGGCGAGCGGCTCGAGCGCAATCACGTGCAGGTTCAGGTGGGCCATCGCCTTGCAGAGCATCACGGACGTGGCACCGTCGTGCGCGCCCGCGTCGAGGATCCACCCCCGCGTGCCGGCCCGCGGCGTGCGCAGACCTCCGCGATCGGCGATTAGCAGCAGCAGCGCCCACAGCTTGTACTCCATTTTTTTGCCTCCCTTTTAAACAAACGTACGCGACGACGACCACGCACTAACCGGGCGCAATCTGTACGCTGGGATGGAAACTCCACGAACGCAGGTCGGTGACCAGGTCCTTGGTGGAATTGGCCACCGACTCGAGCTGCGGCCCGGCGACGCTCGCCGTCTGTCGCGCAAACGTGGTCACGTCCAGCACGTTTTGCGTGGCGAGGCGCGCATTGTTAGCGCCCTCGACGGCCATGTCCATGAGCGTGGACACCTTGGCGCTGGTGTCGGAGCCGTCTACCGCGTCAAAGACGTCGTTGACCTTGACGCACAGCATCGCAAGGAGCACGACGATCGAGCCGATGAAGATGAGCGAGAGGACGAGCGCGGTCCACTGCGCGTACCGAAAGCGCCGTTGCGCGTCCGACTCAAGGTAACCGCGCGCCTTGAGCGCGATGGCGCGCTCCACGTCGTAGTCGATGGCGGCGCGCCGAATGCTCTGCTGCTCGCTCGATTGCATGCCGGCACTGGCAGCCGTCAACGGCTCCTGGTCGGCGGGGCGAAACTTGCCATGGAGGTCCTGGATGCGCACCGGCGAAAAGGTCAGCGGACGCGCGTGAAACGGCACGGTCATGATCGCCCTCCTTAGATTTGCCAAAGTCAACCAAATGTCGACTCGCTAGAGGCGGGACGCGCAACGTGTGCATCCCGGACCGACCGGTGCTCGTATGTCGCACGTCCCGCTCCTCGCCCGATCGACCGTGCCAAAGTTGCAAGCGCCACGCCGAGGCCCGCAGGTGGTGTGCCTGTGCTTGCTCATGGGGATCGTACTGCTCGTGACGCCGCGCGCAGCGTTTGAGGCGATCCCGTGGAATGCAACGCGGGCTGCGCCCGATACACCGCCCGACGCGGTGCAGCGCATCATCAAGCTTGCGGCGCTGCATAGTGACCCGTCGTACGAGCTTCATGACCAGATTCGGGACGGGGATCCGGTGAAAGAAGATTTGCTGGCCACGGTGGCCTACTTGGCAAAACGCGAACTCGGGTCTCGCTAACAATGCACGCTCGTTTGCAACTTGTGGGGTTATCGCAGCTGAGTCAAAACGGGCACGCACCAGCACCAGCACCAGCAAGGCGTCGTCATGGGAAAGAAGGTTGCGCACAATCACGAGGTTCCGGAGCTCAAGTCGTTCAAGCCGTGGAAGGCGGGCATGAAGGCGAAGCGGCGCGTGCTCGTGCGCAACAAGGAGACGGGGGCCGCCGTGCAGGACGAGAATGGCGACCCCATGTACGAGATGGAGTACCAGCCGATCAGCGCGGACAAGAAGTCGCAGATGAACCACCTGCACATGAGCAGCAAGACGCAGCGCTTCTGGGGCGTGCTGTGGAACCAGGCGGACAAGTGCCAGCTCTTCCGCCAAAAGGTGGCCAAGACGCAGAATGAGGACGGCACGTGGTCGTACCGCAACTACCCCAGGACCGAGATCCCCATCGTCGACCGGGGCAACCGCGCGCTCTCGGGCCACACGCTCAAGACCCTCGCGTCGGGCGCCGTCGCGACCGTCAACGCGCAGATGCACGCCGATGCGCTCACGCTTCGCCTGCAGACCAAGAATGGCGACCCCCTGGCGCCGGAGGACACCAAGTACCCGATGCTGCCAACCTACTCGGTTGGCGCGGCGTACGCGATTGAGGCAGCCTTCATCGCCTACGTGCAGGAGATCTTCTCGGTGGCGCGCGAGATCCAGCAGGCGCACAAGAAGACGCACAGCAAGGTGACGGCCAAGTGCTGCCAGGCGGCGGCGGACATTGTGAACAAGCGGCTCGCTTCGGCGACCGGCTTTGTGCCCGAGACGGTGGCCTTCCGCAAGGCGCCCAAGCAGAAGAAGGCCAAGGAGGCCAAGGAGGGGGAGGCCACCAAGGCGTGAACGGGGATTGGACGCATGTGTGGATGTGGTGGGTGCGTGGGGGTATTCTTGATTTTTTTAAAAGCCTAGCAACGACAATTGCGCGTCGGTGGCGAGGGTGTCCTGACGCAGCCGGGCCTTGGAGAGCCCGAGCGCCGTGAGGTCCTCGGCGCGCAAGCCCGTCTCGAGCAGCGTCTCGGGCGGCACGCGTCGCGCGTGCTGGTACTGCGCAAGCACCTCGCGCGCAGCGCCCGGCTGGTTGGCGCAGAGCAGGAGCAGCAAGCCGAGGTTGATGCCCAATCGTTCGACGGTGTGCGAGCCCGCAAGGACGACGGCGTCGTTGCTCGTCACCAAAAACTCGTCGAGCAGTGCGGGTGCGCCGTAGGCGGAGATGGCGTCCTCGCACCACTCCTCGTCCAGCAGGTGCAGGGTGGTGAACCCGAGCGCGGCGAGGTCGGCAGTCGTGCGCGTGCCGTGCGCCTTGAGCTGCAACGGCGTCACCTGAGCCGCGCGCAGTAGCGTGGGCGAGATGCCCTGGTCCATCAGAAAGGCGTGGTGGATGTCGGCGTCCGGCATGGCCACGAGGGCCTCGGCCGGGACCGAGGCCTCGAGCACGAGCGCGATGCGCTGGCGCAGCGTGTACTCGGTCGACGGCATGGTCACGACACGGCTGCCCAATCGACTAAGCGAACGCACGCGTTGCACTTGTCATAGCGCCAGTTCCGCACTTGTGTGTGTGCGCGTGCAGCTCAGAGTCGCGGTGCTCGTGCGTGCGCGCGCACGTCATGGCGTTCAAGGCACCGGCTAGGTCAGCGGCGCAACGGCAGGCGACGATGCCGGAATGGTCGCACCCCTTTCAGATCACGCCAAAGGAGGCGGAGGAGATCATGAAGAAGCGACAAGAAGCCAAGCAGTCGGGGCAAAAGCGCAAGGCGGAAGGCGAGGCCGAGTCCTCGCAGGCGTACCGCGTGCCCTCGCCCTGCGACGACGACGTGCTCCACGAGTACCGGTGCCCCATCACGCAGGAGCTGCCCGTGGATGCGGTCACTGCCCAGGATGGCCATACCTACGAGCGGGCGGCGATCGAGGACTGGTTGGAGCGGGCAAAGGACGGGGAGGCCAAGTCGCCGATGACCAACGAGTTCATGGGCAAGACGCTCGTGCCGGCCGTGCAGACGCGCAACGCCATCGAGCGGCTGATCAAGAAGGGCGTCATCCAGGGCGAGGCGGCGCGGACGTGGACGGAAAAGCAGGCCGAGCTGCTGGCCATCGACAAGGACAAGCGGCCGGTGCTGGCCAAGGCGCACAAGGGCGACGTGCCGTCGATGCGCACCATCGGGTATTGTTACCGCGACGGCTCGCACGGGTTCAAGATGGACGTGGACAAGGCGAAAGAGTTTCTCAGCAAGGCCGCTGTCCACGATGACGCGCATGCCATCGTCGGTCTGGGCATCTTCCACCTCAACGGTACCGGGGTGCCGAGGGATGCGACGCGGGCAATGGTCGATCTGACGCGCGCCGCGATGCTCGGCTCGGAGCACGCGGCCATCACCATCGGCAACGAATTGCGCGGGGCTTGGGTCAAAAGCTATGACCCAGACGAGACCATACGGTGGTACCAGTATTCGAAAAAGTGCAAGCTCAAAGACTCGGTCGAGTCGAGCCGTCGCCGGCGCGACGATTACCTAAGGGACCGTGGCCTGATTGAGGGCTGATCGGCGCAGGGGGTGGTGTGGGTAAACGGTGTTTTGCGTCTTGTATAACAACATGTGCATTGTCGTTGGCCACAATGACGCCCGGTGAGTATTACGCCAACCACTACCCGTACGAGCAGCTGGTAAAGCTGCTGACGCGCAACGGGGACGCCCTGGCCAACTGCGAGTTTGCCATTGAGGGCAAGACAGCATCGGGCGACAAGCTCTACAAGCGGTACGTGTCGGTGCGCGGCCCGTCCGAGCTGCGCGACGCGGTCTCGCGCTTCACGGGCGTCACGGCCTTTCACTTTGGCGCCTTCTACAGCAACGGATCGGCCAAGGAGGCCATCAAGAGCGGCGAGAGCGTGCCCGTGCGCCGGGTGCTGTCCTTCGACATCGACCTGACCGACCTGGAGTTCTTGTCGCTCAAGGACGCCGACGGCAACGTGTCGGCCGAGAAGTGCGACGCCGCGTATCCGGTGAGCGCGGCGGCGGCGTACATTGTGCGTACGGTGATGCGGAAGGCGTTTGGGTTCTCCGAGATTCTGATCGTCTACTCGGGCCGGCGCGGCGTGCACGTGCACGTGTTTGACGACAAGGCCATGGGACTCAACGACGAGGCGCGATCGGCGATCCTCGACTACGTCAACTGTGGCATGGCCAAGACCGAGCTGCACGCGCCAACGGGCGTGCGGTTGATCATGAACCTGCACGGGTTGCGCGATCTGGTCTACAACACCTTTCACACCTACATTGTGGGTAGGTTGGGCATCTTCGAGAAAGCGTCGGCGCGTCTTGCGCTGCTTGACCGGCTGAATCTCGCGAGCTACGAGGAATACGAGACCTTTGCGCCAACGCTCGCACCTCTGGCGACGGATGTGCTCCGGTGCGAAACAGGGGCCGAGGCGTGGAAGCACATCGAGGAGCGCATCCGGTCCACCAACGTCGAGTGGATGCGCGAGCGCCTTGACTGCGTCGTGCTGGCATACGTGTGGCCGCGGCTCGACGAGGCCGTCTCGCGCTCGTTGGGCCACCTGACGAAGGTGCCGTTTTCGTGCCACGCTACAACCGGACGCGTAGCGGTGGCCATGGAGGCGAAACAAAAGAGCATCTACAAATTCTTGCCGGCGCGCCAGGCGCCCTCGCTCAGGGAGTGGGACCAGAGGGTGATGGACGCGGCGGTCGCGCGCTTCCGAGTAGACGATGCCCCAACCGATGCCCCGGCCCATGCGCAAGCTGGCAAGCGCAAACGGTCCGCGCTTGCAACTTGTGCGGAGGACCAGGGCTCAAAACGGATGACACGGCCCAACCATGCCGCTGTGGTCGGTGGTGCCTGACAAGCCGTTAAAGAAGAAGGAAACCGTTGCCGGCAACAAGCGCAAGGAGCGCGAAGAGCGAGAGAGTGCGGAGACGGACCAGCTCATCCACAGCATCCTCGCCGAAGTCCGGAGCGCCGACGAGGCGCGACGGCGCGACACGTGGGTGACAATGCCGCTCTCCAAGGACAGCGAGCCGCCCAGGGTCACGGACCAAGCGCGACGGATCGCGTGGGCCAAGCACGGGATCCCGCACGCGGCCGTGCCCACGCGACATATGCGCTTTGACGTGTACGGAAATCGGTTGCCTTAGGTTGAGCGCTCGCGGGTGGCGGTGCTCGTGCGATGATCTACGGACGCAGCGACTGGCGCTACGTTCGGTTTGTCAATCGGGAACTGTACGAAATCCTCCTCAGGATGGAGGCGCGCAGGGACCGCCGTGGCGGCAACGTCCATCGTGCGTGGTTAGACCCATACACGCTCGAGTTTTCGTAATCGTAGGATTCAATTTAAAACACATGGCATGTTCATGACAAAAACAGTCCCGGCGGATCCCCCACGCTGCTGACGTAGCCGCAGTCGGTGTCGTCCGTCTCGGCCGAGATGTAGATCGTGCTCTTGCACTCGGACCGTGGTCGGTCCGGTCCTCGCGCCCAGTTGACGAGGCGCACGAGCCCCGCGATGGTGATGCAGGCCGGGTAGACGTAGAAGCCTGCGCCGATGAAAAAGGACGCGAGGCCGAGCAGGATCTCGGCAATCGACCAAAAGCCGTGCGCCCAAAAGGGCGAGAAGATGCCGAGCCCGTCGTCCCATGCGCACACGAGTTGCCAGTGGTAGTTGCGCCACATGCTCTCGGGGACCTCGCGCGCCCACATCCACGGGAGCGCCACGCAAAAGAAGAGCACCCACTTGATGCCGTACCAAAACCAGAAGATGGTGTACCCCGTGCTGCCGGCGGGCGCCGTCTGCGTCGCGATGCCAAAGTGCACAAACGTCTCGAAGAGGTCGACGATGATCGCCCACGTTGCGAGGGCGTACAGAAAGAGGCGCGGCGATTGGACCCAGCAGACGGCCTTGAGCTCGGCCCAAGGCGTGCCGGGGAATGCTCTGGCAAGCATGCGCGGGTGCGAGGGCGCAATGGGCACGTAGACGACGAGCCAGCCTTCCCACCAGACCCAGCAGACGATGGCCATGAGGACGGGCACGAGGACCGCGATCACGGGGAGCGTCCACGCGGCGTCGTTCCACGTGGGCCCGTGATTCCGGATCACGTAGATTGGGAAGCTCAGCAGCTCAAGGGCTGTGAAGCGCTCGCACTCGAGGCCCTCGCAGCCTACGACGGCGCCCCACACGATGTCCTCGGTGGCATTGTCGTGCACGATCAGGCGCACGCTCACGTGGTGGCTCGAGCAGTTGACGAGCTGCGAGGGCAGCACCTGTCGGCACGCTTCGCACTCGGGGAGCAGCTCGTAGTAGGCGTGCTGCGTGAACGGCTCAAACTCCGCGGGCGGGTAGTTGTTGGCCAGGCCGAGCGGCTGCGAGAGGGGCGGGTCCCAGTTGAAGGGCATGCTCGAGGCGCACCCGCCACACCCGGCGTAGATGGAAAAGGTGCTGGGGTCGTAATCCTTCTTGAAGACCACGTTGAAGTCGAGGGGCTCGCCCTTGAGCTCGTGCAGGTCGTACTCGACGCCGCCGCTGTTCTTGAGGTAGGCCACCTGCGACGTCGTTGGGTCGTGCGGCGGGTGGCAGCAGTTGTGGTCGCACCCATCGTACTGGGGCACGTGGCCGCTGACAAAGACGGCAAAGAACGCGATCATCCGTTCCCTTTTAGTTTAGGGGCCGTGCGTGTGGCTTTACATGAGGAGTACGAAGAAACACCATTCCCTCTTTTTTTAAAAAGGCCTGAACACCAGTCGCCTAGGTTTTCATGGGATTCATCTCTTGCCATCGCCTGTACACTTCCCGGCCACGCTTCCGGTCCCCGCCGCTGGGGGGGTCGCTGTCGTTGAGGTCGTTGAGCGCATCGGCGCGCTCCTGCACCGCGGAGGGTGGCATCTGCGCCACCTGCCTCTCGGCCTCCGTGGCCTCGGCATCCACCGCCAGGGCGCGCGCCTCGAGGTCCGCCAGCGCCTGCTCAAGCCGACTGGCCTGCTCCGCCTTGTTGAACACGTCAGAGTACATCGCAGTGGCCGTGTCCTCGTCTAGCTCGGCATCCATCTCGTCTTGGGCCTCGTCGGCAATGTCGCGCGCCTCCCGGGCGGCCGTGCGCGCACCCTCCACCTGCGCCTCCAGGTTTTCGTGCCGCTTGCGCAACTCCTCGGCCTTGAGGAACGGTGCGCTGAGCTGGTCATACTTTTCCCGTGCATCCCAGTACAGGTAACCGCCCCGCCAGAGCACGCTCTCGGCCTGGGGCGTCTGAAAGACGTCCTTGTCAAGGGCCTTTTTGAGGCCCTCGACAAAGTTGATAATGATCCCCACCTTGTCGTTGACGGAACCCCTGAGCGCTTTGGCCCACACCGGCACCAGCGGCTTGCCGTCGTCGCCCTTGACCTCGTCGGCGCGCGCGAGCAGGTCGGCCTGGTAGGTGAGGCAGTCGGGACAGCACATGAGATCGTAGACGATCATCCGTCGCTCATCGTTCATCTTCTTGGGCGTGACCTTCCCAACCGTGGTGGACGCCTCGGTCATGGCGCGGATGGCGTCCTCATTCGTCGTGATGGTCTGGTGCCACCAGCACACAAAGTCGAGGATGGAGTTGACCTCCTCGGTGCCCGCCTTGGACACCGGGTAGCAGCGCAGCAGCTCAATCGCGAGGATGTTGGCGCCGTAGCTGGTCTTGTTTTGCATCATCGTCTCCCCGCCGTGCTTGCGGAAGACTTGCTGCATCAGGTTGAGGCGGGAAACCGTGAGCATCTTTGTCTTGCCATTGACGGTGACGATGCGTCGGGCGCTGCCCGTCTTGGGCGCGATCACGACGCCCTTTTGCTCGGTCTGGATGAGCGGGTCGGAATCATAGGCCTTTTGGCACGGCCACGGCTTGAGGGTCTTGATCGACCCTCCCAGCTCATTCTTCACCTGCCGCACGCGCTTGAGCGCCGGCCAGAATCCGGGCAGTGGCTTGTTGTTTGCCTTGTCCCAGGGAAACGGCCAGCGCTTCCCGGGGCGGCACCCACCAATGTCCGACAGCACCGGGCGCCCGTCGTAGGTGTCGTTGCGGTTGTTGACGAGGCACCAGCGCTCCGCCTCGGCCCTCAGCTCCGCGGTCCCACCGAGCAGCGCGGCACAGTCAACGGTAAACGCAAAGCTCGTCGGGGCGACGCTTGCGCAATGCTGCCACATCGTCTCGTCGAGCGCTTTGAACGGCGCAGCGGCGGCAGCAGCGGCCGAGGGGCTAACTTCAGGCTCGCGCACGGCCTTGAAGAGAGTCGTGTACTCCTTGACCGTGCTCCGCTCAAGCTCGGCGTCCAGCTCGGCCGCAGTGGCCGGCTCGATGAGCCACGAGCGCGTTTCGGACGGGTTCTTCTCCGCGTTGGCTTCCTTGATCGTGCGCACGATGAGCCGCACCTCCTCGTTCACAAAGTCGTGGTAGAGGTCCCACATCTGCGACCGCTCGCGTTGGGGAAGCGTGTCCACAAACTCCTTGACCTTTGTCGTATCGGCGGGATCGGGCGTCAGCGACAAGCGAGCCAACCTCGAGTGCAGCTCCTCGCGCACGGCGTCCGTGGAGACGTTGCCGCCGAGAAAGGGTCCCAGCACCTCCGCCAACCGGTCGTCGTCCATCCGAGCAAGCGTGCGGTCGTCGTACTGGCTGGCACCCGATGCCTCCAACGCACCACGTTGCGCCATCGCCTCCTCGTCGGTCCGCACGGCCTGCGCATTGTCAATCTGCCGACGCAGCCTCGCCAGCTGCTTGCGCTCGCTGGCCGCAAGCGGACGCGCGCAGCACTTGTAGTTGGGCAGGCCCGTGACAAGGTTGGAGTGTCGGACCTGTGCGTAAACCTGCGCCTTGAGCTGGTCGAGCGCCTCGTTGCTCAAGCCACGGAATCCCCGCCGGTTCCGCATGTAGTAGTTGTACAAGAGCTCGGCGCGCGTCTGCTCGGCCTCCGTGAGGTCCTCAAACGCGACCGGCACCTCAAAGCTCCGATCGCACAAGACGAGCAGCGACGACGCGTCCACCCCAGGGGGCGCACCGCCAATGCCTTCGAGCTCGCGCAGTTCGCCATCGGTTGGCGGCTCCAATTGGTCCTGCAATTGGGCAGCGGCATCGTCATCAAGGTCGTTGTTCAGCAGTTCGTTGACGATCGTGCCATCTTGGATCGTCAGGTCGCTACCATTGTTGGCGGCGGCGGCGGGCGGAGGGGCCGGCACGTAGGACATGCTCCCCTGCCCCTCGTTCTCGGCCGGCACGTAGGACATGCTCCCCTGCCCATCGACAACCGCATCGTCGTACTGCTGGGGCTCAAGCCCAAGCCGGGCAAGCCTCTCACGCTCCTTTTTCTCCTCCCTCTTCTGTTTCTGCCACTCTGGGTAGCAGGACGGTGGGCACCCGCTCTTCTTATAGTGGCACCTGCTGCAGCCCTTACTCCGGTCCTTGGGTTGCTTGTTCTTTGTGGGGGCACGCATGCCCGTGGGCTCGGACTCGGGCCCGTTGAGTTGCATGCGCGCCATACCGCTACACCGTCAAGGTGCGTGCGCGCGCACCAACGACGACGGTGATGCGCACGCACGAGCACCGATTGTCGCCTTGACTAAGAGTTGCAAAAGACGACTTATTCCAAAACAGATGCACGCATTGGCGACCCGCTTCTACAGCTGGCCCCGCACACACACACGCACACACGCACACACGCACACACGCTCATGCGCAGAGGGGGGAGAAGCCCCACTGCGAGCAGTCCTTGAGCTCCTGCTGATGCCAGTAGGAGCACGTCCAGAGCACGCGGTAGAGCTGCTGCTGGCAATGGGCGGAGGCGTTCTCCTTGACCTTTTTCATGCGCGGCTGGTCCTCGAGCGACTTGAGGTAGTAGAGTATGAACATTTGGAGCGCGGTGAGGGCCTGGATCTTGCCGTGCCGCTCCGTTTCAAACAGGCGGGCCATGGCGTCCAGGTCCTTGGGCTTGGTGCGCGCCATCTGGCGCACGATGGGCAGGGCCAGGTCGAAGCGGAAGCCCTTGACCTCGACAAAGTCGCAGCCGCAAAAGGCCAAGGCGGCCGCGAGGAGCGCAAGCGCCGCGGGCTGCCGCGCCTTAGTTGCGTCGGTCAGGTGCTGCGTGCCGTAAAAGTAGTCAAGCACGAGCTCGTGGAAGGTCTGCATGTCGCAGCACGTGTAGTGCGCGTCGGTGACAAAGTCGTCGCCCTTGCGCTTGCGCGCGCGCTCCTTGAGGCATAGGATCGTCAGCTCGTCGCGGTCGGCCTCCTCGGCCCGCCGCTCGCGCCGGTTCTGCTGGAGCAGCTCGATGACAAAGGAGTCGGTGTCAATCGTAGTCACGAGGTTGAGCAGCACGCCGTGCACGGGCGTGCCCTCAACACGGCTTGCGTCGTGCACGCGCTGCGTCACGTCGGTCAGCTTGAGGTCGCCCTCGCCAATGGGCTCAGCGCGCGTAAGGAGCGGCTGCCAGAAGGCCGGATCGGAGCTGAGCACGCCTGCCTGGCGCGGCACGCCGATGCCGCGGTCGCCCCCGCGCACGTCGATGCCGTCAAAGGTGAGCGACCACGCGCCGTCGCCCGTCATCTCGCCGCGAAACTTGCGCAGCAACTCCGTGCACACCGCGTCGTAGAAGCGCGGCCGCGCCTTCCGAAACTCCATGAGCAACTTGACGTTGCACCCGTCGGCAAGCAAATCATTGGTGTGGTAGTCGTCGTCAAAAATTGTGGCCACGAGGTCCTCGGAGCAGAGTGGCACGCGCGCCTGGCGCAGCTGGTCCCGCCGCCGCTGCTCGTCGGCCTTGGCGGGCGTGATGGCCTTGGGGTCGTCAAAGACCACCACCACGTGCGCGGCCGCTTGGATGGCCTCGTTGAGCTGGTACGCCAGGATGCGCACGTAGCCGCGAAACGTGTCAACCTCCTTGGGAATGGCATTCATCATGACGTTGCCGTCCAGGACCGCGAGAGTTTGCGCACGGCTCACGCCCACCAACTGGCGCACATCGTCGAGGCGCTTGACATTTTTGAACGCGTCCGGAAACTTGTCAAGAAACACCGCCTTTGCGCCGGTGGGTCCGCCCCCGAGCCCCATGATTCGTACGCACGAGCACTGACCAAAACACTTTTCCGGTTGCGCATAGGCCAAGTTAGCGTTCGCTAAGTGCATTTACTGTGTGTCAGCTTGACACAAATGGGAAGAACCGCGCAGTGGATTGGTGGTGGTGCGCCCCAAAGGATCGCGCTACTTTTACGCGGCATGGGTCCTCAAGCAGCGCGTGACCAGCGCAATCCGTAAGGCGTGCGAAGGGCTAACGTTCCTGGCCGAGGCCCTGGTGCATCCAGGGGTGGGATCCCCCATGATCCGCAAGTACGCTGACATGAGCGAAATGCGCACGTCGCCCGTTTCGATTGACCACGACTTTGGCACCAACGATCCGGCGCCGGAACCGGTGCGCGCCGTGCTGCCAATCGTGCTCTACTCCTATAGCTTCCTTTACCAAGAGCTGGTGAAGCACAAGCTGTGGACTGCGCGCTTTGACCGTGGAGGGGAGGCCGGTGCGCACGGACCAGCGGTCCGTTCCCTTGTCACGCGCCACCTTGGCTCGCCGGCCGTAGACGGGTGGAACGTGGTTGCGGGCGCAATGGAGTTGGCAAGTGCGTGGGCGCTGCGCACCAACGATTTGCCCAGCGTCCTCTACACCGCGTACGACCTGTCGTACAAGACGCGCCTGCGCCTTGCCGTGTGCCTGAGCGTGGCGTGGAAGTTTGAGCGGCAGTTGTGCAGCCACTTTCCGCGACGCTTCCACGACGCCGAACCCAACCTGGTCTCCCCGCACACGTGCGAGCTTGCCTACCTCGGGCTGTCGTTTATGACCGAGCAAGAGCGAATGGTGTTCGGCACTTGGGAGAATGCCAACGCGTGCCGCGTGCGCTCGCTCTACAAGGAGATGCTGAAGCTTGAGGTGGCCTTGCTCAAAGGCGTGCCGGTGTTTTCCATACTGACCAAAAGCGCACCGGTGCAAGCCGAGGAGCGCATCCAGGCGCTCTTTGAAAGCGACCTCGTGAACGCCGAGGAGGCGATGATCATTCGTTCGATCGTGCCCTTTTTCAACGCGGTGTGGCAAAATAGCTACTCGCCACAGCCCACGGGAGGCGCGTTGGTGTGCGCCGCGATGCAGTGCGTGCGCGTGGTCACCACCGAGTGGCACGGGTACTCGGACGACGCGAAGGCCATGTTCCGCTCGTCGTTTGCGGACGGGGAGCGTGCGCGTGCACGCGAGCTTCTCAGGAGTGGGCTACACCTCAAAGAGGTGCCGACAGCCGTCGTTAGGTTGGGATGCTACTCAGACCCCAGTTGGGTGAATTATCAGTACATGTCCGCGACCACGCTTGAGCGCACGCTCGAGCTGGCCGCCGACCTCTAAATTTATTATACACACTCATGAATTGCGCACTAAAACGCCTCCATTGCCGCGACCAAGCCCGCCCTGTCTATGGACCGTTGCGCCAGGTACGTTTGCCACGGGTTGATGGCAACTCTCGGTGGCAGCATCGAGTCGGGGATCGGCTCGCCGTCCAGGAGGCCAAGAACGAGGTGGCCCATCTCCGGCGGCTCGTAGGTGCTGCCGCAACCCGCGTGGATGAGCCGCTTGCGTTTGAGCACCTCTGCGTGCGCCTCCTCCGGCTCCAGGTTGTGGTCGCGCATGTGCTTGTAAAAGACAATGTCGTTCATGCCAAGCACGTCCTTTTTGCAATGTGCCTTCTGGCGCAACGCGCGTTGCAGCGGGTCCTCTCGGTTGTAGTCGCGCTCCGAGACCTTGCAGACGACGTTTGTGGAGGTGAGGACGTGGTCGGGCGTTGGCGGCATCGTGCACAGCTTCCGCTGGCACATTGGAAAGGTGGGCGGCGGTTCGGCCGGTGGCTCGGTTGGTGGCTCGGGTGGATCGGGCGGTGGCGGCGTCGGCGGCACGAGCGGCACGTCCAGAGCGCAATACCCGTCGCGCGGCAGCACGCACACGTCCCGCAACGTCGGTCCCTTGCGCAGTTCGTGAACCGACGGACAGTACACGCTGTGGTACATACAATACGGCACGTGGCGATGGCCAATGTCCAGCTCGTTGGGCGCGTAAAACTGGAACGGGTTGCGCCACGCGTGTCGGCCCTCGTCATCACACGCCTTGCAAAACACCCACGAGGTGCGCTTCATCGACTCGCGCCGTTTGAGCCACTTGGCCCTGTCCACCGCATCGCGCCGGACCATCTGCCGTGCGCCATGCAGCTTGAAGCGCACGGCGCACTGCCCCATAGTGAGCAGCTTCTCAACCACCTCGGCATCCTTGCGCCGGAGCTTGGCGCGCTCCTCCATCTCGCGCTCATTTCGATGGTGCTCCAACTCGGCCTGCTTGGCGGCCTTCTCGGCCCGCTTGATCGCAGCGTGCTCGGCCTTGAAACGCTTCTTGACGTTGGCAATGGCCAACGACACGAGCAAGCTGACCGGCGACGGCTTGTGTACGCCACCCGAACGTGTGCCGGTGCGCACCATACCAATCACAAAAAAATGTCAACAACCAACCAATGCGCGCACGCACGAGCACCGCAACCACACGACCCACGTTACTGCCGGTCGTACTTGCGGACGCCAGGCAACGTCCGGTACCCCCCAAACCCCAAACACCGAAACATGCGGTTCACTCGGGCATGGTAAACGTTCCGTTCAAGCGGATCCATGCGCTCCCACGCTTCAATGATGAAGGTGAACTTGCGGTTGTCGTCAAAAGGTGCACCTCCCTGACGCTCATGCGTGTTGCGTACCTGATCCCACCGCTGTTTCCCTTCGTTGTTCAAGAAATCCTTGAACGCGGTGCGCACCATCGTCCGCGGCACGCCCATGCGCTGCAGGCGTGCCAGGGAGCAGAGCTCAAAGAACACGTCGATTGTGGGGCTGTCGCTCACCTGCTTGGACCAGAAGGTGTCGTCGTCTGGCAAGATGCGCGCGCTCACCCGCGCAACCAGGAGGCGCCAAGGTCTCCCTTCCCAGGCCATGTCATGGTGGAACTTGTTGATCGCGTACCACCTCGCGGCTGTGCGGCCCATCACCTCGGCGCTCGGGTCATCGATGCAGCCCAGGACGTGGCAAAGCAGGTCAAAATTGTCAAGTACCTCCCTTTGCGCATCGGACACACGAGCACTGGACAAACCACGCGGGCTCCGACGCCGACTCAACATACACGCACACGCACACGCCCACTCGGAGTTCCTAAATGCCTCGTTTATCGCGCCTCATTTGTGGCCGATTCCTCCTCTTCGACCTTAAGCTCCTCGTCGTTTAGCGCGTTCACGCGTCCCGTGACATTGACGATAACGTCCCAGCTGTGTGCGCCGTCGTTTCCGTGCTCCAAGGTGACGCTACAGCCCTCCGTGCCGTGCAGATTTTTGAGGTCCTCGGGCAGGTTGTTCCAAATGTCCACTGCGTATGGTTGGTACTCGCGGTGCTTTTTAAAGTCGAGGGACATTATGTAGCACGTCTCGCCGCTCGACTCGGCCTTTTCCAGGATCTTCTTCTTGAACGACTTCCACTCCTTGGCCAGCTTTTCCTTGAACGCGCTCTCCTCAAACTCCTCAAGCCGCTTGCGCTTCTTCTGGCCCTCGCGCACAGCATTGGTCAGCTTGTCCACAAAGGTGCTCATTGGTGCGCACGCACGAGCACCGTGCCAGATCGGTCGACCCGAACCGATCGTTGGGAACCGCAACCGCCGATTGGCTAGCAAATCCGGTGCTCGCACGTGCGCATCGTCTCCAATTGTCAATAATTGTCAGGAATGGCCGACCTCGCGGACGCCTGGGCGCTCATCTTTGACCACTGCGCGAGGGACACCAAGGGCAAGCACGCGGTGCCCGCACTGGCCCTCGTTTCCACGTACCGCGCCGTGTGCTCCGAAGCCAGGAGAGGCGCAGCCGGGGTGGTCACGCCCTTTGACGCCGTGATCAGCTTTGCGCCAAACGGGCGCACGCGCGTGCCCGTGCGCTTCTACGGCGGCGTGCACTTTGCGGAGCACCGCTACTGGGCGGGGCTCTCGATCATCCGCGACGCGCCCACCGGCCAGATGTTTGCCGTCACCCACTCACCGGCGCGCGACACGGACACGTACACCCCCAATGGCAAGCGCATCCAGGAGTACGAGGTGCACCGCATGTACCCACTCGCGCGGCTGGCGCAGCTCCTGGGCGGCCACGAGTCCAACCCGTTCTTGCGCCTCGCCAGTTTGAACCAGTACCTGAACAAGACCCACCCATTTTGGGGCTACCGCAACGTCCCGATGGCCAAGGGAACGGACGGCAACAAGGGCCACTCCGACGTCTACGGTGTGATGACGAAAAACCAGCTGCGTTCCACCGAGTGGACGGGCACGCCTGGTCCTCTCGCGGTGCACGTCCAAGACTTCATTGCGCAGCGGATGGTGCGCTCGCCGCACTATGCGAAGCACACGTTGCCCCTGGGCGACTACATCATGTCCGTGACCGAGACTTGCCCCGGCCGGGGCATGGATCGCGTCGAGATCGTGGCGCTCTCGCAGCACTGGAGTTGGCACGGCGCAGACTGCGACGTGCTCACCAACGACAATGTGGACTATGACGATATGCACGTCCACGTGCTCAGCCGTGCGCTTGGCTTCCATTGCGAGCCGCGCGTGGCCGAGGGCCCAGGGTGGCTCGTATCGCTGCTGACGCACGGCGATCCCACGCTGAGCTTCAGGCTTAGCCCACACCTTCGCGATGACGAGATTGCCGAGATGGGCGACCTGGCGCGGAGGGCGCGGCGCGAGGCCGAGATGGCCCGGGCGCAGCCGTACCACCCGATCTACAACCCGACCGGCTACCACCCAACGAAGCAGCGCGGCATGGCGCAGCGCGCCAAGCGCTCCGCCGCAGTGGTGGCACAGGAACGCATGCTGCAGAGCGAGGCGGCACTGTTCACCCCCGCGCCAAAGCGTCCGGCTCTCGTGATTGACCTGACGCCGACGGATGGTGGCGAAGAAGAACAAGACGATGAGGATTTTCGCGAGCTGGGGCGCCGACGCACACGGCACAGCATGCCGAAACCGTCGTGCCGGCGCCGGGTGCCGCCGACTGCAGCGGAGGCCATTGAACAATTCCACGCATTCCTCATGTCGTTGTAAAGGGTCGGTTTGCAACTTGTAGCAAGGGTGTACGCACGTGCGTCCGTGTGGGAGTGGCCATCTCCAAGGGAGATGTCTGATACAGCAAGCTGCAGTGATGAGCGTCATCACCTTTACCATACCATGTTTTCCGATCTTTTGCGTGGGTGTAACACCGAGGAACCGGATGCGGAGCTGACCTGTGCCAACTTATTAATCGACATCCGGTGGCCAGAGGTGTCGCGCGCCCTTGCCAACAACATCTGCGAACTGTGCGCAATTGAGGACTTTGCCATCCCACCACTCGCACACGACGTTGCGCGCTTGGTGGGTAGGGCCGCAACGATCGCCTTCGGAACGTGCCAGCACGCGGCGATCCCGTCGTGGTTTTTGCAAAACTACGAGTGCCTGTTGGCGGCCACGCTGCACAAGGTGCTCGTGCGGTTCGTCACGAGCGGCACAGCCACCGCCTTCACCACCGCCAAGGCGTTCCACGTGCTCCTGGACATTGCCGAGGGCTTGCGTGGCTTCATGGGCTTGCACTACCTTGCCGAGTCAACGGGGGCGCACGCGTTGATGAGTGCAGTGGCCAATTCGAGGTACGACTTTCTTTCCAAGGCGGCCGTAATCGTTCACCCCACCGAGCGCATCTTTGTCAACGTGCTCGCCGAAAAGATCCTGGACGACCCAAACCGTGTGATGGATGAGCGGTCGGCCTTTTGCTTCTTTGCGCGCTCGGAGCGATGGCGCGCATTTGCGGCGGCGTGCTTGGATCAGGAGGGGCTGGTTGGGCCGCTTGCGCAGCTGCTGGCCGAGGTGGTCCTGATCACAGAACGCGTGTCGGTAATAGCAACCGCATCATCGCCCAAACGCCTCGTGCGCACCGCCCTCAAGGCGCGGACGCCCACAAAGTCGCCGCGCAGCCGAATCGCTAAACCCACCAACCATCTGGTAAAGCGGCGTATCGAAGGCATACGATAAGGTCCCTTGCGACTCGATAGTGTAAGGACGCGCGGTTGTGGCATCCATGAACGTGTTGGAGGACGAGGTGATCGTCATTGAGCATCCACCCGAGGAGGTGGTCAAAACGAGCCCACTCGTTGTCATCGCGGGGTTTGCCGTGCTTGCGGGGGTGACGCTGCTGGCGATCTTTGCGTGGGCGTCGCAGGGCGAGCGCAATGGGCAGCCGGACGTCTTTGGCAAGCGCGTGACCGTGCGCGAGGTGGCGGAGCGGTACAAGGCCGCGTGGTCGCCGGGCGTCTTCTGGCCGCGCGACGCGTTCATGCATACCAAGAAGACCGACCAGGGCTCGCCCCTCTTCAAGATTATCTGGACGTTTCTGACGGGATGGTTCATCTGCCTGGCCTTTTACCTGATCTTTGCGGGCGCCATCTCGTCCATTGAAGTGTTTCGGGAGGAGAGGCACCTGCGCGCGGCCATGTGCGTCTCCGCCGCCTTTTGCTTGTGCGCGGTGTGGCCAATACTCTTCCGTATCGGATCGCGGAGCGAGCGCGACCCCGAGCCAGCCGACGAGGCGGAGACTACCAACACCAACGTCAACAACAACACCAACAACAACACCAACATCATCAACCTGACCCTCAACGGGCTGTTTGGACCGCCCTATCAGGCCGAGGATGGCAGTGCCAAGAGCGCGCCCATCACCGTCAACAACAACACCAAAAACAACACCATCGTCAAGTCGACGACGCCGCTGACCGGGCCGCCACACTCCAAGACCAAGGAGGCCTTCTTGTGGATCTCGTTTGGGGTGCTACTCCTCGCCGCCATCCTCGCAGTGGCCGGCTCGGCCATCATCCAGGCCTGGACGCTGCCCGGTCCGCAATACGGCACGCTGCTCTTCCTGGGGCCCGGGTACGGCCTCTTTGCGGGCTGGCTCCTCTTTGCCGCGGCGCTCAACCGGCGCACAACCATCAGCTACAACAGCTACCCCTCGGGCACGCTGCCGTGGCCCGAGACGCGCACCGAGTACACGCACCGCGGCAGCCTGTGGCCGCCCATCCTCTCGCTCATCATTTCCCTGATCGCGGTGCTCATCCCCGACCCGGCGATCCCGCTGCCGACGCTGATCGCCATCTTCCTATTCACGCCGCGGCAAAAATCGCACCTGGCCGCGTCGGCCGTGTGTCTGTTAGGAATCGTAATAGCCACCGCGTTGGTAGTATGGGACCGGTCCGATTAACAAGAGTGTACGATACAGTAAACGGCAGGGTCCCCGCCTCCCGAGCTCCCAGTGCTCGTGCGTGCGCGCGCAACCCCAATGCCGCGCAACCAAGATCATCCCAACGTGGCCGATTCCTTTGATTCCAAATTTAGCCACCTTGACGCCGAGTTCCCCATGGAGATGGACGAGGACATCGAATGGCGCGCGCAAACAATCGAACGCACCAGCCGGGTCTACCGCGCTGCGAAGCGCAAGAACGAACCCGAGATGGGCCTCA
>Ga0160423_10000799_pt1 | contig 26299 bp, 21 predicted proteins | sample CRUFie14St8metaG_FD_108191 | JGI IMG/M metagenome (GOLD analysis project Ga0160423, IMG submission 108191) | Marine microbial communities from the Costa Rica Dome - CRUD Field 142mm St8 metaG | ecosystem: Environmental > Aquatic > Marine > Oceanic > Photic zone | place: Costa Rica: the Eastern...
GAAGCAATCTGGAAGAAGCAATACTCTTTAGAAGAGTTCACTGCTGCTGATCAGTTCAAATCATATGCTGATCTTGAAAAGAGATTGAACAGTGTGTTGAACACATCACGTCCACCAGTAGCACCAGAGGTTGCAACTGAAGAGGAAGAGATAGTAACTGCACCACCAGAACCAGTGACTGCAAGTGCATCCACTGATGATGATGCCCTATCATACTTTCAGCGTCTAGCAGAAGAGTAATGGAATACGTCTCATTTGAAGAGACAATCGGAGTCTACGATGGAGATCAATCTGTCGTAGACTCTTGTTTATCTTATGTGTATGACTTACAGAAAGTTTGCCCTGAGTCAGATGGTAACTCAAACTATGGTGGTTGGCAGAAAGACATAGACCACCCCATCAAAAAAGTAATTCTAAGAGAGTTCAAAAAATATATCAAACATTATATGATAGAGGAACCTTATTGGGTTGACTTTACCAAATTATTCTGCAATATAAACCCCACTGGTGCATCAAACACCATGCATCATCATACTGTGGGTGAGTTTAGTGGTGCCTTTTGGTTGAAAGCAAACGAAAACTCAGGTGATCTTGTTGTCATGAACCCATACCCTAATAAGATGATGAATACCTGCACGATAGCGAAGAGGGACTATAATGCTATGTACTTCACACCTCAGACAAATAGAGGATTATTTTTCAACAGTAACCTCATACACTACGTAGATGTGAATAGATCACAGGAGGACAGAGTATCTATCGCTTATCACATTGGAGTGCACTATCTGTAGGGAAAAACGACCTTTGATTACCAAAAAACGGGAAAAAAAATTCGGGGCAAAAATCACCCTTAAGGTTTTTTAGCGAGGTTCAAGAACTCTAAGATTATCGCCCTTTTTCAACTTTCTATTGATATACTGTGAACTATCGGTATATGTCATTATCTCTCTCATGTCATTTATCACTATAGGGACATATTCTGGTCTTACAAGATATATTGATCTTTTGGACTCATTCTTGTTTATTTCATGTTGGAAGTTAGAAACTGAAGTGACTTTATTGATATTGTAGATATTTTCGCCATGTGAGTATGAAAATGTAAAGTCTGCATCCACCGTCAACCCAGATTGAAGAAGTAATTTATCATCTGGGTTTCTTATCTCAGTTGTTTCATAATGATGTATTTGACTCAATTGCACAGAATCATACTTATTATCCAAATATCTTTGAAAATCATATTGACTCATAGGCCACTCATCACGTATATTGATGATATTATTAGCAATCAAGACAACCCAGTCAAGATTTTGATTTTCATATACTTTATGTGCCACATTATCTGGTCTGTCATCACCTTCAATCGTATATCGGTAAAATGCGGTAATGTTTTGAAAAAAATCTTCACGAACTTTACCTCTTTTGAAGAGGTTTTTTACTTTTATAAAATCTTTGCTAGAATTTCTCTTATCTGAAAAAGAGGGTAATTCTACATCTGGGAATAAATCGAAATAGTTCATTAGAATCCTATGTCATCATCAGTAATACTATTTGCACCACTAACACTGAGTCCAGCATCTATCATGCTTGGATCATCTGTAAATGGAGCATAATCATCTCTGAATATCGGTGTCAACTCAGTAAATGATAGACCCATAGTGCTTCTTACAGGCATTGATATAGCACTGCTATCTTCATATGATTGATAAACACCATCAGGGGTGAAATCTATTTGAACAGAAGTAAGAGCACATATCTTGAATGTATTCAAACCTTTTATTCTTCTTTTATTGTTCCTATACGTAATTCTAAAAACATTTGGAGATGCTAAAAACAAACTTGATTCTGATGTTGCTGTCGCTCTACTTCGGGATGGTAACATGCCTTGTTTGAACCATCTTTGAATTTTCCTAACCATTACTGCTTCTGTGTCGCTATTAGGAGCAAAATTGAAGTCAAAATTGAAACTTCTCAATTGTGGTCCTCCAAACAATAATTCTAGATTTGGATTTATTGCAGCACCAGTTTGTCTAGTTATGAATTGATCAATATCAACATTTATTCCAATACTGCCCAAAGCAGACCTTGCCAAAACACCACTCAGTATTGTACCTGAGTTTATATTATTGGGATTTCTATTTGCTGCGTTTACATCTTGTCTTAGATTCTGTAGTGTTTTACCTGTTTCTTTCAATCCACCAGTAATGACGTTTAGTATCTCACCAGGTTTTGAAAGAGCAGTCTGTACACCTCTTCTTGCAGTGTCGAAAGCAGCTAATTCAACTGCATTTGCTTTTGCCTCACCCCAATTCACACCATTACTTACTCCAAGTTTGTTTGGAATAGGTAATTTACATCCACCATGTTTTTCTTGTATATTTTGTGCTCTTGTAACTCCAGACTTGATAACCTCAGAGGGTATATTTGATCCCACAGGTTGTGGAGGTTGATATGAATATTGTTCGATATAAATGAAATCTTGACTATCATCTACTTCAGTAATCATATCAATAGGATAATATAATTCTTCTTTTTTTACTTGAGTGCTCTTATTGAACTCTTGTATCGCTTTTTCAATTGCTGCATCCTCTGCTTTTACTTTTTCATTATTTCTTGTTTTTTCTCCCTTGATTGGAATGTCATTAATGCTATCACCACCTGCAATTGAATCATATGTTCCATTTTTTATCAGTGCTGCTTCAAAATCATCTGATGTACCACTTTCAAGTGCATCTACTCTAACTTTATTCATTTTTTCATGATATTTCTGTTCTCTTATTGAAGAATTTTGTATGATTTCTAATAAATGTTCTTGACCAGGATCTAATGGATTTACAGGAAAAGTTGATCCTGGTAGAAAAACACTTATCTCTTTAGTCAATCCAGTGGCACCATTTATGCTTATATCGATTTGCTCAACAATTCTCATACCAGACTCACTCCATGTTATAGATTCAGTGACCTTTCCACCATCTCCATATGGCGATATTGGTTTTTCTTTCTCCGTGCTCATTTGTAAAAACTTGGTAAGAATGGTGATGTGGAGATATCAACTCCATTGACAGTGCGAACGAAATCTTCAAATGCCATATCTGCTGCTTTTTCCATGTCATCCCCAACAAGTCGCACAAACGTTGATTGGACGTATGATCTTAGGTATTTATTATAACCTGGTAACTTGGTTATATCATCTCCAGCATCAATATATGCAAGAATCGCTTTTCTATTTCTTGGTTGCGTGTAGTGTAAGTTGACACCGTAGAACGCAGGACCTTGCACTGCAACAATGTAACATAAAGGGTTTCTATCGTAAAAAGGCAATGTTTCTCTATATTTCGCAGTATATTGAAAAATCATCATACTACCTGGTCTTGGACTGCCCGTCACATCTGATAGTGGAAAAACGTTTTTATATTCCAAGTTCTTTCTCCGTTAATATTTGAAACTTCCACTTGCGATCCTTACAAAAATCCTCTGCTGCTGCCCACTTTGCTTGATTTGTAGCATACGTGAATACCTCAGACACATATTTTTTTGTTCTTCGTTTCTGCATTTTGGGTTCTTTGACCTGTTTTGCAGGTTTGATTTCTATTACTTTTTCTTGAAAATTACCCTTGACATCCTTGTATTTGACATAGAAATCAGGAAAATACCTATGTATTCTATTATCTACAGGTGATCTGTATGGTATGACTATTTCTTCAGAAGACCACTTCACAATACTTTTATTTGTATCACAATATTGCATAAATTTCAATTCCCACGATGATCTGTAAATGACCTCTCTGAAGTCACCACTATACTTTTTATAGTTTTTAGGTCTGAATTTACCTTTATATGACATACATAGTATGTAATCATCATATATTTAGATGGCACAGAGGTCAGAGGCGTTTAGATCAGGGAGATTTTATCTACCAACTTCGGAGTTGACTGATACAACGACGAAATTTGGTAACATAACGCCAGCGTTCAATAATAATTACGATGTGAGTATAGATTTTTCTGGAACAGAAGATCTAAGGGGATTTATAAATCAACATGGATTTTATGATCAAAATGGCGGAAAGGAGTCATTATATAATGCAGGTTCATATCTTGCATTGTTTTGTTCTGAGGCAGTTTTACCAGGTTCTGACATACAAGTTGGACAAGTAGATGGATTGAGACAAGGATTGTCACAACATTATGCCACATTTAGAAGATTTCCAGATATACTACTTACATATTACTCTCAGACTGATTATTATACAAATGATGTATTCAATGCATGGATGGAATTTATATCTCCTACACGTATAAAGAACAATGGGAACACAACGTTTGGGTCAAATACAGATCAAAGAAAACAAAAACCTGCTTTCCGAAAAATGAAATATCCAGAAACATATAAGTGTAACATGGAAATAACTGCGTTCAGTAAAGATGTAAACGATGAATTTTCAAAATTGAACAAAACAAGTAGATTCAATAATCAATTACCTAGTAGTATTACATATCATATACGAAACGTTTTTCCAAGTAGTATCGTTGCAGCACCTCTAGCGTACGGGAGAGCAGAACTAATAAAAACCACTATCACATTCAAATATGAACAATATTTTGTTGATAGGACATCTAGAAGTGGTGCTATATTGAGTGAGTCTGATAAAATTGAAATCAGATCTACATAATCTGTGGTAGAATACAGGTCTAAATAAATACACTGAATCTAATATTATGCCTTTACCAAAGGTCGTTGCACCTACATTTGAATTGCAACTCATATCAACAGGTAAGAAAGTAAAATACAGACCTTTTCTTGTCAAAGAAGAGAAAGTTTTACTTATAGCACTTGAGAATGGTAGTGATGCCGACATAAGTGCAACACTCAAGAGTGTTCTCAAAGCATGCATTCTCACTCGTGGTGTGGATGTTGAGAAATTACCTAGTTTTGAATTAGAATACCTATTCTTGAATATAAGGGGTAAATCGATAGGTGAGTCTGTCGAATTACTTGTAACATGCCAAGATGATGGTAAGACTAAAGTTCCACTAACAATCAATCTTTCTGATATCAAACTTGAGGTACCTGATGGACATACTGATATGATCAAACTTGGTGGTGATATCAATATGAAGATGAAGTATCCTTCAATGCAACAATTCCTTGACAATAACTTCTCTGTATCTGGACTTGAAGGCACAGATAGAATTGATAAAGCATTTGATGCTGTTGTTGATTGTATCGACCAAATATTCACTACAGATGAGGCATGGAGTGCAGAAGATTGTACAAAGAAGGAACTTATCAAGTTCATAGAACAATTGAATTCTCAACAATTCTCGTTGATTGAAGAATTCTTTGCAACAATGCCAAAACTACAGTACAAAGGAACTGTTCACAATCCAAAAACGAAAAAAGATTCTGAAATCCTAATTGAGGGTTTATCAAATTTTTTCGCATAATGCTATATCATACCAGTATTGATGCGATGCTGGAGACTAATTTTTCTCTTATGCAGCATCATAAGTGGACTCTAAGTGACATTGAGAAGATGATACCATGGGAAAAAGAAGTTTACGTCAATTTCCTTGTAAAGTATCTTGAAAAACAAAAGTTAGAAGCACAACAAGCAGCAGCAGCAGATGCAAACGCCTGGTAGACAAGTATCACCACAAACTCCTATGATTCCCGTGGAGCGTAGGGGTGATTCGTCGTCTAATATTGCTCTGCAAAAAATAACGGAAGAAGTAAAAAATATAGAAAGACCACAGGTAAGAGTATTAGGTCGTATCATATCTCAAATAGATGATGTGAATAATACGATGAGAGCGATAAGACAACAAATACGAGAAGATGTAAGAGCAAAGAGAAATTTTTATAGAGAAGAGGCAAAACTACTAAAAAAAGACTCTGATAATCTAAGTGGTGTAAAATCAAGTCTTATCACCAATCTTAGAAGAGGGGGTGCTGCCATCGCTGGTGCTTCTGGTTTAGCAGCTTTAGGTCAAGGTAACATTGGTGGTGCATTATCAGGTCTTGGATTAGCAGGTGCATTATTATCCCCAGAAATAATAGAATTTTTGACTGGATCTGTTGTAAATGTTCTTGCACTCAAGGGTTTTATAGGTAATAGAGGAGCAGGGACATCGAATGTTGCTACTGGTGTGGTGAGAGGAGCATCAAGAACAAGAAATCCTTTACTTCTTACTGCTGCACTCGCTGCTAGTTTCTTGATACCTGCACTAGCAAAATCAGGTCAGACTGGAGATCAAAGAAGACAAGAACTCGCAACAAAAGTAATTACTGGTGAACAAACCATCAACAAACCTGATGTAACAAGGTTTAGATCCCAATTAGCGAGATTTGATAGAATTTTGACGGGTATAAGTGTAAGTAGTAAAGAAGATAGAGAAGGAATGATTGATTTTGATGAGTTAGAAAGAAATAAGGAGAGAAAAGATGGAGTTGAATTAGATTTTTCAGATGAAGATAATCAGAATGGAGAACGACCTGAAGGTTTTATGAGAGGACTTACAGGACTTCTTGATTTTGCAACTTTCAATATGTTTGACTTGGATAAGAGAGGTGATGGGAATAAGAAAAAGAAAGAAAAAGATATTTCTTTGATTGAGGGTAGTACAAACATTGATTTAGCACAAAATATCGAGGGAGATGTTGAGGGTGATAATTTTGAATTAGATAATTCAACAAAGATTGCTTTGGTGCAAAATCTATCTGAGAGCACTACATTCAATGATCAAATATCAAATATATTTGAATCAAATGAAGAATTGTCCTCTGATTTACTGCCCAATCTAAGCATCAAGCAAATGGGTCAACAAATAGTAGGTGGCACTACAAATAATGTAATAGAATTAGGATCAAAAGATAATAATCAAGGTAGTTCATCTGGATTTCAAGGTCTCACTGCAGTGCCCCCCTCAGTTGCTGTAGATACTAGATTTTCCTCAGGTGGTGGCATAATTGATAGATTTGAGGCAGCGTCATCACTTAGATCATACGGAGTATTCTCATGATTGAGAAGTCTCTCGCTGTCATATCAAGAAGAAATAAGAGAGCAAACATAGCTCTGGCAAATGATTTTAGAAATAGATTTAGATTAGAGAGATCATTTGAAAGAGCATCTCTTAAAACTAAAACAAAACTTTTAGAAGATAGAGATCGTACACTAAAAGCGTTAGTGTTACGCAGTAAGCAACAAGAAAAAGATAAAGAAGGAAAGGTCGGGGGTGCACTTACTTTACTTGGTGGTGGTGTACTTGGTAGAAAATTTCTTGGTCGTGGTAAAATTCCAAAATTACCTACACAAGGCGGTGCATTTTTATCTAGGGTAGGTAAAGTAGGTAAATTTGGTAAGATAGGACCTCTTGCAATATTAGGAACAGGTTTAGATTTTGCAGGTAGAAGGGCAGAGGGTCAAACAAATTTACAAGCAGGTATTGGTGCAGGTGGTGGTCTTGCAGGTGCTCTTGCAGGTGCAAAATATGGTGCGATTCTCGGAACCGCTATAGGAGGTCCTGTTGGTACTCTTATTGGGGGTGTAGGTGGCAGTATAATTGGAAGTTTGGCAGGTGGAAGATTAGCAGATCTTTTTACTGGAGCAGATAAAAGGAGAAAGTTTGAGGAAAAAAGAGTTGAAATAGCAACTACAAGATCATTGTTCTCCTTTGCACTTGACGATTTAGATTCTATATTAGACAAATTAGAAAACCTATCATTATTTAATTTACAAAGAAAAGAGGAGGATGATCCCTCATTACCAGCGAGAAGATTTCCATTCGGATCATTTTTCCGTAAACCTACCGAACCTAAAACACCATTTTTTCAAAGACCTAGTGTTCAAATAACTGGACTTGCTCTCGCTCTTGTAGCTGCACTTGCTCTTGGAGGTCCTACAGGTGAGGAAATACCCATAGGAGCAGGGTTACTTGCTGCAATGAATAAAACTAAATTGGGTGCTTTTATTATAAAGAAGTCTCCGTTTCTTACTAGATTTGCAAAAAAAGCAACTCCACTTATTGATGATGTTATACAAACACCTATATCAAAGAAAGGATTGGAGATACGAGCAGACAAAATTCTAAGAGATTTAGGAGTAACAATCAAAAAAGAAGTAGGAAAATTCAAGATAACCAAGGGTAGAACAAAAATAAAAAATAAAAAAACACTTCAAAATCAAGACAAGGTAACATTTAGTGATACTCCTGAAGGTTCTACAATAATCAAACCAAAACCAGGTGAATTAGAGAGAACATTGAAACTTATTGATAAAATCAATAAGAGAATGAATAAGAATATCAATTCAAGAAAGAAAAGGAATTTCATCCAAAAAAATCTATTCAAAAACTTAAAGAGTGACTCTGGTACTAGCGGTGGCACACCTATAGCGTCACTTGAAGATGAAAATAATAATAATAATACTATTGCACTTGCACCAACAAATAATATTTTTATAATTCAGCAGGGTGATAGTACAACACAACCGCCTATAGTATCTGGTGACTCTACTATTGTATTGGGAGGTAACGTAAGTAATCCCTTAGATGCCATGTATAAATACGCTGAGATGACAGCACTCCAGACAGCATGAGTCAAAATCAATTGTGGACTAAAGGGCATAAGATCGATGCTGTCGATTTAGTGAGCGAGGAGGGAAAATCCTTTGATTTAAAATATCAAGTGGGATTCATAAAATATTACGAGGATGTGATAGATCCAGCAATACACGTAGAGATATCCATACAAGATACAAATGGTCTTATAAACAAAATTCCCATAAGGGGTGGTAATTTAGTAAGAATACGACTAAAACATCCAAGTCAGGAAGGTATCGTAGAAAAAGAACTCGTTGTAACAAACATATCAAATCATATAATAGATCAGAAAAGAGAGGTATTTACACTTACCTGCGAGACACTTGGTGCTTTGTCAAATCATACAAATAGGTGTTGGGTAAAATATAAGGGGTCTATTGCATCTACAGTCACTAAGATATTAGATGAGAAGGTAGATGGAGAGATAAACTTTATTGATACAACTTCAAATAATTGTGAGTTTTATGGTAATTATAGAAGACCATTTAAGGTTATCAGTGATTTGTGTCGTAAAGCGATACCACCTACAGGGTCATTTGAGGAGGGTAATGGTGGCACAGCAGGGTATTTGTTCTTTGAAACTCAAGATGGATATAATTTCAGAAGCATTGATGTTATTTTTAGAGAGGAACCTGAGTTAGAATACTTGATGACTCCATATAAAGGTGGTCTTGATACGACTAATAATTTCAAATTGTCAAGTGATCCAGTTTTTAGAGAAAGTCATGATATAATAAAGAAACTTAGATCTGGTGCGTACAGTAGTTCAAATTGGTACTATGATGTGCTTACAAGGAAAGTTCACTTTTACAATTTCAGAGTTGGGGATTATCAACTTGGAAATGAAGATGAGTTGAATCCTCTTGCATTCAAAGAACCTTACTCAAGAATAATTCTTGGAACTATAGATAAGGGAACCACAAACAAAGATGCTGATGGTGTTACTATTGACACACCACAAGATCAAGCACGATATCAAGCACAGGCATCAGCAAGATATGCTGCTATGTTCTCACAAATCTTAGATATCACAGTCCCCATGAATCTTTCACTAAGAGCAGGTATGGTAATCGATGTTAAGTTTCCTGACCTAAATACTGGTGAACCTCAGGATAAAAACTCTACTGAGAGTGGCAAGTATATGATTGCTAAATTATCTCATGAGTTTGGTAACCCTGCAGGTGATTTCACAGGATTATCTCTTGTGAGAGATTCATTTACCATCAACGAGTAACATGAAAACAATCGAAGAACACATCGCAAAGGATAAAGAAATCCTTGCAGACCCATCTACTTCAGAACCAATGAAGAGACATGTAGTCGAAGAGTTACATGAACTTGAGGTTTATGAAGAGCATCATCACGATGAGATTGAAGCAGGTGATCATCACGATCCAAATGTTTTAGAATTGTTTTGTGAAATGCACCCTGATGAACCAGAGTGTTTGGTATACGATGACTAATGCTTGAAACACGTCATTCTAATATTGAATTCCTTGGGAAGGATGGATTTCAGTGGTTTATCGCACAGGTAGCCCCTGATATAGTTTGGCGTACAGAAAACAATCAAAACTTTGACAACGGTTTCAGAGCAAAGATAAGAATACTAGGATATCATCCTGGCGAGAATGATGGTGAGGGTGGTATATCTGATGATGATTTACCATGGGCACATTTCCTTGTGTCACCACAATTCGGTGCAGGTAATAATGATACTGGCACATCTTTTGCCTTACAAGGTGGTGAGATGGTTATTGGATTCTTCCTTGACGGTGAAGAAGCACAACAACCAATAGTGATTGGATCATTTTATGCAAACTATAATATTGAGGATTTTACATCATATAAAGAAGCATTAGATAAAGGCACCACTGGATTCAAACCACTAAAAAAAGATCCTTATATTGATTATGGTGATCATACATCTATAGAGAAGAAAGAGAAAACAAGTGCAGGTGGTGTTATTGTTGATAGTAATAGTGAAATTGTAGATGAGAATAAGAACAAAAAGAAAACTATTGAGAAACACTTTGACAATAAATCATATCATGTAAAGGTGCCTGTTGTATGTAATACACCAAAAGAAAAAACCAGTGATATAACGAAATCTCTACAAAAATTCTTTGATAAAATAAATTCACTTGAAAAATTTTCTGATGGTTATATAGATCCTGTATTACAAAAGATTGTGAACATAGACGTTGAGATTGATAAAGCGTCAAAAGAAATTTCTGGTGCAATGTCAGGTATAATAAGAGGAGCGAGATTCAAATTATTTGATGAGATAAACAAAAAAGTAGATGAGAAAATAGGATTTCTAAGTCCAGATTTCCTTAGAAAAAGTATAGAGGCAAAAAAACTCAAGGATGGTGTTTTTTGTGCTATTGAAAATATTCTAAATGGATTGAAAGATTTTGTTGGTAAATTTTTGAAGGAATTGATTGGTAAAATTGTGAATATACCTTTATGTGGTGCTGAACAATTCTTATCTGGATTGATGTCAGATCTTACGTCAAAGATACAGTCTGCAATTTCACCTGCCTTGAATGGTTTGAGTAAATTTACTGGATCTGCGATGCCTGATTTTCAAGGCATGATGGCAAAAGCACTAAGTATGACCAGTGCAGCACTTTCATTATTTGAGTGTGAGGGTCAAAAATGTAAAGAAAACCCTGTCGATAGACTCACTAATATAGGATCTGATCCTAAGAAATTATTGAACTTCAATAGTCTTCTCAATAAATTTACCACACTAAGTGGAAGTGGTTTATCAGGCACTTTGACAGATTTAGTAGGACTGTCATTCCCCAATGTAAATATCATTGGAGACACAGTTGGGTCATTTAGTGGTTCATCACCTCTCAATGGTTTAGTGGGTGGATGTAACGTATCAAGTAAAGTTTGTGGTCCTCCAAGAATAGAAATATTTGGTGGTGGAGGAATAGGTGCTGCTGCTGATGCTGTAATAAACTCAGTGGGTGATATCATAGGTGTCAATATGAAAGAGTTTGGAGTTGGTTACACAGAAGCACCTTTCGTTTCCATAATTGATGATTGTAACAATGGTAAGGGTGCTACAGGTAAACCAATTGTAGAAGATGGAAGAATTGTAAACATCGCAATATCTGATACTGGGGGTAATTATCTTGCACCAGAAAATACATCTGACATAGAGGGTGTGGATGTATTGGGTGAGGTAGTTGGTGTGGATGTTATATCAACAGGAGTGGGATATGAAGAAGGAGATTTGATAGTAAGTGATAGTGGTCAGACATTGACACCAATTATAGAGGATGGTAGAATAATTGGGTCTAATGGTACGATAGATCAGGGACTAACAGATTTACCTGCTCTTACTGTGCAAACAAATACTGGTGTGGGTGCTAAGTTATTACCCATAACTAGGTTTATCAAACGTGAAGAATACACTGATCCTGTTGTTCCTGATGCACAGTTGATAACAGTAATCAGTTGCCCTAGGTTCTATTGATGGCAGAAAAACAATCAAAAAACAAAACAAAGGTGCCACCTATTATCATTCAGCATGCTGAATGTGGTCATGTCACCCTTGGTGATGAGAAGGATAAAGATGTAACGAGACCAAGAGATGTTGGAGTTTATGGTGGTCATAGTCAAAAATTAAGATTGTTCAGAGATGGTGGATTTGAATTATCTTCAAATGAGGATGCAAATCCATCTCACAAGAGTAAAGGTTCAGTGATTCAGTCTGTATGTAAAGGTGCACCTCTTGATATCATATCAGAGGGTGATTTACATATTACTGTTGCAGGTGAATTTACAGTGAGTGCTGAAAAAATTGTAATGGAAGCGTTGAGCACTGATGAAGAGGGAATAAATCTTGACGCAAATCACGATATAAGAATAAGTGCAGGTAATAATGTTCTTGTCACAGGCGACAACATAACAATTGATGCAAAGGAAAGAATTGTTTCACATTCTGAAGGGTGGCAGATATTGATTGGTCAGTGTATTAGACTACATGAACCACAAACTAAAATGTGCCCTGCTTTTATGCGGGAATATATAGATAACCAAATCAAAACACTGAAAAATTAGTTATGGCACAAATGAGAGACCTTGACACAGGCAAGGTGTACATAGGACCTGAAGATCCAAAGGATGACAGATCAAAAACCACATTGAATGGTGACAAAGAGTATGAGGGAACACTTGCAGCAACAGGACCTGCATTTGTAGGAGGTCATAGTGAAGATGCAAAGGGTGTAGTCAACATCGGCACAGACGCTGCTGACTTCAAACCTAAAGTTTCAGGTCGTGCAGTTGATATTGAGGGTGATGTCAAGATCGTGACAGAAGGGGGTACAGCACTTGACATTGAAGGCAACACTGTACAGGAAGGAGATACACAACAAGAAGGTAAGATAACAGCGTCATCCACGGTGAAGGCAAGTAATTTTGTTGGTGATATCAGTACAACATCAGGCACACCACCAGGATGTAAAGTATTTGACTTACCACATCCTAATATAAAAGGATACAGACTTAGACATGCATGTGTAGAAGGACCTGAAGCAGCAGTGTATGTTAGAGGTAAGGTAAGTATTGATGGTGTCATAGAACTACCAGACTATTGGCAGAACTTTGTAGATAAGGAGTCAATCACAGTTCATCTCACACCAATTGGTGCATTCCAAGAATTGTTTGTAGATCGTATAGAATATGGTAAGAGAGTATATGTCAAGAATCAAGCAGGTGGTAAGATAGATGCTAATTATCAGGTGTGGGCAGACAGACTAGGACATGACATGGTTGTAGAATATGAAGGAGAGAGCGTTGCTGATTATCCTGGCGATAGCAGTAAATTCTCTGCTGCAGGTTACGACTATGACATAAGAGAAGATGTTTACCGCACGACTGATATTTGACTTTGAGCACAGATGTGCTATCATAGATGGAGTTACTAAAAATACCATGTTCCCTGATCAAGTTGTAGACCGTCTTGAAATTTCGATGACTGGTAGATGGTTCAGAATATTTGGATCAGATGCAGAAATCAAAAAAATAGAGTGTGATTCTGCTGATCAGTTCATGAGAGTATTGGAGGTTGCTAAAGTGGCAGAAGAAATTGATAAAGAGATCAAGGTTGTATATGTCTAACTTTCCCTTTTCTGATGTAATCCACAGAATACCAATAGAGGGTGGATTCTATACTAAAAAAGAAGTAGATAAACTTATAAAGGATGCAGTGGATGAAGCGAGACGTATTGATGAGGAGTCAATGCGGAAGCATAATCGTGATGCAACTATCATAAGTATGATACTTGGTTTTACCACTTTAGCATTGTTTGTTGATGGTCTACTTAGATTATTAGGAATTACACCACCATTCATGGGTCTTGATATTGATATCATTGATAAAGTTGTAGAAAAGGTTGAATCCGACATCGTACCATTGATACAAAGGGTGCCCCGAATCTGAGTAGTATAAATAAGTTGAAGGAATGGTGTCGGAACATAGGTAATGCCACTTAGTAGACTTGAAAATTTTCTAAAAAATGTACAGGGTAACGTCATATACGTGAACCCTGAGGAACTTGATGCAACAGATGACGTTAGTAATACTGGTAATTCCAGAACACGTCCGTTCAAAACAATTCAAAGAGCACTGATAGAATCTGCTAGATTTTCATATCAGTTAGGGAAAGATAACGATAAGTTTGATAAAACATCTATTATGGTGTCACCTGGTGTGCACTACATTGATAATAGACCTGGTTTTCAAATTGATAGTAGTGGAAATATAACTGACGTAAATGGAACAGCAGCGTCGATAAGTGAGTTATCAATCGGAACAAAGTTTGATATACAAGATCCAGATAATGTTTTATATCACTTCAACTCTGTGCATGGTGGTGTCATACTACCAAGAGGTACATCAATTATAGGTACAGACCTTAGAAAGACAAAGATAAAACCAAAGTACATTCCACAACCAGATAATAACGCAATAGATAGGTCTGCTATATTCAGAGTTACAGGTGGTTGTTTCTTCTTCAACTTCAGTATATTTGATGGAGACCCTGCTGATAGAATATTCAAGGACTATACAAATAACGTATACGCTCCAAACTTTTCACATCATAAACTTACTTGTTTTGAGTTTGCTGATGGTAATAATACCATAGCAGGTAAGGACAACACTGACTTAGACATGTATTATGCTAAGTTGACTCTTGCTTATGGTACAAACAGTGGAAGAGCTTTACCTAATTATCCAGCAAACACTGACTTCCAAAAAACTATTGATGAATCAAGAATTGTAGGTGCTGTTTCAAGACTTGGTGACTTAGAGATACAAGATATATTTTCTGGTGCTACCCCAAGTTCTGCTACAGCTACAACTGTCGTCACAGTTGTCACAAAAACTGATCATAACTTGAATGTTGAGACACCTGTTATTATCAACGGTGTAAATGATAGTAATTATGACGGTAGTCATGTTGTTGCACAGGTTCTAAGTGCAACTTCATTTACTTTCACTGTACCTGTAGCACCCACATCCACAGCAACGCCATCGTTGACTGGACTTGCACCTATTGTAATAGTTGAAAGTGATAGCGTAACATCTGCATCACCTTACATATTCAACGTTTCTTTACGTTCTGTGTTTGGTCTTTGTGGTATGCACATCGATGGAAGTAAAGCAACTGGATTCAAGTCCATGGTCTGTGCTCAATTTACAGGTATCGGACTGCAGAAAGATGACAATGCTTTCGTAAAATATAATAAGACATCAGGTACATGGCAAGATCAGGCAACACTTGGCACATCAGTTACTCTACACACTGATGGTTTAGCATTATACAAACCTGAATATGAGAACTTCCATATCAAAGTATCGAGAGATGCAGTTGCACAGGTTGTATCTTGTTACGCTGTGGGATATGCGAATCAGTTTATAACTGAGTCTGGTGGTGATGTATCACTTACAAACTCTAACTCAAACTTTGGACACACTGCTTTAGAATCTGATGGTTTCAAAGATCAGGCATTCATCAAAGATAATAAGGCATACATTACAAGTATTGTACCACCCAAAAAGAATTTCAATAAAGAAGAGGATGTAAACTGGATATCCATTGACGTACAATCAACCATTGGAGTTTCTACTGATACTCAATTATATCTAACAGACTTCAAAGTAAAAGATACTGTTCCAGTGCCCACTGCGAGTGGATTTACTGTTGGTAATAAAATAGGTGACAAGTTATTCTGCTCTATACAAAATATTGTGTACGGTGCAGACATACTTATGCCTGGTCCTCTTGCTGACACAGATACATGGGCATCAGGTAAGAAAGAGGTATTTGTTGGAAGTAATTCTGGTATCAACTCTATTACCAGTAATATCATAACTTTGGAAGATGTTCATAAATTCAACACAGGTGAAAAGGTAAGGTTCTATTCAGATACAGGTTCATTACCAGATAATATTGAAAGTGATAGAGATTACTTTGCAATCACTTCAGGTCTGCAGACAGATCAAATCAAGATAGCAACCACATTCAACAATGCCACAGCAGGTAGTAATCTTACTGGTATAAACAATCTAGGTGGTAAGATAAGAGTTGTATCTACTGTGTCAGGTAAGGAACCTGGTGAACCAGGTCATCCAATACAATATGATACCACTAATGGGTGGTATGTAAACGTTGGTGCTGCTAACAGTTTACGTGCTGCGATTGTAACAAACCAAGGTTCAGTTTCAGTCAACACAAACAATACATTCATTGTAAGAAAACCAGACACAAGAAAAGATTTAGAGAAGATTTACCGTGTGAGATTTGTTGTTCCTGATGATTCAACAAATGCTGCTGCACCTACAAATGGATTCTCAATACAAGAGTCGGCAACATTTATTGACGACACGTATTATAGAAATGACAATACAGACCTTACATCTGTATCAAATTTGAGAACACAGAATGCAATTATAGATGCAACATGGAGTTCCAGTGATAATGCAGGTATTATTACCTCACAATCTCCTCATAGGTTGAGTGTTGGTAATATTGTAGAGATAAGCAGACTTAGAAGTGCGAACAATACTAATGGTGTTGACAATAGTGGATTCAATGGACTATTTGAAGTTACAGCGATAAATGCTGAAACAGTATTCAGTGTAGGTCTCAATACAAATCCTGGCGGTATCAGCACTATAACAACTAATGTGCCATATACAAGGCATGATCAGTCAGTTGTAGGTTCTGGTAGAACGTTTGCCCCCTTCTTCACAAAGAGACAATTCAATAATACATATCAGGTATTCAATAACGAGGAAGTTCAGGAATTCAAGAAAGATGTACAGGACGGAATATACGATCTTACTGTGTTGGGTTACACTGCACAACCAAACGTATCACCATTCTCCACTACATCTAATTTCTTCCCACAAAATATCAACAATCTGAAACCACTTACAGATGTAGACAACCCTGTTGATGATCCTGAAGCAGCAGTGTCACATGCTCTTAGGGAAAAAATAGGACAGGTTATAACAAATGATCCTAAGAATAGCATCACAAAAGAATTAATTCATGATTTTATTGATGGTGCGAACCTTGGTATAGGAATTACAGGTGGATCTCACTCTGCTGGTGACACAACTATTGATGTCGAAACAGATCATGGTTTCAATGCAATAACAAGTTTTAGTAATGTATCAGGTGGTATCGGATATGGAACAAGTAGCGGAAGTGCTGAGTTCTATTTCAATGTACCACTGACGGGTGGCACAGGATTCAACGCCACAGTAGACGTAACTGTTGGTGCAAGTGGTTCTATAACAAGTGCAGAAATCAATAATTACGGTTCGGGATATGAAGTGGGTGATATTTGTATTATAAAGGGAGTTCCCTTTAGACCATCAGGATCAACAACTGATTGCACTGTAACCATTGGCACTATCAATAATGCACAGGGTGATGCGATTCAGGTGATTGGAGTAGGAAGTGATACTTATAATGGTATTCATCGTATTATAAACATAGAGAATTCTAAGAAAATTGCATATAACACTGTCGCAGCTGATGCTTTCTCAGCTGATGGTGGTTTTGTTTACCATATTGGTATTGCCACTGCAGTCAATGATATAAAACATGATAGATTGAGTGGTATCGCTACTGTTACACTGAATTCTGACATTGGTTTGAGAAGAGGTGATGAGATAGTAATAAGTGGTGCAAACCCAGTATATAATGGCACACACACTGTAACAGATAGAGTTGGATACGGTTCATCACTCAAGGTGAATATTGGTAAGACATCTTCTCAACCTGCTTTCTCAGGTTCAGGTATTGCACATGGATCGGGTATCAGTGCAACAGGGTTCAATCAAACCATGCCAATATACGGTGGTAAGACAACTACACTGAATAGTGCACTTACATCTACCTCCACATCTTTGAATTTGGCAGACACATCTATGTTACGTAGAGGTGATTACCTGCAAATTGAAGATGAGATAGTAAGAATTACGAACAAGAATAAGACCAGCATACTTAGAGGTGCACTAGGAACTAACGCCACTACTCATGAGAAGAATGTAGCAGCACGTAAAATCAAAATAATACCAGTAGAAATAAGAAGGAACTCACTGATACGTGCGTCTGGACATACATTTGAGTACGTTGGTTTCGGACCAGGTAACTATTCAACTGCGATGCCACAGGTTCAAGACAGAGTTCTTGACAATGATGAGCAAATATTAGCACAGTCTGAGCAAACTCGTGGTGGATTAGTGGTTTACACTGCTATGAATGACAAGGGTGAGTTCTTTATAGGACGTAAGAAGATTGATGCCCTTACAGGTGAAGAGGTATCAACAATTGATGAGTTTGATACTACATCAGTATCAGCACCAACTGCACAATTACCAACTGTAGCATCATTTGATAATCTTACAATCAATCAGAACTTATACAGTAATTCAAACACTGATATCATAGATCTGAAGTTCAGAGGCAATAGAACAGGTGCAGTGGGCAAACAAGTATTCGTTGGAATACAAGAGACTGAACCACCATCATCACAAACAGGTGACAATATATTATTTGCAACATCAGTCAACCGTGGAGGTTACATAGGTTGGGTTCAGACATCTGATCAGGGCACAGAGAAATGGCAACGTTTTGGACCTGTATCAGTTGAGAATGGAACTGAACATTATGCATTTGACAGAGTAGCAATAGGTCAAACCTTTGCTGACACTGGTGAGGCAATGACAGTCACTGGTGATGTAAGTGTTGGTAGTATAAAGGTTGATGACCTTACAGTAGGGAGAGTTGTTACCATAGGAACAAGTGGTGAGTTACAAGATTCATCTGCTTTGACATTCGCTGGATCTACACTGACAGCTCACACTTTCACTGTTGATAACAATGCCAGTGTTGGTGCTGATCTTACCATATCAAGAAATCTTTCTGTCACTGGTATAACAACAGCCGAGCATCTTCACTCCACAGATGACATTGTTGCTGGTGATAGGATCACCGCAGGTGGAGACGTGCAGGGTGCTAACTTAGTTGCAACTGCGAATGTTACAGCAACAGATAATGTGAACGCCACTGACGTTGTAGCATCAGGTCAAGTTCAAGCAGAGCACCTCAAATCTACAAATGATGCAGAGGTGGTTGGTGTGTGTACTGCTGCTAAGTTTGATGGTAATGGTATCATACCTATTGGTGGTATTATAATGTGGTCTGGAACAGACGGAGATGTACCATCGAACTGGGCTCTCTGTAATGGAAGTAATGGCACACCTAATTTAGTTGATAGATTTATAGTTGGTCGAGGAAGTGCTTACGCATCAGGTGCAACAGGTGGTAGCACACACGCCATCATACCAGAGCACACTCACACTGCAACAGGTGGAAACCATGGTCACCCAGTAAAATATTCAACTCAGACCAGTGGTGCTGTAACTGCCGATGCGTCAGGTGGTTTCATCCTAGATGCTACAGCAACTATTGACTACGCTGCCAATAACGCAGCACCTGGCAACACAGCAGGTGACCAAATTGGACAGAGTGGAAGTCTAGCAATGACTACCGCACAACCTGTAGGTGCAGCAAGCACAACAAATGCGAACCTACCTCCATATTATGCTATCGCTTATATCATGCGTATCAGTTGATAAATACAAATACTAAGGAGCACACTGATAAATGGCATCAGTAAATAAGAAATTTGCTGTCGAAAAAGGACTGGAGGTCGGTGATGACGCTCTGGTCGTTGATGCTGATAATAATAAGACTGGTATTGGTAAAACTGATGCCAAGTACGGTCTTGATGTAGCAACAACTGCTAATTTTGATGGTATAGTCGCAGCAGGTCAGGTCGGCATAGGAAGCACACAACCAGCGAACTCTTTGGATGTAAGAGGTGATGCACTATTCGGTGGTAAGATAAGAGATAATTCAGGTGGGGCAGGTACTGACGGACAAGTTATCATATCAACGGGTTCAGGAACAGGTGCATCATGGTCTTCAACTGCAGAAATTCATACTCTCGCTGCTGACGCTAACAATTCAATACAATTCAAAAAAGCATCTAATGGTAAATTTCAGGGTGCTGACAACTTTGTATTCGATCCAACAAACAAACGAGTAGGTATTGGAACAACTCTACCTGAATACTTACTTCAAATCGCAAGAGCACCTGGCGATAGTTCTAATGGATTCGTACAAATAGGAGGCACATTCCTTGATTCATCAGGTGCAGTTGGTGTTGCTAAGAGTATACTAGCAGCAGGTGAGACAGGAGAGTTATTATGGGTTGGTGCAGGTGCTAGTGTCACAAATATCCTTCACGTCAACGAGGATGGAAATGATAGTAATGATGGATTTACTCTGAAGACTGCGAAGAGAACCATAGGTGGTGCTGTAGCGATAGCAACTACAGGTAATACTATAAGAGTTGCTGCTGGTTCGTATACTGAGACAAATCCAGTTATAGTTCCTAATAACGTTACAATAGACGGTGACGATTTGAGACAGACTCAGATCATACCATCAAATGTTGGAAAAGATTTATTCCATGTAAAGAACGGAACACTTTTACAAAACCTATCATTTGTAGGTGCTGCTAACACAGGTGCTATGATTGCTTTCCCACCTGACGGATCAGCAGGTATAATTACACAATCACCATACGTCAGAAACTGCACAAACTTCGTACCTAATAGTATGGGTATGAAGGTGGATGGATCTCATGCTATGGGACTGAAGTCAATGAACGTTGACTCATATACACAGTATAATCAAGGTGGTATAGGTGTTACCATAAGTAATAACGGATATGCACAGTTAGTATCAATATTCACCATATGTAATGTGACTGGTATTACTGCTGTATCAGGAGCACAGTGTGATGTCAACAATTCTAACGCATCATTTGGTACGAGAGGTTTAGTTGCATCAGGAGTAGGAACTGTCAATCAAACTGGTGCAGTGGCTCAGGTAGGTATAGCAGAGGATAATACTATAGTCGTTGGTAGTTTGACTAGCAGACCTTTCACTGGTCAAGTATTCTACCTCGGTGAATTATTCAATGAAGTAAGCAGTATTTCGATTACCAATGCAGGGTCAGGTTATACCAGCACGAATCCTCCAGTGGTAACAATTGCAGATCCATCAGGACCTGGTGGTATTACTGCAGAGGGTGTTGCTGTTATAAGTGGTTTTGGTAGTGTAACTTCAATCAACATAAACGCAACTGGGTCACAGTACAGGACGGCTCCAGCAGTCACCATCGCTGCTCCTAGTTCAGGTGTCACTGCTGCTGCAAGTGCTACCATATCTCCATCCTATTTTACTATAAATAGTGCGACACCCGTAACAGCAGGTGTTTCTACAATTACCATTGATCAGAAACTCCCATCTGCTGTAGGCGTTGGTTCGACTGTTCCGTTCGCCAAACAGTCATTGATTCTTGCTTCATCATATACATTTGAGCATGTAGGTTCAGGTACAAATATCAATACAGCACGTCCTAGCAAGGGTGGCGTTGCGATTCCTGAAAATCAAGCGATATCAGAGCAAGGCGGTAAGGTTGTCTATACATCTACGGATGAGAGAGGTAACCTGAAAGTTGGTGACAACTTCACCATCAATCAACAAACAGGTGACATCACAGGAGATGCTTTCAAAAAGAGCATCCAAGCACAACTCACTCCACTCATCATAGCAATCGGAGGTAATCTATAAATGGCTGCGATTCCATTAAATCGATTCAAAACTGTAACTCACACTCTTACTACAAGTAAGGTTGGTATATACACTTGCCCTGCAGGGGTTTCATCGCTAGTCATCTATGGCAATGTTGCAAATGTAGGAACAAGTTCATCTGTCACAGCGTTCAGTGTTTATCATAGCAGAGATTCAGTAGACACACCCATCGTAGAAAATGCTCGTATTCCACATCAGGATGCGATGTCATTCTTAGATGGAAGATTAGTGTTAGAAGTAGGTGACGTACTCAAAATCAAGGGTGACTTCTTGAACACACAAAAATGTATAGTTAGTATCTTGGAGAACGCTAAGTAATGGCAAGACTTCTTTCAGGCAAAGTTGGTGTTACCAGCTATTCTGGTCTATCTACAGAGAGACAGCAGACTAACGGATTTCCGTCTTTTCTAGGTCTGGAAGAGGTAGAACCTAATTTAGGTTTACCATCTAATAACGATTTCGTATTACATGGAGATGTAAACGGAAGAAGATTCTGGGCAGCAGGTTCAGGAGCAGCATCAGGTGCTGTTGATGGTATAACAGTACAAGACCAAAGTATTACTTCAACAGGTTTTGCTGGTTCAATCACAACATTGAACTTTATAGGTAATGGTGTAACTGTAGAAGATACAAAGGTGTCTGCAGGTGCAGGGATAGAGGTTGGTGTATCTACAATCACAATCAACAAGGCAAACCTGAATATTCAGGATTCTAGTGGATTTACACCAGTCACAGGAGTTACAACGGTCAGAGTTGGATCTGGTTTATCATTTGTAGAGATACCACAAGGGCAGTTCTCATCTGGTATTGTATCATTCTTTTCCAATGCCGACTCCAAAACAGATTTTCAGGACGACAGAGGTAATGATAGTTTTCAGGACGTAACAGTAATAAGAGTAGGTGCAGGTCTTACTATAACTCAACCTGCAGCAGGGATAGCATCAATATCACCGACAGGTCATGTCGAGCACCTGAAGGTGACAGGTATTGCTTCAGCACCAATATTTGATGGTAACTTACAAGGTAATGTTACTGGTAATATAACTGGTAATGTCACTGGTAATTTGACAGGTGATTCTGCTGGAACACACACGGGGGCTGTCGTGGGTGACGTGACTGGTAATTTGACTGGTGAAATAAACTCAGGTCTTGCTACCATAACACAGTTACATGCAGCGACTATCAATACTACTGGTATTATAACTACGTCTGCTGGATTCAATGCACCTGCTGGATCGTTCGGCTTCACGGGTGATCTTGTATCTTCTGGTGTAAGTACGGTTGCATTCTTTAGTGGTACTAATATAAAGATATCTGGAATTGGAACTGCTGATGGTGGATTCGTTGCACCTGCCAGCAGTCAAGGGTTTGTTGGTAAGTTAGTTGGTGATCACACTGGTAATATAAACTCCACTGGTGTTAGTACCATAACAACCTTGAGTGGTACGACTGCCACATACACATCATTTGTTGGATCACTTACAGGATCAGCCTCACTGGTTGACTTAGCACCAGAGACTGCTGATTCAACTTGTAGTATATTATTTGCAGTCAATCCCACTGGGTCTCAATCTGTAAAAACAAGCACTGGACTTACATTTGATGCCAACGCAGGTATTCTAACTGCAACAGGTTTCTCAGGCGATGGTAGTAGAATTACAAACTTAGATGCAGGTAATCTAACAGGCACACTATCAAACCTTGATGGATCAGCCCTTACAAACATAGTGTCATCATCAGTTGATGTCACTGCAACAAACACAACAAATGCAGATCATTACATATTATTTGCGGACAGTCCCACTGGGGTTGAACCACTAAGAAGTGACACAGATCTAAAGTATAATCCTGGTACAAATACATTGACAGCATCAGCGTTCAATGGTTCATGTACAGGACTCACAGGAGATCCAAGTATCTCCGTCACTGACGTTACATTGAAAGGAAATATTTTACCAGACACTGATGCTGTGAGGAACTTAGGTTCACCATCAGTAAGATTTTCAAACGTATATACTGCTGACATGCACTTCAACAATGAAGGTATCAATAATAGTATAGATGGGACATGGGGTCATTGGACTTTGCAAGAGGGCGATGAGAACATTTTCATGATAAATCAGAGAACTGGTAAGAGATACAAGATCAATCTAACTGAAGTATAAATATAAAAGATTAGAAATTCTAAAATTCAGTTATGTCAAGAGGAAGAGAGCTAGCCAAGGTCGGTGGTACTACTCAGACGATTTCTGGTATATCAACTTTTGTTGGTATCTCAACCTTTGCGTCTGACGTAAGAATCCACGGAAAACTAGATGTAGACGGAGATATATCATATGATGAGATGACATCTGTCAACTCTAAAGTAACAGGTGTAAGTACAGTTACAGATATTAGGGTCGATAGAAATATAAACGTTGCTGGTATTACATCAGTCACTGGTGCGTTAGATGCAAATGGTGGTGCTACAATAAACACACTAATTGTAGAAGATCTCACTGACAATAGAGTTGTCATCGCAGGTACAGGTGGTGAGATAGAGGACAGTGGTAATTTGACTTTTGATGGATCAACACTTGCTGTTACAGGATCACAGACAATCAGTAGTAACATAACTGTTACTGGTAACATAGTTGGTAATGGAGATGTCGATTTAGGAAACGCCACCAGCGACACAATCACCGCCACAGGTAGATTTGACAGTGATATAGTACCAAGCACAGATGGAGCAAGAGATTTAGGTGCATCTGGATTAGAATTCAAAGATTTATATATTGATGGTACTGCAAATATAGATGCCTTAGTTGCCGACACAGCGATAGTATCTGATTTGACTGACAACAGAGTTGTCATAGCAGGTACATCAGGAGAGTTGGAAGATAGTGCCAATCTTACTTTTGATGGTTCAACACTTGCAGTCACAGGTGCTGCCACAGTATCAACCACTCTTGGTGTTACTGGCGAATCTACATTAGCATCCGCTACAGTCAGTGATCTAACAGACAATAGAGTCGTCATTGCAGGTACATCAGGTGCTCTAGAAGACAGTGCAAACCTTACGTTTGATGGCACAACACTCGATGTCAATGGAGACATAGAGGGATTTAGTCATACCTCTGCTCCTCATGGTTCTACCACATCACTTACTGTGACTGTTGTTACTAAGGATGCAACTCACAGGTACAATGGTACAGGAAGCAGTAATGGTTATGCGATTGATGGAGTTCAAGCACCAACTCTTCATTTCACACCTGGCAGAACTTATAGGTTCGTACATGATAATACAGGGTCACACCCACTCAAGTTTTATCTTGAAGCAGATAAAACAACAAACTACACTACAGGTGTAAGTTTCCAAGATACCTACACTGAGATTGCGGTAGGTGATGAGACACCAGCGATATTACATTATCAATGTACTGCTCATGCTAACATGGGTAATGTTATAGTAACAAACTCAAATGTAGTCAATTCAAATTACGCTGGAACACTAAGAGGTGGTTTGACTGTTACAGGTGCAGAAACAACATTGTCATCTGCTACAGTTTCTGACCTCACATCAGGTCGTGTCACATATGCAGGTGGTTCAGGAGCTTTACAAGACTCAGGTAATCTTACATTCGATGGCACAACATTGACCGCAGCAGCAGGTGCTATCACTGGTGCTTTCGATGTTGATGGTGCGACAACTCTTGATGGGTTGACAGTGGCAGAAGCAGCAACTTTCTCTGCAGGTGTTACCATAACTGGTGCTCTTGATGCTAACGGTGGTGCATCCATTGATAACGTACAAATTGGTGTCACTGGTGATAACGAGATTGATACTTCTTCAGGTAACCTAACACTCGACTCAGCAGGTGGTACTATAACTCTTGATGATGCTGTAACAGTCACAGGAAATCTAACAGTCACAGGAAACTTACAGATTGATGGATCAACCACAACTGTGAACTCCACAACAATGACTGTGGATGACAAAAATATTGTTCTAGGTTCTGGAGCAGCAAATGATGCAGCATGTGATGGTAGTGGTATAACTGCAGAGTCTGGTGATGGTAATAAGACATTCAATTGGGTTGATTCAACTGATGCGTGGACATCATCTGAGCATCTAGATCTAGCGTCAGGTAAAGGTTATAAGTTGAATGGAACAACAGTATTGAGTGGAACAACACTAGGATCTAGTATTGTTACATCATCACTTACTGCTCTTGGTACTATATCCACAGGTGTATGGAATGGTACTGCAATAGGTAATGACTACATCGCTGCTATCACATCACCTAATAAAGTAGCACTTAGTTCTCTTGACCTTGATGGAGGCACAGACATAGGTGCAGCACTGGCAGACGCTGACTTACTAATTGTAGATGATGGTGCAGGTGGCACTAACAGAAAGACTGCTGCATCACGTATCCCAGTATATGTTTTCA
>Ga0160423_10000800_pt1 | contig 26277 bp, 46 predicted proteins | sample CRUFie14St8metaG_FD_108191 | JGI IMG/M metagenome (GOLD analysis project Ga0160423, IMG submission 108191) | Marine microbial communities from the Costa Rica Dome - CRUD Field 142mm St8 metaG | ecosystem: Environmental > Aquatic > Marine > Oceanic > Photic zone | place: Costa Rica: the Eastern...
AACTCAATCAATATTATGCTACATCATTGCCGGGTGGTGTGTACAAGGAAACAGTTAAGTTGCCGACTACAGACTATCCAGATAATAGACGAGCGTTGAGAAACTTAGCATCAGATGCTAATCACAGAACTATGGTTCGCTCACAGTATGAACAATAATGGAGTAAACAAATGTTCAGAACTATTTTAACCCTTGGAGCAATTGGACTTGCTACTACTAGTGCTTGGGCGACTGAGATTTCTGGTAGCGTATCGTCTAAGTGTTCCGTTTTCACAGCTACTGCTGGTGTCTATGGTAACCCAACAGCAGATGAGTTGAGTACTAAATCTGCAGATGGTGGTATTGACGCGATGGTACGTTACGACGTTACTCTTGCAGATGCTTATACAGCTAAGATTGGTTGGCCAACTGAGTTTACAACCTCACCCAACTTAACTGATGCTGTAAATTGGGATGGTGAAACAACATATTCATCTGGTACAGTTACAGCTATGTCAGGCTATGAAGCTGCAAAAACTGAATACAATGAGTGGACAGAATTTGCACTATCACAAGCCGGAAGCACATGGTTTAAAATTGAATCAGAAGTAACATATGGTGAAGGTAAACCGTTTCCAGGCGGCGAGTATAAGGCTATGGTTACAGCTACGTGTGTTGCCGATTAATTTAACGGAGACGCACAATGTGGAAATCATTTATGGCTGCAGTATTATTAGCAAGTAGTACTGCAGCACATGAACTGACACCTACATATCCTAAGTTTAAACCACATATTGTTGATGGCGTTTACTATACAAAATTACATATGTGGAATAGGAGAGAGGATGTAAAATATTATGAGATATCTGTACATGATGCAGAATGGAATAAGATACCATTTCATTCTACAAAAAAAATAATGAAGTTAGATCATCTTGAGCATGCAGATTTTGAAGTAAATATTAGGAAAAGCGACCTTGAACGAATAGAATTTATTTGCACAACATCAAAGCATTTAAAGTCTGATACGACAGGTACAGGAGTTAGATCGAGGATTTGCTCTAGAATAAAGTGAGATTATAATGCGATATATTATTTTGGTTATTTGTATGATGTGGAGTTATGCTTATGCAGATTCTATTAATCTACAATTACCGAGTGCGCCTGGTAGTTATCAATCTGATACATTCAAATCAGGCCAAATGAATTGTTCTAATGCTATTGGTTCAGCTACTACGTTAGAATTTGGTGTAACCGGTTTGATAGATGGAGGTAGATATGATCCATTTAACAATTGGATAGATGACAAAGATGTAGGTAGCATTGGTGTTTATAGTAGGATTACGATACCACTTGGCGCTAAACCAAAGAAAAGAATAGATTGTAATAGATTATTTGAATTAGAATTACAAAAGAAATCGCTTGAGTTGGAACAACTAAGAAAAGAGATTGAGTCACTTAAAGCATTACAATTTGAGGAATAAATATGCCAGAAGTAGAATTTGGAGGAGTTAAATTTAAAGGCGGCAAAATGGTAGCCGTGCTTACAGCTCTTTCCACTTTAGGTGGCGCTATGTGGGGAGGTTTCGAATTCTATAAAGACTATATGGATATGAAAGAGATTGTTCAGAATGTCGATGTAGATGAAATAGCAGCTGCCAACGAATTGCAACTACAGAAACTAGATGATGCCATAACATATACGACGGAGATTAGACAAGACTTAGCCAATGATGTTGCACGGCTTGAAGGACAAATAGTAATTTTAGAAGGACAAGTGCAAAGAGCAGAAGCTACAGTACGTAAACTGCGTAATGATGTATATGCAAAACTTGATACATTTGAAGAGAGATTTAGATTAACTCTGAAAGACAATCAAGACACAATGGCAGATCTAAGAGATAAGATTAGTACAAACCTTGAGGAATCAGAAGCACGGATTAAAGCCACACAGGCCAGTATAGGTAATACATTAGAATCTATACGAAACGATATGAATGAACAGCAAAAAGATGTTACCGCATCTATACGTGAGATAGAAGCTAGTGCAAGAATACTAGATAAAGATATAAGAAACGATATGAAGGCATTAGATAAAGAAATTTTTGAAAGATTACAAGAAGCATTAGACAATCCATTATCAAATTAGGAAATTGAAATGAAACTTATTTATATTATACCATTTATTATGACAACATACGTATCAGCAGAATGCATGGCTGACTACAAACAAGAAAATTTTGATACATACAACTGGAGTAAAGCTTCAGCTTGTTTAGCAAAGGAAAGAAAAGTTAAAAGAGATTTAGAACTAGCATCGCTAAGAGAATTTTTAAAAGAAAATCCTCGTTACAGATTTCCTGGACAATCTTTAAATAAATGTTTTGGAAAAGCTAGAGAAAACCACATCACATCTGTTGAATATAAGCCAGATTCAACTGTGTTTTATTTTAAAAAGCAAATCAATACATGCTTAGATGTGGAGAACTAAATGATAGGAAGATGGGATATAAAGCTATCAGCAATACTTGCATTAATGTTCATGTGTTTTGTGTATTACATTTTACTGACTGATGGGTGGGAAAAGCGAATACAATTTATAAGAGACATATCAAATGTTGAGGGAGGACCATGATAGAAAAATGCAACCAAATGGCAAAGATGGCAGAGATTGCTTATCTTGACGGAGAAGAAGCTAAAGCCAGGTATAAAGACTTAGGTTACAGCTATCATAAATTTATAGAAAAGGATGGCGCTCAGTGCCATGTAGTCTGGAATAAAAATGAAATATCAGTGTGCTTTAGAGGTACAGAACCAGATGAATTTTCAGATATTAAAGCAGATTTAAACGCACTTCCAGATCGAGCGCATAACGGTCATGGATTTGTACACAACGGATTCCAAGAAGAACTTAATAAAGTATGGGGAATCGTAGTAAATGTTTTAGATAAACACAAGACAGATAGAAAAGTTTATATTACAGGACACTCCTTAGGTGGAGCGATGGCAACTCTTGCAGCAAGTAGATGTAAACCGGATGCGTTATATACATATGGTTCACCTAGAGCTGGCACAAGAAAATTTGTAAAATCTTTTAACACACCACACTATAGGCATGTAAATAATAATGATATAGTTCCTAAAGTACCTTTTGCTTTCTTAGGCTATAAGCACCACGGAACACTTAGATATATAAATTATTATGGAAACATTAGAAAACTTACATATTGGCAAAGACTTAAAGATCAGTGGAGAGGCAGAAAGCAAGCTTGGAAAAAGAAAGTTCCTTTTGACGGCGCCTATGATCATGGCATGGCCTATTATGTAAAATACACGGAGAAAAATGATGGCTGATAATGATAAATTACCTAATGACATGCCTGAAGGAAAATTCGAAGTAGCTATTAGAATACTTGGAAACGAGCTAATAGCTATGAAAATGATAGTTGATGATTTTAAAATGAAATGGGTTGTGATTGGATTGATAGCTATGGTAGCTATTTTGTGGGGAGCTTCAGAGTTTGGCCCTGCAATAGTAAATACTTTTGGAGTAGGTTAAATGGATATGTTTGCAAGAATGTTTGATGACACTTTGTGGATATACACCGCAATCGCTGGCTCAGTAGCCGGCGCAGCATTTTTGGCATACTTCAAAGAAACTAAAGCGGGCCTATGGGCTTACGCAAAATTAGATTTGACCCTTGATTATTTAATAGAAAGATTCGGGTGGACTTGGTTAGAACAACCCGAAGATGCATGGCGAAAAAAATACCCAAAAATAACTAAAAAAATCGATGAGCTTGAAAGCAGAATCGAACAGTTAGAAAAACGTTTTCGTTTAAAAAAGAAATAAAGGAATAGGGAAAATGAAAAAACTCATGACATTAGTAGTTGTATTAATACTTGCCGGAGCAGGTTGGTATGGCTACCACAATGTTTGGCCTCATACAGCAACAGAAGCTGCTGAATGATAACAACAATAGAACACTACATAGAAATACACAAGCATCACGAACAGCACAGAATATCTACAAATCAACGAAACAAATTCTGGGAGGAATTAAAAGATGAACTGGATAAAAGACAGGTTGAAAGAGAGAACGACTCTTGATGGCGCCGCACTAATGGCAATGGGAGTCATGGTTCTTTTTATGCAACCATTCGCAAAAATTGCTGCTGGGGTAGCAATAGTTTACGGAGCTTGGACACTTTATAAGAAAGGTTAATTTTGTCATTTTTAGTTAATAATTTACCCCCCGTCCATGTCTACGTTCGCAAAGAGTACTTATACGATTTAGAACGTGGGCATGGCGAATTTACGCCTGGGATTTGGATAAGCGTAAAGAGCACAATGTATAAAGCATTGTATTTCGAAACATTGCTAACTGATTACGGAGCACTTTATGATAAACTTCCTATCTCAGCATTTGTGTGGAAAACGGATCATGGTGATCTTTTACCTTTGGATGTTCTTCAGCTTTGGGATTGCTTTGATTATGATCTTACAGTTATCACAAAGCCAATTTTGTCCAGGTGTGAGTTCTTCGGTAAAGACAAAAGGATGCACGGTGGTGAATATGAATTTACAATCGACAACTGCCACCGTGATCATTCCGTCCTTGATACCAATTTCAGTGAGCACGATCCCGAACACAAGTCCTTCAACATCATCAGATTAGATAACGGTCAGTTCGCCGCTCAGCCAAATAACAGAATTATTTGGAGAGATAGCTCACTTACACCAGACAAACTCTTAAGACCAGATTTCAAAGTGTGTACACAGAACTATGCAGTTGAAACAGAACCAAAATGGTCAGTCGGTCATACTGATGAGTGGCAGTATAAAACAAAAGAAGAAGAAGCAGAAAAATTTTAATTGTTAGCGATAACAAAAATTGCCTTTTAACATATATAAAATATAGCAGTTAAAAGGAGGTTGTTTATGTGTTCACCGTTCGTTCGTAAAGAAGCAAATAGATTGTACTGGATGGTCAAAGGTACTTTAATGAACCCCAACGCTTCAGACGAAGAGACCGAAAAAACATATGAATCATACCTAAAAAGAATGTGGGGCAATAATGAAAGAGCAGTTTACGGATTAGTCGGATTTGAAGCTGCGTGGAAAAAACGTCAAGCCGAAAAAGGCTGGTAAAAAAAATGCAAAAAAAATGAAAAAAATGCATTTTAGGGGTTTACTTTTAGTTTGAACTGTGGTAGTATATACTTATAAAATGAATGAATGGAGATTATATTATGTCACATGAAGTAGAAACAATGGCTTACGCTGGAGAGTTACCTTGGCACGGACTCGGTGAAAAAGTTAGTAATGATCTAACACCTGTACAAATGATGGAAAAAGCTAGAGTAGACTGGACAGTCGAAAAGCAAGACATCTTCACCGCTAATGGTGTAAAACTTCCACAAAAACAAGCATTAGTACGAACATCAGATGATACAATTCTTGATGTAGTAGGTACTGATTGGAATCCTTTACAAAACGAAGATGCTTTCAATTTTTTCGCAGAGTATGTTGCTGCTGGTGATATGGAAATGCACACAGCAGGATCTCTTCAAGACGGTCGAATGGTTTGGGCTCTTGCAAAAGTAAAAGAGTCATTTGATCTTTTTGGTGGAGACCAAGTGGACTCATACTTCTTATTTTCTAATCCTCATAAGTATGGTAAGTCAATTGATGTTCGTTTTACACCTATTCGTGTTGTATGTAAGAATACTCTTGCAATGAGTCTTCAAGCTACAGGCGATCGTTCAGTTAAAGTTGGACACAGGTCTGAGTTTGATGCTGAACAAGTAAAAGAGGATCTGGGTCTAGCTACTGAAAAATTTGCTAAGTACAAAGAAATGGCTCAGTTCTTAGGCAGCCGACGTTTTACTGCTGAATCAATTGTTCAGTACTACAACGAAGTATTCCCTAACACTTCTCGTAAAAATACTGATAAAAAAGTATCAACTGTTGAAGATCTAAGCAGAGCTGCTAAGATGTGCTATGAAGCTTTAGAAGTTCAGCCTGGTGCTGAATATGCTCCTGGTACATGGTGGCAGGCTTTCAACTCTGTAACTTTTCACACTGATCACGTTCAAGGTCGAAGTGGTGAAACACGTTTAGCGAGTCAGTGGTTCGGTGGAAATCAGCTACGCAAAATTAAAGCAGCTGAAAAAGCGGTTGAGTATGCCGCAGCCGCTTAATCGCATATTGTTAAGAGGTGAGTATGTTTAATTTATACTCACCACTTAATAATGATGGTTGGCTTGACAAATCTCAATTTATTAGAACAGTTGTAGATCCTTATTCAGAAATAACTGGAAAACGCTATTACAATCATAAACAAATTTATGATAAAGTTGATAGCAAACAAAATAACATCATAATGCTAAGAGTTGATCCTGAATTGATGATATTCGGAGGAGACTTTAAGTATTATGATGTTGTTTCTTGGGCTAAAGATAACGACATAAAAGTTTACTTAGATTATTCTTGGGAAAGCGTGGACATTAACTCTACAGAAAACAAGTATTTGTTTCATAACAATCACAGACAATACATAGAAGATAATGACATAAAAATAATTTCACAGTGTTGGAACGGATGTAAGTATTCAGGATATGATTCTTCTATAGAAGATCGCATAATAAATTTTAGCACATTTGAATTTAACATAAGATTAGCTTATGAATTGCACAATAAACATTTTAATTTTATGTCATCTCCTACTAATGAAAAGAAATATTTTGTAAACTACATACCAGGTGATATTAGAAAACATTTCTCTTCATTAGTTTTATATTTTTTATTAGAAAATTTTAAAGAAGAAGAAATTTTTTATTCTACTATAATAGGTGATTATTTTATAGAAGATAATATGAGTTGGGAAAAATCTTTTATAGACAGACTTATAAAAAATATTTCTAGAAAAAATCAAAAAGTAGCAGATACATTTAAAAATGCAGCAGAATCAATAAGTAAGCTACATGTTCATAAGCCTTTCGAAGAAAAATACAATGTAAAATATGATGGTGTTATAAACCAAATGCAAGAGAGGGCAATTCCACCTGGAATATATGAAAGTAAGTTTAGTTTGATACAAGAAGTTGCTTGGGACAATTATTTTTACACAGAAAAAACTTTTAAACATGTAATTGCTGAACAACCTTTTTTAATATTAAGTGGTCCTGGAGTTAATAGAGGAATGAAAGAATTAGATTACGAAATATTTGAAGAAGTATTCAATTACACGTATGATTCTATAGTGTGGACCGATAGATCGGACTGGGGTAATAAAAGTAATTGTTTTTTAGGTGTTATAGATAATATACAAAAGTTAAAAGAGAATAGTAACTTACTCTCTTTACCATCTGTTAAAGAAAAAACAACGTATAACAGACATAACTTGTTAAGAAGAACTAATATAGATATGTTTGAAAAAGAATTAGAAAGAATAGTATTATGAATATTGGATTTATTGGATTAGGTAAACTTGGCGCGCCTGTTGTAGAAGCAATAGAAGAAGCCGGACATAATGTACTAGGTTATGACGTAAATGGATTTGGCGTAAGTTCAATTAAAGAATGTGTAGAAGATAGAGAAATTGTTTTTATAGCTGTACCTACACCACACGACCCATTGTATGATGGAAAATATGTTTGTAGTGACTTAGATCCAAAGAACTTTGACTACACAATAGTTCAAGAAGTTCTTAAAGAAGCAGATAAGCATATGAATCAAGAACAAATATTAGTGTTAATATCAACTGTATTGCCTGGCACAACTACCAAACATTTTGCTCCACTTGTCAATAACGCTACGTTTGTCTATAACCCTTATCTCATAGCTATGGGAACCGTAAAGCAGGATTTTATAAAACCTGAAATGATTATGATGGGTTCTCAAGAGTCTTGGGCTATGGATAAACTAGAAAATTTTTACAAAGAAATGTGTGATTGCGATAGATACATTAGAGGTACGTGGGAAGAATGTGAATCTGTAAAAATATTTTACAACACTTTTATTACTACAAAGATAACCTTAGCTAATATGATACAAGACGTGGCAATGAAGATAGGAAACATGAACGTTGATGTTGTTACTGATGCTTTAGCTCATTCAACGCAAAGAATAATGTCACCAAAGTATATGAAAGCAGGGATGGGAGATGGCGGATCTTGTCATCCAAGAGATAACATAGCTTTAAGGTGGTTAGCTCAAGATTTAGACTTAGGATATGATATGTTTCAAACAATCATTGAAGCTAGAGAAATGCAAGCTAAAAACATGGCAAAATTTTTGACTGAACTATCTAATAAACATAACCTCCCCATTGTTATAGTAGGAAAAGGTTTTAAACCTGACGTTCCATATGAAGATGGCTCCCCTTCTATATTAGTAGCACAGTTCTGTGAAGCAGAGTTTGACAAATTCGATGAGCCAGCAGTCTTTCTTACTTCTCACTCGCATAATACCACTTTCGGTAAAACTAATAAAGATTATGATTTTCCTGAAGGATCGGTGATTGTAGATCCTTGGAGGGAAAGAGAAGGCGCCATACACTATGGTGACACTACTGTTTCTTAGTGTTACAAAAATGTAATTAAATTGTTACATAGTTTTTGTACAATGTAGCATATATACTATATGCCCTTTAATTTTTTAAGGATATTACTATGTCTAAAACGAAACTATGGAAGAAAGTAAGTAAGATGGATCTAGGAAACCCAGTAATCACCGCCCTCGTTGGTTTGGTGATTTTTTATATTGGACTAAAGACATTTTCTGGCGGCATGAAGTCAATGGGAAATATGGATCACCTACAATTCTTTTTAGGTAATCCAATCTATATGTTCATTGGTGGTATTGTCATGACGTTACTCTGGCAATCATCATCACTTTCTACTACTGCAATCATTGCACTTGTGGCTTCAGGTGCTTTACCTTTACCTGCCGCAGTCGCTGCTGTGTTAGGTGCTAATATAGGAACCACCGGTACCATCTGGCTGGCTGGATTCTTTGTTTCAGATGGATGGCCTAAAGGAGATACATTGCGAATAGCAATGGCACATACGGGAATGAATCTCATGATGGCAATAGCACTCTTGCCCTTTGTGGGTAGGATTGCACAATTTCTTGGAAAGTTTTAAAAAAAATAAAAAAAAATGCATTTAGGGGGTTTACAACCCCCTTTTTTTGTGGTAGAATAGTATTATTAATGAAGGAGCAAATGATGCATATTGATACTAGAGGTCGTACAGACGCTTATGTTGGAACGTTCGGATTGACAGAATCTGACCAAAACGAATTAAAACAAATTCGCAAAATGGTTACTAATCTAAATAAAGATTTGAAGCAATTTGGATATCACTATCGTTATTATGTAAAGTGTCAAGGACGTGGTCCAAGAAAAGTAGGAGATAGAAGATATCTTCATTCTTTACCACTGAAGTACGCCAAGTATATGGATGCTTATATTTACCGTCGTTAATATCTTTTTATTCTTACTTCCCCAACTTAGGCGCTTCGGCGCCTATTTTTTTTCTTATAAATAGTATAAAATGTTTAAAAAGTAGTTTACAAATCTATTTTTTTATAATAGATTAATATTATGAGTTAAATTACATAAAGGAAATAAAATGTTTGCTAAAATGTCTAGAGGTGAGTGGCTGAAGTACGGCAACAAAAGACCTGATGCTTTAAGATCGGCAATCAAAAATGGTGATCCTGTTCCTGATATAAATGGTAAGAGTTTGGATATACCAAACACTAAACAAAATATGGACGCCATCACAGATTTTTTAAACAACAAAGACTCAACATTCTTACTTACATTAAAAAATAAAAAGACTATTGTTTCTAATCAAATTGGCAAATCTCCGTTATTTGGAGGTAAAGGGAAAGGCGCTGGTGCGACTGGCGATACTGCGAAAGGTGAATCACTACAATGTTTATACTTAGCAGCTTTGTTTGGAGAAGGTAAGAACAAAGAATTTTCACACTTTACACCTGAGGTCTTGAAGAAATATTCTAAGGTTGTAGAAACAGACAAAACATTTGAAGAAATGATGAGCTCTGAAGCAGAGTGGCACATCTCAGCATATGTTTCTGGCCAGCACTTAATAAAAACTGGATACGCAAGATCTGATCATGTATTTCATAGAGGCTCAAGAGTAATGAACGCAATATACGCTATGAAAAAAATGGCTTTCAAAAATGAAGGTAAGCCAATGATGAATGATGACAAGTGGAATCCTGGTGACATTTGGGCTGTTAAAAAAGGCTTAAACGTTTCTTCAGTTTTAGATCCTACAACTATCACCTCATTAAATGATAGTTTAAAACAAGCTTTTGAAAAAAGAACTATTGTAGGGATATCTTTAAAACAGATTAATAAGTTAACAAAAAAAGCAAAGCACACAGAATATAATCTTATTCCTGAACCAGATAAAGCTCATAGGTATTCTAAGTCTACTTTGAAATCTGATAGAAAAGGTTCTAGTTACTGGTCCTTTAAAGGTGGATATATCTTCTATGATTCTTCTAAAAAGATGGACGTTAGAGCTCCAACCGCTCTAGGTTCAATAAACGTAGAGATTCAAGGAAAAGGCGCCAGAGGCGGTAGAGCTGGTTACGGCGCCATAATGTATGGTGCTGAGAATATCTTAAACGTTAAACTTCCGTCAAACAATGAGTTAAAAAGTATGTCTAAACTAATGATGGCTGGAAGGAACGAAAGACTAGCAAAAAATTTACATCAAAAAGTTAGAAGGATACATCCTGATGTAGGATGGGATGATTTCTGGAAAGAGATGAAAGAAGCTCCAGCTGATAGAATACACGCAAATCTTGGAGCTACAGAAATCATATATAACTTAGATAAATCACCTTTAAAAAAGAGAGATGCCTTTGTAAGTTATCTTGTCAACTTAGCAGGATCTAAGACTGGCGACTCATCTGTCTATGTAAAAGTAGAATCATCGTAAATTAATGGTTTACAAATAGAAAGAAATGTGGTAGTATACTCATATGGAAAATTTTAAAACACATATTACTGAGAATAAAAATACACATATGACTCACATAGAAGATCGTGTGATTTACGGTGGAGTAAAAGGAACTCGCGAAGCAATATTTGCTCTTCGAGATCTAAGAGACATGCTTGGAGGAGTTAAAGATGGTAATGTATCTGTTAAGTGGGATGGCGCTCCTGCTATTTTTGCTGGCACTGATCCAAGTGACGGTAAATTTTTCGTCGCTAAAAAAGGCATATTTAATAAAAACCCTAAAGTCTACAAGACTGATGCTGACGTGGATGCTGATACTTCAGGCGATTTGGCTGTTAAGCTTAAGCTCGCACTAAAAGAATTACCTGCATTAGGGATAAAAGGTGTAATTCAAGGTGATTTTCTTTATGGACCTGGTGATGTAAAAACACAGAAAATAAAAGGAAAATCTTATGTTACCTTTCATCCAAACACTATCGTTTATGCGTTGCCAGCTGAGTCGATGGGAGCTAGAGACGTTAAGAAATCAAAAATTGGAATTGTCTGGCATACAACCTACACTGGTAACACCTTCAGTTCTATGCGAGCTTCGTACGGAGTTGATGTCTCCAAGTTTAAGTCAACCAGAAATGTGTGGAGCCAAGACGCAACGCTCAGGGATTTAACTAAAGTAACTATGAACAAACGTGATACGGAGATTGTGAATGAACATCTTTCAAAAGCTGGTCAACTATTTAACAAAATATCAGGTACAACCCTCAGAGAGCTCGAAAAAAACAAAGAGTTACAGAGCCTCATTGAAACCTACAATAATACCTTTGTCAGAGCAGGCACGGTTATTGGAAATACAAGAGGACACGTATCTGGGCTTATTTCATGGATCAGCAAAAGATATAAAAAAGAAATAGACAAAAGAAAAACAGACAAAGGTAAAGCGGCTCAACAAGCAAAATTAGATACAATCTTAAACTTTTTTTCAAATAATAACAAAAAAAGTTTAGAAATGATGTTTGAATTGCAAAAAGAATTAGTTTTAGCCAAATTAAAACTTATAAATATACTTAACAAATTGAGTAATATTGATACTTTTGTAAAAACTAAGAAAGGTTTTAAAACGACAGGTCACGAAGGTTATGTAGCAATTGATAGACTTGGTGGTGACGCGGTAAAGATTGTTGATAGATTAGAATTTTCATACAACAACTTTTCGCCGAATATATTAAAGGGATGGGACAAGCCAACGAGGAAGTAAATGTTAGGTTTTAAAGATATGATGGTCGTCGACTATGCACCCGGCGAACCAGTAGAAATAAAATATAGAAGAAAACGCCGTAAAGTGCAAGACACTGAAGAGGCGTTATCAATTCCACAAAAAATGAAACTCGCTAGACGTATGTCTAAGCTAGCTCCACGCTTAAAGATAGCGCGGAAAAGAGCTATGATGAGAATGGCATCTAAAGAAAAGCTTAGAGGAAGAGCGAGGAAAGAAGCTCGTAATTTTTTCTTTTTGAAGCTTTCTAAAGGTGTACCAAAAGATCAATTACCTTATGCTCGTCGTGCAGAGATTGAAAAAAGGCTGGATAAGCCAGCAATGAAACAGAAGATAGATAAATATGCAATGAGAATTTTACCAAAAGTTCGTAAGCGTGACAAAGAAAAATTAAATCGCGGTGGCAGTAAGTAATGCATACATCTTTTAAACAGTTTCTAGTAGAAGAAGAGAAGACGGTTTATTTTACATTTGGTAGAATGAATCCTCCTACTATTGGTCATGGTAAAGTGCTAGAAGCACTAGCTAAAAAGTCTGCTAAGAATCCGTATAAAGTCTTTTTGTCTCAGACAAAGGATTCTAAGAAAAATCCACTTACTTATCAAGATAAAATAAAAGCTGTAAGGAAAATGTTTCCAAGACATGCTCGATCTATCATGCTTGATAAAAAAGTAAAAAATGCTATGGAAGCTGCCTCTTCACTATACGATGAAGGATATAAAAACCTAGTCATGGTAGTAGGTTCTGATAGAATAAATGAGTTTTCAACTCTACTAAAAAAATATAATGGCAAAGACGGTAGACATGGCTTTTACAATTTTAAAAATATAAATGTAATTTCAGCTGGAGATAGAGATCCTGATGCTGAAGGAGCTACAGGAATGTCAGCAACTAAGATGAGAGAGTTTGCTAGAGAAAACAACTTTACTTCATTTAGCCAAGGACTACCTAAAAACGTTTCTAATCCTGATGCTAAGAAAATGTTTAACGATGTAAGAAAAGGCATGGGATTGAAAGAAGAAAATGAGTTTAAAAGACACGTACAATTAGAAACAGTTTCCGAAACAAGAGAAGCTTTTGTAAGAGGGGAATTGTTTGAAGTAGGGCAAGATGTCATAATAGAAAAGACCGGTGAAGTTGGTAAGATTGAAATCATTGGATCTAACTACGTAATAGTAGATATAAATGGTAATAGATCAAGGCAATGGCCAGAAGCTATAGAGATAGTTGAAGAGATGAAATATGATTATGGAAGTCCTGAATCTGTAAAGCTCATGAAGAAGATGACACCAGGCCAAAATGAGTCAGATGAGAGAAAAAAAGGATCACCTCAAGATCCTGATATAAAAGATAGAAAAGGTACTCAGCCAAAAGCTTACCATGCAGGCCTATCAAAAGCACAAAAGATTTCAAGAGATCGCCAGTTTAAGAGACAGTCTAAGATGGATGATGATAATCCAGCGGCATATAAACCAGCGGCTGGAGATAAGACAGCAAAGACTAAACCATCTAAACACACTAAGAGATTTAAAGATATGTTTGGTGAGGATATACCTTCTCATGAAAAAATGGCGAAGGAAAGAATAAAAAAAATAAAAACTAATAATGCTAAAAGGTTCGACAGAATGATGGACCGTGCTAGAAATAGAGATACTAATAAAAAGAATAGAGAGACAAAATGATTACATTTAAGACTTATATAGCTGAAAAAGCTACAGCAGCTTTAAAGAAGAAAGCTGAAAAGAGTGGAATGCCTCTTGGTATTCTTAGACAAGTTTATAATCGTGGTGTAGCAGCTTGGCGTACAGGACACAGGCCTGGCACTAATCCACAGCAATGGGGTCTAGCTCGAGTAAATTCATTTACAACAAAGTCCTCAGGTACATGGGGAAAAGCTGATAAAGATCTAGCAGCAAAAGTAAGAGGTAGTTAAGATGTCAAAAGCTAACGAAAATGTCAGAAGTGCAGATAAAAAACCTGAAATGTACACTAAGCCAGATGGAAAACGTGGCGTTAGAATGGTTGCAGTAGATAGAGAAATTGTTAAAAAGGACGCTAAGACCGAAGGCGCGATGAAGCGTATGGCAACTTCTCAATCTAGTAAACCTGACAGGATGGCTGGAAAAGGTTTAGACACCTATAAGAAAAAACCAGCAGAAATTATTCGTAGTAAAAAGCCTATATATAAATTAGTTCGTGACACTCTTCCTCGATATGATCAAGCAAGACGTCAGGAAGAAGCATACATTGATCATAGATCTGACAAAATAGGCCCATCAAATGTAGGTATGACACATTCCAAAGCTGAAAAAGCACACAGAGATATGGCTTCTAAACTAGCGAGTAGTCATAAAAGAACAGATTTGCATAGTGGAAGGAACTCAGTTGGTGATGTAATTAAAATGCATAAAAATGCAGCAGATCAACACGCAAAAGCATTGCGAGCTCATAACGCTGGTAAACATAGTCAGGCAAGAAACCATGCTAATAAAGCATCAAAACATGGTACTGATATATTTAATGCACATGCAAATGCAATTGGTGACGCGAAAAAACATTCTTCAGCAGGAGTAGATGCTGTAAGTCATTCTCATGATGCTGAAAAGCGTAGTATTGCTAGTAAAGAAGCACAAAAAAATCAAAGAGAATCTACAGTTTATGAAGCATACAAAGTAGGACAAACCGTTAAGCCTACTAAAGGACCACATGCTGGTCAAGATCATGAAGTTATTCATGTTCATGGTGATGGTTCATATAATATCAAGCCGAAAAACATGCCAGCAAGCAGAATCAGATATAGACTAGGTGCTGCTAGAGCTAAGCATAATGAGTTAAAAGAAGCGTTAAAGGTATCTGATGGTATGGGTGCATGGATAGATGATTTCTCTAAATCAGACGCACCACAGTTTAAAGGCAAAAACAAAAAAGAAAAAAGAGACATGGCAATAGCTGCTTATCTTTCTGCAAAGAAAAATGAATCTAAAGAAATCGAAGAAAAGAAAATCACTCTTAGTAGAAAGCAGATGGATAGAGCTTTAGCGAAGGCAAAGGCAAAACCAGCCAGTCAAGTATCTTTAGCAAAAGCACCTTTTAAAATTCCCTCTAAAGACAGTAAATTAGATGAAGATACTCATACTGTCGATATTGATCATATGGGCGGTCACGATTCTAACGCTAAGAAGCACAATATAACTATTAAAAAGTCTAGCGGTACTGACTATGCACATAGTGCTACAGGTAAGAAAAAAGATCTTCAAAAATATTTAGTTAAACATTATGATGATCATGAGACTGCAAAAGAAATTCACCCAGAAGTTTTTAAAGGGCATAAATCATGAAGTTTAAAAGTTATATGGAAGAAGAAATAGATCTAACTTGTGAAAACTGTGATCTGTACGAAGATATGGAAATAACAGAAGCAGAGTATCAAGGGAAAAAGGTTAAACTGAATGATCCTATTCGTACTTCTGAGAATCCAAATAAAAAGTTTAAAGTTTATACTATGGGCCCAAATGGAAAAGTTGTAGTTGTAAGATTTGGTGATCCAAATATGGAAATCAAAAGAGATGATCCTGCGCGGCGTAAGAGCTTTAGAGCTCGCCACAATTGTGATAATCCTGGCCCTAAGTATAAAGCTAGATATTGGTCATGTTACCAATGGCGTGGATCATCAAAGGTAGATAACTAATGATTAAGTTTAGAGATTTTGTAGAAGGTTCTGAAACTTGGGAAGCAGGTTATAAGCGTAGAGTTGTAAAGACAACGAAACCTGAACACAAGAAAAAAGGACATAACTGGCGGATTAAAGGTAAAGATCGTCCTGAAATCTCTATAAAGTTATATAAAGAAAAGCCATCACAATCTGAATTTAATAAGCAAATGAAAAGAGTTGCTGGACACGAGTTCGGAGGATAGTATGGCTGAAAGTACTGTTAAAAGATTAGATAGAATAGAAGAAAAGCTGGACAGAATGGGTGAAGTTCTAGTTGCACTAGCTCGTTTCGAAGAAAAGATGGAAGCTTATAATGAGTATAGAGAAAACTCTTGGAATAGAATGAATAAGTTTTCAGAAAAGCTAGATGCAATCGAAAAGAAAGTTGAAGAAAACGCTCATACTGTAAAGATTATAAATAAACTAGTATACGCAGCAGTAATTGCTGCTATTGGGACTTTTGTAGCCCAAATGTGGATGTAAGGAGAAAGAGATGTCCAAAATTACTGATAATTTACGGGCCGCGTATCAAGAGGTCCAAGAAAAATTAAAAGGTGGCCAACATAAATTGGATCACGATGGCGACGGAGATATCGACGGTAAAGATTTCGCTATGCTTCGGGCTAAAAAGAAAAAGACAGAGAAAGTAGACGAAGCTGAAAAAGTTAATGAGCTAAGTCCTGATAAAATGAAACAGTACAGAAAAAAAGCTGCAGCTGACATTGTAAAGAGAGATGCTCAAAAAGATATTGCCACAGCAAGATTTAAAAGAGACCATCCGCATATAGATCTTGATACAACAGATCATGATGCAAAAACTAAAATGCGTAAAGGTTATAGAAAATTAGCTAAAGCCAAAATGATGTCTGCTGAAGCATACGAAGGTGTACCAGCTGCAACACATAAAGGTTATCAAGATCCTCAAGGTGTAGGACTATCTCCATCAGCTAAAGCTCAACTCGCAAAGAAGACACCAACTGCTGAACCAACAGATGCACCTAAGGTAAATGATAAAAATTTCAAAGACTTTAGAAAAGGTTTAAAAACTGCTCCTAAAAGGAATGGTGATAACGCCAAAGGTGATAAGACCGTTATTTCACCAGCTACAAAAGCTTAAGGAGAGAAAGAATGAATACTGGAGATAAAACACTAAATGCATTAGTTGATGCATATAAAAGTATGCAGCTCCATGAAGACATTAAAATGCATAATGCTATGGCAAGTTCTCATGATCACCATGCTGTTAGACATGAAAGTGAAGCTACTAACAGTGATGATCATGAGCATTCATCAGATCATGACTATGCTAGTGGTGAACATACTGACGCTGAAAAAGCACATAAAGCTGCTGCTGATGCTCACAAAAAACATGGTGCAGGTTCTGAACAATATAAATCTGCTGCTGCTAAAGCAAAAGCTGCTACAGCAAACGCAAAAGATGCAGCATCAGGAGTTAAGTTTAAGCACGTGTCCAAGCCTAATCCTATGCCTAAACATTAAAAACATACAGTGCTTTCATAATGAAAATTTTTGATGAAGTAAATGATGAAAACTTCATGCTTTTTGCTGCTAGACATTATTATAACCCTAAGTGCATTGACATAGATGAGTTTTATGAAGATCTAAATAGGTTTAAATATATTAAAAGATTACTCAATCGTTATATCTCGTCTGGTGAACTAGCTGAAAGATTGATATTAAATCATGTAATAGTGATATTTAATGCTTTTGACGTTAAACCTACGTTGAAAATGTTAGAACATAAACTAAATAAAGAACAGTGGAAAATAATAAAACCATTTTTAGTTTTTTTACGACACATAAAGAATGATGAATATATTGACATACCTATGGATAAGCTTGTAATAGAAAAATTAAGGAAGATACAGTGGGAATCGTAAAAAGAGCAGCTGATTTAGCATTTACTTTTAGATTTTTAAGAATGCTTGTTATGGATTGGAAGAATTGGGATGCTTACAAGTTAGGCATAATAGATGAAAAAGGTAAGAGGCAGAAGAGCGTTAAGTTAGATAACGATGAAAAGAAGTCTGCATATACACCATTTGTCAGACTAGCTGCTAATGTAAAGCGAATCGTAGGTCAAAACAAGTTAACTTCTTTAGCATCAGCGTTATTTCTGATAAAAGAAAAGCATAACGTTTCAGACAAAGAACTGATAAAGATACTTAAAGAGTGTAATTTAGAAGTAGTAGATTTTTTATCAGAAGCAACACAGTGGTTTTTGTTAGAAGACAAAAGAATATCACCTGGCATATACAGAATTAGATCTGAAAAAATATTAAACAATACTTTTGAGCAAATAGTGCAGGAAAAAGATCAAATAAAGATTGACAATAAAGCTTTTCCTGTAGGTGAATTATTTGGTGTAGATATTTATGAAGCTATTCACTTAAGATCTAATCAAAAAATATATGTCTCAGTAGGAGAATTATCTAAATGAAGAAGAGACCAGGACTATGGGCAAATATGCGTAAGAGACGAGCTGAAGGGAAACCTAAGCTAAAGCCCGGCGATAAGAATTATCCAAAGACACTAAACATAGAAGAAGTTCCAGCTGGAGCAAACACTGCTTCTATTCCAAATCCTGCTACCACAGCTGCAGTTCCGATAAATGTTACTGATAGGCGTAGAAGAAAAGACAAAACACCTGTTCTCTTAAAACGTTTTCGAAAGTTCATTGATGGCTAAGCTTTACTTGATGATAATTGTTTTAGGAATTGTAAGCAGCGTTGGTTACGCTGCTAAGTCTTATTACGAATGGTCACAGGAAACTATAACAACTTTACGAGAAAATAATGTAAAGTTAAAAAGTGCTGCAGAAACTCTTCAAGCTACTGTTGAAAAGATGACTGCAGACGCTGAAAAGAATGAAAAATTAAATAAAGATTTAAGTAAAAGATTACAACAATCACAAGAACACCTAGACAAATTAAGAGGTGTGTTTGCAAAAATAGATTTGACTATGGAGGCATTAACAAATGCACAAGGACTGGAAGACCGAGTTAACAATGCGGTTAACAAACTTATTTCAAGAATCGAAAACGAAACTACTCCTGCTTCTGATGAGCCTGCTCCTACTGACGGGGTGTCTGGGGAGACCGACGGAACCGGAAGTAGTAGTACAGACTGAGTATCAAGAACAAAACATTCCAATTCAGGAACGACCTAAGGCAGTAAAGTTTCCTCCAGTAGATTGGTTTGTAATTACAGAAGAAAATTTAGAAGAAAAGTTAGCTGAGATTGAAGGCAAGACCGGCAATTTAGTAATGTTTACTATTACGCCAAAAGGCTATGAAAACTTAGCTTTAGGTATTGCTGAACTTCGTCGTTATGTTAAAGATCAACAAGCCATCATAGCATACTATGAGGAGGCCTTAACAAAAGAGGAATGACATGATAGGACCAGTAAGGACATGCAAAAACTGTGGACATAAGTGCCACTGCTATTCACCAAACTGTGAAGACTGTGTAAATGATGTATGTACAAACTGTGACTGTGAGGATAAGCATAATGAATGATTTAAAATTTACTAGTTGCGGCGACTATATGAAAGATGTAGAAGAAGCAAAAAAAGAAGAAGAATTGAAAAAAGCGATTGATAATTTAAAAGGCACTCGCATGGATGATGCGTATTATTTTTTTAGACACAGAGAAAAAAATCAATAAATTGTTGTATTTTTTTTGTAAAAATACTATATATGGTATATTTACAATCTCGTATTTTAATATATAATACTAAAAGAAAAATAATCATATAAAGAAGAGGATACGATAATGGCAACAGCATCTGTTGACACTAGAAAACTTTTGTCTGAAACTAAGTTTTTCGACAGCTATTCAAGATGGAATGATGATCAGAATAGATACGAATCTTGGGATGAAGCAGTAGATCGTGTGATGAGTATGCACGAAGGATTTTATAACGATAAACTTAATCATATAAAATCTTTTATAGAAGAAGCAAGGACTGCTTATAAGGAACAAAGAGTTTTAGGTGCTCAGAGAGCGTTGCAGTTTGGCGGCGAACAAATTCTAAAGCATCAAATGAGAATGTATAACTGCACTTCATCTTACGCAGATCGTGCAGCATTCTTCGGAGAAATATTTTATATTCTTCTATGTGGAGCAGGCGCAGGTTTTTCAGTTCAAAGCCACCACGTTGCTAAACTTCCTAAAATTCAAGCGAGAACAAAACAGCCTAAAACTCACGTTGTAGAAGATTCTATTGAAGGTTGGGCAACAGCAGTTGATGTCTTAATGTCTTCATATTTTATGGATGGCGGTAAACATCCAGACTATGCTGGCCGAAGAGTATATTTCGACTTATCACTTATACGTCCAAAAGGAGCTAAAATTTCTGGTGGATTTAAAGCACCTGGTCCTGACGGATTACGCTTAGCTCTAGACAAAATAGAACATCTATTACAGTCTATTGTTATGGACAATAAAGCTCCAGTTATGTTAAGACCAATTCAAGTCTATGATATTGTTATGCACACAGCAGATGCAGTATTGTCAGGAGGTGTACGTCGTTCAGCTACGATCTGTTTGTTTTCTCCTGATGATGAAGAAATGATGAAAGCCAAAACAGGCAATTGGTTCATGGATAATCCACAAAGAGGACGATCAAATAACTCAGCTGTCATTGTAAGAGATGAAACTACACCAGAAGAATTTGGTAACATTATGAAGTCAGTTAGAGAATTTGGAGAGCCTGGTTTTGTGTTTGTAGAGTCAAAGGAACACACTACAAATCCTTGTGTTGAAATCGGCATGTACCCTCAAATAAAAGGTAAATCAGGTTGGCAAGGTTGCAACCTCACAGAAATTAACGGAGGTTTATGTAACACTAAAGAAGATTTCTTCCAAGCATGTAGAGCTGCTTCAATACTAGGAACTTTACAAGCAGGCTACACAGATTTTAAATTTCTAGGACCAGTCGCAAAAGACATATTCGATAGAGAAGCATTGATAGGGGCTTCAATAACTGGATGGATGAATAATCCGGATATTTTATTTGATCCTGAAATTTTAGAGCAAGGAGCACAAATAGTCAAAGATACGAATAGAGAAGTAGCAAAAGCTATTGGCATTAATCCTGCAGCCAGAACAACATGTGTAAAGCCTTCAGGCAACGCATCTGTTCTGCTTCAAACTGGTTCAGGTATTCATGCTGAACATTCTAGTATGTATATTCGTAACGTACAAATGAATAAAGAATCCGAAGTTACACAAGCCGTGCAAAGAATAAATCCTCATATGGTTGAAGAGTCGGTGTGGTCAGCTGGTGGTACTGATGTAGTGATATCATTTCCAATAGTTCCAAAAGAAGGTTCTATATTTAAAGATGAATTAGTAGGTGTGGATCATTTAGAAAAAGTAAAACTTGCTCAAAAACATTGGGTAAATGCTGGAACAAATGAAGAGTTGTGTGCTGACAAAGGAGTAAGACACAATGTTTCTAACACAATTATTGTAGATGATTGGGATGAAGTAGAAAGATATGTTTTTGAAAATAGACATTCCTTTGCTGGTATTTCATTTTTATCTGCGACTGGTGATAAAGACTTTAATCAAGCACCTAATACAGCAGTAATTTCGGCAAAAGAAATGGTTGATAAATACGATACAGCAGCAATATTTGCTTCTGGTCTTGTTGTAGATGCACTGAACGCGTTTGATAATTTGTGGACAGCATGTTCAACAGCACATGGTTTTGGAGATGACATAACATTAGAGAGCGCAGAAAATGCTATGAAGCGAGATTGGATAAGAAGATTTAATAACTTCGCTAATAATTATTTAGATGGAGATGTTAAGAAGGCAGAGTATTGTTTGAAAGATTCGTATCTGCTGCACAAGTGGAACAAAATAAATAAAAACTTTAATCCAATAAATTGGATTGACGACTTAACCGAGAAGCGTTACACTGAAGTAGATACAATGGGAGCCGCTGCCTGTGCAGGCGGAGCATGTGAAATTGATTTTTAAGGAGAAATATATTGGCAGTACATTTTCATATTGAGTGTGATTGGTGTGATCAGGAGTCATACGTATCTAGAGAAGGAGGACCAATGCCTGAACCTGAGCATTGTCCTATGTGTGGAGAACCAGTAAGAGCAGTAATAGCTAGTGAAGAAGAAGACGCTGTAAGTGGTGTAGGAGAAATCATTGATATGTAACATATAAATACTAGTGTATTTTAAAAAGAGTTTTATATGTGGTTTTATAATGGAAAAGAATTTAATCCGGCTGAGTTTGATTCAAGTGACTTAGCCGGATTCGTTTATTTAATAACTGACCTGAATAATGGAAAAAAGTACGTAGGAAAAAAGAACCTTTGGTCTACAAGAAGACTTCGACCATTAAAGGGACAAAAGAGAAGAAGAGTAAAAAAATTAGAATCAGATTGGAAAGATTATTTTGGTTCTAACGAAGAAGTAAAACTTCTTGTTGAAAACGAAGGTAGAGAAAGATTTAAAAGAGAAATTCTCCGATTGTGTAAATCAAAAGGTGAGATGACATACTTTGAAATGAAAGAACAAATTGACCGAGAAGTATTGTTCCGTGATGATTATTATAATGAATTTATTGGAGGAAAAATTCATAGTAAACATTTAAAAGGAATGTAAAATGTATCAGTATAAAGCACATGTGATAAAGATAGTCGATGGAGACACCGTAGATGTTGATATAGACTTAGGCTTTGGCATATGGATGAAAGATGAAAGAGTACGTATCATGGGTATCGATACTCCAGAATCTAGAACATCAGATAAAGTAGAAAAAGTTTTTGGACTAGCGGCAAAAGAAAGACTTTCCAGTTTGCTTGGAAAAGAGTGTATCTTAAAAACCTTTGCAGCAAAAGATGGTGAAGACATGAAAGGAAAGTTTGGTCGTATACTTGGAGATTTTTATGTAGAAGAGTGGGAAGGTGAAGAAAGACTTGTCACAGAGATCTTAATTGAAGAGGGTCATGCGGTAAAGTATCATGGTCAAAATAAAGCCGATGTTGAAAAAGCTCACATGGCAAATCGTAATCTCCTGATGGAGAACGGAACTGTTGATCCAGCTGATGTTCAAGAGGCTGCAGAAAAAATGAAATAAATGGTTTACATTTGAAGTGAACTGTGGTAGAATGGTTATATTATGTTAGGAGTAAACTATGATTCTAATTGATTTCAATGGTATTGCTATCGGCAATGTAGTGGTGCAAAGACTGGCTGCGGATGAAAATCTCATACGCCATATGATTCTAAATTCTATTCGTATGTATCGTCAGAAGTTTCATAAAGAATTTGGAGAAGTGGTTATTGTTGCCGATGGCGCAGGTAACTGGCGCAAAGAAGCATATCCACAGTATAAAGCTAATCGTAAAAAATCACGTGACGAGTCATCTATTGATTGGGAAAACGTCTTTCGTATTATCAATATGGTACGTGACGAAATACGTGATAATTTTCCATACAAGGTCATGCATCAATATGGTTGTGAGGCAGATGACGTCATAGCACAAATCGCTCTAGAAACTCAAGAGTTTGGCAAGCACGAACCAGTAATGATTGTTTCAGCTGACAAAGATTTTATACAGTTACAGAAATACGATAACATAAAACAATTCTCACCTATGACTAAAAAATATGTCAAACATGACAATCCGCGTCTATATATGATGGAACACATTTTCCGCGGAGACGGTGGCGACGGAGTCCCTAATGTGCTGTCTGATGACAATGTCTTTGTTGAGGGCCGTAGACAATCTCCAGTAACAAAAAAGAAAATTGATTCTTGGATTCAATCAGAAGATTTAAAAGAAGCTATGGGTCAAGACATTTATCGTAACTTTTTACGTAACAAAAAAATGATAGATTTAACAGAAACTCCTCAAAATATAAAATCTGAGATTATAAATAACTATGAGAATCAAGATCCATGGAAAAACAAAAGTAAGGTGTTTCCATATCTCATTGAAAAAAGATGTAAATTATTATTAGAAAATGTTCAGGAGTTTATTAATGGTTAAAAGTGTTTATGAGGTAATTGAAGAAGCCAGAAAAAAACGATCCAAAGATGAAAAAGTAAAAGTACTAAGAGAAAATGAATCATGGGCTCTTAAAGACATACTTAAAGGAACTTTTGATGATTCTATTAAATGGAATCTTCCAGTCGGAACCCCTCCATACAAAGCAAATGAACCGCATTCTGCTCCAGGCAATTTACTGAGAGAGAACAAAAAGTTTGCGTATTTTGTGAAAGGTGGTAAAGGCGATAAGTTAATGAAAGCTAAGAGAGAGCAGATATTCATTGGATTACTAGAAACAGTAGAACCTAAAGACGCGGAGCTAGTTGTAGGAATGATTAACAAAAAGATGCCAGTAACAGGAATTACCAAAGCAACAGTACAGGAGGCTTTTCCAGGATTAATAAAGTCGTGAATACAAAACACAAAAAGAATAAAAATAATTTTGATGCTGGTCCTTCGAGTAAAGACCAGCTTTTCACTTTTAAAGGAGACTTTTCGATGACTAAGTTAGAAAGATTACAAAAAGATTCAGCAGAATTAGATAACTTTGTAGAGCAACTAACGATTGAAGGTAAGACGGATTTAATCAGAAAAATTGAAGCTAAAAAGAAATTCCTAGACGCTAAAGTGAAAAAATTATCGGAGATAGCCGCATAAAAAGGTTTACAAACCCGTGAAACTTGATATAATATTAAAGTATTCTTTATTATGGTCGGAGTAAATACATGAATATTTTCATTCTTGACGAGGATCCAGTACTCGCCGCACAATTGCAGTGTGACAAACACGTACCAAAGATGATAGTCGAATCAGCACAAATGTTGTCTACAGCTCATCGCATGTTGGATGGCTATGTAGAAAAACGTCCTTCAAAATCTGGTAAGCGTATGGTTAACTATTGGGTTCATCCTAACAGCAATCTAGAAAATACATTGTACAAAGCAGTACACCACGCTCATCCTTGTACTATATGGACAATGGAGTCCAAGGCTAATTACGATTGGCATTACGAGCATTTCTTAGCGCTTGGCGACGAATTTGAATATCGCTATGGAAAACCACATGGCTCTATTCTAAAGCTAAAAGAAGTTCTTAAAGTTCTACCAAGTAACATGGCAGACATCCAACAAACTCCATTCAAACTAGCTATGAAATCAAATCCAGAATGCATTGCTCTTGTTGATCCAGTCAAAGCATATCAAGCTTTCTATCAGACAAAGCAGCAAAGGTTCAAGATGGTGTGGTCTAAACGTGATATACCGGAGTGGTTCAAGGTTGCAGCATGATTACATTCACTGGATATAAGTTATCTAACTTGCAAAAAGATATCATAGCTGAAGCTATTGGCTCGGCTCTGGACGTATTGGTTTCGAAAAGAATGAAGAAGACATTGTTTTTTGATATAAACATTGAAAAGGACTTATACAAACAACGAAACATTTGGGGAGACATGGATATTGAAGATGATGAAGAACAGTCTCCTAAGTTATATACCATTAGACTTAATTATTCTGGTGTAGAGTCCTTTGCAAAGATGCTTGAGGTGCTTGCTCATGAGCTTGTCCACGTAGAACAGTTTGCCACAAGACGATTACGTAACTTAGCAAAGCCATTTCATGTTTCTTTCGATAAACAGCGTTACAATACTTTACATACTAAATATTACGAAAGGCCATGGGAAATAGAAGCGCACCAATTAGAAAAAAGTGTATATAACTATATGGTAAAGAGCTCTAACAAGGTTCAAAGATATGTTTCTAATAAGTCGGATGAATCGTTTGGCGAAGGATTATAATGTTTAAAGATGTAGAATATAAAACTGTAGATGAAATTAAAATCCAAAAGAAAGGAAAACCACCAGGCACTTGGTTAAGATTAGAGGAATCACCAAGAGGAAAAAAAGTTATAAGATCATGGTCAAGTTTCTCAAAGGCTTGGATAATCATGCATAGATATAATGTAGAAAAACAATGGAGCGATTGGAAAACAACATGCCAACGTATACTCTCAAGGACATAAAAACTCAAGAAGAATGGGACGTTCTTTGCACATGGAGTGAGTTACAAGAAACATTAGATGCAATGCCTGATGTTATTCAAGTCTTGTCGACGCCTAAGATTGTAGCTAACCAAGGTAGTCTTTTATCAAAGACAGATGATGGTTGGAAAGAAAATTTAAAAAGAATAAAAGCAGGCTCTGGATCGAGTAGCACTATAAAAGTATAAACACTATGAAAATTTCTAACTCTTTGAAAGTCTCAGCTG
>Ga0160423_10000801_pt1 | contig 26271 bp, 40 predicted proteins | sample CRUFie14St8metaG_FD_108191 | JGI IMG/M metagenome (GOLD analysis project Ga0160423, IMG submission 108191) | Marine microbial communities from the Costa Rica Dome - CRUD Field 142mm St8 metaG | ecosystem: Environmental > Aquatic > Marine > Oceanic > Photic zone | place: Costa Rica: the Eastern...
GGAAAAGGAGAGGATGGTTCAGTCTATGAAGAAAAAGGTTCTGTTACGATTTACAGATAACCAAAATATGATATTTGAAAAACCGATCAATACTGATCGGTTTTTTTATATCTCAGCATGTTCAGTATTTTAATTTCAAAAATCAGTTTTAAATATTTTTCTATCACTTGGTTACTAAAATTTAGTCGGATTGGCATATTTAAAATAGCTGCTTTTTAAACTAAAACACATGTTTTTTTTACATAAAATCTGATTTTTACATCATAAAAAATCATGAAATTTCATCTTTCATAAATAAATAGAAGAAAAAAAAACGAAAAAACCTCGATTTAGTTCGTGAAAGCAAATTAAAATGCTTAGATTTGCGCCCCCAAAATAGGGAAGATTAAATACGAAAAACAAGAAATAGTATGCCAACTATTCAACAATTAGTAAGAAAAGGAAGGACAAAGGTTACCAAAAAATCTAAGTCTATTGCATTAACTAGCTGTCCGCAAAGACGTGGTGTATGTACTAGAGTATATACAACAACTCCTAAGAAACCAAACTCAGCTATGCGTAAAGTGGCAAGAGTAAGACTAACAAATGGAAACGAGGTGAATGCATATATTGGAGGGGAAGGTCACAATTTACAAGAGCACTCTATTGTTTTAGTGCGCGGAGGTAGGGTAAAAGATCTTCCAGGTGTAAGATATCATATTGTTCGAGGAGCATTAGATACAGCGGGTGTTGACGGAAGAACTCAAAGAAGATCTAAGTACGGTGCAAAAAAGCCTAAAAAATAATTTTTAGCGATAACAAAATAACAGATGAGAAAAAGTCCAGCTAAAAAAAGAAAATTGTTGCCAGATGCAAAGTATAAGAGTAAGATGGTAACACAGTTCGTAAATAATATGATGTTTGACGGTAAAAAATCCACCGCATTTCGTATTTTTTATGATGCAATGAATGTTGTAGAGCAAAAAGTAGAAGAAGAATCTGCTTTAGATGTTTGGAAGAAAGCTGTAGAAAATATAACTCCAGCTGTTGAGGTTAGAAGTAGAAGAATTGGTGGTGCTACTTTCCAAATACCACAACCGATCCGTGATGCACGTAAGTTGTCAATGGCAATGAAGTGGATGATTGGTTTCGCTCGAAAGCGTAATGATAAAACTATGAGCCAAAAGTTAGCTTCAGAGATTGTAGCTGCTTACAAGGAGGAAGGTGCCGCTTTCAAAAAGAAGCAAGATACTCACAGAATGGCTGAAGCAAATAAAGCGTTTTCTCACTTTAGATTCTAACAACGATGGCTAAAAGAGATTTAACATTCACTAGAAATATTGGTATTGCCGCACACATTGATGCTGGTAAGACTACAACAACTGAACGCATCCTTTACTATGGTGGTGTGAGTCATAAAATTGGCGAAGTCCATGATGGTGCAGCAACAATGGACTGGATGGAGCAAGAGCAAGAAAGAGGTATTACTATTACTTCTGCTGCTACTACTTTAAACTGGGCGTACAGAGGTAAAGATTATCATGTCAATATTATTGACACTCCTGGACACGTTGATTTCACTGTAGAGGTAAATCGTTCACTTCGTGTGCTTGATGGTTTAGTATTCTTATTTTCTGCGGTCGATGGTGTTGAACCACAGTCTGAAACAAACTGGCGTTTGGCTGATAACTATAATGTACCTCGTATCGGATTTGTTAACAAAATGGATCGTCAAGGTGCAGATTTCTTAAATGTTTGCCGTCAAGTTAAGGATATGTTAGGATCACATGCATTACCGTTACAAATTCCAATCGGAGCAGAAGATAATTTCCGTGGCGTAGTTGACTTAATTAATTTTCGAGGAATTGTATGGAATGAAGAAGATCAGGGTATGACCTTCGAAGAAGTTGAGATTCCTTCAGATATTATCGATGAAGCTAGAGAATATAGAGGGTTGTTGTTAGAAGCAGTAGCTGAATTTGATGATTCCCTATTAGAGAAGTATTTCGAAGACGAAAATTCATTAACTGAAAGAGAAATTTTAGACGCGTTGCGTCAAGCAACTATTGGAGGAAAAGTAATTCCAATGATGTGTGGATCTGCTTTTAAAAATAAAGGTGTTCAGGCAATGTTGGATATGGTAATGGAAATATTACCTTCTCCAGTGGATACTGAAGCTATTGTTGGTAAAAACCCTAAGACTGAACAAGAAGAAAGCAGAAAACCATCTGTAGAGGAGCCATTTGCTGCTTTAGCATTTAAAATTGCAACCGATCCATATGTGGGTCGTTTATGTTTCACTCGTGCATATTCCGGGAAGTTAGATTCAGGTTCTTATATTTTCAATACAAGAACAATGAAAAAAGAGAGAATCTCTCGTATTTTCCAAATGCATGCTAACAAGCAAAATCAAATTGATGCTTTGCAAGCTGGTGATATTGCTGCATTGGCAGGATTCAAAGATATTAGAACAGGTGATACATTATGTGCAGAAAATGCACCAATTGTATTAGAATCTATGGACTTTCCAGATCCAGTTATCGGAATCGCTATTGAGCCAAAAACTCAAAAGGATATGGATAAATTGGGTGTAGCTTTAGGAAAGCTCTCTGAGGAAGACCCAACCTTTACTGTTAAAACAGATGAAGATTCAGGTCAAACAATTATTTCTGGTATGGGAGAGCTTCACCTTGAGATTATTGTAGATCGTTTAAAGCGAGAGTTCGGTGTAGAGTGCAATCAAGGTGCTCCAAAGGTATCTTATAAAGAAGCAATTACGACATCTGTAACTGAAAGAGAAACATACAAAAAACAATCGGGTGGTCGAGGTAAATTCGCGGATATGCAGTTTGAACTTTCACCAGTTGATCAGGATTTCGAGGGTGAAGGATTACAATTTATCGATGAGATTAAGGGTGGTGCTATTCCAAAAGAATTTATACCATCTATTCAGAAAGGATTTACACAAGCAATGCAAAATGGTGTGTTAGCAGGATACAATGTAGATACATTAAAGGTGCGTTTATTTGATGGTTCTTTTCATGATGTAGATTCGGATCAGTTGTCATTCGAAATTTGTGCTAAGTTAGCGTTTAAGAACGCTTGTAAGCAAGCTAATCCAGTATTGATGGAGCCAATCATGAAGGTAGAGGTTGTTACTCCTGAAAAAAATATGGGTGATGTTGTAGCGGATTTAAATAGAAGAAGAGGAATCATGCAAGGAATGGATTCTAGAAATGGAGCAGAAGTTGTAAAAGCTAATGTACCACTTTCAGAAATGTTTGGTTATGTAACCGCATTAAGAACCATTACTTCTGGTCGTGCAACCTCAACAATGGAATTCTCGCACTATGCAGAATGTCCTAGAAATATTGCTGATGATGTAATTGCAGAAGCGAAAGGTGTAACACAAGCGTAATTCATTAGAATTTAGAGTAATGAGTCAAAAAATTAGAATCAAGCTTCAATCGTATGATCACAACTTAGTAGATAAGTCTGCTGAGAAGATCGTAAAAACAGTTAAAGCTGCAGGTGCAGTAGTAAGTGGTCCAATTCCATTACCAACTCACAAGCGTATTTATACTGTATTACGTTCTCCTCACGTAAACAAAAAGTCTCGTGAGCAATTCCAGTTGTGCGCTCACAAAAGATTGATGGATATTTATTCTTCTTCTTCTAACACCATCGATGCATTGATGAAGTTAGAATTACCAAGTGGAGTAGACGTTGAGATTAAAGTGTGATAGTTTAATTTTAGAACTAAAAGTATAATGTCAGGAATCATTGGAAAAAAAATCGGTATGACAAGCATTTACGATGCAAATGGAAAAAATATTCCTTGCACTGTAATTGAAGCTGGGCCATGCGCAATTACTCAGGTAAAAAATCCTGAGACGGATGGTTACAATGCCTTGCAGCTTGGTTTTGAAGATCAAAAAGAAAGCCGTATAAATAAACCTTCAATGGGACACTTTAAAAAAGCTGGAGCAGTACCTAAAAAGAAATTGGTAGAGTTTCGTGATTTTGAAGGAGATCACAACTTAGGAGATGTTATCACAGTAGATATCTTTACAGAAGGTGAATTTGTTGATGTAGCCGGAACCTCTAAGGGTAAAGGTTTTCAAGGGGTTGTAAAAAGGCACAATTTTAGAGGTGTAGGTGATGCTACACACGGTCAACACAACAGAATGCGTGCTCCGGGCTCTATTGGTGCAGCTTCATATCCAGCGCGTGTATTCAAAGGAATGCGTATGGCTGGTCAAATGGGTAACAAAAGAGTTAAGGTGACTAACCTTCAGGTTATGAAAGTGTTTCCAGAAAAGAATTTATTGGTCGTAAAAGGAGCAATTCCTGGACCAAAGAACTCATATGTAATTGTAGAGAAGTAATGGAATTAGCAATTTACAATATCAGCGGAAAAGAGACTGGGAAGAAAGTTAAGCTGAGTAAAAAGATATTTGGAGCTGAGCCAAATAATCATGCAATTTATTTAGATGTGAAACAATATTTGGCAAATCAACGTCAAGGAACTCACAAAGCTAAGGAGCGTGGTGAAATCACTGGTTCAACAAGAAAGATTAAAAAACAAAAGGGTACAGGTACTGCCCGCGCAGGTTCTATCAAGAACCCATTGTTTAGAAGTGGAGGTCGTGTTTTTGGTCCACAACCACGAGACTACAGTTTCAAACTAAACAAGAAAGTAAAGCGTGTAGCTCGTGTATCTGCTTTGTCACACATGGCAAAGAGTAAGAACATCACCGTTTTGGAAGACTTCAACTTTGATGCACCAAAAACAAAACAATATCAAGATATATTAAATAATCTTAATATGAAAGGGCAAAAAACTTTGTTGGTATTAAATGAAGCAAACCAAAATATCTACTTATCTGCTCGTAATTTAAAGAAGACAAATGTTACAACTGCGGCTAATTTGAATACATATCAAATTATGAATTCTGGAAACATTATAATGGTAGAGAGTTCGGTAAAAGAAATTGAAAACACTTTAAGCTAAGACGATGAGTATTTTAATTAAACCGATAATTACAGAGAAAATGACTGATGCTAGCGACCAATTCAATCGCTTTGGATTTGTTGTTGATCGTAAGGCAAACAAAATTCAAATTAAAGCAGCAGTAGAAGATGCATACGGAGTTACAGTTGACTCAGTGCGCACTATGAATTATGCTGGTAAAACTAAAAGTCGTTTTACAAAAGCAGGTGTTATCAGTGGAAGAACATCGCACTTCAAAAAAGCGATTGTTCAGTTAGCTGAAGGAGATACAATTGATTTTTATAGCAACATCTAATATATACTAAGATGGGAGTTAGAAAACTAAAACCGACCACGCCAGGACAAAGATTTAAAGTTGTTAATGACTTTGATATATTAACTACTGGAAATAATCCTGAAAAGTCATTGATTTCTAAGAAAAGTAAATCAGGTGGTCGTAACAATACAGGTAAAATGACTATGCGCCACATGGGTGGTGGTCATAAGCGCAGATATAGAGTTATCGATTTCAAAAGAGATAAATTCGGCATTCCAGCAACTGTTAAAACAATTGAGTATGATCCAAATCGTACTTCATTCATCGCATTATTAAGTTATGTAGATGGTGAAAAGCGATATATTATTGCTCCAAACGGACTAAAAGAAGGACAAACTGTTATTTCTGGTAAAGGAGTTGCTCCTGATGTGGGAAATACATTATCTCTTTCTGAAATTCCACTTGGTGCCACCATTCATAATATTGAATTACGTCCTGGGCAAGGAGCTATTATGGTTCGTTCTGCAGGGGCTTACGCACAGTTGATGGCCCGTGATGGTAAGTATGCTATTGTAAAATTAGCTTCAGGTGAAGTAAGAATGATTTTACAAACGTGTTTAGCAACAATTGGTACAGTATCAAACTCAGAGCACTTTTTACAGAATTCTGGTAAAGCGGGTCGTAGCCGTTGGTTGGGTAGAAGGCCAAGAACTAGACCTGTTGCCATGAACCCAGTTGATCACCCAATGGGTGGTGGTGAGGGTCGTGCATCTGGAGGTCACCCACGTTCTAGAAATGGCATACCTGCAAAAGGATATAAAACACGCGCTAGAAAGAATAAGTCGAATATTTATATCGTTGAAAGACGCAAGAAATAATATAAGAAATGGCTAGATCACTAAAAAAAGGACCGTTTATTCATTATAAACTAAAAAGAAAGATAGAAGCAAATATTAACTCTGGTAAGAATAGTGTTATCAAAACTTGGTCTCGTGCTTCAATGATTTCTCCTGATATGGTAGGACAAACAATTGCGGTTCACAATGGCAAACAATTTGTTCCTGTATTTGTTACTGAAAACATGGTAGGCCATAAGTTAGGTGAATTTTCGCCAACAAGAAACTTTAGAGGCCACGGGGGAAATAAGAAAAAATAATTAGATAAATTATTATAACAAATGGGAGTTAGAAAGAAAAATAGAGCTGATGCTATTAAGGAAGAGCGAAAAAAAGTTGCTTTCGCAAAGCTGAACAATTGCCCTACCTCTCCACGCAAAATGAGATTAGTTGCTGACATAATAAGAGGCGAAGATGTAGATAAAGCACTGCACATTTTGAAATTCAACCCAAAAGAAGCATCCTCTCGTTTAGAGAAGCTTTTATTATCGGCTTTAGCCAACTGGGAAGCGAAAAATGAAGGTGCTCGTATTGAGGAAAGTCAACTTTTTGTTAAAGAAGTTACTGTAGATAGTGGTCGTATGTTGAAACGTATTCAGCCAGCACCACAAGGTCGTGCTCATAGAATTAGAAAAAGATCCAATCATGTAACATTGGTTTTGGGAAGTAAAACAGAAGAAAAGTAATCAAGTAATGGGACAAAAGACAAATCCAATAGGCAACAGACTAGGATACATCAAGGGATGGGATTCTAACTGGTATGGCGGAAGAAACTATGGAGACAAGATAGCAGAGGATAGTAAGATACGTCAGTATATCGGTGTGCGTTTAGCAAAAGCTAGTGTTTCTAAAGTAGTTATTGAGCGTACTTTAAAAATGATAACTATTACAATTCACACAGCTCGCCCAGGCATTATTATAGGTAAAGGTGGTTCTGAGGTAGATAAGCTTAGAGAGGAATTGAAGAAGATTACTAAGAAAGATGTTCAAATTAATATTTTTGAAGTAAAGCGTCCTGAGTTAGATGCTCGATTAGTTGCAGCAAGTATAGCTCGTCAAATTGAAGGTCGCATCTCTTTTCGTAGAGCTATTAAAATGGCTATTGCAGGAACAATGAGGATGGGAGCTGAAGGAATTAAGGTTAAAATTTCTGGTCGTTTGAATGGTGCAGAAATGGCACGTTCAGAAATGTTTAAAGATGGAAGAACACCATTACATACATTTCGTGCAGATATCGATTACGCTTTAGAGGAAGCACATACGACTTATGGTCGTATCGGTATCAAAGTATGGATCTGTAAAGGAGAAGTGTACGGTAAGCGTGATTTATCACCAAACTTTGGTCAAACCAAAAAAGCTGGTGGTAAGTCAGGCGGTAATTTTAAGAGAAGAAGAAAATAACAAAGCAAAAAGGTAAAAGCTATGTTACAGCCAAAAAAGACAAAGTTTAGAAAGATGCAAAAGGGCAGAATGAAAGGTAATGCCCAAAGAGGACATCAATTGGCATTCGGATCTTTCGGAATTAAGGCCCTGGAAGAAACTTGGATTACCTCTCGTCAAATTGAAGCAGCTCGTATCGCAGTAACTCGTTACATGAAGCGTCAGGGTCAAGTTTGGATTCGAATCTTTCCAGATAAACCAGTAACTTCCAAGCCAGCTGAAGTTCGAATGGGTAAAGGTAAAGGTGCTCCAGATTATTGGGCAGCTGTTGTAAGACCTGGTCGCGTTTTATTCGAGTGTGAAGGAGTTTCTAAAGAAATTGCTAAAGAAGCGTTGCGATTAGCAGCACAAAAATTACCAATAAAAACTAAATTCGTTATCAGAAGAGATTACGTATAAGTATAAATAAAAGAGCAAGATGAAACAGTCAGTAATACAGGAAATGGCGACCAACGAGTTGGAAGAACGTTTAGATGAAGAAAAAGCTCGCCTAGAAAAAATGAGAGTTAACCACTTGGTTTCTCCATTAGAAAACCCAAAGCAAATTACATTTGCAAGAAAAACAATTGCTCGTATTCATACAGAATTGCGTAACAGACAATTGAATGAAGCATAATTAGGATATAAGATGAGAAACCTAAGAAAAGAACGTATCGGAGTGGTATCAAGTAGCAAAATGGATAAATCTATTGTTGTTGATGTTGAACGTAAAGAGAAGCACCCACTCTATGGGAAGTTCGTAAAAAAAACCAGCAAGTTTACTGCTCACGACGAGAAGAATGATTGCAACGTAGGGGACACTGTTAAAATCATGGAAACGCGTCCTATGAGTAAAAATAAATGCTGGAGATTAGTTGAAATTTTAGAAAGAGCTAAGTAAAATGATACAACAAGAATCCCGATTAAAAGTAGCCGATAACTCAGGTGCAAAGGAAGTTCTTTGTATTAAAGTTCTTGGCGGTTCCAAAAGAAGATATGCTTCTATTGGTGATACCATCGTAGTGACGGTGAAAGACGCCATGCCAGCAGGAAATATCAAGAAAGGAACAGTAACAAAAGCCGTTGTTGTAAGAACAAAAAAAGAGGTGAGAAGACCAGATGGATCTTACATCCGATTTGATGACAACGCATGTGTATTGTTAAACCCAACTGGTGAAATCAGAGGCACTCGTATTTTTGGACCTGTTTCAAGAGAGTTGAGAGATAAGCAATACATGAAAATTGTTTCATTAGCACCTGAGGTGCTGTAAATAAAAGTAATTAGCATGTCTAAGTTACACATAAAAAAAGGAGATACCGTAAAAATAATTTCTGGAAACTCAAAAGGTTCTGAAGGGAAAGTAATCAAAGTTTTGATTGCACAAAATAGAGCAATTGTTGAAGGTGTAAACATGGTATCTAAGCACAGTAAGCCAAATGCTGCAAATCCTCAAGGAGGAATTGTAAAGCAAGAAGCACCTATTCATGTCTCTAATCTTATGCTTTTAGATCCAAGTTCTGGAGATTCTACTCGTATTGGGAGAAAAAGAGATGAGAAGACAGGTAAATTAGTAAGATATTCTAAAAAATCAGGGGAGGTAATTAAGTAATGTACACACCTAGATTAAAAGCGAAATACACGGAGGAAATCGTAGCAAAGCTAAAAGAACAGTACTCCTATAAGTCAGTAATGCAGGTTCCTGTGTTATCGAAGATCTGTATCAACCAAGGGTTGGGTGCAGCCGTAGCTGACAAGAAAATGGTAGATCAAGCATGTACTGAAATCAGCTCGATTACAGGTCAAAAAGCGGTGCCTACCTTATCAAGAAAAGATATTTCAAATTTTAAGTTACGCAAAGGAATGCCTATTGGCGCTCGCGTAACTTTAAGAGGCGATAGAATGTATGAATTCCTTGAAAGATTAATCACAGCATCACTACCGCGTGTGCGAGACTTTAGAGGAATTTCTGCAACTGGGTTCGATGGTCGTGGTAACTACAATATGGGTATCAAAGAGCAAATCATCTTTCCAGAAATCGATATCGATAAAGTGAATAAAATTACAGGTATGGATATCACATTTGTAACTTCTGCTAATACTGATGAAGAAGCAAAAAGTTTATTAACAGAATTTGGTTTACCATTTAAAAATTAAGATATGGCTAAAGAATCAATGAAAGCTAGAGAGGTTAAACGTCAAAGATTAGTTGACAAATATGCAGATAAAAGAGCTGCATTAAAAGCCGCTGGTGATTATGAAGGATTACAAAAATTGCCTAAAAATTCATCATCTGTTCGCCTTCACAATAGATGTAAATTAACTGGTAGGCCAAAAGGGTACATGCGTCAATTCGGTATTTCTCGTGTAACATTTCGTGAAATGGCGAATAATGGATTAATTCCTGGCGTAAAAAAAGCAAGTTGGTAACAATATAAAAGATTAGAAATGTATACAGATCCAATTGCAGATTATTTAACGCGAATTAGAAATGCAGCAAAAGCTGGCCATAAAGTGGTTACTATTCCTGCTTCAAAAATCAAGAAGGAAATGACTCGTATCTTGATGGAAAAAGGATATATTTTAAATTACAAAATCGAAGAAGATAACAAACAAGGAATGTTGAAAATTGCTTTGAAATATAATGGTTCAAATGCAGCATTTAAGAGTTTAGAGCGTATTTCTAAGCCAGGTTTACGCAAGTATGCAAATCAGGAAAAAATGCCACGTGTATTAAATGGTTTAGGTATTGCTATTCTATCTACTTCTAAAGGAGTAATGACTGATAAAGAAGCACGTACTCAAAACGTTGGTGGAGAAATATTGTGTTACGTTTATTAAAAAGAAATAAATAAAAACGATGTCAAGAATAGGTAAAAGCCCAATTACAGTTCCTCAAAGTGTTGAAGTAACTTTAGGTGAAAATAATGCTATTACTACTAAAGGACCTAAAGGAGAGCTCTCAAGAAATTTCCACGCTGATATGATTATCAAAATGGAAGAAAATATTTTGACAGTAGAGCGTCCTTCGGACGTTAAAGAGCATAGATCCATGCACGGATTAACACGTGCATTATTAAATAATATGGTAATAGGTGTTTCTGAAGGTTTTAAAAAGGAATTAGAATTGGTAGGAGTAGGTTATCGTGCCAGTAACTCTGGTCAAAAACTAGAGATGTCATTAGGTTTTTCACACAACATAGTATTTGAAATTCCAGCAGAAGTTAAAATTGAGACGAAGTCTGAAAAGGGACAAAACCCAATCATTACACTAACATCGGCAGATAACCAATTATTAGGAGCTGTAGCTGCTAAAATCCGTTCGTTAAGAAAACCTGAGCCATACAAAGGTAAGGGTGTTAAGTTTGTTGGTGAACAGCTAAGAAGAAAAGCCGGTAAAACAGCCGCTAGTTAATAACTGAATAATTGCGAAAATAAAATGGCATTTTCTAAAGTTAAAAGAAGAAATAAAATCAGAAGAGGAATTCGTGCTACGATTTCTGGAACTACTGAACGACCAAGGTTAGCGATTTTTCGCAGTAATAATGAGATTTACGCTCAAGTTATTGACGATATAAATGGAAAAACATTGGCTGCTGCATCCTCAAAAGATGCTGCAGGAACTAAGATAGAACAAGCAGGTGTTGTAGGTAAATTAATTGCTGAAAAAGCAATCGCTGCTGGCATCTCCTCAGTAATTTTTGATAGAGGTGGTTACCTTTATCATGGTAGAATTAAAGCTTTGGCTGATGGAGCCAGAGAAGGTGGATTAAAATTCTAAGATATACATTATGTCAAATACCAAAAGAGTAAAAGCAAGTGATATTGAACTAACTGATAAGTTGGTAGGAATTCAAAGAGTAACCAAAGTTACCAAAGGTGGTAGAACATTCAGTTTCTCTGCTATTGTCGTTGTAGGTGATGGTAATGGTATTGTTGGCCACGGACTGGGTAAATCTCAAGAAGTAACAACAGCTATCAGTAAGGCCATTGATGCTGCAAAGAAAAACTTGGTAAAAGTTCCTGTAATGAACGGAACAATTCCCCATGAACAATTGGCTAAATTTTCAGGTTCTGAGGTTTTGATTAAGCCTGCTTCAAACGGTACCGGGGTAAAAGCAGGTGGTGCTATGCGTGCGGTATTGGAAAGCGCAGGTGTAACCGATGTATTAGCGAAGTCAAAAGGTTCTTCAAATCCTCACAATTTGGTAAAAGCTACATTCAAAGCTTTAACTGAATTAAGAGATGCAAGAACTGTTGCTGCGCAAAGAGGTGTAAACTTAGAGACAGTATTTAACGGATAAAAAACACACTGATGGCTAAAATCAGAATTAAACAAGTAAGAAGTAAGATAGGTAGACCAGAAGATCAAAAAAGAACGATGGTAGCCCTGGGCTTTCGTAAAATAAACCAAGTAGTGGAGCATGAAGCAACACCTCAAATCTTGGGTATGGTAAAAAAAGTAAAGCACTTGCTTGAATTAGAGGAAGTTAAGTAAGAAACGATTTAATAGATTAACGATGGATTTGAGTAATCTGACTCCTGCAAAAGGATCAATTAAAAGTAGAAAGCGAATCGCTCGTGGTGAAGGTTCCAAAAAAGGTGGTACTTCAACAAGAGGTCATAAAGGAGCTAAATCTCGTTCAGGATATTCTCGTAAAATTGGATTCGAAGGCGGTCAAATGCCACTACAAAGACGTGTTCCTAAATTTGGTTTCACGAATCCAAATAGAAAAGAATACAGAGGTATTAATTTACATACATTACAAACTTTAGTTGATAATAAGAAAATTAAAGAAACTGTTGATTTACAAGCTCTAATCGCAAATGGATTAGCTCATAAAAACGACTTAGTAAAAATCTTAGGTAGGGGAGAGTTGAAAGCAAAACTAAATGTAACAGTTCACGGTTTCTCAGTATCAGCAAAAGCTGCTATTGAGGCTGTAGGTGGTACAGCCACTACATTGTAATAATTACTATGAAGAAATTTATCACTACAATAAAGAATATTTGGAAGATTGAGGAATTAAGAACTCGCATCTTAGTAACGCTTGGATTTATCCTAATTTATCGTTTAGGGTCTTTTGTTGCTTTACCAGGTATAGATGCATCACAATTACAAGCATTAGAGACACAGACAGAATCAGGCTTATTAGGATTGTTAAATCTATTTACTGGAGGAGCTTTTGCTCAAGCGTCTATTTTTGCCTTGGGTATTATGCCATATATCTCTGCTTCTATTGTTATTCAGTTGTTAGGAGTTGCAGTTCCTTATTTCCAAAAATTACAACGTGAAGGTGAGAGTGGGAGAAGAAAGATTAATAATATTACGCGTTACTTAACAATCCTGATAACTGCTGGACAAGCGCCAGGTTATATTGCTAACTTACGTGTACAATTACCTCCTGAGGCTTTCTTATTAGATCCATCTATTTTCTGGGTTTCATCAATGATTATTCTTGTAACAGGTACTATGTTTGTGATGTGGTTAGGAGAGAAAATCACTGATAGAGGTATTGGTAATGGAATTTCTCTCATAATTATGATTGGAATTATTGCTGCTCTTCCCAAGGGATTAATGCTAGAGTTTGGGAAAGCTTTAAGTAGTCAAAGCGGAGGATTAGTAATGTTCATGTTAGAGATTGTAGCTTTGTTAGCCGTAATTTTGGTGTGTATTCTTTTAGTACAAGGAACACGAAGAATCCCTGTAAATTTTGCCAAACGAGTTGTAGGAAATAAACAATATGGAGGCGTTCGTCAATATATTCCTTTAAAAGTTAATGCATCAGGGGTAATGCCAATCATTTTTGCTCAAGCAATTATGTTTATTCCAATAACCATCGTATCCATGCTTTCTGATAAAAGCTACGCTTCAGAATCAATGTCATGGTTTATGAAATTTACTCAATTTGATAGTTTAGAATACAATCTTCTTTTTTTCTTCATGGTAGTAATCTTTACTTACTTTTATACAGCCATTACTGTTAATCCAAAGCAAATGGCTGACGATATGAAGAAAAATGGAGGTTTCATCCCAGGTGTAAAGCCAGGTCGTAAAACAGCCGAGTTCTTGGATGATGCTATGTCAAAAATAACATTACCAGGTTCATTATTTTTAGCGTTTGTGGCTATTCTTCCAGCATTCGCTATGCTTTTTGGTGTTAGTATGGAGTTCTCTCAATTTTACGGAGGTACATCTTTATTAATTATGGTAGGAGTTGTGTTGGATACACTTCAACAAATTGAAAGTCATTTATTGATGCGTCATTATGATGGATTAACAAGTGATGGTGGAAGAATAAAAGGTAAATCATCCACGGGGATGATGGGTTAATTCTTTTCTTATGATCTTTTTAAGAACACAAGAAGAGATTGAATTGATAAGAAAAAGTTCTTTACTTGTTGCAAAGGCACATGCCGAAGTTGCGAAGCTAATTGAACCAGGAATAACTTCCCTCCAATTAGATAGTAGAGCCGAAGAGTTCATTCGCGATAACGGAGGATATCCGGCCTTTAAGGGATACAATGGGTTTCCCAACTCATTATGTATTTCACCAAACGAACAAGTTGTTCATGGCATCCCAAATGATGTGCCTTTAAAAGAAGGTACCATCCTTTCAGTAGATTGTGGGGTTTTGATGAACGATTTTTATGGAGACTCTGCTTATACCTATACTATTGGTCAGGTATCTGAAGAAGTTCAAAAATTGCTGGATGTAACTAAAGAATGCTTGTATAAAGGAATTGAACAAGCAGTTGATGGTAGGCGTGTTGGTGATATCAGTTTTGCTGTACAACAGCATGCTGAAGCTTACGGATTCGGAGTAGTTAGAGAATTAGTTGGACATGGTGTAGGTAGAAACCTTCATGAAAGCCCAGAAGTGCCAAATTATGGTAAACGTGGAAGAGGTCCTAAACTGCAAAACGGAATGGTGATCGCTATAGAACCTATGATTAATATGGGTATGCGAAACATTTTACAACACGCAGATGGATGGACTATAACCACAGCTGACAATATGCCTTCGGCACATTTTGAGCATACTGTATTAGTAAAAAAAGGTAAAGCTGATATCTTATCCAGTTTTGAATTTATTGAAAAAGTATTGAGAAATAAATAAAATATGGCCAAACAGGCACACATAGAACAAGATGGAACAATAACTCAAGCACTCTCCAACGCAATGTTTAGAGTAGAGTTAGAAAATGGTCACATCATTACAGCACATATCTCAGGTAAGATGCGTAAGTTTTACATTAAATTATTACCTGGAGATAAAGTGAAGTTAGAAATGTCGCCATATGATTTAACAAAAGGTAGAATAACTTACAGATACTAATAAAATGAAAGTAAGAGCATCATTAAAAAAGAGAAGCGAAGATTGTAAAATCGTTCGCAGAAAAGGTCGCTTGTACGTGATCAATAAAAAGAATCCTAAGTTTAAACAACGTCAAGGTTAATAAAAAAGTAATATAGATGGCTAGAATCTCAGGTATCGATTTACCAAAAAACAAAAGAGGCGTAATTGGCTTAACCTACATCTTCGGAATAGGGTCAACTACAGCTAAAGAAATATTGGACAAAGCAGGTGTAGATTACAGTGTAAAAGTTCAAGATTGGAATGATGATCAATTATCTAAAATCCGTCAAATCATTTCTGATGAGATTAAGGTTGAAGGAGAATTACGTTCAGAAATTCAACTAAATATCAAACGATTAATGGATATCGGAAGTAACCGAGGTATTCGTCACCGTTCAGGTCTACCACTGAGAGGTCAGAGGACTAAGAATAACTCTAGAACTCGTAAGGGAAAACGTAAAACAGTTGCTAACAAGAAAAAAGCCACTAAATAATAAAAGTTAATCATGGCTAAGTCAAATCAAAAGAAAAAAAACGTAAAGGTAGAAGCGATAGGTCAGGCGCATATCCAAGCTACATTCAATAATATTATTATTTCATTGACCAATAATCAGGGTCAGGTTATTTCCTGGTCATCTGCTGGTAAAATGGGCTTTAGAGGTTCTAAAAAGAATACTCCTTATGCTGCTCAAACTGCTGCAGAAGACTGCGCTAAAACAGCTTACGAAGCTGGTTTACGTAAAGTTAAAGTTTATGTAAAAGGTCCTGGTTCAGGTAGAGAATCTGCTATCAGAACACTACATAATAATGGTATTGTAGTTACAGAAATTGTTGATGTAACTCCAGTACCACACAATGGATGTCGCCCACCCAAAAGACGTAGAGTCTAATTATTGTTAATTTAAGAAAACTCAGAACAATGGCAAGACAAAGAGGTCCTCAATCAAAAATCGCCCGTAGATTCGGTGAACCAATTTTTGGCCCAGACAAGGCTTTAGAAAGAAGAAATTATGGTCCAGGTCAACATGGTAATAACAGAAGAGCTAAAAAGTCTGAATATGCAGGTCAGCTGGCTGAAAAGCAAAAAGCAAAATATACTTACGGCATTTTAGAGCGTCAGTTCTCTAATTTATTTAAGGAAGCATCAAGAAGAAAAGGTATTACAGGTGAGATTTTACTTCAATTATGTGAAGCTCGTTTAGATAATATCGTTTATCGCTTAGGTATTGCTCCAACAAGAAGAGCTGCCCGTCAGTTAGTAACACATCGTCACATTACTGTAAATGGTGAAGTGATGAATATTCCTTCTTATTCAGTAAATATTGGTGACGATATAGCTGTAAGAGAAAAATCAAAATCATTAGAAGTTGTAACAAGTTCTTTAGCAAATGTTGGAGATCGTTGTGAATATGTAGAATGGAACCCTGACACATTGACGGGTAAATTAGCTGCTATTCCAGAGCGCACACAAATTCCTGAGAACATTAAGGAGCAACTAATCGTTGAACTTTATTCAAAATAATAATTTAAACCCTCATATAATTATGGCAATATTAGATTTTCAAAGACCGGACAAAGTTTATATGGTAGAGTCCACCGATACTCTAGGCAACTTTGAGTTCCGACCATTAGAACCAGGATATGGTTTGACTATTGGAAACGCACTAAGAAGAGTGTTATTATCTTCTTTAGAGGGATTTGCTATTACATCTGTGAAGATTGAAGGAGTAGAACATGAGTTTTCTACTATCAAAGGTGTTGTGGAAGATGTAACAGAAATGATTCTAAATTTAAAACAGATTCGTTTAAAACAACAAATTGAAGATGAGAACACTGAAAAAGTATCTGTAAAATTGAGCAACAGTAAAAAGCTAACTGCAGGAGACATTGGTAAAAATCTTTCTTCATTCCAAGTTTTAAATCCAGACTTAGTAATCTGTAATATGGAAAAAGAAGTGGCTATCGAGATGGAATTAACAATCGATAAAGGTCGTGGATATGTTCCAGCTGAAGAAAATAAGAAAGCAACAGCAAGCCTAGGTACAATAGCTATGGATGCTATTTTTACACCAGTTAAAAACGTTAAATATAGCGTTGAAAATTTTCGTGTAGAGCAAAAAACTGATTACGAAAAATTAGTTTTCGAAATCGAAACAGATGGTTCTATTCATCCGCAAGACGCATTAACCGAGGCTGCAAAAATCTTGATTCAGCATTTTATGTTGTTTGCTGATGATAATGTTTCTTTTGAAACAGCAGACATAGATAACTCAAATGATTTTGATGAAGACACATTACACATGCGTCAATTATTAAAATCAAAATTAGTAGACATGGAATTGTCTGTGCGAGCGTTGAACTGTTTAAAAACAGCAGAAGTAGAAACATTGGGAGAATTAGTTTCTTTTAACAAAACAGATCTATTAAAGTTTAGAAACTTTGGTAAAAAGTCATTAACAGAGTTGGAAGAGTTGGTGAAAGATAAAGGATTATCTTTCGGAATGGACATCTCTAAATTTAATTTAGATAAGGAATTTTAAAATGAGACACGGAAAGAAATTTAACCACTTAGGTAGAAAAGCAGCGCACAGAAAAGCTATGCTTGCCAATATGGCTTGCTCTTTAATAGAGCACAAGCGTATTAAAACTACCGTGCCTAAGGCGAAAGCTTTGCGTAAATATGTGGAGCCCTTGATTACAAAATCAAAAAATGACACTACACACTCAAGAAGAACAGTATTTAGTTACTTAAAACAAAAAGAAGCTATTACTGAATTGTTTGGTGATGTTGCAACTAGAATAGCTAATAGAGATGGAGGATATACTCGTATTTTAAAAATAGGCAACCGTTTAGGTGATAACGCAGAAATGTGTATCATTGAATTGGTTGACTATAACGATATATATACTACTAATAAGCCAAAGAAAAAGACAAAATCAACTCGTAGATCAGCTAATAAAAAAGAAGTAGATGCAGTTAAAACTGATACACCTGTTGTTGATAAAGCAACATCAGATGAAGCTCAGGAAGTAGTTGATGATGCAGTTAAGGCTGATACACCTGTTGTTGATAAAGCAACATTGGAGCAAGCTCAGGAAGTAGTTGATGATGCAGTTAAGGCTGATACACCTGTTGTTGATAAAGCAACATTAGAGGAAGCTCAGGAAGTAGTTGATGATGCAGTTAAGGCTGATACACCTGTAGTTGATAAAGCAACATTGGAGGAAGCCCAGGAAGTAGTTGAAGATGTTGTTCCTAAAGTTGATAAAGAACCAATAAAAGCTACTGAAGAAGCTAAAGAAGAAAACGCAGAAGAGGATGAGCAAAAGAGTGAGTAATCACTTTTTCGCATAATAAAAAAGAAGGGATAAAGCGTTTTTCGTTTTATCCTTTTTTTTGTAAATTTTAAAAACATAAAACAATGAAATACCAAAGCAAATCCGATGCAGTTCTGATATTAGAAGATGGAACTGTTTTTTATGGAAAAGCAGCCGGAAAAGTAGGTACAGCTACTGGTGAAATTTGCTTTAATACAGGTATGACAGGTTATCAGGAAATATTTACAGATCCTTCATACTATGGTCAAATTATGTTAACTACCAACGCACATATTGGTAATTATGGAATACATGGTGATGAGATTGAATCAGACCACATGAAAATTGCAGGGTTGATTTGTAAAAACTTCAATATTCAATACTCAAGGCCAGATGCAAAAGCATCAATTCAACAGTATTTCGAAGAAGAAAAAATGGTTGCTATTTCAGATGTTGATACACGTGCATTAGTTCGTCATATTCGTGATAAAGGAGCAATGAATGGAATCATCTCATCTGAAATCACAGATATTGATGAGTTGAAAAAAAAGTTATCAGAGGTACCTTCCATGGAGGGTTTGCAACTTTGTTCTAAAGTATCTACAAAAGAACCATACTTCTTTGGTGATGAAAACGCATCACTAAAGGTTGCTGTCTTAGATCTAGGTGTAAAGAAAAATATCCTTCGTTGTTTAGCCGATAGAGATTGTTTTCTAAAAGTTTTTCCAATGAATACTGCTTTCGAAGAGATGCAATCTTGGAATCCTGATGGATACTTTTTTTCAAATGGTCCTGGTGATCCAGCGGCTATGCCTGATGTTGTCGAAAACGTGAAGAAAGTAACAGCTACAGGCTATCCTGTTTTTGGTATTTGTTTAGGACATCAAGCCTTAGCATTATCAGAAGGAATTGGCACTTATAAAATGCACAATGGACACAGAGGCATCAATCACCCTGTTATCAATTTAGCAACAGGAAAGTGTGAGGTTACTTCTCAAAACCATGGTTTTGGTGTAAAGGCTGAAGACGTGGAAAATCATTCAACAGTTGAAGTTACTCACCGTAACCTAAATGATGATACTATTGAGGGAATCAAGATTACAGATAAAAATGCTTTTTCTGTACAGTATCACCCAGAGTCTTCTCCGGGTCCACATGATTCTCGTTACTTGTTTGATGATTTTGTTACTAATATAAAAGTACATAAGAACCAATGAGTCGTATTACAAATATACATGCGCGTCAGGTTTTGGATTCTAGAGGAAATCCAACAGTAGAAGCAGATGTGATTACAGAAAAAGGAGTATTAGGTCGTGCTGCTGTTCCTTCAGGTGCATCAACTGGTAAATACGAAGCTGTAGAGCTACGTGATGGAGATAAAGGTATTTATTTAGGAAAAGGAGTGCTTAAAGCAGTGCATAATGTTAATACGGCCATAGCAGAAGCATTGGTTGGTATGCATGTTAGTGAACAAGCAGCTCTAGACCGAACTATGATTGATTTAGACGGCACTGACAATAAAGCCAATATCGGAGCTAATGCTATGCTAGCAGTTTCTATGGCAGCAGCTAAAGCAGCAGCTTTAGAAAGTGGACAAATGTTGTTCAACTATGTGGGAGGAGTAAATGCACGCACATTGCCAGTTCCTATGATGAATATTCTTAATGGAGGTTCACATGCTGATAACAGCATTGACTTCCAGGAGTTTATGGTAATGCCTTTTGGAGCATCAAGTTTCAGTGAAGGTTTACGTATGGGAACTGAGGTGTTTCATCATCTTAAAGCAGTTTTAAAAGATAAAGGATATTCTACCAATGTTGGAGATGAAGGCGGATTTGCTCCAAACTTAGTTTCTAATACAGAGGCAATAGAATATGTACTTAAAGCTATAGAGCAAGCAGGATACCGTCCAGGAGAAGATATTTGGATTGCGATGGATGCAGCTGCTTCTGAGTTTTATAATGCAGAAGATAAAGTATATCACTTCCATCAATCAACTGGAGAAAAATTGAATTCTGATGAGATGGTTGCCTTTTGGAAAGATTGGACTGATAAGTATCCTATCATTTCTATTGAAGATGGTTTAGACGAAGATGATTGGAGTGGTTGGAAATCATTAACAAAAGCAATAGGCAACAAAGTACAGCTGGTGGGAGACGATTTGTTTGTAACCAATGTAAAGCGTTTATCACAAGGCATAGAGAGTGATACTGCAAACTCCATCCTAATAAAAGTGAATCAAATAGGTACACTAACAGAAACCATTGAAGCTGTAAAGATGGCTCATAATAACTCTTACACTTCTGTGATGAGTCACCGATCTGGAGAAACAGAAGATAATACTATTGCTGATTTAGCAGTAGCATTAAATTGTGGTCAAATTAAAACAGGTTCGGCATCTCGTTCCGATCGTATGGCAAAATACAATCAATTACTTAGAATAGAAGAGGTATTAGGAATAGATGCAATTTACCCAGGTAAGTTATTTAAGTATGTTAAATAAAAAAGAAAATAGAAGATAAGAAATGTCAAAAAAAGCAGAGCTACATTATGATGGAAAGACCTACCAAATTCCGGTAGTAGAGGGAACAGAAAACGAAAAAGCATTAGATATTAGTGGTCTTAGAGCAGAATCTGGTTTAATCACTTTAGATAAAGGTTTTAAAAATACAGGTTCTACCGAAAGTGCGATTACATTCTTAAACGGAGAAGAAGGAATTCTTCGTTACAGAGGGTATGCAATTGAAGATTTAGCAGAGAAGTCGAGCTTTTTAGAGGTGGCGTTTTTGTTGATTTATGGCGAATTACCAACAATTGAAGAACTTAAAGATTTCCAAGAGAGAATCGTTCATCATACTTTAGTGCATGAAGATGTGAAATCTATCTTAGATGGTTTTCCTTCCAAAGCACACCCAATGGGTGTGTTGTCATCTTTGGTATCATCTTTAACAGCATTTTATCCAAAATCATTAGATCCTAACCGATCTAAAGAGGAAGTGGATGGAACTATTATCCGTATTTTGGCAAAATTGCCAACATTAGCCGCATGGAGTTACAAAAATAGAATGCGTCAACCTGTGGTTTATCCAAAAAATAATTTAGACTATTGTTCTAATTTCTTACGTATGATGTTTGGCTTACCAACTGAAGAGTTTGATGTTAATCCGGTAGTATCAAAAGCATTAGATAAGCTTTTGATTTTACACGCAGATCATGAGCAAAACTGTTCAGCATCCACGGTTAGGATTGTGGGTTCTTCACATGCTAGCTTATACGCTTCTGTTTCAGCAGGTATTGCGGCTCTCTGGGGACCGCTACATGGTGGTGCCAACCAAGCAGTAATCGAAATGTTAGAATCTATACGTAAAGATGGTGGTGATATATCTAAGTATGTTGCCAAAGCAAAAGATAAATCGGATCCTTTCCGATTGATGGGTTTCGGTCACAGAGTATATAAAAACTTTGATCCAAGAGCGACAATTATCAAAAAGGCAGCTGATGAAGTACTAGCTGAATTAGGAGTGAGCGATCCTGTGTTGGATATTGCTAAGCAGCTAGAAGATATTGCCTTAAAAGATGAGTATTTTGTAGCTAGAGGGTTATACCCAAATGTAGATTTTTACTCAGGCATTATTTATCGTGCTCTTGGTATTCCAACAGATATGTTTACAGTAATGTTTGCATTGGGCCGCTTACCTGGGTGGGTTGCTCAATGGAAAGAAATGCGTGAAAATAATGAACCTATCGGTCGCCCCAGACAGGTTTATAATGGATATGTCAAACGAACATTTTTTGATATTTCTAGTAGATAAATTTTAAAAATGAAAATAAAAAAGTCACTTTTAAAAGTGACTTTTTTTATTTTTGCACTATGGGATATCGTTCGTTACATGCATGTATTAATGACCTTGAAAAAAATGGCTTTTTGATAAGAATCAAAGAAGAAGTAGACCCATATTTAGAAATGTCTGCCATTCAACTTAGAGTCTTTCAAGAAGAGGGAAAAGCAGTTTACTTTGAAAAAGTAAAAGGAAGTGCATTTCCTGCAGTTTCCAATTTATTCGGAACACTTGAGCAAAGCAGATTTATTTTTAGAGACACAATAGATAATGTAAAAAAATTAGTTGGGTTAAAAGCTGATCCAATAGCTGTTTTAAAAAAACCATGGATTCATTTAAGTGCAATTGCATCTGCTCGCATGGCACTTCCTAAAAAAGTAAGTTCTCACTCTTTTAATGAGATACAGATTTCTGATTTGCCACAGATACAATGCTGGCCAATGGATGGTGGTGCTTTCATTACCTTACCACAGGTGTATTCTGAAGACATTGATTCACCTGGAGTTATGAAGTCAAATCTTGGTATGTATAGGGTTCAACTAAATGGTAACGATTACATTATGAATCAGGAAATTGGCATGCATTATCAAATTCATAGAGGAATAGGTGTACATCAATCAAAGTCAAATGCAAGAAATCAACCACTTAAAGTAAGTATTTTTGTTGGAGGCCCACCTGCTCATACTCTAGCTGCGGTTATGCCTTTACCAGAGGGAATGAGTGAGCTATCTTTTGCAGGTGTAATGGGAGGACGAAGGTTTCGTTACATTAATGAAGATGGTTATACATTGTCAACAGAGGCTGATTTTGTTATATGTGGCGAGATAAGTGCTGATGATGTAAAACCAGAAGGACCCTTTGGTGATCATTTAGGTTATTATAGTTTAACTCATGATTTTCCTGTAATGAGAGTGCATAAAGTTTATGCAAAGAAGGATGCAATTTGGCCATTTACTGTAGTTGGTAGACCACCACAAGAGGATAGTCAGTTTGGTGCTTTAATTCATGAAATTACTGATAGTATTATTCCTGCTGAAATCCCTGGAATAATTGCAGTAAATGCAGTTGATGAAGCGGGTGTTCATCCATTACTTCTAGCTATAGGAAGCGAGAGATACACGCCTTATAATCCAGAACGTAAACCACAAGAGTTGTTAACACTTTCTAATCATGTACTTGGAAAAGGTCAATTAAGTTTAGCAAAATACTTAATGATGGTTGCTCACGAAGACGACCCAAAGTTAAATGTAAATGATAAGGAATCATTTTTTAAACATTTGTTAGAACGTATTGATTGGCAAAGAGATATGCATTTTCAAACTCAAACAACCATAGATACACTGGATTATAGTGCTTGTGGAGGTATCAACTCTGGATCTAAAGTTGTTTTTGTTGCAGCGGGAACAAAAAAAAGAGAGTTAGCTTCTCAAATTGAACATTTTGAATTACCGGCTGGTTTTCATAAAGCTCAATTAGTTATTCCTGGAGTTTTAGTAATTGAAGGAAATGGTGAAATTGAAATGCTAACAAAATCAAAATTACCTGATGGTATTGCTTTAGTAACTTTAGTTGATGACGCTAATTTTGTTGCAGATCATTTTCATAATTGGCTTTGGGTAACTTTTACAAGATCTAACCCTTCAGATGATATTTCTGGTTGGAATGTTACAAACATTAATAAACACTGGGGTTGTGATATTCCTCTAATTGATGCAAGAATAAAGGAGCATCATGCACCTGTAATGACAATGCCCGATGAAATTTGGGAAAAAGCAGGAGAATTGATTGAAAAGTATAGATAGATTTAACTAAATCAATATTCATTTATCTTCAAAAAAACGCAATTCAATTGCGTTTTTTTTATATTTTATTTTTATTTGTACTTAAATAATTTACACAATAGTACTTTTAGTTTAATACATGAAAAAGTTTTCATTCTTATTAATTTTTTTACTTAAAGTTTTTATTACTAAAGCTCAAACCACAGGTCTTGTAATTGATTATGATAACCAACCAATTGAAGGAGTAAATGTATTACTAGTTGACCAAAACATTCTTTTAGAAACTAATTCTGAAGGAATTTTTTTAGTAGATGAGAATATTCAAGATAATTCAAATATTCAGTTTTTTAAGTTTGGTTATTCTACAAAAGTTTTAAAATACAATTCGTCAGAAAAAACAAAGGTTTATTTAAAAAACCTTCATGTTGAATTGGATGAAGTTGGGATTGTTGAAACTCATAATTTTTTAGGTAATAGTAAATTAATAAATATTGAAAAGAAATCTCTAAAAAATAATTTTCTGAGTAATCGTTCTGGTATTGAAAATATTATACAGTTAGCCGGAGTAGATATGATATCTTCCGGTCTTGGAATCCAAAAGATTGTAGTTAGAGGTCTTTCTGGAATGCGTGTTGTTACATACCTTAATGGCATGCAAATAAACAATCAACAATGGGCTAATGATCACGGTATTGGATTTACAGATTTAGGTATTGGTGAAGTTGAATTGATTAAAGGGTCGAGTGCCTTAAGATATGGATCAGAAGCAATTGGAGGTTTGTTATATTTTAAGGACAATCCATTTGTTTATAATAAAAAACCAAAAGCTTATTTTTCTACTAAGTTTGATAATAGTAGTTTTTTAAATAGATCCCAATTTGGTGTCAAATTGAAAAAAAAAGGTATTTATTTAAACTTTGATGCAGAAAACACTATTTCATCAGATTATAGAATGCCAAATGGAACATATTTCTATAATTCAAGATTTAAACAAAATTCATTAAAGTTATCACTTGGTTATCGATTAGGAAAATGGAATAATTTATTCAGATTTCAACTACATAACGAGATAACAGGTATTCCTGGACATGTTTGTGAGGGGGATCCAGCTGACGAAAATTTAAACTCTCTCATTTCAGCAGATTTCGATTTTGAAACAGCTTTTGATGTTGAAAGACCAACACAGTATATCAATAATAAATTGTTCATTTATGAAACAAGTTTTTTAAAAGAGAATATCAAGTTTGATTTATTTTTAGGTTATTACAATAATAATTTACAAGAATATGAGAAAGTTACTATTGCAGCCTTTGATTTAGATTTAGAAAACACACTAATATCCCCAAACATAAGATATCAACATAAAGACTTTACCTTTAACTTAGGTGTACAAGGTTCACAAACTAAAAATAAAAATCAAATAAGTTCTAGGCTTGTTCCAGATGCTAATTCCCTGAATCTAGGTGCATATTTTGTATTGGATTATGAAAAGAAAAATTTTGGTATAAATGCTGGATTAAGATATGATAATAAAAATCTTGAGCTTGTCGATGCAACAGCAGATTTTGTAAATATTGACTACGAAAAGACTTTTAATAGTACAAGTTATTCCGCTGGAGTATTTTATAAATTATTAGATCATAATTTCCGTATTTCATACTCAGGAGCCTATAGAGCTCCTCATTTTTCTGAACTATTTTCTAATGGAGTTCATCATGGAACAAATAGATTCGAAATTGGAGATACGGAATTAGGAATTGAATATGCTAATCAATTAGATTTTAAATATCAATGGTCAAATGAGCATTTTGGTATTGTTATTAATCCATTCTCTCAATATATTTCTGATTTTATTTCGGTCATTCCCACTGGTGAATTTCATGAATATCGTACCACAAGTGGTTTTATTATTTATTACCCTATATATAATTATATCCAATATGATCTTGTTAACATTCGAGGCGTTGAAGTAAATCTTCATTACCATCCACACTCATTGCATAATTTACACCTAGAACAGTCCTATTCATTTTTAAATACAGAAAATAAGGATGATGAATTTGGTTTAGCTCTCGTGCCAGCAAACAGTATTAGAAATCAAATTTTGTATAATTTTCAAAATACTCTATTCGAAAAGTATAAAATTGATTTTATCTCTTTTAATCATTTATTTAAGTTTAAACAAAATAATCATGCTGAATATGAAAGTCCAACAAATTCTTACAATATTTTTAACATACAATTAGGACTAGCCTTAAATCAAAAATTTAATAGTACTATTGGAATAAATAATATTTTAAATACTGTTTACACTCCACATATTTCTCGAGTCCGAACAATTGCTGGTGGTATACCACACCCAGGTAGATCATTTAATATTAACTTTAAATATGATTTTTAAATACTCTGA
>Ga0160423_10000802_pt1 | contig 26268 bp, 38 predicted proteins | sample CRUFie14St8metaG_FD_108191 | JGI IMG/M metagenome (GOLD analysis project Ga0160423, IMG submission 108191) | Marine microbial communities from the Costa Rica Dome - CRUD Field 142mm St8 metaG | ecosystem: Environmental > Aquatic > Marine > Oceanic > Photic zone | place: Costa Rica: the Eastern...
AATAATACTTTCGACGAAGTTGGACCCGTTGCAGGTGGAGCAAAAAGAGACAAAAACGGTAATCTGATAGAGTTCAACCCTGCAAACTTTGTTCTTGGCTTTGGCAAAATTAATGGACGAGATTGTGTTGTTGGGGGAGAGGACTTCACCATGAAAGGAGGGTCCCCAACAGAATCAGGTTTACGCAAAAGTATTTATATTGAAGATTTAGCCCTTCAGAACCTTGTGCCTCTTATCAGACTTCATCAAGGAGGGGGAGGTAGTGTAACAGGGGCGTCTGATAATACACATATCTCAACAAGCCCTGTATATAACCCTCCCCGCTTTTTGACGGTTGCAAAAACATTACAGGCTATACCGGTTGCAACTGCTGCATTAGGAGCGGTCGCTGGGCTGCCTGCTGCCCGACTTGTTGCTTCACACTTCTCAATTATGACAAGAAACAACAGTCAAGTTTTAATAGCAGGCCCAAAGGTTGTAGAACGTGCACTTGGCAGAAATGTCACGAAAGAGGATATGGGAGGGGCGCATATCCATACTAAAAACGGGGTCGTGGACAACATTGCTGAAGATGAGACCGACGCACTAGAACAAATTAAACTTTTTCTTTCGTACCTTCCAAACAACGCTTGGGAACTACCTCCTCATGCTTCGACATCAGATCCCTCCGATAGGAGAGATAATTTTCTTGCAGATTTAGTTCCTCGTGATCGGCGTAAGATTTACGACATGCGAAAAATTATCCGCAGCGTTACTGATAAAGATTCGGCATTTGAAATTGCTAAGGATTTTGCGAAAGGTCAAATTATTTGTCTAGCTAGAATTAACGGGTACCCAATTGGGATATTTGCAAATGACTGCAAATATAATGCTGGTTCAATGACTGCGGATGGCTCTCAAAAAGTGAAAAGATTTATAGAAACATGTGAGACATTCAACTTGCCGATAATCAGTTTCGTAGACGAACCAGGATTTATGATTGGTCCTGAAGCTGAGAAGGCTGCAACAATACGTCATGGGACCGATTTAGTTTTGAAGTCAGCTAACTGCAAACTGCCATGGGCTTCAATAATTGTCAGAAAATCGTTTGGTGTGGCAGCAGTTGCTCATTATGGTCCTAACGCTTTTGTACTCGCCTGGCCGTCTGCTGAAATGGGGGCTGTTCCAGTAGAGGGAGGAGTTGCCGTAGCATTCTCCAGAGAAATAGAGGCTCACCCGAACCCGGAACAGCGAAGGAAAGAGCTAGAAGCCGAAATGTCTCACAGATATTCGTCAGTTCCTCGTGCTGAGGCGCTTGCCGTACATGATCTTATTGACCCTCGGGACACTCGGCCGATGCTTAGCCGTTGGGTTGCAAGAGCATACAAGGCATTACCTAATATTGTTGCAAAAAAAAATAGAATTTAATTAAAAATAGTGAAATTAGTCCCTTTTTTTACGAATTCCTCTATTAGATTGAAGTTGGGATACTGTTAATTCAAAACCTACTAATACCTTATGATTTCGAAAGTCAACGTCTCCCGGTGACGGCATAAAGACTTCAACCTCCTGTGTATTTTTTGTTGTTTGGATACCATCCATAAAACTTACTGTGGTTTTATAAACCTGTTTTGCTAAGATTTGATCGTTAGGATCAACAGCTGCGATTAAGTACCTTAAATCAATATCGGTTGGCTTGTTGTATCTTGAAAGTTTAGAAAACAAATCAAATACTATTGAAATGGTGATGCCGCCGGCACTAGCTGTACACTTGGTCCTCAATCCCTGGATTTTTGAAAAAAGTAAAATATTCGATTTTGATTGATTAGCAGCCACCTCAATTTCCGTAATTCTGTCAAGATCGCTGATAACACCAACTTTTGGGCAATACGCCATTTCATTTGAAGAACTAGCACAACCAAAACCTAAACAAATTATTGATATCTGAAATAAAAATCTTATGATTTTTTGCACTGCCATATCATTAGCCTAACAATTTTATACAACTAGTTATAATTCAACTTCAAAATGATAGATTTTGTAGTCTGGCGACAAACCTTCAGGGATGATAAACTAATTCCAATTATTTGTATCCTAATATAGGCTTGAAATTCACACTAAACGTTTGTTAGCCGGTAGAATTCTTATGTGCACCCTGAGAGGTTAATAATGCTTCGTTCAGATTTAAAGATTCGGCTCGCCGCTCCACGCGGCTTCTGCGCTGGTGTTGATCGCGCCATTCAAATTGTTGAGAAATGCATAGAGAAACATGGTGTACCGGTATACGTGAGACACGAGATAGTCCATAACCAATTTGTAGTGCGATCTCTTGAAGCTAAGGGAGCTATATTTGTTGAAGAACTAGATCAGATTCCCGACGGGTTTCCGGTAATATTTTCCGCCCATGGTGTTCCAAAGTCAATTCCAGAGCAAGCGAATAGGCGCGGACTATACTACGTTGATGCAACATGTCCTCTAGTGAGCAAGGTTCATATCGGAGCAGAGCGTCATTACAAAGCTGGAAGACATATACTTCTCATTGGTCACTCTGGACATCCGGAGGTAATCGGTACCATGGGGCAGCTTCCAAAAGGGGCTATCACATTAATTGAAACACCAGATGACGCATTGGTTTTCTCGCCACCGACAGAGCAAGATATCGCTTATATTACACAAACAACGTTATCAGTGGACGACACTCAAACAATTATTGATGTATTAAAAAAGCGTTTTCCCAAGTTAATTGAACCAGCGAAACAAGATATATGCTATGCGACTACAAACCGGCAACAGGCAATTAAAGCGATAGCAACTGATTGTGATGCCTTAATTGTTATTGGTGCGCCCAACTCATCTAATTCCAGACGATTAGTTGAAGTAGCCGAGTTAAATGGTTGTAAAGAAGCAAGACTTATCGGATGCGCTAGCGAAATTGACTGGGAGTGGGTTCAAACCGCTAAAATACTCGGGATCAGTGCTGGTGCCTCAGCTCCCGAGATATTAGTCGAAGAAGTCGTAGAGGCATGCAAAAAAAGATTCAACGTCGAATTGGAAGAAGTTGAAATTGCACGAGAAACTGTTCATTTTAAATTACCTAGGCAATTAGTTGTTTAATGGCTGTTTATACACATCTGTCAGATGAGGAGATCAGAAAATTTCTGACCGAATATGATATTGGCCAGTTATTGAATTTTTCTGAAATTGCAGAAGGCGTCGAAAATTCTAACTTTCTCCTCACAACGAGTAGCAATAAGTATATTCTTACTCTTTATGAGAAACGTGTCGACCCCCATGATCTGCCATTCTTTCTAAAACTACTATCTCATTTGGCCAGTTCTGGGCTCTCCTGCCCTCTCCCCGTCGAGGCTAGAGATGGTAAGGCTTTGCGAACACTTGGAGGAAAACCCGCCGCGATCGTGACATATCTACAGGGTAGCTGGCCGAGGCAAACTACTCTTGACCAATGTAAAGCGTTGGGTTCGACCATGGCTATGATGCACGAATTTGGTAAAAGTTTCCAAGGTATACGAAAAAATGCGTTAACACTTACCGCCTGGCGGCCATTATTGGATTCATGCAGGCTCCCCGAACGGGAAGTTTACATCAATCTATTTAATGAACTTAATCAAGAGCTAAAGTGGCTAGAAGCAAACTGGCCTAAAAGCCTGCCTTCTGGGATTATACATGCTGATCTCTTCCCGGATAATGTGTTTTTTAAAGACGATAACTTATCCGGGGTTATCGACTTTTATTTCGCGTGTAATGACTTTTTGGCTTACGATATAGCTGTTTGCATTAACGCTTGGTGTTTTGATGAAAATGAACTTTTTAATTTTAAAAAATCGAGTTGCATTCTATCTGCATACAACGAGATGCGCACTTTGTCTAAGGAAGAGGTGGCTTCGCTGCCTGTGTTAATTAGAGGTAGCGCTATTCGATTTTTACTGACAAGACTTTACGACTGGTTGAATCATCCAGAAGATGCATTGGTGAAACCGAAGGATCCAATGAGCTATTTGAAGAAACTTCGATTTCATCAGCAGGTCAGTGATCCATCAGGTTACGGCGCCGAAATATGAAAAAAGTTATCATTTTTACCGATGGGGCCTGCAGTGGAAATCCGGGTCCAGGAGGGTGGGGCGCTATACTTCGTTATGATCAGAACGAAAAAGAGCTATCTGGAGGAGAAATTTCAACCACTAATAATCGAATGGAGCTGATGGCAGCTATTTCCGCACTTGAGGCTCTAACTAAACCTGTTGAGGTGAAGTTATACACAGATAGTATTTATTTGAAGGACGGCATCACAAAATGGATACATGCATGGAAAGCTCGCGATTGGAAAACGGCTAGTAAGAAACCTGTAAAAAATAAAGATTTGTGGGTACGTCTCGAAGCCGCGATGAAAATACACCAAATAGAGTGGTGCTGGGTAAAGGGTCACGCTGGGCATGTCGAAAACGAAAAGGCAGACCAATTGGCCAGAAATGCTATCCCCACCTAACTTACGCTAGAAACAAAAAGGCGATCTACTGGAGGCCTCTACAAAGGGATGTTGTCATGCTTTTTCCATGGGTTTTCTAGTTGTTTATTGCGAAGCATCATAAATGCCCTCGCTATACGACCACGTGTATTTTGAGGCATGATGACATCGTCGATATAACCCCTAGCGCTAGCCGCTGAGGGATTTGCAAATTTTTCACTATATTCGGCTGTACGATTTGCAATCTTCTCTTGATCCCCCAAATCTCCCCTAAAAATTATCTCTACAGCGCCCTTTGCTCCCATAACAGCGATCTCGGCTGTTGGCCATGCAAAGTTAACGTCTCCTCTGAGATGTTTTGAGCTCATTACATCGTATGCCCCGCCATATGCTTTTCGCGTAATAACTGTAACTTTTGGAATTGTTGCTTCCGCGTAAGCAAAGAGCAGCTTGGCACCATGTTTAATAATGCCCCCATACTCTTGTTGGGTACCAGGAAGAAAGCCCGGAACGTCAACTAAAGTGAGGATTGGGATATTGAAGCAATCGCAAAATCGAACAAATCTTGCAGCTTTTTTAGATGAGTCTATATCGAGACAACCCGCCAAGACCATAGGCTGATTAGCTATAATACCAATTGTTGATCCCTGAACACGTGCGAAACCGATGATAATATTCGCCGCAAAATTTGGTTGCAGCTCAAAAAAATCGCCTTCGTCGATAATTTTTACAATTAATTCCTTCATATCGTAAGGTTTGTTGGCATTTTTAGGGACCAAGGTATTGAGAGAAGGCTCTGATCTTTCTATTGGATCAGTTGTTTGCCACTCTGGTGCTTTCTCTCGGTTCGAGGCAGGCAGAAAATCTATAAAACGTCGCAACTGCAGTAACGCTTCGACGTCATTTTCAAAAGCATGGTCAGCAACACCAGATTTGCTGGAGTGTGTAATAGCACCTCCAAGTTCCTCATGTGAGACGGTTTCATGTGTGACTGTTTTTACAACATCAGGCCCCGTGACGAACATATAGGAACTATCTTCGACCATAAAAATAAAGTCTGTCATTGCAGGCGAATAAACTGCTCCACCAGCGCAGGGACCCATAATCATAGAGATTTGTGGGACAACTCCCGAGGCCAATACATTCCTTTGGAAAACTTCAGCATAACCACCTAATGAAGCTACTCCCTCTTGAATTCTAGCCCCTCCAGAGTCATTTAACCCAATTACTGGCGCACCAACCTTTATAGCTTGGTCCATTATTTTACAAATTTTTTCAGCATGCGCCTCTGATAAAGCCCCTCCAAACACTGTAAAATCTTGGCTAAAAACGAAGCATAATCGGCCGTTAATGGTGCCAAATCCTGTTACAACTCCATCACCAGGTATCTTTTCTTTCTCCATCCCAAAGTCATTGCAGCGATGCTCTACAAACATATCCCATTCTTCAAAAGACCCTTCATCGTAAAGGATTTCAATCCTTTCGCGAGCGGTCAACTTTCCTTTGGCGTGCTGAGCTTTTATACGTCTTTCTCCACCACCTAAACGCGCCTTGTCACGCATTTCTTCTAATTTTCTTATGATATCTTGCATTTTATTTACCAACTCAAATGGAATACTTATCCAAAACTTTTTATTTTCCTGATAAAGCCAAATTCAAAAATTCTTTTATTTCTAACATTTCCCGACGTCTGTTCGCAATTCGTAATGATGCTTCTGTATCTTCACCCCAATTATTTATCTGAAAGTAATCATCAACAAATGCGGCCTGACAGGCTGCTTCTAACTCAATCTGGTGTTCCAAAAGTGAGAGGCCAATTACAGCCGATCCCGAGATACTGGTAAATTGGTGGAGCCCTAGCAATTCAAATTCATTATAGGATTTCAGAATTCTTTGCGCTGATGAAATTAATTTGGGGGCTTGCATAACAGGCATTATTCCAGATGTGACGTTGAAAGCTGACCCTATCAAGCCCTCACACCAGTTTAAAAGCGGCTTCCATAGCTGATCTTGTTCGAAAACAAGATCTTCTGGTTCTTCGGCACGGTAACACAATAGATCTGTCTGAAGAAAATTTAATATTTCATCAATAGTGTCGTCAGGTTTAGGTCTAACCCTATCGATTGCTGTTGCACTCAATGTCATGAAGGGCATTGTGCTAGGTATTATATTTATTTCTTGATTTACCCACTCATCCGCAATTGCATCTGCAAGCGCTTTCGTTGGCAACACTAATATAGATTTGCCAGGAGACAAAAGGGCTTTTGCGTCCAGAGTAATTAAAAATCCCTCATCAGTCGAATTCACCTCAACTTTTTTATAAAAGCGCTTCATGTAATCTCTCTAGTGCTCAATCTTTTCATCGCACACAAAATTGTCGTCCATTTGCAATAAAGATAGATAAAAATATTCCGTTGAATTACAGTCACTTGCCAAATGGGTCTTCATAATTTTTACTGTCAAGCCCCAGCTGAGACCACGAACTCTTCATATGGTTTGGTAACTCTGCTGTAATGAAAAGTTCTTTTCCATTTGGCCGCCTAACCCGTATATCACGCGCGTGTAGATGAATTTTTTTTGATATACCTTGCAAATCTAGAAACGCTTTCGCACCTCCATATTTTCCATCTCCATGAATTGGCGTTCCTAAAGATGCCATATGCACCCGCAGTTGATGGGTTCTACCCGTTTTTGGTCGCATCGCAATCCAAGAAGCTTTTCTTCCCAATTGTTCGACAATAGCGTAGTGAGTAATCGCTTTTTGGCCGTCTTTTGTATAAACAGTCATTTTTTCGCTATTTTCTCTGATATTTTTACCGATAGGCGCGTCAATTATTCCTTTCACTGGCCGAAGTTCACCGACTATAAGCGCCCAATACGTTTTAACTATAGCCTGTTCACGAAAATCTTTGGTAAGCCATCGAGCTGCTTTCCTATCTCTTGCAAGCACAAGTACGCCCGATGTATCCTTATCTAATCTATGAACTAATTTTGGCTTCTGCGCCTTGCCAAATGATAGAGCATCAAGAACACCATCTATATGCCGACTGATATTAGTTCCACCCTGAACTGCAAGACCTGCTGGTTTATCTATAACAATTATTTCTTCATCCAGGTGAAGTACCGAGCTCACTAACGTCTGGCCTAATGCATCAGAAACTTTTTTATTAATATTAATTTGCTTAGCTTGCTTGGTACACTCAGTCGAGTGTATCGGAGGAATACGTACCTTTTGCCCCGCCTCTAACCGAAAACTAGCCTTTACTCTGCGGCCATCAACCCTAATTTGCCCGGTACGTAGTAACTTCTCGATAACGCCATGGCCGATTCCCGGATATAGTGACCTAAACCAACGGTCAAGACGAATGTCAGCATCCTGTGATTCCACTGTCTTTATTCGGACTTCGGTCAACTTAGGAATCCTCTCATGGCCCATAACCCGAGGAATAAAAATCCAATTGATAAAATAACTGATCCCCCTAGGTAAATGACAGCGCTTAAATATTCATTGCGTTCGGTTAATAACGCTACATCCAATGCAAAACTGGAAAAAGTTGTAAATGAAGCTAAAACGCCCGTGAAGATGAGAGTTCTCCATTCATAACTAATGGTAATTTTTGATGTAAAAAGTTCGAAGAGCAACCCAACTATGAAAGAACCAAGGATATTAACGAAGATTGTACCAATAGGAAACTCCCCCCCAAAAATCCTCATAATAAGTTGATTAGATTGCTGCCTTGCTACCGCACCTATTGCACCTCCTATAGCTACCATGACTAGTATCTTCATCAATTCAAGCCTTTTTATTTAACCCCAAAAATCCATCCTTCGGCCTTGATCGCAGTTTCAAAACTTTTTGGTGCCGACCACAACTCTTCGTCGCTAGATAATAACCTCAAGGCAGCTGCAGATACCAAAGCATCTGCTTCATCTTCTCTATAAATTTCTATTTGGTCACTCAACTTTTCGGATTTGTAAAAAGCCAACGTTTGATTGATATTCTCTCTGTTCTGCCACGAGCTTGGATCTGTGTTTGCCAATTTAAAGTAAAGTCGCGGAAATACTTCGACTATACCAGAATTTTTAGTTGGTTGTTTAAACGGCCATATAGATAATGATTCTGGCATCTCAATTGATAAATATCTTAGAATACGCATACCAGCCAATGATCCTGTCCCAACATTTGCAGCACCTATACATTTCAAAACAGGATGCGGGGCTGTAATAGCTGAGCATGCTATTTCTGTAAGACGCTGACGAAATCTATATCGGTCCCCTTTTCCATATGGAGATAGGTAATAGCGATGGAATTCCAAATCTTGTCGTTTATAAAAATCCGCACCATAAAAATTGGTGTCAGGCCCAGTGTATTTCTCGACCAAATCCCATAACGTAGCCGCTGTTTTTGGTTGAAATTTTAAACCAGGGAAAAAAGCGCCTTCGTCTGCAAGTGGGTAACCAAATGCAAAATCAGCACCTATTAAAAGGCGATGATGGCGAAGTTCCCCTATTAACCATTGAACAAATGATCGCCTACTCCACCATCTGCCCTCCCGTGGCTTAACTAGATGTGGCGATTTGTTTCCAGGTTCTGCGAAAGCTACTTGCAGTCCCGGTAAATTGGGTCCTTTTGCTCCAGACCAATCAACGCCAATAAATCCCTCATAGTTCAGTTTTCTATCACTCCTTATCTTGCCGAAGTTTTTCCCAATATTGCAGCCTTTTTATAATTTCCCTCTCAAATCCAGTTTCTTTTGGTTTATAAAAACTAAACCTCTCCATCTCTTCTGGAAAGTAATTTTGTCCGGAGAAACTGTTAGCGAAATTATGGTCGTAAGAATAATTTTTTCCGTATCCGAGATTCTTCATTAATTCCGTTGGTGCATTTAATATATGTTTCGGTGGTGTCAGCCCTGCATTCTGTTTAGCAATTGAAACTGCATTGGTTAAGGCTTTGTACGCCGCATTAGATTTTGGTGCGGTTGCCAAGTAAATTACAGATTGCGCAAGAAAAAGATCCCCTTCAGGCGAGCCAACTCTCTTATATCCATCCCAACAAGATATAGCGTGAGTAACGGCATTGGGATCCGCCATTCCAATATCTTCTGAAGCGAACCTTAATAGACGGCGAGATATGTAATTTGGGTCCTCTCCTCCTATCAGCATTCTTGCTAACCAATATAAAGCCGCATCCACGTCTGACCCCCTGAGGGATTTATGTAGAGCACTTATCAAGTTGAAATGCTCATCTTTATTCTTGTCGTAGATTGGTATTTTTTTCTGAACTGCTTGCGACAATTCCTCTTTAGTTATTTTAGGAGATGAAGGCAAATGAAAAAGCTCTTCGATCATATTCAATAAGAACCTCCCATCACCATCTGCCATAGATAATAGGGCGTCCCTTTCCCTTTGCTCGAGAGGGAGTTCTTTTCCTTCTAATTCCTCTGCTCGCTTCACAAGATTCTCTAGCCCCGCTTTAGCAATTTTCTCCAATATAAAAACCTTGCAGCGCGAAAGTAAGGCCGAATTAAGTTCAAAAGAGGGATTCTCCGTAGTAGCGCCAATCAAAACAACTGTTCCATCTTCAACAAATGGTAGAAAGCTGTCTTGTTGCGCCCGATTAAATCGATGGATTTCATCAACAAACAACAAGGTTTCTTCTCCCACCTTCTTTCTTTCTAAAGCTTTATCAAACACCTTTCGTAGGTCTGAAACCCCAGAAAAAACTGCAGATAGCGGTTCAAAATGCATATTTACATGTTCTGCTAGTATTTTAGCTAAGGTCGTTTTACCCGAACCAGGGGGGCCCCAAAGTATCATAGACGAAGCACGGCGTTCACGAAGCATTCTCCCAAGTGGTGCATCTTGGGCGAGCAAATGCTCCTGTCCCACCATTAACTCCAACCTCGTGGGGCGCATTTTTTCAGCTAAGGGTCGAGCAATTAAACTCTCAAAGAGGTTTGACATTTAATTATCAGGGATCTCTGTAGTTAAAACCTTATCATCACGCATGATCGAAATCCTCCACAACTTACGCTTATAGGATACCATTTCCTTAAAAATTTTAACTGTGGATACTTTTTTTGAATTTATCGTTAAAACAATATCCCCCTTTTTCAATCCGAGCCTTTCGGCTACGCTCCCTCCACCACTACTGACAACAACAACACCACGTCTCATATCGTCCAGGCCATTATCGAGCGCGAAAGCGGGTGATAGATTTGCTAAGACAGCACCGTTAAACGGATTTCTTCCTGAAACTTTATACACATTAGGTTTGGGTAACGTTGACGGAGCCCTAGCTACCAAACGAAGTGTCTTCGGTCTGCCATCTCTTATTACTCGCATTGAGAATGTTTTTCCCAATGGCAACGTGGCTATCCGGTAACGAAGTATATCACGATCGTCTATTGGTTTGTTATTGATAGATAGAACTATATCACCGGGTGTTAAACCTCCGTCAACAGCAGAGCTTTCCGGGTAAACTTGATTTATAATTACTCCAGCTGGCCTATTCAATTCAAACTCTCTAGCCAAGTCAGGATCTATCGTTTGTCCTGTAGCACCGAGCCATGGTCTAATGACTTTTCCTTTTTCGACTGAATCTACAACTGTCTTTACCATATTAGAAGGAACCGCGAACCCAATCCCCACGGATCCGCCGGTGCCACGTTGATTACTAAAAATTGCAGTATTTATGCCTACGAGGCGTCCATCCATAGCAATCAGCGCTCCCCCAGAATTACCGGGATTAATTGAGGCATCCGTCTGAATAAAAAAACTGTAATCTGTAATACCTGCAGCAGTTCTTGCCAAGGCAGAGACAATCCCACTGGTGACAGTCTGCCCAACACCAAAGGGATTTCCTATAGCCAAAACCAAATCACCAACTTCTAAAGTGTCTGAGTCTCGTAGTTCAATGAATGGGAGCTTCTCCAAACCTACATCTAACTTCAAAATCGCTAAATCAGTTTTTTTATCAGCCAGCAGAATTTTGGCATCAAATTCTCTTCTATTTGAAAAAACAACTTTTACCTCAGTAGCTCCGGCGATAACATGATTATTGGTAACAACTATACCATTTGGTTTGATAACTACACCTGAACCAAGTGATTGATGATTACGCATCTGCGGACGACGCTCAAATAGATTACCAAAAAATTGTTCAAAGAATGGATCCGCAAACAATGGAGATTTTACTCTTTCCATCCTTTGAGTTCTGGCAAAAATATTCACAACTGCGGGTCCCGTACGATTAACAAGCGGCGCAAAGCTAAGTTGTATTTCCTTGCGCGTTCCCGGAACGTCTTTAGTTAAACCGGTTATAGGAAGAACCGCCCCAACAATAGCTGTAATAGACAAGATCAGCACTTTACTTCTTAAACGCGCTTTAAAATAGTCAGCGTTCTGTATATTGAAAAAAGTACCTTTTCGAGATGTCATGAGGATTTTTCCTAAACGAGGCGTGACCGACCCATTAATACTGTCATATTCTGGTCAAATCGCAACTATAGGGTAGTATGTAGAAGTAGTCAGTAATGGTCACTGAAATTTCTTGGAGTGGCCTGCGTTCGCGTTTTACGCAAGTTAACAGAAACCGATTTCACGGTTAGAATGAGGCTGTCATATTATCAGATTGCAGCAGGTGTTGTAGCGGACTGCTCGTCTTCTGGCTCTGGTATGTAGCCAGAGTCCAACCCACGTGCATCTTCATCACGGTCAACAAGCTCAATTACCGCCATCGGCGCACTGTCCCCATACCTGAACCCTGCTTTCAGCACCCGCGTATATCCTCCTGGCCGTTCCATGTAACGAGCGCCAAGAACGTCAAACAGCTTTTTTGTCATAGCATTATCGCGGAGGCGAGAAAACGCTAGTCGGCGGGAATGCAGCGTATCTGATTTTCCTAGAGTGATAAGCTTTTCCACCACGCGCCGAAGATCTTTTGCTTTTGGGAGGGTAGTTACTATTTGTTCGTGCTTAATGAGCGCGTTAGCCATATTTTGAAACATAGCTTTCCTATGACTTGCCGTCCTGTTAAGGCGGCGCCCAGACTTACCGTGGCGCATGAGTGTTACTCCTAGTTTATATCCTCTAACTCTTTAGAATGAAATTAAAACGGCTCTTCCAGCCTCCGAGCCAATTCCTCAATGTTATCTGGGGGCCAATTCATGACATCCATCCCTAATGAAAGCCCCATTGTACCGAGCACCTCTTTTATTTCATTTAAACTTTTTCTACCAAAATTTGGCGTGCGGAGCATTTCGGGTTCACTTTTTTGAACTAAATCACCAATATAAACTATATTGTCGTTTTTCAAACAGTTGGCTGAACGTACAGATAACTCTAATTCGTCAACTTTTCTAAGTAAGTTTTTATTAAATGGTAGCTCTTGCGCTTCGTCCTTCTCTTCAGCTTGGCTTGGTTCCTCAAAATTTATAAATAACTGAAGCTGGTCCTGCATTATACGTGCCGCGTACGCGATTGCATCCTCGGGAGACATCGAACCATCTGTTTCGATATTTAGCGTAAGCTTATCAAAGTCTGTAACTTGTCCCACCCTGCTGTTTTCTACTTTATAAGAAACCTGCTTTACCGGGCTAAATACAGCATCAACCGGTATCATCCCTATTGGTGACTCTTCTGAACGATTTGAGTTAGCAGGGACATAACCCTTACCTGTCTCAACAGTGAACTCCATTGTTAACGTTGCGCCTTTATCTAGGGCACATAAAACTAGGTCGGGGTTCATCAATTCAACATCAGAACCAGTATCTATCATACCGGCCGTAACTTCGCCTGGACCTTCAGCCGTTAAACGCATTTTCTTGGGCCCTTCGCCCTCCATACGCAACGCCATAAGCTTTATATTCAGCACCATGTCAGTTACATCTTCACGCACACCTGGGATAGTCGTAAATTCGTGCAAAATGCCATCTATTTGAATAGATGTTACTGCAGCGCCCTGGAGCGATGATAAAAGTATACGTCGGAGCCCATTTCCAAGCGTTAGTCCGTAGCCTCGCTCAAGAGGTTCCGCTACAACAGTTGCCTTTAACCCTGGTTCCCCACCTGGTAAAACCTCTAACTTAGTTGGTTTGATCAAAGCTTGCCAATTTTTCTGAATCACCGCAAAAACCTCACTATTAATACTTTCAAAGCTAGTTACTTTTTTACTTCTAGAAACGTTTACAAAGTAGCCCGGGATAACCGCGGATCATTTTGCTTCTAATTTTCTCCTAAACGCGCCTTCTTTTTGGAGGGCGACATCCATTATGGGGGATGGGTGTTACGTCTTTAATTGAATTAACTTGAAATCCAACTGTTTGCAGAGCTCGCAGCGCAGACTCTCGACCAGAACCTGGACCACTAACTTCTATATCTAAAATTTGCATACCATGCTCAGCTGCTTTTTTCCCAGCATCTTCTGCAGCAACCTGCGCTGCGTAAGGTGTCGATTTTCTTGATCCTTTAAACCCCATGGCCCCAGCTGAAGACCACGAGATGGCGTTGCCCTGCGCATCCGTAATGGTTATCATGGTATTATTAAATGTGGCATTAACATGCGCCACGCCTGATGTAATATTTTTCTTCTCACGTCGCCGAACACGCGTTTGAGTAGGTTGTTTTGCCATATCACTCTTCCACTTCGAAGAACCGATTATATTTTACTTTTTCTTGCCTGCTATAGGTTTCGCAGGGCCTTTACGGGTGCGTGCGTTAGTGTGGGTCCTTTGCCCCCGGACGGGTAAGCTCTTTCGATGCCTAAGACCCTTATAACACCCGAGATCCATCAAACGTTTGATGTCCATAGCTATTTTCCGACGGAGGTCGCCCTCGACTACCACATCACTATCTATCATTTCACGTAACCGTGTTAGTTCGTCTTCCATAAGCTCGCTGACTCTACGCTCTGCCGGAATATCCAGCTTTTGACATATACCTGAGGCCGTAGTTTGGCCAATGCCATAAATGTAAGTAAGAGCAACCTGCACCCTCTTTTGCGTTGGAATGTTTACTCCCGCTATGCGCGCCAAAATAACTACTCCTCTATAAATTAAAGAACATCTGAAGTTCTAACATTGCTTTATGAGCAAGACCATTTCCCTAAGCCGTAACCATACAAGTCGATCTCTGCCATGCTAAGGCGCTGGATTATACGTATCAACGAGACCAAGTCAATAACGTTACCCCTCATTAAGCCCTTTTAATCCCTAAAATGTCTCTCAATTTTAAACTTACCTCTTCGATAGGCAGCATTCCGTCTATTGTCGATAAAACGCCGTATCTTTTATAGAATGGCAGAAGCGGAGCAGTCTGATCTTCATATACTTTGAGCCGATGATTCAAAGTTTCCTCATTATCGTCTTGACGTCGCTCCCCTAATGGTGTTTCAGCGATTCTATTTCTTATACGCTCTAATAGAATCTCACTATCCACGGAAAAATAAAGCACATGGTCTATCTTTAACTTATTATTATCCAACACCTTCATAAGAGCTTCTGCTTGTGGCACGGTGCGCGGAAACCCATCGAGGATAACTCCATTTACACAATCGGGGCTGACTATACGTTCTGATATCATTTGCACCATTATATCATCCGGGACAAGGTCTCCTGCCTCTACGATTACCCGAACCTTATGCCCTAGTTCTGTATCCTCTTTCATTGTAGCGCGGCACATGTCGCCGGTGGATAACTGCTTCAAACCGAACTCTTCCGCTATAAATACGGCTTGAGTACCTTTGCCAGAACCCGGAGGGCCTATTAATATAATATTCATCCCCGCCTACCCCGAAGCTTTGATTTTTTGATTAGTCCATCGTATTGGTGAGCTATCAGGTGAGATTGAATTTGCCCAACAGTATCGAGTGTCACCGTTACAACAATTAGCAAACTGGTACCACCAAAGTAAAAGGGCACCTGATATTGACTAATGAGTATTTCCGGCAACATACAGACTGCGGCGAGGTACATGGCTCCCACAACAGTCAAACGGGTAAGAACGTAATCGAGATAATCTGCTGTATTTTTTCCTGGCCGTATCCCAGGAACAAAACCTCCATATCGTTTCAAGTTATCTGCTGTCTCGGCGGGATTAAACACGATGGCGGTATAGAAAAAAGCAAAAAAGACAATGAGACCAATGTATACCGCAAGATAAAGCGGCTGGCCACGGCCTAGGAGCGCGTTAACTGTATTCAGCCATTCTGGCCCACCACCGCTCGCAGAAAACTGTGCGAAAGTAACCGGCATTAGCAAAATAGAGCTTGCAAAAATTGGCGGAATTACACCTGACACGTTTAGTTTTAACGGTAGATGAGATGACTCCCCTCCTGTCATTTTATTACCCATCTGACGTTTCGGGTACTGTATGGTAATTCTACGCTGGGACCGCTCTATAAAAACTATAAAGGAAATAACTGCTATCGACATGAATACCAGAAGAATTATAAAGGCAGCAGAAAGGGCCCCTGTTCTTCCAAGTTCTAGGGTACCTGCAAGCGCTTGTGGGAGATTAGCTACAATACCTGCAAATATTATCAGTGATATACCATTTCCTATGCCTCGTGCTGTAATTTGCTCACCCAACCACATCAAGAAGACTGTACCTCCAACGAGTGTGATCACGGTGGTTGCCCTAAAAAATAAACCAGGGTTCGTAACAGCAGAGTTACCTCCACTAGCCATATTTTCTAAGCCAACAGATATCCCATATGCCTGCACAGCGGCTAAAAGAACAGTGAGATATCTTGTGTACTGGTTAATTTTTTTTCGGCCAGCTTCCCCTTCCTTTTTCAGGTTCTCTAGATTGGGAGATACTGCCGTCATGAGCTGCATGATAATCGCGGCTGAAATATACGGCATTATGTTTAAGGCGAAGATGGTCATCCTCCCCAAGGCACCACCCGCAAACATATCGAACATACCAAGGATACCACCAGCGTTCTGCTCGAATATTTCTTCCAAAATCCCAGGATCAATTCCGGGAATAGGGATATAGGTACCAAGCCGGTAAACGATAAGGGCTCCTAACGTGAACCATATACGTTTTTTTAATTCGGCAGCTTTCGAAATCGCGCCAAAATTAAAAGAAGATGCTAGTTGTTCGGCGCCAGACGCCATGCTACCTACCCTAATCTATATTTTTAACTAACAGTGACCTTGCCACCTGCTTTTTCTATGGCCGTGATTGCTGTCTTAGAGGCTCCTGCCACATTTAAGTTAACGGCTACGTCGATCTTACCGCGCCCTAATACACGTATCCCCGATTTTCCTTTACCAACTATACCAAAATCTTGAAGGGATTGCGCGTCCAACTCGGCCCCAGCTTCGATTTTTCCAGCATCAATGGCTTTCTGGATATCATCGATATTCACTATGCGGTATTGCTTACGAAAAGGGTTTTTAAATCCACGCTTAGGCAAACGGCGATATATTGGCATCTGCCCACCCTCGAAGCCATTAATTGTAGCCCCTGCACGGGATTTCTGGCCCTTGTGCCCTCGGCCGCTGGTTTTCCCAGTACCGGAACCAGCCCCTCTACCTACGCGTTTCCGATCTTTTGTTGCACCCTGGTTATCGCTTATTTCATTCAATCTCATAGCCACGTTTCCTTAGGAATATTTATAACGACCAGATTCTGGTTGATTGTCTCACTCAACGCGAACAAGATGTTTAACTTTATTGACCATACCTCTGACAGAGGGTGTATCCTCCAACACACTTGTTTTATTGAGTTTATTCAGACCTAAACCAATAAGAGTCTCCTTCTGTCCTGGCTTACGCCCTATAGCACTCTTTATTTGCGTAATCTCTATCGTGGATGTGTCTTTTTTGTCTCTCGCCATCAGCCTTTTCCATCAACAAATATTATTTTTCTAAGGAAGATGAGTTAGCATCATTGCTACCTCTGCCAAAAACTTCGGCTACTTTCTTTCCCCGTTTTGCGGCAACCAACCTCGGTGATCCGATTTTGTTTAATGCAGCAAACGTTGCTTTTATCATATTATGTGGATTCGATGATCCTGTTGATTTTGCCACCACATCTTGCACACCCAACGATTCAAAGATTGCACGCATGGGCCCACCGGCAATTACACCAGTTCCAGACGGAGCTGACCGCAGTATTACATGCCCCGCGCCATAATCGCCTTTGATGTCATGGTGAAGCGTTCGGCCTTCTCGCAAGGGAACCCTCACCATCGATCGCTTAGCTTGTTCGGTTGCCTTTCTTATAGCTTCAGGAACCTCACGAGCTTTACCTGCTCCGTGCCCAACTCTCCCTCGACCATCCCCAACAACAACAAGCGCTGCAAAACCGAACCGTCTGCCCCCCTTCACGACTTTAGCCACTCGGTTTATACCAACCAGCTTCTCTATTAATTCAGGATCTTCTTTTTGTTCCCTATTACTTCTGTCTTGCCTATCTGCTCGTGCCATTTAAGGTTTCCTTTAAAATTTAAGACCGGCCCCACGTGCTCCTTCAGCGAGAGCCTTTACACGCCCGTGGTAACGATATCCCCCTCTATCGAAGACGACGTTATTAAGCCCCTCTTTGAGAGCCCTTTCTGCAACAAGTTTTCCAACCGCCTCAGCTGCCGACTTGTCATTTCCCGATTTAATTATTCCTTTGAGGTCTTTCTCTAGCGATGAAGCCGCAACCAAAGTACTACCTTTTTGATCGTCGATTAGTTGCGCATAAATATTTTTAGACGAACGGAATACAGATAAACGCAACTTAGTATCGCCGCTTTTTCGTATTGCTTTCCTATTACGCCGCGCACGCTTTAGAAAAAGTTCTTTTGATTTCAACATAATACAGCCCTTACTTTTTCTTACCTTCTTTTCTTCTGATATTTTCGCTGGCATATTTTATTCCTTTGCCCTTAAAAGGCTCGGGCGGTCTATATGCCCTTATCTCAGCTGCTAACTGCCCTACCTTCTGCTTATTTCCTCCATGGATAGAGATGGCAGTTGGACGTTCACATTTCATAGTGATACCATCTGGGATAGGGTATCGAACAGGATGACTGAAGCCCAGTGACAAAACAAGATCTTTGCCTTCGACTGCAGCTCGATAACCAACGCCATTAATTTCCAAGTCTACAGTAAAGCCCTCATTTACCCCTGTAAGCATATTATTTATGCTCGCGCGCGTAGTGCCCCACATAGAGCGGGATTTTTTGGTCTGATTTTTGGGGCTTACAGTAACAATATTATCTTCTATCGTGACATAAACCTCGCCCGATATTGGAAGCGACTGCGCTCCTAGCTTTCCTTTGGCAGTTAGTATACCATCTAGAATTTCGATCGAAACACCATCTGGAACTACTACCGGGCTTTGACCTACTCGAGACATATCATAACCCTCCTATATCAGAACACCTGACAGAGTACTTCACCGCCAACGTTAGCGGCTCTAGCTTCATTATCAGACATAACCCCCCTCGGGGTAGAAATAATAGAAATTCCGAGCCCATTAAATACCCTCGGCAAATCATTGATCTTGGCATAGACACGACGACCGGGCTTAGACACGCGTTTGATTTCACGAATTACTGGCTCACCCTCATAATACTTGAGTTCGATCGATAATTCTGACGAATTTTTTGATGCTTCCGATTCTAGTTTTGAAAAACCTCTTATATATCCCTCGCGCTTCAGCACTTCTAGAACGTTACTCCTCATTCTTGAGCAGGGACTAGAGATAACACTTTTTCTCGCCATTTGCCCATTACGAATACGCGTCAACATATCTCCGAGCGGATCACTCATTGTCATATCAATACCCCTACCAACTTGATTTCACTAACCCAGGAACTTGACCAGCTGAACCCAGATCGCGCAGTGCTATACGAGACATTTTAAATTTTCTATAGTATCCCCTTGGGCGTCCTGACACTTCACATCTGTTACGCAGTCTGATTTTAGCCCCATTTCTTGGCATTTCATTCAGCTTCAAACCGGCGCGGAAGCGCTCTTCAATTGGAAGATCTCTATTGTTAACTATTGCCTTCAGACGCGATCTTTTACTGGCATGCATCGCGACTTTATTTGCGCGGTTTTTATTTTTTTCTATTGAACTCTTTCTAGCCATTTATACCTCCACCCATTTAGTCAGTGAACGGGAAATCAAATTTCCGCAACAGTTCGCGAGCCTCGTCATCAGTTTTTGCAGATGTAACAAATATTATGTCCATTCCGCGTATTGTATCGATTTGGTCATAATCAATTTCGGGGAAAACAATTTGTTCTTTCAACCCCATCGCATAATTTCCACATCCATCAAAGCTTGACGGATTTAAGCCACGAAAATCTCTAACTCTGGGCAACGCAATTGTTATAAGCCTATCAAGAAACTCGTACATCCTGTCTCGACGAAGAGTTACCTTGCAACCAATCGGCATTCCCTCCCGCAACTTAAATCCAGCAACGGATTTTGAGGCCTTTGTTATTACGGGTTTCTGACCTGAAATCTTGGTTAGATCCGCCACCGCTGACGCGACTTTTTTGGAATCTTGGACGGCCTCACCAAGTCCCATGTTGATAACTATCTTTTGCAATTTTGGCACTTCTAAAATATTTTTATAGCCGCTTTGCTGTAGTAGCTCTGGCCTAATAGATTTGGTGTAAATTTCATTCAAACGCGTCATTTTTAGCACATCCAATCCAAGTTACGCGTCCAGGATTTCATTCGAGGATTTGGAAAACCTAACCTTCCGGCCATCCTCCAGTATTCGAAATCCGATTTTTGTCGCTTTGTTTAAGGTAGGGTCAACTAATGCGACGTTCGATAAATGAACTGCACTTTCTCGTTCAACTATACCACCTGGCGCTATTTGACTTGGTTTCGTATGCCTTTTAACGATATTTACCCCTCTTACGAAGACCCTCTGCTTGGCGGGAAGTACGCTTAGCACCTCACCAGTTTTCCCTTTATCCTTGCCAGTAATAACCATTACGTTATCACCTTTTTTTATTTTACTACTCATCACAGCACCTCCGGGGCTAGAGAGACAATTTTCATAAAACGCTTCGCCCTTAATTCTCTCGTAACAGGACCAAAAATGCGTGTTCCAATAGGCTCGTTCTGATTGTTAATCAGAACAGCGGCGTTCCTATCAAACCTTATCGCTGACCCATCTACCCGTCTAATTTCTTTCGCGGTTCTTACTATAACTGCTTTCAAAACTTCACCCTTCTTTACGCGACCCCTCGGTATAGCTTCCTTGACCGAGACAACTATTACATCGCCAACGCCCGCGACTTTACGTTTTGAACCCCCTAGCACTTTTATACACTGCACCCGGCGTGCCCCCGAATTATCAGCAACGTCAAGGTTTGATTGCATCTGGATCATTGTTAAGGTCCTATCCCAAAAAAAAACTTTGCTAACTTGCAGATTCTACGACTTCCCAAGTTTTGCTCTTCGACTTTGGTGCACATTCTCTTATTTTTACTGTTTGGCCCGTCTTACAACTATTTGTTTCATCATGAGCTGCAAACTTTTTCGACCGTTTAATAATTTTTTTATAAACAGGGTGCGTTATTCGGCGTTCCACATTAACTATAACTGTTTTATCGCCCTTATCGCTTACAACTATTCCCTGTAATTCCCGCTTTGGCATCTATTTGCTCCCGTAAAAATGTAGGCTATTGTTTTGCTGCCTGAGCTTTTTTTTCCGTTATTATTGATTTTGTTCTAGCTATATCACGTCTCACCTGCCTAACACGTGCTGTGTTTTCCAACTGCCCATTTGCTTTTTGGAAGCGGAGGTTAAACTGTTCTTTAGACAACTCCCCTAGCTGAGTTTCCAATTCATCCGGTGTTTTAGTTCGAAAGTCAGTAGCTCTTTTATTTGGCACAATAGTCTCCTAGTATCAGTCGCCGCCCACCCGTGCGATAAACCGGGTATCGACAGGAAGTTTGGCTGATGCAAGTGTAAAGGCTTGTTTTGCTAAATCTCTTGGCACACCATCCAGCTCGAACATTATTCGCCCTGGTTTAACACGGCATACCCAAAATTCCGGTGACCCTTTACCCTTCCCCATTCTAACCTCGGCTGGCTTACTGGAAACAGGGACATCTGGGAAAACGCGGATCCAAACTCTACCTGCTCGTCGAATGTGCCGTGTGATAGCGCGTCTAGCGGCCTCGATTTGACGAGCCGTTACACGGGCTGGAGTTAAAGCCTTAAGCCCGTAGGCTCCAAAGTTAAGCTGGGTGCCTCCTTTTGCATTTCCATGAATCCGCCCTTTATGGGCTTTTCTATACTTTGTACGTTTTGGGCTTAACATTCTTACGCTCCTTATCAAACAGCAACTAGCGCTGGGCTGAGGCAGGCTGTAATTCGGCCATACGTTTGTCCTGAGCCATAGGATCGTGTGCCATTATTTCGCCCTTAAAAACCCAGACCTTTACTCCGCAGGCTCCGTAGGTTGTTTGGGCTGTTGCTTCTCCATAATCTATCTCGGCACGGAGAGTATGCAACGGAACCCTGCCTTCCCTGTACCATTCCGTTCTCGCTATTTCAGCTCCACCTAGGCGCCCGCTACAATTTATTCGAATACCTAAAGCCCCTAAGCGCATAGCGGATTGCACTGCTCTCTTCATTGCTCGCCGGAAAGCTACTCTTCTACTCAGCTGCTGCGCTACGTTTTCAGCGATGAGATTAGCATCTATTTCTGGCTTTCGAACCTCGATAATGTTTAAGTTAACATCAGTTTCTGTCATACTCGCGAGCTCGGAACGAAGTTTCTCTATATCACCACCTTTTTTACCAATGACCACGCCCGGCCGTGCCGTGTAAATGGTAACCTTAGCACTCTTAGCTGGGCGCTCTATTACTATTCTGCTCACTCCCGCCTGCTGGAGCCGTTTTCGCAAAAATTTGCGCATTTTCAGGTCTTGATGAAGAAGGTCGGCATATCCTTTTCCTGCAAACCATCGTGAATCCCAGGTTCTATTTATTCCTAGCCTAAGGCCAATCGGATTTACTTTATGTCCCATTATACGGTCTCCTGGCGTTCGCTAACTACTACTGTAAGATGTGAAAATGGCTTCCTTAATCTTCCGGTTCGCCCGCGCGCTCTGGGTCGAAAGCGGCGCATAGTTATGGCTTTACCAACAAACGCTTCCTTTACAAATAAGCGATCAACGTCCAGCTGGTGATTGTTTTCTGCATTTGCGATAGCGGACTGCAGTGCTTTTTTGACATCATTACTTATTCGCCTCTTTGAAAAAGTAAGGGCCGCAAGAGCTTTTTCTGCATCCATTCCTCTTATCATACTTGCTATTAGATTAAGTTTCTGCGGACTTACACGGAGGTTTCTAAGCACAGAAAGTGCGTCCGCTTCTCCCACCCTACGTCCTGCTGAAGTCTTACTCATATCTATATGCTCCAAAATTAACGACGGGCTTTTTTATCTGCCGCGTGACCAAAATAGGTTCTAGTAGGCGCAAACTCACCAAACTTGTGCCCTACCATATGCTCGGTTATCAGAACTGGTATAAATTTTTGCCCGTTGTGTACGCCAAAAGTCAACCCTACAAATTGGGGCATTATAGTAGAACGCCTCGACCATGTTTTGATAACATCGTTGCGGCCTGACTCCAGAGCAGTTTCTGCTTTTTTGAGCAAATAACCGTCAACGAAGGGGCCTTTCCAAACAGAGCGAGCCAATATCTTAATCCTCTCTTATTTTCGCCGCCGGCGCACTATCAGCCGGTCAGTTTTCTTATTATTTCTTGTTCTCTTACCTTTTGTTGGGACACCCCATGGAGTTACAGGGTGCCTACCGCCAGAAGTCCGACCCTCGCCACCACCGTGGGGATGATCAATTGGGTTCATAACAACACCCCTAACGACGGGCCGCTTTCCTAACCATCGCTTACGTCCAGCTTTTCCCAAGTTGATATTTTTTTGATCCGGGTTGGAGACCGCACCTATCGAAGCTATGCACTCGGATCGAACTCTCCTAACTTCACCAGATGTCAATCGCAGTAGGGCATAACCAGCTTCTCTACCTACAAGTTGCACATAGGTGCCCGCCGACCTCGCAATTTGCCCGCCCTTACCAGCTTTAAGCTCAACATTATGAATAATCGTTCCAACTGGAATGTTTTTAAGTGGCATGGCATTACCTGGCTTAACATCAGCTTGTTCAGCTGCAACGACCCTATCACCAACGTTAAGGCGCTGCGGAGCTAGTATGTAGGATTGCTCGCCATCTTCGTAGTTTATGAGCGCTATAAATGCAGTCCGATTGGGGTCGTATTCTATGCGCTCCACCACAGCTGGTATATCGAATTTCTTACGGTGAAAGTCTACTACTCTATATCTACGTTTATGCCCGCCTCCGCGATGCCACATAGTTACCCTACCAGTATTATTTCGTCCACCAGACTTGACCATCCCCCGCGTAAGTTTCTTTACGGGCTTACCTTTCCATAGTTCCGACCGGTCAACGGTTACCAGTTGCCTTTGCGATGGTGTTGTTGGGTTATAGTGCTTCAGTGCCATTTAGCTACACTCCTTGACTTACATCGATGTCGCCACCATCCTCGAATGTGACCACCGCTTTTTTGAAGTCAGATCTCCTACCAAGACGGCCTCTGAATCTCTTCAGCTTACCCTTTTGACGCAAGGTGTTAACTGCCCTAACTTTTCTGTCAAAAAGAGTTTCTACGGCAACTTTTATTTCCGGTTTGGTCGCGTACAAGTCAACGACGAATGTCACCTGGCCGTATTGCGACCCCAACGTGCTTTTTTCAGTCACGACTGGGTACCTTATAATTTGGTACATCCGCTCGGAGGTCATCTTAACCTGCGCGGCGTTATGGGGCCTCATACTCATCCAAGACGCTCCTCTAAACTTTGAACTGCTTCTCTACTTAGAACTAAAAAGTCGCGCCTCAATATGTCATACACATTCGCGCCAACCGACGGCAAGAAATCACATTTCGGTATATTCCTGGCTGCTTGCAAAAAGGCTTGGTTCTGATTGGGACCATCAATAAAAAGCACCGATTTTAAGCCAAATTTCTGTATCGCTTTCACTAGCTCTTTAGTTTTTCCGCTAACATTAAAGTTTTCTAGAACTAAAAGCTTGCCCTCGACCTGCTTGGAGGAGAGCGCACTCCTAAGGGCTAATTTTCTTATTTTTTTGGGCAGCTTGTATGAATGACTTCTTACAACAGGCCCGTGCACGGTTGCCCCTCCCCGAAACTGAGTCGCTCTCGCACTGCCCTGTCTCGCCCTTCCCGTTCCCTTTTGGCGAAAAGGTTTTGCGGTGGTACCGCTTATATCTCCAACCAGTTTTACCTTATGCGTGCCAGATCGGCGTTTTGCCAATTGCCAGTTGACTGTTCGAGCGAGTAAATCTTTTCGGGGCTCAACTCCGAACACGCTGTCTTTAAGCTCAATTTCCCCTTTTGACTTATCGTTTAAGTCCTTAACTTGACACTTCATCGCCATCATCCTCTTTTTCGTTAGACTCCGTGTCTGCACCGCCCGGGTCGCCGGCAGCTTTTATATCACTTTTTCCCTCTTCACTAACCTCATCTGGCGACCCAGATGTTACGTCCAGAGAGGCAACGCCTCCATCGTCAGATTGTGCTGCCGTATTATCTAAACTCTCTGTTTTTATTGAAGCTGGAAAGGGCGCTTCATCGGGCACGTCATCTTTAACCGCGTCTTTAATTAGGACGTAGGAGCCTTTCGCTCCAGGCACCGCGCCTTTCAGCAATATGATACCCTTCTCGAGGTCTGTTGACACAACCATTAGGTTTTGAATCGTCACGCGGGCGTCACCCATATGGCCTGCCATTTTTTTCCCCTTCCAAACTTTGCCAGGGTCTTGACTATTCCCGGTAGAACCGTGCGACCTATGCGAGACACTTACACCGTGAGACGCTCGCAATCCCGCAAAGTTATGGCGTTTCATAGCTCCTGCAAAGCCTTTACCGATAGACGTTCCAGCAACATCAACCCTCTGCCCAACTACAAAGTGATCAACCAAAATTTCTGCACCGGGTTCAATAAGAGCTTCCTCACTAACCCTAAACTCTTGCAATCTTTGTTTTGGCTCAACTTCCGCTTTGGCAAAATGCCCGCGCATCGATTTTGATACTCTCTTTACCTTCGCAGTCCCCACTCCAACCTGGATAGCATTATAACCATCCGCTTTATGTGTTCTTTTGGCCACAACCTGGCAATTATCAACTTTCAAAACTGTAACAGGGATGTGGCTGCCATCCTCGCCAAAAACCCTTGTCATCCCTACTTTTTGGGCAATCATTCCCGATCGCATTTTTCTTCTCCGCTCTTAGAGCTTAATTTCGACGTCAACGCCTGCTGCTAAATCTAGCTTCATCAAAGCGTCAACTGTCTGTGGTGTGGGGTCAATAATATCCAGGAGCCTTTTATGGGTTCTAATCTCAAACTGTTCACGACTTTTTTTATCCACGTGCGGACCACGTAGAATCGTAAATTTTTGGATACGGTTCGGCAAGGGAATCGGACCTCGTACTTGAGCACCTGTCCGCTTGGCTGTGTTAACTATTTCACCAGTAGACTGATCTAATACTCTGTGATCGAAAGCCTTCAGTCGTATTCTTATATTCTGACTATCCATACTTATCCCCAGTAAAATTGACTCTGGAGGCTAGATTCAACTTCTCATCTAACCCCGTTTATTCGATTACCTTAGAGACAACACCAGCGCCAACTGTACGCCCGCCTTCTCGAATTGCAAAACGAAGACCCTCATCCATAGCTATGGGCGCGATTAGGTTAACCTCCA